>ENA-OQHZ01000002-OQHZ01000002.1-human-gut-metagenome-genome-assembly--contig:-NODE-2-length-332846-cov-13.186466_pt1 | contig 332846 bp, 295 predicted proteins | sample MGYA00242642_ERZ504734 | MGnify/ENA primary metagenome ERZ504734 (study PRJEB26092, sample SAMD00036210) | human gut metagenome | host: Homo sapiens | study: EMG produced TPA metagenomics assembly of...
ATTTTTTCAGCATATGCAGAAGGAGGATGAAAACCTGCACAATAATATTTATTGCGCGGGCGGGCGCATGTGCGCGAAGGAAAATACACCGCATTATCCGCAAAAAACGGCACAATGGAAAAACAACGCCTTCTCTTCATTAAAACAACGGCATCTTTTAACCTAAAATACACCTTCTTTTTTAAAAATTACAGCATATTTTTTTTGAGGGTAATGAACAGACTGATTATCAGCAATGACGGAAATACACAAAGCGGCACTGTTTCTTCACGTAAAAATATACCATTCATGTCCGATGAACATGCAAAAAAACAAGTATGTATTTAAGAATTTCGACACCCTAAATCGGAACTCTACAAACAGGCATGACGAGGATCTCTTGAAACTTAGAAGGGAGAAGATGTTTCCCTTCATAAACAACAATCAAAAAAGGCTCCAATATAAAAAATATCAGAGCCTTAATCTTCATCCCATTTTGCCTATATGGCAAAAATTTAATTAACTAACCTTTTTTACCTTTATCCCAAAAGCACAATACATCAAGTATGCAACACACAGCAAGACAACGAATAATCCTGCCGTAATTCCTCCCAAATCAATTGCAAATCCTAAAATAGGAGTTACAACCCCACCACCGGCAACGGCAGTTATCATCAGACCGGAAATCTGATTCATCTTTGAAGGACATTCTTGAAAAGCTAAGGAATAAATGATAGAGAAAACAGAAGAGGCAAAAAATCCGATTCCACCAATACATAATAAATTCAGTGTAGCACCATCAACAAACATCAAAAGCAATAATGAAGCTGCACATGCAATAATATTTACGCGGAAATAACGTATTCCTGATATTCTTGCCAACAAAAATGTCCCAAGTAATGCTCCAATTGTTCTACTCAAGAAATAAACTTGAGGAGCAAACTTGACTTGTTCTGCGCTCCAATCGTAACGAACTGCCATAAGTTTTGAACTAATATAATTGGTGGCAACATCAACTCCGACAATAAAAAAGATTCCTAAAAACAGAATCAAAATGATTTTATCCTTCAATAAGGAAAACGAATCAGCCATTGAAATGGTTTCTGAAACACTCTGTTCCCGCTTTATAGGTGTGAACATCAACCAAAGTGCAAAAAACAAAGTTATCACCCCCAATATTGGGAAGCAATAATACCAATGTTCAGAGCCAAAACGTAATGTAGCAAATAATACAATTTCCGGACCAACCAAAGAAGAAACGGCCTTAATAACCTGCCCGGCAGTCAAACTGCTTGTAAGCATACGCTGATCCTGTATCACATTATTCAGCAATGGATTAAGAGAAATCTGCAATATGGCATTTCCTATGCCTAACAAGACATAAGCAATGATACAAGTTACACTACTATAAACAATCAACGGCAAAAACATACCGACAATTGTCACCAGCATACTAATGAGTACGGTATTTTTTCGCCCCCATTTATTCATCTTATTCCCAACAGGTATTCCTAGAAAAAGAAACCAGATAAACACCATCGACGGAACGAATCCTGTCATCGTAGACGACCAACCAAAACTTGTCTGCATATAATCGGAAGAAATACCGACTATATCACAAAAGCCCATAACAAAAAAGGCAGCAAGTACTGGAATTACTTTTATTATAGAACTGTTTTTCATAAGTAAATTAATCAGCTTGCATGGCTAATTATGAATAAATTAGCCATGCAAACAACAAATAATAAAATATTTATTTCCCATAATATGGAAGTACATCCTTTCCCCATTCAACATTTGGCGTACTTCCCATTTTTAATTTCAGAGTTCCCCCTTTAAAGAAATCCTCACGATATATCCAACAATCATTTAATGGTTTTCCATTAAACTCGGCAGATTGAATGTAATAAGCATCGGGAGTATTATTCTCTACTTCTATAACAAAAGATTTACCTTTTGCATATTGAGGATTTAATTTAATTTCAACTTTATCAAATAATGGACTTCCTATTTGGAAAGTTGGCTTATCACAGACACCTCCTTGAACATCAAATAATCCCATACCAGCTAATACATACCATGCACCAAGCTGTCCTTGATCCTCATCTTGTCCATATCCATAACCATGTTCACCTGTAACTCCATAAAACTCATCACATATCAAACGCGTCCATTTTTGGGTAAGATAAGGTTTTCCAGAGAAATTGAAAAGCCATGAAATATGAAGATTTGGCTGATTACCATGATTATAAGGACTCTGTAAGCCAGAAAAAGCATAAGTCACTTTTCCACCTCCAAATATAGATTTACGGGCTTCTGTAAATATTGAATCCAAACGATTATTAAACAAATCATTTCCAACACGCTGAATCAAACCCTCTGGATCTTGAGGAACGAAAAAAGTATATTGGACAGCATTTCCTTCCTGAAAGCCTCTCCAAGGTTCCAATGGATTAAAATTATCAATAAATTCACCGCTTTCTACACGGGGACGCACAACCTTAGATTCATCATCAAATAATTTTGCCCAGCCAGTAGACAGCTCCATTAAACGTTTATAATCGTCTTGTTTTCCTAATACTTTAGCCCATTGAGCAACAGCATAAGCACTGAAACTATACTCTAATGTATGCGAAACAGAAAAAGAGGAGCCTTTGTCATGAGTTCCAAAGAAAACATCGTTATTATAAGGAACATATCCTCTTTCAACAAATTGTCTGACATCCATCTTTCCAGCACCTTCAATACGCCCTTTCCATTCCAGTTCATTTTTCAATGCCGCCTGATAAGCCGTTTCTACATCAAAGTCACGAATGCCGCTGTTATAAGCACCCGCCAGAGCTATACTAACCATATTAGTTCCTACTCCTGACACATATTTACTTGCAGCAATACCATCACCTAACCATCCTGCATCTTTGTACATTATAACCTGACTTTGTACCCAATCATTATAATATTCCGGGTAAGCAATAGCCCAAAGATTTGTCAGATTCCAATATCCTCCCCAAATAGCATCAGTGTTATAATGATTGTACTCAGGGGTACCATCTTGTTTGAGCTTAATCTGTCCGATTGATCCATCATTTTTAGGATAAGCTCCATTGACATCACTAGCTAAGCCTCGTCCCAGCAACGCGTGATATAATCCTGTATAAAATTTAATTCGGCTTTCCTCAGTACCGCCAGAAACGACAATACGATTTAATGCATCATTCCATTTTTCCTTAGCTAAAGCTTTTGCCTCGTCAAAACTCAGATTCTCAGCCTCCTTTTCCAAATTTAGCTTAGCATTTTCTATGGATGTATAAGATAGTCCTATTTTAAGATCTATGACCTGATCTTTAGAAGTATCATAATTTAATACCATCATAGCTCCTGCACCCTTTATCTCTGTTTTTTCCATAAGATCTTTACCTCTGAATAAAACATTTACAGAATTGGGAGATTGGCTCAGCTTTGCATAAAAATACATAGGCACAGTTGCACCTGCCTGATACTTTTTCACATATTCCGGTTCTGTTACAACATATCCTTCTATAGTAGATTCATCAACCTGCTTAATATAAGCATCTCGTACATTTCCACTTTCTCCTAATCTGTTTCCAATATCCATTATCACATGTGAACTGTCAGACTTAGGGAATGTATATCTTTGAAAACCAACCCTCTCTGTTGCTGTAAGTTCTACCTTTACTTGATAGTCTTTCAATAAAACAGAATAGTATCCGGGCGTTGCATATTCATCCTTCTTATCAAAACGTGAACGATACCCCTCATCAGGTGTTTCCAGTTTACCCGGAATGTTCTTCACTGTACCAACTGTAGGCATTAACAGTATACCTCCAATCTGAAATTCATGCATACAAGGAAATCCATCAATCGATGTATGAGTTTCATCATATCCAACAGCTTCCCATCCCTGTTTATTACCATATGTACCATTAGTAGAAGCCCCCAATTTAGCCATTCCAAAAGGAACGGCAGCCGGAGTATAAAAGAACCAGCGACTATGTACTGTCCCTATATTAGGATGCACATACTGCGTTAATTCCATTTCCTGAGCAACAGGAGTACGCGAAGCACAAGATGCCAGACACAAAACTCCTATTCCAATACATAAATTTTTAAAAATATTCATATCATTATTTTTTTATTTCACCTTTGATTAAAGCAATACGAGTATAAAGTTCGACCATACATGATTCATCCAATAACCATTTAGGTTTATCATACTCTTGAGAATTTCCTGTCCAGTCATTATATATTAATCCTGCTTTATCACGAGCATGCTTCCATGCCCAATCGGCAGATTCAATAATAGCATCAATATATTTCGAATTGCCGTTCACCTCATATAACTCCTGATACCCACGGAATAGCACAACAACAAACCAAGGTAAATCCTTTATATAAGGAACTCCATTATCCATATACTTTACATAGAAAGCAAAACTACCTTTTGCCAATCTCTCAGCATCATTCAAATAACGTTTATCACCAGTTGCCTTATACAAACGAACTGCTGATTGAATCATCGTTCCGGTATTATAAGTATAAGCATGTTTTTGTACTTCACCTTTTTCCGTCAACAATGAATTCCAGATAATATGTAAAGAATCATCCTCCAAATGTTCCAGCATCCAGTTATAAAAGCGCTTTCCTTGCTCCAAATACATCGTATCTTTTGTAGCTTCATACAACTTTAATGAAAGAACTGTCGCTTTTCCATTAGAACAAGCAGGCTTTTGGTCTTTATGTCCTTCCAACCATGAAACAGCTCCTCCCCAGTCATTCCACCAGCCACTCATGATAAAAGACATTACTTCCTTCGCTTTATCCAAATAGGCAGAATTTCCTGAAGAAAAATAAGCATCTATATAATCTATTCCAACCAACCCATTATCATCATAATAACGGTCGACCTTTTTAAATTGGACAGGATAGGCTTGATATCCAGCTGGAATACGTTTATCATCATAATATTTTTCTACAGCCATAACCATAGAGTCCTGATAACTGGCATACCTTTCAGGATTATATTCTGCTAAAAGATTGACAGCAGAGAATATTCCACTCATCGGCCATAAATAAGAAGTTTCTTGCGCCTTATGAGTAGAATCTTGAAAATATGTCAAATCCGGTTTATAAGTATTGGGATAATGCTCAGCAAAAAGTCCATATTGAGGTACTCGATACTTACTCCATACATTTTGAAATAATTCTTCAGCCCTATCCATATAAGGCGTTTCTTTTGTTTGTTTCTTATTACATGCAGACAAAAGAAATAATACAGACACAAAAAAAATAGGATATCTCATTATTCTCATAACTGACTATTATAATATAAAGCTAATACTGCATAAGATTCAATTACAGCATCCTGCATCAATAACTGAGATGCTCTTTTAGGATCTTTACCAGTCCAGTCCTCATAAAAGAAGCCTTCCTGAGTACGTGCGTGTTCATATGCATAATTGATATAATTAGCATATACATCTATATACTGTTTTACATTCGGATCATAAGGTGCAATATCAATATAGGCTCTTAATAATTTTGTATTAAACCACGGATCATGATCTGGATACGCTAATCCTATACCATTCACCGAACGAACAAATACGCCATATGCCCCTTGAGCCGATGCTTTTGCCTCATTCAGATAATTTTCATCATTTGTAATCTTGTATAAGCATACACCATTCTGAATCATAACACCTACATTATACGTCCATTTAGTCTTATTGATTGTACCTGAAGCATCTTTACTATTCCAATAACAGTTATCCGTATTATCCCTCAAGTTCGTTTTTATCCACTCATAAAGTTCTTTAGCAAAAGCTAATACTTCTTCTTTGCGTTCTTGAGGACAAACTTCATAATACTTTAAAAGAAACTGCACAGCATAACCATTTGCACAAGCAGGTTTATTAGAACTTTCATTTCCTGCTACATTTTTCAAAGATTCATTCCACCATATGCCTCCTCCGAAAATATCATCTTTCCCTGATTTCAGGAAATCTACAATTTGTCCAGCACGATTAAGATAGGCCTCATCATTTAAACGTTCATAAGCCTCCAACAGACTAATTCCTACAATGGAGTTATCATCGTAAAATCTATCCGCCCTTCCTGCCGTTCCATCAGTGCTAGAACCATATCCAGCCACCTGATGTTGTCCATTGCTTTCCATCCAATAATATGACAAGCCATCTATCAATGTCTTATAATCAACATCATATTCCAAGTCAGTAAGAAATGCAGCTCCGGTAGTCAAACAATTATAAGGCCACAAAAAAGAATAAGTACCATCTCCTGACTGTACCGGGAAATTCTCACGATACAAATTACCTGTCTTATAATATTCTTGGACCAACTCAAAAACTTCATATCCTCTTGCTGCATAATCTACAACTTCTTGAGAAGGAGGAGGCGTTTGAGGACCTGTAGGATTCCACTCTTCAACACCTGTTTCACAGGAGCAAAATAAAGAGAGTGCCAAAGCACTTACATATATAAATCTTTTCATATACTTATCTACTATAATTTATTTTTATATCTCGAAGGATTTATTTAATCCTCCGAGATATATAATCGTATTTTATCTATTATTTCACATCAGAGAACGAATGAATCATCATATTATTTGCATTTGTTTCAATCGTTACAGTACAAGTTTTCTTATTCAAAGAATGACTCATTTTCCACAGATGATCCCACTGGCTCCATGCAAACTCATGTAATTCATAGAAAGTTGCAGGTTCATTCTCACCAGGTTGTTCAGCCGAGACATTATCTCCTCTTCCCCAACAAACATCGGCACCATTTATTGTTGATATAAAATAGTAACGTTCTTCAACCCATGTAAGCCAAGAAGGAGGATTTGTAGTAGGATCATTAGGATCTACAAATTTGATATTGACATTTTCTTTCTTAAAGGATCCATTACCAACATACTGCATATCTGCTATTACGTCAAAAGTTGCTCCCCAGATCATTCTCACTCCCGAGATAAGATCTTTAGATATAGTTTTAGCATTAAAATTCAGTGTTAATCTAACAACATTTTCTTCCGCTTCAACGTTATAAGCCTCATCGCCTTCTATTAATTTTCCAGAACTGTCAACTGTATAGTTTACACCATCCTCTAAAGCATCAGTAAAATAAATATTTCCAGAGCTCAGCTTCGTATAGATAACAAAAATACCATCACTCTCTTTACGGAAAGGAACAGGAGCTGTTCCCTGGTTTTCTGTAGCTGACCCCAACAGATATAATTGTTCTGGGATTTCTTCTGCCGGACGTGTTATCAGTATTTCTCCATATTCTTGTGAACGTCTGACTACTCCTCCACGAGAAGCTTCCACTGTCCATTTCACTTTACCTGTTTCAGCAGTCTTCAATCCAGCTTCGCGAGCAATTTTATTCAATATAACATGAGTTAATGTAAGCTGGCGGGTAGCACCAAAATCACTTTGAGAAGTATATATGGGTTCAGAGAAGTTCCCATCTCCTTTATCAAACAGCACAGAATATAATAAAACTCCGCCATCATTAGCACCTCCATTCCATGTTAACACGATATTTTCAGAAGATTGTAAATCAATAGCAACCTCTTCTGGTCCTGACAGTTCTGTAGGCAAAGTAAAACTTTCATCGAGCTTATAATCTTCAGAACATCCAGTCAAAAACAATATTGACAATAAAAAAATATATATCGTTTTCATATTTATCACCAATTAGGATTTTGTGTCAAATTATGATTTAAATCTCTTTCACTCTGAGGTATAGGCCACAAATAGTGCTTATTTGCATCGAAAACTCTATTTTCAACCCTTACATACCCATCATCTGTACCAACTGCATCACCGGTATAAATACCGTGACAATAGCCGTTCATTACCTTATCTGCTATACGCCAACGTACGATATCTTTCAAACGCAAGCCCTCTAATGCAAGCTCAGAGCGACGCTCCCGTCTGATTATTTCTCTCAAATCTGCAGATGCTCCTGGAAATTTCAGAGCCTGTTCATCTATAAATCCAGCTCTCACACGAAGCGGACGAATTGTTTTATTCCAGTCTGTTTCGGAGAATTCACCTAATTCGACTAAAGCTTCAGCATTCATAAGTAAAACATCAGCATAACGAATCAAAATAATATTCAATCCCGAATACAAATTATCTCTGTACGTTTTATCCCAGTACTTCTTTATATAATACCCAGTTGGTGAACAATTAGAACTAAATCCGTAACCATCTGGATTGCTTCCCTTGTCACAATTGATAACTTGTGTCGTTCCATCTGGCAAAATATAACTATTTCCCGTATAGCAGATTGTAGCAGCCAAACGTGGGTCACGATGTTCAAAAGGTTTAGCTGGATCATAATTAGCACCAGCTTCATCTATAGCCTTGCCATTGTCTGTTATATATGACTGTACAAGTTCATTTAAAGGAGCAAGTTGAGCATAGCCTTTTAAAGTCGGAGGCAAGAACTGATATTGAGTTTGATGCTCACGGTCCGGCGACAGATATTGCAGATCTAAAATTACCTCTTCATTATTTTCATTAGCAACTTCAAACAAACCACTATAGCTATTAAACAAGTTAAAACCACCTTGAGTCATTATAGTAGAAGTTACATTCTTAAGTTCTTCCCAACGGCCTTCGAAAAGTAATATACGTGCTTTTAAAGCCATAGCAGCCCATTTGGTAATACGTCCTTTATCTTCGCTAGAACTATAAGAAGCCGGTAAATAATCATTATCGATAATCTGATCTAGTTCTCCTAAAATATTTGCTATAATTTCAGTTTTACTGGTTCTAGGAAGCTGTTGAGATTCTTCAATTGTTATAACATTAGTAAAATAGGGTACATCACCAAAACGAGAATACAACTCAAAATAATGAAAAGCCCGAATTACCATAGCTTCAGCACAATATCTATTCCGAAGTTCCTCACTCAATCCAGGAACTTTATCAATATTGTTCAGTAATTGATTACATACACGGATTCCTGCATAACGACTATCCCAGACAGATTCTACATAAGGATAAGCAGTAGAATAGCTACCATTTCCTATAGACTGATTAAACCCTGTTTGTACTTTTGTATATGCATTATCTGTCATAGCATCGGCATACAATACCTCCTCCGCACTATACAAGGTAGGATAACATGCGTTTAATGCATATAAAGCAGAACCCTCTTTTTCCCAAAAACTTAAATCAGTTTCTCTGTCGTATGGTTCTGTGTCAAGAGGAACACATGCTACAACAGAATTAAGAAGTATTCCTCCTACTATATATTTCATCATACTAAATGTTCTCATAGCTTATTAAAATTTAATGTTTAATCCCATAGATATTACGCGAGAAACAGGATAAATACGTCCTCCACCATCAGTAGTTTCAGGATCCCATCCGCCTTTTATATGACTTAATGTAAATAAATTCTGACCACTCAGATAAATTCTTAAATTTTTCACATATACTTTTCTCATCCATTTTTGCGGGAAAGTATAACCAATCTGAGCATTTTTCAATCGTAAATAAGAGCCATCTTGAATCCAGAAATTAGATTTAGCAGCATTGTTAGCAGACTCTGCACCTACAGTTAAACGTGGATAAGAAGCATCCGGATTATTCGGAGTCCAGCGATCTAAATGAAAGTCAAAAACTGGTCCTTCATTATTATTATGAAAAGCTTCTACAGATTCACCACGTAACCAAACATTGCGTCGACCTACACCTTGCCAAAACATTGAAAAATCGAAACCTTTCCAAGTAAATCCATAACTAAATCCATAAGTATAATGAGGGAAATTATCTCCAAGTATAAAACGGTCGTCACTTTCTTTCACCAAGCCGTCGTTATTTTTATCAACATAACGCAGATCTCCAGGTTTTGGAGTTATCCCATCCAACCAAGGTCCCTGTGCAACCTCTTCATCATTTTGGAATATACCGTTAACTCTATAAGCATAATAAGAATTAATAGGATATCCTTCTTTGATAATTGTATTAACATCGGCTCCATTAATCCATTCAACACCACGAGTATCTATTACCTCATTAGCAGCATCAGAAACATTTCCTGAAACAAAATGTTCTACCTGCCCAGTCTTGAATCGGTAATTCATATTTAATTCCCAACCGCGATTTCTCACTTTTCCAGCATTCTGGACAGGGCTACCTCCACCAAACATACCTGGAACGGGTAAACCTATTAAAATGTCACGAGTTACATTATTAAAGAAATCAGCTGTAATATTCAATGAATTATTAAGGAATCCAACATCTATACCCAAATCGAACATTGCAGTTGTTTCCCATTTTATATCGGTATTAACAGCTGCAAACGAGGCCCCGTTTACTATTGTATTTCCAAAATTATATTTAGGAGAAACTGTTACAGATGATAAATATTGATAGTTATCAATTCTGTTATTTCCAACTAATCCCCATGAAGTTCTTAACTTTAAAGAAGAAATATGTTCTTTTAGTTTCTCAAAAAATCTTTCTTCTGAAACTCTCCATCCCAAAGAGAACGAGGGGAAAAGAGCTGAACGATTACCCTTTGCAAATTTTGAAGAAGCATCATTACGTAAATTTGCTTCAAATAAATACTTCTCATCATAATTATAATTGAGACGTGCAAATTCCGAATAAATAGACCAGTCACTTCCGCTTCCTGAATTTCCAACATTAGAAGTCTGAGTACCAACCATTATATCAAAATCAGATGTTTCTGTCACACGATATGTATCATATCCTTTGTCACTACCTCCTTCATAAGAATATCCGACCATTGCACCTACCGTATGCTTACCAAACGACTTATCATAAGTCAACATCACGTTAGTTGTAAGATTCAATGAACGAGCAAACTGTTCTGTCATACGATTTTCTGTATCACCAGAAGCAGGAGCTTCAATTGCTTTTCTATTTTCATGAGTACGATTGTTATACAACTGCCCACCAATCATTCCTTTCAATTTTAGTCCATCCCAAATCTTCAACTCAGCATTAAGTGTTGCAGATACATCATCATTAGAGTTCTGACGATAACCTCCTTGTTCCAGTCGGGCTAAAGCATTCGAATTACTACCACTAGGATAAGTATATGCTCCATTTTCATCTTTAATCGGATAAATAGAAGGCATACGAGTTGCTTGCTCTATAATCCATTCTGTCCAATAAGCATGATCTTTAACTTCATTACGAGCATATGCAACGGTTGTGCTGAAATTAAAACGCTCTGAAACTTTATGACTTAAATTTAAACGTCCATTATATCTTTGTTGACCATAATCCGGTCCTTTAAACATACTATTTTGATCCATATACCCTAATGAAACCAAAAAAGTTGTTTTATCATTGCCACCTGAAAAAGATAAATTGTGGCTTTGTTGAGGAGAATTTTTCTTATAAAGTTCTTCAATCCATTTACAATTAGGACCACCGTTACGATAATATGCAATCTGCTCTGGAGTAAAAGCCGCAGGCTGTCCAGAATTTACCAATGCTTCATTTCGCATTTCTGCATATACCCATGAATCAACGACTTTCGGTAAACAAGTAGGAGACTGCCATCCATACTGCATTTCATAAGTTACTTCATTTTTTTGTGCAGAACCTTTTTTAGTTGTTATCAAAATAACACCATTTGACGCACGAGAACCATAGATAGCTGTAGATGAAGCATCTTTTAATACTGAAATATTTTCAATATCTGAAGGATTTACATTTTGAATATCACCAATAATTCCATCAATCAGAACCATCGGATCATTATTATTCATCGTATTTAATCCACGAATATTAATACTAGGACGTGCACCTGGAGCTGAGTTAGACTGCTGAATTACTAATCCAGAAGTTGTTCCTTGCAAAGCTTCAACAATATTCGTAACAGGTTTTCCTTGAATATCAGATGTTGAAACAGAAGCAACAGCTCCTGTAAGATTTACTTTTTTCTGTGTACCATATCCTACAACTACCAGTTCATCAATCATTTCTGTATTAGATTTTAAAACAATTATCATATCTTTTTTCAAATCTTTTCCAGAAATAATCTGGTCTTTATATCCAACAAATGATATTTGCAGTTTAGAAGAAGAAGTCACTTCCAAAGTAAATTTACCGTCTATATCAGCAATAGTACCTTGTTTAGTGGAAACGTCTAATACACTAGCACCAATCATTGGCTCACCTGACTCATCTTTAACAATACCAGATATGAGTCGTGACTGTTGTTGTGCCAGCATTGGTATGGAAACCAACGAAAGCAACAAACTAGCTACAAAACACATTATTACATGTTTCATAAATTAATTAAGATTTAAAAGTTAATAATTTTAATAGACCAATTAAGATATACCTATTGAAAACTTGCTACCTAAAGAAAACTAAACTTCTAACTGTGATAACGCATATGCATAAGCACCTCGCATGATAGAGCAGCTTGCTCCTTCACGGCTACACATCACTGCAATGCGTTTCGTATTATTATAGGGTACTTTAATTGACGTTCCGGGAATCAAGACCTCACGATGTTGATAGTCCAGAAACTTCTTTCTATCCATTTCATCTTCCCAGTTATAAACTTCCATCTGCAAACATGGGAATTGCTCTCCTGAAAACATTGACAATGTAGCGCGCAGTTCATTTACTAAAGCCGGTAATATATAGTGAGAAGCACCGGCTAGTCCACCACCTATTACTACTAACCCATCTACAATATTCAGTGCAGATGCAATTGCACTTCCGGCCATTTCTCCTAATTCCTGAAAACTAGCTATTGCAGCCTTCTTATCACCTTCCTTTATACCTTCAGCAATTTCATAGATATCTTTAGGAGTCAGATCGGCATCCTGTACTCCTGACAATTCACGATACACTCTTTTAACGGCACGGATACTGACACTTTCTTCTGCAAGCATTGAAGGATACTTCTTGTTACGCATCAGCCAAACGTCCCCTCCACAGCCATTATCTCCTGTCAACAATCTGTTATCTATTACAACCCCGGCTCCAAAGCCAGTACCTAATGTTATTCCCAGTAAATTTTTATATTTCCGGTTATGTCCCATTGCCTCCAATTCTCTATTTACCATAGGAAGAGCTCCAGATAAAGCCTCACCATAAGCAAACAGATTTCCATCATTTTCTATATAGACAGGAATGCCATAATGATGTTGCAAAAATGGTCCAAGAGCTACTCCCTGACGAAAAGAAGGGAAGTTAGGCAAGTTTCCACCTATTACTCCATTTTTATAATCTGCCGGACCTGGGAAAGCAAAGCTGATTGCAACAGGAGGTGTATCCAAGCTTTTAATTACGGCATCAAAACCAGCCACTAAAGTGGCTAGGCATCTATCCAGATTGTCCGAGCAAGAAGGCATACAAACTGGCGAAACAATCTGAATATTGCCCCTGATGGCAGAAAAAACAAAATTAGTTCCTCCTGCATCAAGGGTCAATACTATTCGTTTGTCATTCTCGTACATATTTTTAAGGCTTCTTTAAAGGTTTATTACTCTGTTTTTCTACTATCAGAAGCGTACATAAGCTTTCACTGTCACACACTCCTTACCTTCTGACAAACCATAAGGACGGATAGTATATTCACCTACACAAGCCGGAATAATAAAGGTTTCAGCATAATGTACTACAAATGGCTCGAATGAATGAGTAGGACTTTCTACAATAGCCTCCTCTCCTTCCAATAGATTGAACACATTCACACTATTGTTAGTATGGTGCAATACGGGAACAGAGAAGCGGTGACGACGGGTTTCAATAAACTCATTTTCATGCAAACCGGTACGTTCTTCCATCCAACCTTCACCTTCACCTATCAAGGTCACATGGTTACGAAGTTTTTCATATACATAATCCGTATTTCTATTCCAATTGATGACATGTTTTCCACGTTCTACATTTATTGGACGAGGTTTTCCGTCAAGTCCCAAACGCTGCCAGTCCCAAAGTTTGAAAGTAAACAGATTGGGAGTTGAACTGATTTCAAGTACCATACTGTTTGAACCAGAACAATGGATTGTTCCTCCAGGTATCAAGAAATGGTCATGCTTTTTGGCCGGTATCTTGTTTACGTACTTTTCGGCATCGAATACGATTTCACCACGCTGTGCCCTGCGTAAATCCTCTATCATAGCCTCACGGTCTACCCCATTCTTTACACCTAAATAAACAACTGCATCTTCTTCTGCATCCAGCAGATAGTAGCTTTCGTCCTGTGTATAGTACATACCGAAATTCTCGCGGATAAACTGAGTTGTAGGATGCACCTGCAAACTTAAGTTTCCACCACCTATTGTATCCAAGAAATCGAAACGTATCGGAAAGTCTTTTCCAAAACGTGCTTCAACAGGCTCTCCAAGTAATTCTTTACTTTTCAACAATACCAAATCAACTGAAGGTAATTCAAAGCGTACACCATTTACTTCAAAATAAAGGCTGTTTTCTTCGGGCACACAGTCGAAGCACCAACCGTAATTTTGCTTACTGCGGTCCAAATCACATACCTCCTTCATCCATTGTCCTCCCCATGGCGCCGGATCAAAGAAAGGAACAACACGGAAAGGTTTCGTAGATGTTTTCTCAATGCCTTTAAAGAAAGTTTCACGATCAATCATTTTAGGCTGTCCTGCAATATGAGTATCCAACCAAAAATCTACCTCATGAAACAATGAATCTTTATAACGATCGCATACACGCCAATCATTAAAATATCCTCTTTTATATTGGAGCGAAACAGCTTCATTACGATTGTCTATACCTAAAGCTTTTACTTCATGACGACGAAAACGTTGCTGAATTTCCCAACGGGCCATATCCACATACACAAGCGTTGCTTCAGGGGCAACCATATGCGCTCCTGTACCTAACACAATAACAGGCTTATTGCTTTCACTGACCTTTTTTTGTGCAGCCGCCAGCTTTTCACTATCAAAATAATCCGCCAAGCATAAATTGGTTACATAGCCAAACAACACATCATCAGTCATAAAGCGTTCTGTCATTTCAGCTATAACCTTCTCATCTTTATACAATTCATTCACCAGAATAATTTCTGCCGGCTGAAGTAAAGAAAGCTCATCTATAAGTTCTTTTTCATACACCCCAGTATAGCAGTCGACTGCTAATACAGCTTTTTCAGACAATTTGGATGCAAGAACATCACGTATCTCACCCCATCCTTGAAGGATATTCCCATCAATTACCGTAGCAGGATATTTGTCATAATTCGGTTTTCTCATAAATAATTTATTATTTGTTCATACATATTATCATTTTGTGCAAATATAAAAAGAATATTTTATAATCAAATAGAATTAATAGAAAAAATTCACCCTATCGGAATAGAATAAAATGATAGAACGGAACTATACGAACGCATACATATTAGATAAATCAATTTAATTATCAATAAATTACGCATAATTAAACTATAATATACCAAAAGTATAAAAAAGAAAGCAGGAAAAATATATTTGTCCATATGTGACATAGAGTGTTCAAACAATATAACAAAACGTGCAATATACATATTCTATATTCTCATAAAATATTCATCTATTATCATAAAAAGAAACCCGTCATCAGATACAACCGATGACGGGTAAGCTAGTATCAAAAACAGTATTCAAATAAACATTACCAGTATATTTTGATAAATTTACTTTCCCAAGGTTTTAATTTCAAAGCAGCTTGTTCACCTTTAACTGTTTCTCCAACAACATCACATACTTCCACTTTTTTAATATTCACAATATCCGAAGAGAAAGAAAGGTCTACCATTTTACCTCCAATCTCCCTAAGTTGCAACATAACAGCCTTTTCATTTTCAACAGGGGTCATATTTACTAATAAAACATTCTCTGAATTTATTCTCAGAATATTTTTCACCTGATTAGTTCCATCATTTCCTTCTCCAGCAGGTAATACCCTAGTCAGGAAAGGAATTCTATTAGACCACGCAAATTTTGTTGCATATTCCAAAGAAGAATCTTCAGAAGAATTTATAAAATAACTCCATTGCATTTCTCCTACCTGATCTGCATTAAAATTCGTAACCCAATAATTATTCATTGGCCATGAATACATATTAGTAGACTGAGGAACCGCTCCGGCCTGATAACGTCCTGTATTAATTGCTCCAAACTGCATCAGAGGTATCTCCTGACTACACATGACAACTTGTGAGTGACTATTTCGCGCTGTTGCAAAATTCTGCACTGTATACCAATCATTAGACGAACCTTTTATTTGATCAACACCTGCTTCTATATTTCCACCAGGAACATCTAAGAATATTTTTCCATTTTCAATCTGGTAAGGGAAAGAAACATATACTGCTTCCGGATCGATTACAGATTTTTTACGCAAACGATAAAGTACTTCTATTTTTTTCTCCACATTGTATATACGGAACTCCACCATTAAATTATCTTCACCAATGCCGGCAGAAGTAGTTGCACGGAAGCGATAAGTATCCCATATTTCTCCTTTTTCAAACTGTTCAAAACGGATTTTTTCCGGACTACGACGTAAAAACTGAGGAGCCTGATATTTCTCCATAGGATGACGACTGTCTATAATTTCATAAACAAACTCACCCAATTCCCACTTTGCATCATCTGTCAGCAAGGAACAATTAAGTTCTTTGTCGAATAAATGTTTAATTGTTCCACGCTGCAAATTAAAATCAACCGCATACCAATCATTTTCTATATGTGTATCGGCTAATTGTATTGTCCGTTCAGCTACAGGACGAGGAGCATCTTTTACTTTTATAAAATAACGTTCGCAACCTAAAGCTGGAACATTTCGCACATACAGATACCAATATGTACCATCAGAACGAACTTCTCCTGCCTGAGCCGGAACCTTATTACCAGCAGCGTCTACAATTTCAAAATCTTTTTCTTTCGGTAGTATCTGGTGATCGATATACACCTTAGCGACTCCACTATAATCCCAGTTTAAAGTATTAAAAACAGCAACAGACGGAAGCTTCGCCTTAGGAGTAAATGACTGAAGTAACCCCATAACAGTTTCTCCCAACAATCCGGTATACCGATATGCTTCCCATGCATACGATTGCTTTAACGAACGCTGTTCCCATGTTTCCAATCCATAAGGATTACGTACACTCTCACTATGTCCAAACGTATGTTCATCATAAAACAGCAAAGCATTATTAATTCCTGCAATCTGCTTATTTATATCAGCAGGCAATTCTGCTCCCAACATTTTGGCAAAAGATAAACCTACCTGATTAGCAATCACATTTGAGTGAGTGATACGAGATACAGCAGCCTCACGAGCACCAGAAGCAAAACCGTCCGTCCACCAGTCGGGCCATGCCCCACGAATTGTCTGAATTTTATCCGCATACTGTGTTTCCACCGTTTTTATAAACTCTGTGGCAACAGCCGTTCTCAATTTAGGCCATTCATACTTTTCATTCCAACGCTTTACCATTTCACAGCTTTTGGTTGAAGGAGGTGCATTGTCTGTAAAATATCCTGAATGTTGAGCTGCACAAATATCATACGGGTAATGTTTATCTTCTAATTGCTTCAGATACTCCAACACCTTAGTTTCAAACGACTCAAAATCGTCATTGTGAATTCCGAAAAAGTTTCCCTGATTATAATGCTCTGCACGATAAGCCAGCATTTTCTTTCCTGAAGGAGATTCCCACCAAAATACGGTCGGCTTATCAAAACAAATCAGAGCACGATGTCCATGGGTACCCATATTCAAATATTTCACTCCCGCATCAGCAAAATATTCACTAAAGCACCAACCGATACCATTTACATCATCTTGCATCGCCAACTCCGCACGCATTCCATGCTGACGGAACTGCTTAAGAGGAGCCAATGATGCAGCCAAAGTTTGCTCATCTGGCAATTCGTCAAAATTAAGATACATCGTAGCAAGCTCGATACGCCCCTCTTTGACTCTTTGTTTCAAGCGCGCAATCTGCTCCGCCGGACGGCATTTTAAATATTCGCTGACAGCCCATGAAATTTCACAAGTCCAACGAAACTTTGCCGGCTCCGGATAATTATCGGTAGCGTCACAATAATCCAATGCATAATCAATATAACGTAAATGTTCCGCCAATATTTCCATTTGAGAACGGGTATAGCCAATGTCTGTGTGTGTATGTTGCACCAGATTCATTTGCCAATGACGGACCGGATTTATCTTTATAGGTTCAGTATAAAGTATTTCTCTACCTTGCTTCACAGTCAATACATCTTCCTGTGCTTGACTTACCTCTGGAATTTCTATATAAAAATTATTCTCTCCGGAATGCAGTTTCACCTTTTTAGTAACTTCACCCAACTGAAGAACTATAGGCTCAACATCCCCTTCATGCACAATGTTTATCCAAACTCGCTGCTGTAAACCACTATCCGACTTATATAAAGCCGGAAGAGATGTGATTTCCACATTTTTTATCACTAAAGATGCTATTGCTGGAACAGACATTCCCAACCATATCACACCTGCTCCTAATAATCGTCTTATATTCATATAAATACTATTTTATCAGTTTACTTTTTCACAAGCAAACACTATTAAATTTAAGCGATGGTTTTTAATAATTATCCTTTGGAGAATTCCCCATCTGAATATCCAAACGTCCACCTTTTACAATTTCAGAGAATGGGATACGAGGTTCGTGCAACTGTTGTCCATTTAAAGAATATTGCTGCACATAAGAAGTTCCCTTTTCATTCCCTGAAGTCGTGATAACGAACTCTTTTCCTGAATAATATTTATCACTTAAACGAATAGTTACTTTATCAAACAGAGGAGCTCCCAGGGCGAAAGAAGGATTCTCATCCGTCAGTCCTTTCACATCAAACAGTCCAATAGATGAAATCACATACCACGCTCCTAGTTGTCCCTGATCTTCATCCTGACCATATCCATATCCATGAATACCATCTGTGCCATAAAATTCATTCAAGATTGCACGAACCCATTTCTGTGTCAGCGACGGGCGACCAGATTCATTAAAAAGCCACGAGATATGTAAGCAAGGCTGATTACCCTGATTATATAAAGTTTGTAATCCTGCAAAAGCACCGACTTCTGTTCCACCACTAAAAATCTTCTTTTGAGAAATCGTAAAGATACTGTCCAGACGTAGGTTAAATTCATCTGCACCCATTTTAGCCACCAAGCTTTTTACATCGTGCGGCACATAAAAAGTATATTGCCAAGCATTACCTTCCTGAAAACCTCGCCAAACCTGCATAGGGTCAAAATTATCTACAAATTTTCCATCTGCTTTTTTCGGACGAATAAAATTGCATGAAGAGTCATAAAGGCGTTCCCATCCTTTTGACAAATCCATCAGCTGACTATAGTGAGCTTCATCACCTAGCTGCTTAGCCCACTGTGCAACAGCCCAGGCACTATAAGAATACTCCAACGTATGTGATGCTGAAAACATAAAGGTTTCATGATAGCCTTCACCTGCATCCTGATGAGGAACATATCCATACTTGACAAACTCTGTCGTATTTACTTTTCCTGCTCCAAAAGGTCTGTTCTTACCTTCCAACTCATTTTTTAGACATGCTTCATAAGCTGTTTTCGTATCAAAGTCACGAATTCCACATTCATAAGCGCCAGCTATAATCGTACTCAACAAATTAGTTCCTACACCAGAAACATAACGGTTATTAGCCAATCCATCAGCAAGCCAACCAGCATCTTTATATGCCTGCAAATGGCTGCTTATATATTCTGACATATATTCCGGATAAGCCAATATCCACAGCTGAGACAAGTTCCATTGGGCTCCCCATGCGGCATCTGTATTATAAATATTATATAAAGGAGTACCTTCCTTCATAGGTAACTGCCCCACAGAACCATCATTCCGAGGATAAGCTCCATTTACATCGCTTGCCAAACCACGTCCCAACAAGGCGTGATAAAGTCCGGTATAGAACTTCACTTTATCTTCCCTACATTCCGTTTCAACCCGTATGCGTCCTAAATAGTCCTCCCAAGTAGCTTGTGCACGTTCTTTAGCACGATCAAAGTCTAAATCTGAAGCTTCTTGCTGTAAATTTAACCTGGCATTTTCGACTGAAGTATATGATAAGCCTATCTTAGCAGTTACGACTTCCTGATTTTCTGGAGCAAAAGAAAAATACATGCCAGCTCCTACACCTTTTGACTCACGAACACCTGACTGTTGGACATTTCCATTATATGCACCATAATTGAGCGGTTGTTTGTCAAGTACAGCGGAAAAATACAAAGGTACAACTGCTCCTGGCTGGTATTTCTTTACATATTCAGGCTCTGTTATCACCCATCCTTCAACTGTTCCATCCTGATTATAAACTACATAAGCATCCTTAACAGCTCCACTTTCTCCCTGTCGGTTACCTATATTAAATAATATATGTTTTTCCTGACCTTGCGGGAAAGTAAAGCGTTGAAAAGCAACACGCTCTGTAGCTGTCAGCTCTGCCTGAATCTGATAATCATCTAGCAGTACTGAATAATATCCTGGCTTAACCACCTCATTTTCATGACTGAAACGAGAACGATATCCCGTCTTAATAGTATCAGAAGGCAATCCTGGCACAGTAAGCAGTTCTCCGACAGTTGGCATCAACGATATTCCTCCAATCTGAAACTCATGCAAACAAGGAAAACCTTCAATAGTATTATCACGATAATCATAGCCAGTAGCCTCCCAACCGGACTTATTTCCAAGACTACCATTAGTAGAAGGAGCAGGTTTTGCCATACCGAATGGCATTGCTCCAGGTGCAAAATGAAACCAACGACAATGAGCCGTACCAATACGTGGCTCTACATACTGAGATAAATTTTCTACAACGGTGTTTTCTTCATTTTTGTAAGAAAATAATGAAAATACCCCTAAAAACAAAAGAAAAACTTTCTTCAAACTAATGTTCATGTGTCTATTCATTTATTAAATTTAATTGCCTACAAATTGATTTTTCTCATAATCTCAACCTTAATTAAGGTCCATAAGGCTACTAGAAATTACATATTTGTTCATACATAATATATATTGTGCAAATATATAAATAAGATTTTACATCCAACAATAGTTTAAGAAGTTTTTTTCTATTATATTTGCAGAAGAATAAAACTATCGCACATATGAAATTAGATCATGCCAGCAGCAAACCCTTGCATGTGCAAGCTGAAGAGATACTTCGAAAGCTTATTGAATCAGAGGAGTATAAAAATGGGAAATTTCTTCCTAACGAAGTTGATTTATCCGAAAGATTAAATATTTCGCGCAATACACTCAGACAAGCTATCAATAAATTGGTATTTGAAGGTTTGTTGATACGCAAAAAAGGTGTTGGCACAAAAGTTGCTCAAAAAGGCATAGTAGGCGGAGTAAAAAATTGGTTGAGCTTTTCACAAGAGATGAAGATGCTCGGTATCGAAATACGTAATTTTGAACTTCATATCAGTTGGAAAAAACCATCAGAAGAAATTTGTAATTTCTTCAATATTGATCCTGAGCATGCAGTAAAATGTATTGTACTAGAAAGAGTAAGAGGAAAGAAAGAATATCCTTTCGTATATTTCATTTCTTATTTTAATCCTAAAATACCACTTACAGGAGAAGAGGATTTTACACGTCCTCTATATGAGTTACTGGAAAAAGATTATGGCATTATTGTAAAAACCAGCAAAGAAAAAATATCTGCAAGTCTGGCAGGAGAACGTATAGCTGAAAAACTTGATATAAAAACAACAGATCCAATACTAATTCGTGAACGCTTTGTATATGACGTCAATCAAGTACCTATAGAATATAACATAGGTTACTATCGCGCAGACAGTTTCACTTATACAATAGAAGCAGAACGGTAATCTTACAGTTACCAACACTATAGTCTTCTAAAATCACGTTCTGGAAAGTAATTTTTAGCTGAATATCAAGACATCCTATTAATACAAATAGCCGTATCATCAATTTGATGCGGCTATTTCTTTATTTGAGAATTACGGACTAAACTCCCAATAATCATTTTTAGTATATCTTTCTCTTTTTCTCAAACGCCAATATTTCTTTACACCTATGATTGATATAGGAAAAAGCCAGACTCTTTAATCAATATTCTTAAACTCAGTCAACTCTCCAGTCTGCGAATCAATGATAAATCCACGGACAGTGACATCCTTCGGTACTAGTGGATGATGCTTCACCAAATGAACACTTCCTCTGACAGACTGTTCCACATTATCAAAGCCACTCAACCAAGAATGTAAATCAACATTGCAATACTGCATCATTTCCAATTGTTCATCAGTTACCCCGTGTTCCTTAATATGCCGAAGCATTACCTTACTATCCATGTGCTGTGCACCACAATCTGTATGCCCAATTATCATCACCTCTTCTACCCCAAGTTCATAAATACCCACCAGCAAACTACGCATTACACTTCCAAAGGGATGAGTTATCGTACCTCCAGCATTTTTTATCATTTTTACATCACCATTTTTCAATCCAAGAGCAGCCGGAATCAATTCAACCAAACGGGTATCCATACAAGTGACAATAGCAATCTTTTTGTCAGGATATTTATTCGTTAAATACTTTTCGTAACCTTTTTTCCCCACAAATGCACGATTGTATTCTAATAGTTCGTCTATCATAATTTTTATTTTATACTGTTGTATTGCAAAAATAACGAAAAAACTCCCAAAAAGAAGGTGGGAAAGTTAGAAAATTTATACAAAGTCTTCCATTATATCACCAAGACATTTTCCATAAGATTTCATCCTATTTTTTAGGGACTATGGGAAACACTTATTAGCATACTGTCAAACAAATCATTATCTCCCAAATATCAGGAATAAAAATTCAATATAAGATTTTCAGATTACATCACTTAGTAGATGCATTATAGTTAAACACTGCCATAAAAGGCAGTATTTGCAAAAATCCTAGAAACCATCAACGTACAAATTACTCCACACAATTCTTAAAGAACTCACAACTCTTATTTATCCAAAAACTCAGTGCAAAACAAATATATATAGAACTCAAGACCCATCGTAATATAATCAAACTACTCTTCTTCAATCTGCTCTTTGGGCCAATTCACTAAATAAAGAATGTCGGTTGCACGAGTAAAGGCTGTATATAGCCAACGAAAATAATCTGGAGTAAGCATTTCTTCCGTCATATAACCCTGGTCAATAAATACACGCTGCCACTGCCCTCCTTGTGCCTTATGACAAGTTACAGCATAAGCATATTTTACTTGAAGTGCATTATACCACGGATCTTCCTTTATTTTTTTCATCCGTTCACGCTTAACGCTTATATCACTATAATCCTCAAGCACTGCATGAAACAGACAGTCGCTCTGTTCTTTTGTCAAGGCAGGAGAGTCAGAATGCAAGGTGTCTAATAAAATCTTTACTTCCAGTTCTAAATCTCCATAATCTGGAAAACATAAAACAACATCAGCAAAACGAAAACCATACATTTCACGAATCCGACGAACACGACGAACAACAGCAATATCCCCATTCGCTATAAAATCCAACTCTTTACACTCCGTCCCCCAATAATAATTATTTTTAGCCACCATCAACAAATCCCCTGTGTTCAGTTCATCTTCCCTATATAATATGGTATTACGTATCCCTTTATTATACAAATTAGCACGTTTGTTCGAACGACAGATAATCATCGTTTCGTCCATTCCCACTTTATCATAGCACTCATTTATAGCATCAATCAACTCTCCTCCAGAAATAGTTTTTATATCAGAAAATCCTTTTAGCCTGATCTGGGGCAAAGAAAAATACTCTTCTTCGGCTATACACCGCCGAAGCAATGTTGCATTATACAGTATTCCAGAATCTTGTCCCTGGCGTACTACCGTTGTCAGACAATGTTCCATAACCTCAAGGCCATATCCTTCGAGCATAGGTACAGACAATGCAGGGCTTTCCTCTTCACCTACCGGAGGCAGCTGTGCTGTATCTCCTATCAGCATTAGTCGGCATCCCTCTCCTGAATAAACATATTGTATCAAATCATCCAACAAACGTCCGGATCCGAACATGCCCCCTGAAAGTCCCTCATTGGCAATCATAGAAGCTTCATCTACAATAAACAAAGTATGCTGATGCAGATTGGAATTTATAACAAAGTTATCCAGTTCATTAGAAAAGCTACGTTGACGATAAATCTTACGATGAACAGTATATGCAGAATGCCCAGCATAATGAGAAAAGACTTTAGCAGCCCTACCGGTAGGAGCCAATAATACACACTTCTGTTTCAACTGGTCAAGCGTCTTTACCAACGCGCTGATTAAAGCAGTTTTACCTGTTCCGGCATAGCCCTTCAGCAAGAAAATAGTATCGCTTTTCGGAGAAAATAAGAAATTTATAAAAGATTCAATAGTAATTTCTTGCTCACTTGTTGGTTTATAGAAAAAATTTCGTTTAATTTGCTGCGATAAATCATTATTTAACATAAATATCCTATAAAAAGTTCATATAACTTTGACGTGGTTCAAGTTATTTATTTTATTTTTGCGCTACGAATATAAACTAAAAAAACAAATATTATCATGAAAACAGTTATTAATCTTGTGTTAGCTGCCTGTGCCGTTGTTTTGGTATACATCTGCTACGGTAGTATTATGGGTCCTATCAATTTCGACAAAGAGAAAAAAGTCCGCGAAGACGCTATTATTGCACGCTTAATCGATATCCGTAAAGCACAGCAGGAATATCGTACAGTACATGCTGGTGCATATACTGCAAGTTTCGATTCTCTTATCGACTTCGTAAAAACAGCAAAATTACCGTTCATTATGAAAGTTGGTGCTTTGACTGACGATCAGTTGAACAACGGTATGACTGAAAAGAAGGCAATGGAATTGATAAACAAAGCTAAAAAGACTGGTAACTGGAGCGAAGTAGAAAAAGCTGGTTTACAGAACTTCCGTCGTGATACTATGTGGGTAGCTGTAATGGATACCATTTTCAGCAAAGGATTTAATCCTGACTCATTGTCTTTCGTTCCTTATGGAAACGGAGCTAAATTCGAAATGGCAATCCGCAAAGATACTACTAAGTCTGGTGCACCACTGAACTTGTTCCAGGCTCAAGTTTCTTATGATGTATATCTGAGCGACTTGAACAGACAAGAATTAATCAACTTGAAAGATACTCAGGAAAAACTTGGCAAATATTGCGGTTTGAGAGTTGGTGATATCGAACAGCCTAATAACAACGCTGGTAACTGGGAATAATTATTTATGACCAACGGTAATATTGATTTTACAAAATCAAGCCAATATACATTATCCATCCGTCTTAGTACGGATGGATTTTCTTTTTCTGTCTATAACCCTTTAGAAGAATGTGATTTCTATTTTCAGACATTCGCTGTCAATACTCAACAGTCGATGGCTGCAAATGTTAAAGCTTTTCTAGCTCAAACAGCAGAGTTGAAATACACATATCGCCAGATCAATATTCTTATTCATACAGCCCGCTATACCTCTGTCCCATTAGAATTATTCGAAGACGAGCAGATGGAAACTATCTTCTATCAAAACTTCCGCAAACAGAATAATGAAATAATACTATGCAACGTATTAGGAAAGAGTAATTTAGTTATTCTGTTTACGATAGACAAGTTAACACATTTGTTTCTGTCAGAACAACTTCCTAATGCCCGTTTTTTCTCTACAATAAGTCCACAAATAGAATATCTTACAAATCGTAGTAAACTGGGCAACAACAAGAAATTATATGCCAATATTCATGGGAATAGTATGGATACATTTGCCTTGGATAAGGGCAGATTACAATTGGCAAATTCTTATACAATAAACAATACTGGTGATTGCAGTTACTATTTGCTGAACATATGGAAACAATTAGGGTATGATCAGGAACATGATGAATTACATCTTACAGGAGACAATGTAGCTTATCGTCAGCAAGTACAAAACCAGCTTAAAGAATATCTTCGACGAATCTTTATTATTAATCCTCAAGCGGAATTCAATACGTCACACACTTCACGTATAGAAGATATTCCGTTTGACATACAAGCTTTACTTATATGCGAGTAATCAGTGGCATTTACAAACGGCGCCGCTTTGATGTCCCTCATACTTTCAAAGCTCGTCCGACAACCGATTTTGCAAAAGAAAATCTTTTCAATGTATTAAACAATTACATTGATTTTGAGGGAACGACAGTACTCGACCTTTTTGCCGGTACAGGTAGTATCAGTATAGAACTTGTTTCTCGCGGATGTGAACGCGTTATTTCAGTAGAGAAAGATCCACAGCATCATGCCTTCATTTGTAAAGTAATGAATGAAGTAAAAACAGACAAATGTCTTCCTCTTCGTGGAGATGTATTTAAATACATAGAGAGATGCAATGAACAGTTCGATTTCATATTTGCAGATCCTCCATATGCTTTAAAAGAGCTGATAACAATACCTGATAAAATTTTTGAGTATAATCTATTGAAAGAAGACGGAATCTTCGTTCTGGAGCATGGAAAAGACCAAAATTTCGAGAATCATCCGCACTTCATAGAACATCGACATTATGGAAGTGTAAATTTCTCATTCTTCCGTTAAGAAATAGAGAGTATTAGAAAAATAAATTGCTTAAAATAAAATAATTGAGTGGTATATTCCATAAAAAAGATGCATCCAAAAACAGCTTCATATCCAATTATTATGAATTAGTTATTCGTATATATTTAGATATTCCATACAAGAAAAATCGACTACATCTAAATCTATTATATGGCTAATAATAGCCTAAAGAGGTATACTTTAGTAGAACAGCTTCATAAAACTCTTTTACATATGGTTCTATTAAAAATATTTAATGTATAAGCTGTTACACGGACTAATCAAACTGCATAAACGAGTAACAAGAATTCGAGAAATATAATTAGGGAATAGATAGTTACCCGCCATTGACAAAGTTTACATCAATGGCGGGCTTCTTCTCAAAAAAGTAATAAGCTGTAATAGCTAACACTGAGTTTGCAATGAGGTTGTTAAAAGAACAATGTCTGGATTAATTTTATCTGTGTAATATTATTAAGTTCGTCATTGACCATTTCAATCAAAGCGCTTTTTCTAAGCAAAATCTCATCAATTATATTTATCATCAGTAGCTTCTTCATATTGTTTTTAACTCTAGTGATAAACTATATACCATAAAGAAAAATGTTCTCAAACAGAACTTGACCAATATATTCCTTATCAGCATTAATTTTCCTTTAATGTTGGTATTCAATAAATGTCCCTAAATATACTCAAATATAGCTTTCAACAACGCTTATTAACATTGTACTGAATATTCAAACCAATAGATACTATACAAAGAACCAAACTTGCGGGTTTCGCATGCATAGAAACCATTCATTCCACATAAAAAATTAAAATACATAGTGACAGCACAAAGCATAACAATAAAATACCTCCAGCCATCTAGTCGTAAACATAGTATTTTTCACTTATGCATAATATTTCATCTCATTCAATGATTTTATTAACTGATAATAAAAGCGAATTCCTGCCAAAAAATTATCTTAGTTCACAATTAGATGTTTTGCTCACTAACCTAAACCTATCCCCAATAAGACTATCTCAAAATAAAATTAAAAAAGTAAAAATCTTCTAGAGTAAAACTTAAAAATAAAAAACTCCTACTTAAGCCTTTGTTTACTTCATTCATAGGGATAAAAGCAGGAGATTTTTATGTTCTCACTTATAGATTATAAGTAGACTATTTCTGTTTTCCATTTTGAAATAGCTTCAAACTTCATACCTACAATATTTTAGTCTAAATAAGGATTTATTTGTATACCATTTTTCCCTAGTCAAAATTGTAATAAGTTCTTTGAATAATCCTGAAATAGGTAATCATTAAGTTCTTTAACATCGTTGAAATTAGTCTTTACAAATAAATTCCTTAAGATTTGTAGACTTCATATAACCTTCTCAGCTACATATCGCAGAACAATTGTAAAATCTGTAATACCAGTAATATTTCAAAACATTTTATAAATGCAACCTTATTTCAGTTCTTGAAGCATACGCTTCAATACAACTGTTGCTGAGATTTCACGGTTAGCAGCTTCTGGAATCACCAATGAAGTAGGAGCTTCTATCACATCATCTGTCACGATCATATTACGACGTACAGGCAAGCAATGCATGAAGAAAGCATTATTTGTAGCAGCCATATGAGCCGCATCTACTGTCCAACTCATATCCTTACTCAAAATCTTACCATAATCGGCAGGATTAGTTACTCCCGGACATGCCCAGTTCTTGGCATAAATAAAGTCAGCTCCTTCGAATGCTTTCATCTGATCATATTCCACATGTGCTCCACGCACAAACTTCGGGTCAAGCTCATATCCTTCGGGATGAGTAATCACAAAATCCACATCAGCTTCATTCATAAAATCGGCAAATGAATTAGGAACGGCCTGAGGCAGTGCACGAGGATGAGGAGCCCAGGTAAGAACAACTTTCGGACGCTCCTTCTTTTTATATTCTTCGATAGTTATCAAATCAGCAAAAGCCTGAAGCGGGTGTCCAGTTGCGGCTTCCATCGAAAATACCGGCTTACCGGAATATTGGATAAACTGATTCAATATTTTTTCAGTATAATCGTCTTCTCTGCTTTCGAAACGTGCAAATGAACGTACACCGATAATATCACAATAAGATGCCATTACAGGAATAGCTTCAAGCAGATGTTCACTCTTGTCGCCATCCATTATTACCCCACGTTCCGTTTCAAGCTTCCAGGCTCCCTGGTTCACATCGAGTACAATTACATCCATACCTAAATTACGTGCTGCTTTTTGTGTACTAAGGCGAGTACGCAAACTGTTGTTAAAGAAAATCAGCAAACAAGTACGATGTTTACCCAGTGATTCATATTTATAACGGTCTTTCTTTATTTCGAAAGCTTCAGAAAGGGCAGTCTTCAAATCGCCCAGATCGAATACATTAGTATAAGTTCTCATACGACTTACTGTATATAAATTAATAATAGCATGGCAAATATACTATAAAAATACAACAAAATAGTATTTCAGCCAGAAATATTGCAAAAATATTCTATTTACGTATCTGTCCATTACCTTCAATCAACCACTTATAGGTAGTTATTTCCCTCAATCCCATCGGTCCTCTTGCATGTAATTTTTGCGTACTTATACCGATTTCTGCTCCTAATCCAAACTGCGCACCATCTGTAAATGAGGTGGGTGCATTGGTATATACACAGGCTGCATCTACCATGCAGGCAAAATAAGAAGCAGCCTGCTGATCTTCTGCAACAATACATTCACTATGCTTTGAACTGTATGTATAAATATGCGAGAGGGCCTCATCTATATCAGCGACTGTACGAACAGCCATTTTATAATCCAAAAATTCTTTTCCAAAACTTTCGGGGGTAGCACGGCAAAGCAGTTCAGCAGGGTAATTTCCACACAAAGCTTCATAAGCCAATTCATCTGCATAAATTATTACATGGCTATTTTGCAGGGGTGCACAAAGAGCCGGCAAATCGGATAAGCGGGAAGCATGAACTAACAAGCAGTCGAGTGCATTGCATACACTCACCCGACGGGTTTTCGCATTATTAATAATTGCTGTACCTTTTACTATATCACCTGAAGCATCGAAATAAGTATGACAAACTCCAGCTCCAGTTTCTATCACAGGAACAGTTGCTTCACGACGTACATACTCAATAAGCCCACTGCTTCCTCGAGGAATAATCAAATCGACCAATCCTTCGGCATGAAGTAGTTCAGTTGTAGCCTCACGACCAGCAGGAAGCAGTTCGACGATATGAGTGTCAACACCAAACCGTTCAAGCACTTCATGTATCACCTTAACAATCGCCCTATTCGAACAATCGGCATCACTTCCTCCTTTCAACACACAAGCATTTCCACTTTTAAAGCAAAGCGAAAATACATCAAAGCTAACGTTAGGGCGTGCTTCATAGATGATACCGATAACTCCGAAAGGAACACTTATCTTTTTTAAGTGTAATCCATTAGGACGAACACTTTCTTCCAAGATCCGTCCCAAAGGAGATGGTAAAGCTGCAACATTTCGCATATCGGCAGCAATAGCCTCCAGGCGTTCTTTTGTCAGTTTCAGACGGTCATATTTCGGATTCGCAACATCCATACGACCTAAATCTTCCACATTCGCTTTTAAGATATCTTCACAATGCTCCATTGCTGCATCTGCTACAGCAAGCAGTATTTCATTTATTTGCTTCTCATCCAACAATGCCAGCCGAGATGAGGCCTTACGTACATCGTGTAAAACAGCTTCTATATTCATATGACTATTTGATTATACAACATTATGATTTCATGCAAAAATATCATTATTTCTATGACTTGTACTCTTTTTCTGTTTTTTATATGAAGATATTACGAAAACTTTCTTATCTTTGGATAAACATACAGAGAGTATCAATCCTTTTTATTAACCACCAAAACAACAAGCTATGGAAACTAAAACGTACGGATCATTAATTGAAGTTTTCAGAGGCAGCCTCTGGGAAGCAGAATTAGTAAAAGGTTTGTTAGAATCAGCCGGAGTGTCAGCTATGCTGAAGGATGAAACATTATCAGCTGTAACTTCTCCCTACTTACCAACTGGAGATGTACTGGTAATGGTTAATAAGGAGGAAGAAGTTTATGCTAAAAAAGTAGTATCAGAAAGAAAAGTATGAAAAGAAGGATCTTCACAGCTATGGCTGTTCTAGCTTTTTCTGCATTCGGAATGAATGCGCAAACATTACAATCGACAACATGGAAGGCCTACGGGATCAGTTTTAAAGCTCCCGCAGGCTTTAATGTAGAGGATGATTCAGAAGAGGGATATATCATCAGTACCCCTACTTATTACATTACAGTGCAATTACTGGAAGGAGAAGGCATAAAACGTTCGGAACTATCTCAGGAATTGAAAAACATTGCTTCCGACGATGAAGTCACAAACCAGACTCCTGTAACCACTTTTGAATTACCTCAATTTTACGGTGCACAATTAAAAGGCAATTGTGAAACCGAACAATGTATATATTCGTATCTGCTCACAAAAGACGGAAGTAGCGGATTCTATGTATCCATAACCTATACAGACAAACAAGATAATACACCTGAGAATATTTTGAAAAGCTTTTCCCTTGAAGAATAAGATGTCTATTGGGGCAACATAAGAAATTGTATAACATGATGAATCTAACCATATCAAAACACACTCCTGTTCGTTTCTCAATAATTATTATGCTTTTGGCAACTTGTTTACCTATAGGTATCACGCCAATTGCTGCCCAAGGATTCTTTTCGACCACAGCCTTGACATATAGTTGTCAGGACATACCCCAAAGCATCATGTTTTGTGGAGAAAATATTGATCTGACCCGATTTGACAGACGAGAACGAATTGATCGCGAGCTTTTGGCTTTCACGTATATGCACAGCACTTCTATACAGATGATTAAAAGAGCCAATCGCTACTTCCCGATTGTAGAATCTATCCTTCAAGAAAATGGCATTCCTGATGACTTTAAATACTTGATGTCTATAGAAAGCAACAATAACCCATTGGCACGTTCCGGAGCCGGAGCAGCAGGGTTATGGCAGTTTATGCCGGGAACCGGTCGTGAATTTGGTCTGGAAGTAGGACATAGTGTAGACGAGCGTTATCATGTAGAGAAATCAACACGTGCCGCATGTAAATATCTGAAACAGGCTTACGCTCGCTTTGGCAATTGGGTTAGTGTAGCTGCATCATACAATGCCGGACAGGGGCGTATCTCACGCGAACTGGAACGCCAATATGAGGAAGATGCACTCGATCTTCAGCTCGTAGAAGAAACAGCGCGTTATGTTTATCGTATTCTTGCTGCAAAAATTATGTTTTCCAACCCGCAGAAATTCGGCTTCCGGCTGCGTGCGTGTGATTTATATCCCATCATCCCATATCACGAGATTAAAGTAGAAGAAAGTATAGATGACTTACCTCGGTTTGCTAAAGGCAGAGGCATTACTTATTCACTTTTGAGGAATATGAATCCATGGATACGTAGCAGTTCACTTCCGGTACATGGAAAAAATGTATATTACATTCGTATACCAGACAAAGAAGGTATGCATTATAATCCGCGTATCATCATCCCGCACGATCCTCGCTGGGTAATAAAAGACGAGTAAAGGTTAACAGTCTTCATATAAGCAGAAATAAATTCTACTTTGTGAGAATGAATATCTAACTGCGAGAAAATTACTTTTCTATCATAAAAAGAGCCATATCATTCCTCCGCAATGGAGTTTTTGATATGGCTCTTTCATTATAGTCTCCGTAGTTAGTAACTTTTCAGGGAAGTCAACTCAGCTTTAATGATAGAAAATGCTACATCACCATTCAATCTCTTTCAGCCCTTTACTCTTCAAATATTCATTAGCCTTGCTAAAATGTTTACAGCCAAAGAAGCCATAATCAGCAGACCGGGGAGATGGATGAACTGTCATCAAAATGCAATGCTTGGAAGCATCAATCAGAGAAGCTTTCGATTTTGCATAACTTCCCCACAACATAAATACCAAATTTTCACGTTCGTCACTTAACTTTTTAATAACTGCGTCCGTAAAGATTTCCCATCCTCTATTCCGGTGAGAGCCTGTTTGATACGCTCTGACAGTAAGTACAGAATTCATAGAGAAAACTCCCTGCTCTACCCACCTGTCTAAATTTCCGGATTCAGGTATCGGCTTTCCTAAATCCTGATGAATTTCTTTAAAGATATTCATTAGTGATGCTGGAATAGCCGTCCCTTCCGGTACAGAAAAACAGACTCCATAATATTGTCCAGGAGTTGGATAAGGATCCTGTCCTAAGATTACAACTTTTACTTTTTCAAACGGACAAACATTGAACATATGAAAAATCTGCGAACCGTGAGGCAATACATGCTCATGTGCATACTCGCTCCTTACAAAATCAGTCAGCTGCCGAAAATAAGGCTTATCAAATTCTTCTTGCAAACGCTTACGCCAACTTTCTTCTATTTTGACATTCATGTTTATCGTTTAAATTTTGTATTCAGTCTACCGTTGCGGAATATCAACTGAGGTTTCACTTTTTCCTTTTAAATGTTCTGAGAAAAAGTCTACCAAACGCCAATAAAAATATTCATTCATATCTCCAAATCCGTGACGCTGTCCGGGAAGCAAGAGCATATCAAAACGTTTGTTGGCACGAATCAAAGCATCAACGACACGAATCGTATTTGCCGGATGAACATTATTATCAATATCTCCGTGTACCAACATAAGATGTCCCTTCAATTGCTTCACGATTTCCGGATTAGTAGCAATCTTATATGCAAATGTAGTATCACCCTTTTCTGAAATTTCCTCTTTCACCCCATGATGCGTTTCACTCCACCAACGGTTATAAATACGGTTATCATGATTTCCCGCACACGAAACAGCAGCCTTATAAAAGTCGGGATACTGACAAATAGCCGCTGTCGACATGAAGCCTCCTCCTGAATGTCCATGAATACCTACTCGGTCAATGTCAATAAACTTATAGCGTGCCGCAAGTTGTTCCACAGCAGCCTTATGATCAGCTAGTGGATAGTCACGCATATTTCCATATCCATAGTTATGATACCATTTCGAACGACTGGGATGTCCACCTCTCTGTCCTACGGAAATGACAATAAACCCAGCCTGTGCCAGACGGTCAGTACGTACACTCATACGGGTAAACGGATAATAAACAGCTTCTACCTGAGGTCCCGGATAAACATAATCGATAATAGGATATACTTTCGTCGAATCAAAATCATAAGGTTTATACATTACTCCATACAAGTCGGTCACACCATCGGCAGCCTTCACTGTAAAGAGTTCCGGAAACTGATAACCAGCTGCTTTCAATTGAGAGAAATCGCTTTCCTGAATTGTCATTACCTTATTTCCATTCCGGTCTATCAAATCAGCGCATGGAACAGTATTGACCCGTGAATAATTATCAACAATGAAGCGAGCATCATCATCAACCTCTACCTGATGGAAAAAATCACCTTTGGTCAGCTGTTTCAAGCCGCTTCCATCAGCATTCACCTTATATAAATGTTCGTAATATGGATTTTCTCCCTTTTCACGTCCGTTAGCAACAAAATAAATAGTACGGGTAGCCTCATCTATTTTCACAACGCGCTCTACATGCCAGGGACCTTTCGTTATACGATTTTTCAAATTGCCCCGATCATCATATAAATAAAGATGAGCCCATCCGTCGCGTTCACTCCACTGTACAAACTCCTTTCCACCATTCAATACATAAATTGGACGAGTTTCCTGATAAGTATTCATACGTTCCTTTACAACTGGAACAATAGAATCCTGTCCGATGGTATACGTACAGACATCAATACGATGCAAGTCACGGCTACTCCGCGTCAGGAAGAAACGAGTATTATCTCCCTGCCATACAGGAGAAATAAACTCTGCATCACGCTGCTTTTGTTCATACGGACGTGCTTCCAAGCCTAAGCTCTGGTTTTTCCAGGCTGACACCTTTATTTCCTTACGAGTATTGTTCACCATATCAAATACATACAAATGCTCTTCGGGAGCTTCCATCTCTCCAGGCATCTGATAGCGATAAGTCTCGAGTGTAGGACGAGGCTGAGCAACAGAATTGATAACCCAAAGATCTTTGACTTTACGGTCATCAGATACAATAGTTACAAAATGCTTTGAATCGGGCGACCAATATCCCCATACACCTCGACGTTTACCGTTACAAAGTGTATCCGTATTCAATATACTGTACGGAATGCCATAGCCAAAATGTTCTGTTCCGTCTTTTGTCAACTGAATTTCTACAATTGTGCTGTCTTTTTCATCTTTCTGCGCCTTCCGGTAATCTTCCATGCTCATACGGAATAAATTGCAGTCTTTAGCATAGACAACAGTCTTTCCATCGGGAGAAACAGAAGCCCACGAAAGCTTTTTCGGTTCTTTTGCCTCTTCTGTCAGCTGAGTGAGTTTACGTGTCGGATAGTCATACGAAAAATAAAAGACTTTTTTCTCCGGTTTCTTCTTTTCGCCTTTTGCTGGCTTTACCTCTTGAGAAGACTCAACCTCGAAAGTAAATGTCCGTCCGTCTTCTTTCGCTTTCAGATTACGAATCGGCAAATGACGAGCCTCGAACGGATCGTGTACAATTTCTGTCAACTGAGAAGCTAGTTCGTCACGATCGAACAATTGCTTTTTTGTTCTTGAATTCGGGTCTACAACAAACCAGAATGTACCTTCACTGGTTTTATATTCGAACCAAAAACTATTTCCCTGCTGAAACCAATGCGGATCAACCGTAGTCGAGAAAAGCATTGTATTCAGTTTACTTTGGGTAAACTTCTCTGCCTGCAAATATTCAGGCAATCTTTCCTGTGCGGACAACGCCGTAGCACATAGGCACATACCGCCCCAAAACAAAACACTAAAAATTGATTTCCTCATAACTTTCAATATACAATTCAGGCACTGATTATATCCGTTTTTCTTGATAAAAAGCGGAATAAACAGTGCCTTTACCTATTTATAAATTAGAATAAAAATCTCAGTACATCATTGAAGTTTGCCCAAATCAGTAAAGCAAAGAGCAAGAACATTCCCACCATCTGAGCATACTCCAGAAATTTGTCGCTTGGCTTACGACGAGCGATGATTTCGTATAGCAAGAACAATACATGACCACCATCGAGTGCCGGAATAGGCAAGATATTCATAAACGCCAAAATAATAGAAAGGAAAGCTGTCATTTCCCAGAAACGCTGCCAATCCCAAACCTTAGGGAAGATACTTCCAATGGTTCCGAATCCTCCTACACTCTTGGCACCTTCTTTAGTAAAGACATACTTCATATCGTTTACATAGCCTTTCAAGGTGTTTATTCCTAAAGTTACTCCGGCAGGGAATGACTCGAAGAATCCGTAACTTAAATTGGTTTCCTTATAGCTTACCAGCCCACCTACTGCATCTACCATAAACTGTTCATTGGTCTGAACGGTTACCGTATCTCTCACACCTTGACGCGAATAGACCAGTGAGAAGGATGCAGAGGTCTTCTTTTCTAATTCAGCCTTAGAACGGAGCTTGCCCATTTCATCCATAAATTCATTCCAAGAATTCAATGGAGTACCATTAAAAGCAAGCAGTGAATCACCTTTCTGAATACCCGCTTTAGCAAATCCTCCACCAGCCAATACAGAGTCGACTATATTCGGACGGAAAGTTGCCACAAACATCGGATCTTCTTTTGCAACATCAAGCAAGCTCAACTCAGGCATCAGAATTTTTTTCTCTTCACCATTGCGAAGTACTGTAACTTCACGAGCTTCTACAATGTCACGAAGCATATCCATATCAAAGCGAACCAGTTCCTTATCGTCTGCACTCTTCAGAATATCTCCATCACGGAATCCAATCTGCTGAGCTGTTTCATTGAACTTCATACCATAGGTCATGTCTTTCAAGGCGATGTAAGAATCTCCCCATGTATAAAGAATCATCGAATAGATAAACAAGGCCAGCAGGAAGTTCATCAATACACCTCCCACCATCACCAGCAATCGCTGCCATGCCGGTTTGGAGCGGAACTCCCAAGGCTGAGCAGGCTGTTTCATTTGCTCGGTATCCATCGATTCATCAATCATACCCGAGATCTTGCAATATCCCCCTAGCGGCAACCATCCTACTCCATATTCCGTATCACTGTTCTTTGGCTTAAACTTAAACAGTGAAAACCAAGGATCAAAAAAGATATAAAACTTCTCTACTCGTATTTTAAAAAGACGCGCAAAGAAAAAGTGTCCTCCTTCATGTATAATCACCAGCAACGACAAGCTGAGAATAAGCTGAAGGGCACGAATCAAAAATGTTTCCATCTAAAGTCTACTTTTCTATTTTGTAATGTTAATATATTCTGTTACTTCATTCCATTTATTACCATCTCAGCTGCAATACGACGTGTTTCTGCATCAGTCGAAACATAATCTTCGTAAGTAGGTGCAGCAATGAAAGGAACACGCTGCATCGTTTTTTCTATTACATCACTCATACCTAAGAATGATATCTGGTCTTTCAAGAACGATGCAACAACAACTTCATTTGCAGCATTGACAATGCAAGGCATATTACCACCCTGATGCAAAGCTTCATAAGCTAAAGCTAAATTGCGGAAGCGTTTGGTATCCGGAGCCTCAAAAGTCAAGCTGTTACATTTCATAAAGTCCAAACGGTCGAAAGACGAACGTATGCGCTGAGGATATGAAAATGCATATTGTATAGGCAGGCGCATATCAGGAACTCCCAATTGAGCTTTCACTGCACCATCTTCAAACTCAACCATCGAATGTATCACAGATTGAGGATGAACAACGACTTCTATCTGTTCTGGGCGTACACCAAACAACCATTTTGCCTCTATTACTTCAAACCCCTTATTCATCATCGAAGCAGAGTCGATTGTGATTTTCGCTCCCATGCTCCAGTTGGGATGCTTTAATGCCTGTTCCTTTGTGACCGTCTGCAACTGCTCCATCGTAAACGTACGGAACGGACCTCCTGAAGCGGTAAGAATAATCTTTTCCAACGGATTATTCATTTCCAGACATTGGAATATCGCCGAATGCTCTGAATCGACAGGTAATATAGGAGTATGATACTCGTTTGCCAAAGCATTGATCAGCTCACCAGCAACAACCATTGTTTCCTTATTTGCAAGTGCGATAATCTTTCCGGCACGAATCGCGCTCATCGTCGGACGCAATCCGGCATATCCAATCATAGCCGTCAATACAATATCTATCGGCTGTGACTCTACAACCTGGCAAATAGCATCTGCTCCGGCATAGACTTTTATAGGCAAATCAGACAATGCTTCCTTCAGCTGCAAATATTTGTCTTCGTTAGCAATAACAACAGCTTCAGGACGAAACTTCCGTGCCTGTTCGATAAGCAAATCGACTTTATTATTAGCAGTCAACACATAAGCTTCATATAAATCGGGATGTTCCTCTATCACTTGTAAAGCCTGCGTCCCGATAGAACCAGTAGAACCTAATATTGCTATTTGTTTCTTCATAATTAAAATACCACGTACTTTTCTGGATTAATAGGATTTCCCTTATGCCATAATTCAAAATGCAGATGAGGCTGATTATCTTCTGTTTCCGACTGTCCTATTAAAGCAATCACCTCTCCACCTTTGACTTTTTCACCCTCGTGTTTCATCAGTGAACCACAATGTTTATATACAGAAATAAAATTCTGCGGATGCTGTATTTGTATTACATACCCCCACTCTGCCGTATAAGCAGACATGATAACAGTACCATCGAGGGTAGCAAGAATACTTTCATTAGGACTTGCTGTCAAATCGATCCCGAAATGACGCTTCTCCGGACTAAATCCCGCAGACATCACACCACGCAACGGGCGGTAAAATATCAATCCCGCAGCATCGCGCACATCAGTTACAGCTGTCAGATTATATCTTTCTTTTTCTTCATACTGCTTACGGAACTCCTCTTCTTCTTTAGAGCGCTCCATCAGTTTTTCAGCACGAAGATCGGTCAGCGAATCAATAGACTGAACGGTATCTGCCTTAACTTGTCCACTCAAGATATCCTGAATATTCATCACATAACGGCTCTGGCGTTCAAGAGCAGCCTGTAGCGAATCTGCCCGTAAGGCATTGGCAACGATCTGAGAACGGACTTCACTGTTCATATATCCGGGAAGATAGTTTCGCAGCGGAGTAAAAGCAATAATGGCAGCTGCTATCAGAAAAATTACTGTACATACTGACAACAGCACAGACAAGCCGTTCAACTTAGACACATGAATGCCCACTACCTCTTCCAAGGTATTTTCATTGATAATAGTCAGTTTATATTTAAACTTAATATTATGCCAAAAAGCTTTACGACCTTTTCTTGTCTTTCTCATTATCTTATGTTTATTCCAACAATCCGTCCGGTATATCTACTTTCAGAACTCTGTTCTCTCTATCCAAATCGATAATAAATTCCTCGTGGGCAGGAAGCAAAAGTTCGTCACCGTCTTTTTCTATAACAAACAATACATTCATCGTAGAGTCATCAACGGCAACAATTTCCCCCAAACAGCCATGATGAATATCCTCAACCTGGAATCCCGTAAAGAAATTCCAAGAAGTAATTTCATCTTGCTCATCCATGTATTTTTTAGGGAAATAAACCTCCACATTAGTCAGCATCCGTGCGCGTTCGGCAGTTTCAATTCCTTCAAATTTTACCAAAGCTACATCATCCGAACGGAAACGATATTCTTCTATAAAAAACGGAACCAAGATGCCATCCAGCAACAATACCAGATAATCGCACTCTACACGATCGAAAATATCATCGTTGAATGTAAAAGATACTTCTCCTTTAATACCGTGAGGTTTGTTTATCACCCCGATTTTATATACTTCTTCTTTCTTAATCATAAACTTACTCTATTCGGGTAATACGAGCACCTAAAGCTGTCAAACGCTGTTCTATATTTTGATAGCCTCTGTCTATCTGCTCTATATTATGAATACGGCTGATGCCTTCTGCACTCAGCGCAGCTATTAACAATGCGATTCCTGCACGTATGTCAGGCGAAGTCATATTGCCTCCTCTTAAACGGAAGTTATGATCATGTCCGATGACAACTGCACGATGAGGATCACAAAGAATGATCTGTGCACCCATGTCAATCAACTTATCGACAAAGAACAGACGGCTTTCAAACATTTTCTGATGAATCAATACGCTTCCTTTAGCCTGAGTAGCTACCACGAGCATCACACTCAACAAGTCGGGAGTCAGTCCCGGCCAGGGAGCATCAGCTATTGTCATAATCGATCCGTCGATAAAGGATTCAATCTCATAATGATCCTGTTGAGGTACAAATATATCATCACCTCGCTGTTCCAGACGGATACCCAAGCGGCGGAAGCTATCAGGAATGATTCCCAGATTCTCGTAAGATACATTTTTAATAGTGACCTCACTGGATGTCATGGCTGCCATTCCGATAAAGCTTCCCACTTCAATCATATCTGGCAATACATGGTGCGTACATCCTTTGAGACTCTTCACACCTTCGATAGTCAGCAAATTGGAAGCAATACCTGTAATCTTGGCTCCCATGCTATTCAGCATCTTACATAACTGCTGCAAATAAGGTTCGCATGCAGCATTATAAATCGTAGTTTTTCCTTCAGCCAGTACAGCCGCCATAATAATATTTGCCGTACCTGTTACAGAAGCCTCATCAAGCAACATATACGTTCCTTTCAAGTGGCTGGCAGTTATTTTAAAAACGCCATTCACTGCATCGTAGTTGAACGAAGCTCCCAGTTTCTGAATTCCCAGAAAGTGAGTATCCAAACGGCGGCGACCTATTTTATCTCCTCCCGGCTTGGCAATCATAGCTTGTCCAAAACGAGCAACCAAAGGACCTACCAGCATGACAGAGCCACGCAAACGCGAACAACGAGTAAGGAACTCTTCACTTTCCAAATAAGCAAGATTTACATCATCCGCCTTGAACGAATATGTATCTACACTCTTTTTAGAAACCTTTACTCCCATGTCACGAAGCAACTGAATCAAATTATTCACATCCAGAATATTCGGAATATTACTGATTGTTACTTCTTCGTCTGTCAATAATGTGGCACAAACCACCTGCAACACTTCATTTTTTGCACCCTGAGGAACTATTTCCCCATGCAGTTTGTGTCCGCCTTCTATTACAAATGATGCCATAGTACCGGTTATTTAAGATTAATATTTTCTTTTTTGCTGATTATTGTTTACCTGACGACGACGAGGGGTAAACGTACGCTGTTCTGTCAAATGAAAGTCTTCTGCCGACAACTTAATCTTACCTCCCGACAGTTCACACAAGTCATCCAGAATTTTCTGATCTTCCACACCATCCTTATTCCAATTCTGGTAATCTTTTTTCATATGATTAGCAATCAGTTTCAACAGCTGCTTCTTTTCCTCGCCTTCCTCGTAATCAATCGCAATTTTAATCATATCCTGAACAAAGCGTCCATAATGACGATAACGGATATTATTCTGAGAATAAGGAATCTGTTCAGGTTTTACCTCCAGACTTTCTTTTTTTACAATATCCACCGGATAATCAATATCCAACTTGAAATCAGCCATAATGGCCAGATGATCCCAAAGCTTATGCTTGAAATCTTCTACATCACGCAAATGCGGAAACATACCTCCCATTATATTAACAATGGTATTGGCACATCGCTGCCGTTCTTCACGATCTTCAATTGTCAGGGCATGGTCTACCATGTTTTGCACACTTCTTCCATACTCAGGAAGTGGTAATTTTCGTTGCTGGGTATTATATTCCATATATATTATCGCAAATTCTTCGTTTTTAGATTCTTACAAAAGTTTCTTCGGAGTAGAAGCGACAAACTCTTTCAAATAGAAAGGTTCAAAATAAGCCACATCCTTGAAGTCTTCCTTTGCCATTGCTTTTTCGGCAAGAGGGAACATCCATTTAGCCAGCGGATGAATATTTTCGATAAAATGTGCATTAGGATGAGTTATTTTTTCACGACACTTGGCAGCTCCGTTTCCAAAGAAATAAACCGGATGTTCTGCCAAAAACTCGGCATAGGAATTTTCATCAATAATATCAGCTCCAATTTCACGCTTTACATTCAAAGCACGATCGTATATAGCTGCATATACTTCCATACGGCGGGCATCTATCATCGGACACAACAATGCATCTTCCGGCAAATCTTCGAACAATAGAACAGGAACAGCCATTACTTCCGGAGTAGGAATTCCAATCAGCGGAATATTACGTCCGTAACAAATTCCTTTTGCCATAGACACGCCAATACGAAGCCCTGTATACGAACCCGGACCACAACTTACGGCTACAGCATCCAATGGTATGGCATGATTGTCTATAAAAGATAAAGCCTCATCCACAAAAACACCTAATACGACAGCATGTGACGGACCTTTAAAGTCCTCTTTCGAAAAGATAGAAGTTCCATCCTGACTTACAGAAACAGAACATACCTCCGTTGAAGTTTCAATATGTAAAATGCACGACATAAATTAATTCCTTATTATATAGAGTGCAAATATACACTTTTATTTGCACTCACTTCTCATTAAACCAGTGTTTTTTAGGACCTGTTAGCAAAACGCCCTATTCGCAAATTTTCACCAGCACATTTTATGCAAGTTCTACAACATTTATTTATTTTACCCCATCCATTTTTCACACTTTGCAACAAGTGTAAAACAGATTTTCTTTCTTTTTTCAAGTAGCAACAACATAAAATTCATATCACATTATTATTTTTTCGACCAACAATGAAAATAATAATAACATTTTGTTTCCTTTTTTGAAATACTTTACATAAATTGGCAAAATCTTTAAGAAAGCCTAAGCATAGGTAAGGGAGACCAAATTTTGTTAATTTTAAAAAACACTAAAAGGCATGAAGAAATTTATGACTAGAAAACACACTGAAGAACATCTGTCCAGTCGGAAAGACCGTTTTTCAGATCTAATGGGGAAAGGTTTATTCTTGTTAGCTTTTAGCAGTGCACTATCAACAAACATCTGGGCACAAACAACAACCACAACAAACGCTCAGACTGCTAGCCAAAATTTTACAGGAAAAGTCTGCGACAGTAAAGACGGTTCTTCTCTGATCGGCTGTACCGTACGTGTAAAAGGTAAGAAAGCTGCAACCATTACAGATGCCAATGGAAATTACAGCATCACAGCCAAGCCTGGGGACATTCTGATTATCTCATATATAGGATATGAAACCGTAGAAGTCCCAGCCGGAAGTAAAAAAGCATCCAATATTTTCATGGTAGATGATAGTGTAATAATGGATGATGTAGTCGTAACAGGTTACCAGACTTTAAAAAAATTCAATGTTACAGGCTCTGTAAATACCATCAACAATGAAAAAATTTCTTTAAGAAGCAGCACCGGGCTGAATGGACTTCTGGAAGGCACAGTACCAGGACTAAACGTTTACAATGATAATTTCCGTATCCGTGGTGGAGCTTCAATGAACTCAGGAAATGATCCGCTATTTATCGTAGACGATTTCGAAGTAGAAGAATTGCCCGAAAATATGGACATGGTAGAAAGCATTACTGTGCTGAAGGATGCGTCTGCTACAGCAATATGGGGATCACGTGCAGCGAATGGTGTAATTGTCATCACAACCAAAAAAGGAAAAGCAAACGACTTTAAGATTTCTTATTCGAATAATTTCAAGGTGTCTGCCAAACCTAATTTCGACGATTTGCATCGTGCTTCCAGTGAACAGATTATCGATTACGACAGAGAAGCACATTTGTATGGATATAATTCGATGATGGGAGGTTTCGGTTATCAAGGAGCCGGCTACTCTCTATCACAAGAAATATTAAACGATTATTGGGAAGATGTTGTTATCGACTGGGAAACGGGAGCAGTGTTACCTATGGATCCAACAAAGTTGGCCGAAATGGATGCCCGTCTGAATAAACTGAAAACTTACTCCAATCGGAAACAATTGGAAGATAACCTATTAAGAAATGCTTTCCGGCAACAGCATTTAGTTTCCATCTCTGGAGGTAACGAGCGAATAAATTATTATCTGTCAGGAAGTTTCATTGGAGGACACTCCGAGTATGTAGGAGATAAAAACCGTTCATACAACATCAACTCACGTATGTCTTACAAGCTTCTGCACAACCTGACACTGCGTTCCGACCTTTCGGCTACATTCGATAACAATGACAACGGCTATACTAATCTAAGCAGCGACATATATAATATGTTCCCGTTCCAGATGTTATTAGACGAGCAAGGCAATCGCATCGCTGATTATACACAATTCTCCCGCATGGATGCCGACAAGTATACAAGCGAATACGGATATTTAAGTTTTGGAAAAAATCTGTTGGATGAAGTCGATCTGGCCAACAATACAACAAAAAATACCGATTATAAAGCTCGTTTCGGTCTGGACTATCGTATTTTAGAAGGCCTTAACTTGTCTGCCGACTATCAATACGAAAGATATCAGTCTATAAACAAAGATATTCAGTCGGTAAACAGCTATAGCGTAAGAGAGTTAATCAACCAGCATACAGTTATCAACGAGAATGGCTTATCATACCGTATTCCTAAAGGAGATATCCTCGACCATTCACAAAATGATATAGAAGCCTGGACTATGAAAATAGGCGCAACTCTTAACCGTAATTTCGGTATAGACAAGCAACACTATGTCAACGCAACTGCGGGATTTGAAGTACGAAGCAAACACAGCACTACGGAAACATACCGCAAACTAGGCTATGACGATCAAGTATTATCATGGTCACCTATTGATGCCGTTGATCTGGCTACCAATGGTACTACACCTCCCTGGTACAACTATCCGATGCGCTATTATGCAAGCAGTTATGATGGCTTTAACGATATTTTAAACAGAGAAGTATCTTATTATTTGTCAGGAGTGTACACATACGATAACCGATACACTGTAAGCGGTAGCTTACGTATTGATAAATCGAATTTGTTCGGAGTAAGCGACAAATACCGCCGTAACCCCATCTGGTCATTCGGAGCGAACTGGAATATTAAAAATGAAAAATTCTTCCATTGTGATGCCATTACAGCTTTAATGCTTCGTGCATCTGTAGGATTAACTGGTAATTTCGACCGAAGCGGACGAACTTCTCCTATCATGATCGGACAATTCATCAGCAGTGATTTAGTAGACGGAGGTGGATATATGCGTATCACTACTCCCCCGAACCCACTATTGCGTTGGGAGCGTACCCGTTCTATCAACCTGTCTGTAGACTTGGGGTTATTCGACCGTGTAAATACAACATTTACTTATTATCATAACAAAGGTTATGATTTGCTGGGAGAAGCTCAACTGGATCCGACTGTAGGATATAGCGAACAGCTCATAAACTCAGCCGATATGAACAACACGGGTATGGAAATCCAATTGGATGCAGACCTTATCCGTACTCGCGATTTCACATGGAATCTAGGCTGGGTATTCGGATATAACAAGAACGAAATAACAAGAAACAGTGCCCACGATTCCAGCCCTGTCCTGAATCGTGTACATGGAACTACCAGATTCGTAGAAGGATACTCACGAGAAAGCATCTGGAGTTACCGCTGGGCTGGACTGAACGAAATGGGATTGCCACAGGCCTACAAAGCAGATGGAACAAAAGTCACATCATACGAGGACTTGGATGTTGAAGATCTGGAATATAGCGGAACTTACCAGCCTAAATATTCCGGTAGCCTTTCTACAGGATTCCGATATAAGAGCCTGCAAGCCAATTTCTTGTTCACATACAACTTCGGACATGTATTCCGTGTAGAATATCCAGACATGAACCCATTCGGTTCCTCACCGGCTTTAAATGAAAGAATCGCCGACCGCTGGCGTCAACCGGGAGATGAAAATAAAACTGATATTCCTGCCATTTGTTCCGATATGATGAATTACCTGATGACCTATCAGACTGGTGCATCAGAACTGGCACAATACTCATCCAACAGTATCCGCAAAGGTGACATGATCCGCCTGCGTGAAATATTGCTGAATTACGAACTGCCAAAAAAATGGTTGCACAACAGTCCGGTTAAACGCCTGTCTATAACAGCCCAGTTAAATAATGTCTGGTTATGGACTGCAAACAAAGAAGGCTATGATCCTGAAGCTGTTTCTCCTGTCAGCGGAACATTCTCACTGACAGATCCGATAGCCTTTACTTGTGGTGTAAAACTTGATTTTTAATACAGAATTTTATAAACGACATAAGACAATGAAACATATAACGAAATATTTCGCCCTGGCAGGAGCACTTATGCTATTCTCTTCCTGCAATGATTTTCTGGATACACTGCCTAAAGGTAAAGTCATACCTACAACAGTTGAAGATTTCGGAAATCTGATGAAAGACATGACACTGTCTACTGCATACGATGGTTTACCCTATTATTGCTCAGACGATGTACTGATTCCCAATCGTTCAATAAACATGTCTAACGCTACCAACAAGGCTTATTTTTGGTTAGAATCTTTTTATCTAGACAGCGAAGATGACCAGAACTGGAATGACACATATAATCATTTGTTTACCATCAATGTTGTTTTAGAGAATATAGAAGGAGCAACAGGAGGTACTGAAGAGGAACGCAGACGCATCGCTGCGGAAGCAAAAATATTCCGTGCCTACAACTACTGGTATCTGCAAAGTTTATACGGACCTGCATATAATGCAGCAACAGCTTCTACCGACTTAAGTGTTCCACTGGTTACAGAGCCTAATCTGGAAGCCAAACATTCTCGGGCAACAGTAGAGCAAGTTACCGCACAAATCTTAAAGGATCTGGAAGGAATAGAACAAGACTTACCCATCATGGGAAGCAATAACTACAAACCGACCCGTGCCGCCGCTTATGCCATGAAAGCACGCGTGCTCTTCTATCTAGGACGTTATGACGAAGCCGGAAAGGAAGCAGAGAAGGCATTGGAGCTGAATAATAAAATAGACGACATGAGAGAATGGTCTTTCCCTACCGAGTTCCCATCAGGCAGTATCAACGGCAAGCCTACCGATATTACTTCTTTACAAAAAATATGGTATCATAGTGTAAACGGATCAGGTGCATTGAGTCAGGTAGCTATTGGAGAAGGTCTTCTTGAATTATACAAGAAAAATGACAAAGACCTTCGTTTCAAGTTCTGGTTCTCGAATGTAGACAATAAGGGAGAATTTTTCTACGATGAGAATACTTATTGCTACATTCAGACTACTCCCAATTACAACATAGGCGTTCCCGAAATGATGCTTATCAAAGCAGAAGCACTGGCTCGTCAAAATAATCCTGCCGCATTGGACATATTGAACGAACTGCGTAAGTATCGCTTTACAGAAGAAGATTATACGGCATTGACAGCAGAAGACGGAAACAGCTTGTTGGAAATCGTTTTGGAGGAAAGAAGACGGGAACTGGCCTTATCAGGACTTCGCTGGTTTGATATGAAACGTCTGGTACAAGACGGCATCTACACTCAGACACTCACTCGTACAAGTCCAGACGGAGAAACCCATACACTGGCTCCGGGATCTAACCGTTATTTATTCCCTATCCCACAGAGTGTCATTCTGCAAAATGGAAATATAGTACAAAATCCACGCTAAATAATTAACCATCATGATAAAAAATATATTCTTTTTCGCATGTGTACTTGCTGGAATGGCATGTACCTCTCAATCTAAAGATGAATTTACAGTAAAAGGTAAACTGGATAAACCTTTCACTGGTACAGTATATCTGGGACATATAACAGACAAGTTCACTAATATAGATTCAGTGCAGCTTACCAACGCTACCGAGTTCTCTTTTACACAACATATCAGCAATCCGGACAAATACCGCATCAGCTTTAAACCTTATTGCAATGGGTATGAGTTTATTGCAGAAGCAGAAGGATGTTACGAACTGAAGAATGACAGCGTAACGGTAATTCAGGGTAAAGAACAAGAACTCATGAACCGTTATCTGAAAACGATAACACCATTTAGACAAGAAGCTGAAAAGTTAATGAACTTATATGCGGAAGCAGAAACAGCAAAAGACGAAAAGGCACTTTCCGAACTCCGGGAGAAACTGACTCAGCATTTCACAAAAGAGCAGCAAACTACGGTAGACTTTATCAAATCATATCCCAGCAGTTATACAGCTGTTGATTTGGCCGGAAATCTATTACTAAGAGAATATCCCGAATGGAAAGAGGTTTATGAAACAGTAGATACAATAAATTACACATACTCATATGCTTTCCGTTCTTTGCAAGAAAAAATGAATGAAGCCCGTTCTCTATGGATACAAGACATAGAGGCTCCCGATTTTACGACAACAGATATAAACGGAAAAACAGTCAAGCTGAGCGACTTTAAAGGTAATTATCTTTTGCTCGACTTTTGGGCTTCATGGTGCAGACCTTGTCGTGACAAAGCCAAGGAGATAAAAAAAATATATCCGCAGCTTAAAGCAAAAGGCATTCAGATTTGTGGTATTAATCTAGATGATGAACGAAAGAAATGGCTGGATGCCAGTCAGGAAGATGGCATTCTATGGATTAACACCAGTGAACAAAAATCGTTCAGAGACAACCAAATAGCTAAAGACTATAAAGTAACACAGATACCCGCCCTGTTCGTAATAGACCCTTCAGGAAAAATCGTCAAGCAAAATCCTGATATCGACTATTTGCTGAATCTGACCACTAAATAATATTTAGCTACCATTCATTCAGAAGAGAAATATCCCGTCTTTTTACATAAAGCAGGATATTTCTCTTTTTTCAAATATACTCGTTAAAAGACAAATATTAAATTCTGTATATTTCGATTTTATATTTAACCTGCCAACGTAATCAGGATGTAAATCAGAAGCTGACAGCTAAATTCAGTATGCAGCAAAATATCAGCATATCTTCAGAAAAACATCAGCATATTTTTTAAAAACATCAGCATGTTTTAGACAAAATATCAGCATCTTTTTTACGCAGCTCTGCGAAGTCTTCAGTCTGTCAGAGAAAAAGCTTCTCTCTACTTTCCGGATTCACAGCTTTTTCCTACCTTTGCACGATAAAAAAACAGAATATTATGATACAATCAATGACCGGATACGGCAAAGCAACTGCCACATTCGGAGATAAAAAAATCAACGTAGAAATAAAATCATTGAACAGTAAGGCAATGGACTTGTCTACACGCATTGCCCCACTGTATCGTGAAAAAGAAATGGAAATCCGCAACCTTATTACCAAAACGTTGGAACGAGGAAAAGTGGACTTCAGCATATGGATTGAGAAAGATGCGGCCGAAACGGCTACTCCCATCAATGCTGCACTGGTAGAGAATTACTATAATCAGATAAAGACAATCTCGGACAACTGTCACATTCCTGTTCCCGAAGACTGGTTTGCAACTTTGCTCCGCATGCCGGACGTACTGACTCGCGTAGATATTCAAGAGCTGTCAGACGAAGAATGGGAAGTTGCAAGCAAAGCTATCGAAGAAGCATTGCAGCATTTGGTTGACTTCCGGAAACAGGAAGGAGCTGCACTGGAAAAGAAATTTACCGAAAAGGTAGACAATATAGAACGCCTGCTCAAATCAATCGAACCTTTCGAAAAAGAGCGTGTGGCAAAAATACGCGAACGTATCACCGATGCCTTGGAAAAGACCATCAGTGTAGACTATGACAAAAACCGTCTGGAACAGGAACTGATATACTATATCGAAAAACTGGATATCAACGAAGAAAAGCAACGTCTTGCCAACCACTTGAAATATTTCCGCGAAACAATGGCTGGTGGACACGGACAAGGTAAGAAGCTGGGATTCATCGCTCAGGAAATGGGTCGTGAAATCAATACAACAGGCAGCAAGTCAAATCATGCCGAAATGCAAAACATCGTAGTCCAGATGAAAGACGAACTGGAACAAATCAAGGAACAAGTTTTAAATGTAATGTAATATTAACAAACTGAAGGGCGAAAGAAGAGGAAATCACTCATCAAGAGGTTTCTTCTTGTTTCGCTCTTCGTGTTTTTACTCAAAGTTATGGGAAAACTGATTATTTTTTCTGCACCATCAGGTTCAGGTAAATCAACTATCATCAACTACCTGCTAACACAAAACCTGAATCTGGCTTTTTCTATTTCAGCTACCAGTCGCCCGCCCCGCGGAACAGAACAAAACGGAGTGGAATATTTTTTTCTTACACCTGAAGAATTCAAACAACGCATAGCCAACAACGAATTTTTAGAATACGAAGAAGTATATACCGACCGTTTCTACGGCACACTGAAAGCACAGGTAGAAAAACAACTGGAGGCCGGTCAGAATGTTATATTCGATGTAGATGTTGTAGGTGGATGCAATATCAAGAAATTCTACGGCGAACGCGCGCTGTCGGTATTCATCCAGCCACCTTCAGTAGAAGAGTTGCGCAAGCGTCTGAACGGACGAGGAACAGATGCTCCCGAAGTGATTGAAAGCCGAATAGCCAAAGCTGAATTCGAATTAAGTTACGCCGACAAATTCGATGTAGTAATAATAAACGATGACTTGGATACAGCAAAAGCCGATGCCTTGAAAGTCATCAGTGATTTCTTGAAAAAATAACTTATCCATTTATGGCCAAAGATCCTAAGAAACTGTTAAGAAGCATGATGATAGTCAGTATCATCATCGGACTCGTTGCACTGGCAGTAGCCGTAGTTGCAGTTGCCATGAAAGAGTATATTATTGCAGCAGCAATGCTTATCGTTGCCGGCTGGCAGGTCGTAAACTATCTAAAATGGAAAAAATGCCTGTAAAGACAGGAATATTCGGGGGAACATTCAATCCGATTCACATCGGTCATCTGGCTCTGGCAAACTATCTGTGTGAGTATGGTGGGCTGGATGAAATATGGTTTCTGGTATCTCCTCAAAATCCATTTAAACAAAATGTGGAGTTACTCGACGATAAGATACGGCTGGAAATGGTAAAAGCTGCCGTTTCCGGCTATCCTCGTTTTTGTGCTTCCGACTTTGAATTCACTCTTCCCCGCCCTTCCTATACAGTTGATACACTGAACCGGCTGGCAGAAGCCTATCCGGACAGAGAGTTTACACTTATTATCGGAGCGGACAACTGGGCTGCATTCGACCGGTGGAAGTCACCCGAAGAGATTATCCGCAAACATAGTATCATTGTATATCCACGTCCAGGCTACGACATACAGACAGGGCCACTTCCACCTCATGTAAAAGTTGTGGATACTCCCCAGCTGGAGATCAGTTCAACTTTTATCCGGCAAGCAATCAGCGAAGGTAGAGATATACGATATTTCCTACATCCGGAAGTTTATCGCATCATTGCAGAAAAAAAACTTTATAACCAACAATAGACATGAAATCATACAAATTTCACATCCTTTCTCTTACAACTCTTCTGCTGCTGGGAGCAACAACCCATGCAGAAGCTAAAATCTTTGAAAGGAAGAAAAAGAAAGCACAAACAGAAGTAAAAGCAGCTCCTGCCAAGCAAAACATAAATGGACTAAAGCCTTACGCGCAAGTCATTACACCAAAAGCCAAAAGTTCATTCGGTTTTCTGACAGTACACAAGGTTGACAATAATTACTTCTTTGAGATACCAGATTCTATGCTGAATCGTGATATCCTGATTGTAAACCGAATCAGCAAGGCTCCTACTTCTCGCCAGAAATCTCGCGTAGGCTATCCGGGAGATATTCTGGGAAGCAAAGTAATCCGTTTCGAGAACAAAGACAACAAGCGCATCCTTGTACGTGAATATTCTTATCGTGAACGCTCGGAAAACAAGGACGGAATGTTCCAGTCTGTACGCAATTCAAATACACAGCCTATCGTAGCCAACTTCGGAATCGAAACAATAAAGAAAGATTCACTTACCAGAAATTATGTAATCAATGTAAGTGTTTTCCTGCAAAAAGAAAATCCTTTATTCTCTTTCGATGCTGACAGCAAGGAATATATCGGATTATTGAACATGGTAGGTGAAGGAACCTACATCGATACTCTGAAAGCATTTCCAAAGAATATTGAGATTTCTACTACGGTCACTTACCAAAGTAAAAAAGGTATGAGCAATGTAGGATTTCTGGAAACCGGAAGTCCGCGTATACCACTGACTTACGAACTGAACAGTTCAATGGTCCTGCTTCCCGAAGTACCGATGAAAGCCAGACTGTTCGATCCGCGTGTAGGCTACTTCACCGTTGGTTATACCGATTTCGACAGCAACCCACAAGGTATCGAATACAAGAAACTTATTACGCGATGGCGTCTGGAGCCTAAGGACGAAGCAGCCTATCTGCGTGGAGAGCTTGTAGAACCTAAAAAGCCAATTATCATTTACATCGATCCGGCAACTCCCAAGAAATGGGTTCCGTATCTGATACAAGGAGTAAACGACTGGCAGGTTGCCTTCGAAAAGGCTGGATTCAAGAATGCCATTTATGCACTGGAAGCTCCTACTGATGATCCTTCATGGAGCCTGGAAGATGCACGTCACTCAGCCATTGTCTACAAACCTTCAGATATCCCTAATGCAAGTGGTCCGCACATCAACGACCCTCGTACAGGAGAAATTCTGGAAACTCATATCAACTGGTATCATAACGTCATGAGCCTATTACGCGACTGGTATATGATTCAGGCAGGTACAATCGACGAAGCAGCACGCAAGATGCAACTCGACGATGAACTGATGGGACAACTTATCCGATTTGTATCTTCTCATGAAGTAGGACATACATTAGGACTCCGACACAACTTCGGATCTTCACACACCGTACCAGTTGAAAAACTACGTGACAAAGCATGGGTAGAAGCCAATGGTCACACACCATCCATCATGGATTACGCCCGCTTTAACTATGTAGCACAACCCGAAGACGGTATTACACGTGCCGGAATCTTCCCTCGCATCGGTATATACGACAAATGGTCGATAGAATGGGGCTACCGATGGTTGCCACAATTCCAGACACCGGAAGATGAAGTTGCATTTTCTAACCAGTCTATTATCGAAAAGCTGAAAACAGACGTGCGTTACACCTTCGGTACGGAATCTGATCCTAATGATCCACGCAATCAGAGTGAAGACCTCGGTGACGACTCTATGCTGGCCAGCCTATATGGAATCAAAAATCTGAAGCGAATCGTACCTCAAATTCTAACATGGTCGTACGAACCTAACAAATCATATGCGGGAGCTGGAGAAATATATAGCGGAGTAGTTTCTCAATTCAACCGTTATTTAGGCCACGTAGCTAAAAACGTAGCAGGAATTTACAGCAATTCTATCACTGTAGAACAGACAGATGAAATAGCACGTGAATTTGTTCCTGCCAATATCCAAAAACGGGCTATTGCTTTTCTGAATGAACAATTGTTCACAACTCCTGAATGGCTTATTGATCGTCAGTTGATGGGAAAAGCTAAAATACTCCCAGTGAACGTAATCTGTTCACTTCAGTCGGGTGTCCTGGCACGACTCATCAACAAGAACACACTCGACAAGATGAGTGAAAACGAAATTCTGAATGGCAAAAAAGCATATACATCTGCTCAGATGTTTAACGACCTGAAGAAAGTTATCTGGAGCAATCTGGGACAATCGGATATATACAAACGAAACATGCAGAAAGCATATGTAGAAAATCTGATCAATCTGCTGGATAAGAAAGGAAATGCTGATAAGAATGCATCAGGAAAGCGTCCGGCCTACTCAGAAGCTCCGGCTATCGCACACGGACAACTCACAGAATTGAAACGTCTGGCCACCAGTGCAGCCAGTATGACAAGCGGCACAGCCAAAGGTCATTATCAAAATTTAATCACACTGATTGATAATGCATTGAGCAACAAGTAAAGACATTCTTACAGTGTAATACTGAACACAATGTAGCTATCTAACAAGAACCATATTCTTCGCATACGTGAAATGTGAGAATATGGTTCTTATTTTTGTATTAAAAAGCCACTTATTTTACTTCCAGCACTACAATCGATTTAGCCGGAAGTTTGACTTGTAATCCATTTTTCTGGATTTTGGCTCCCTTGAAATCTCTAGGAACAACCACATCCGAATGTTCAAATGAATTATAGTCGTCAATACTTTCCGAAGTCAGAATACGTCCTGTAACCGATTTAATCGACATATCTCCCAAAGATAAAGTAATATCCTGAGATTCGGTCAAATCAACATTCGACAACGAGATATGAACAACGCCTTCCTTATTACGTGAAGCTGTCGCACTGACCATCGGGACAATCCGGTCGCCACGCACAATCTTACGCTCACACTGCAAATCGAGAGGTAAAAAAGTAGCATCCTGATGTACATTATACATTTCGAACACATGATAAGTAGGAGTCAGTACCATTTTATCTTCCTTTGTCAGAATCATAGACTGGAGCACATTGGCAATCTGAGCTATATTGGTCATCTTGATCCGGTCTGTATATTTATGGAAAATATCCAATGTCAGCGAAGCAACAAAAGCATCGCGCAATGTATTTTGCTGAAACAGATGTCCGGATATAGTACCTGGCTCCTCATCCCACCAAGTTCCCCATTCATCGACAATCAATCCTACACGTTTCTGCGGATCATACTTATCCATAATAGCAATATGACGTTTTATCACATCCTCAATCTCACGACATTTTCCCAATGTCCAGTAATAATCATCTGTTGAAAAATCTGTTGCAGATCCCTTACTGCCCGACCATCCTGTTACAGTATAATAATGCAAGGAAAGTCCATCCATTTGTTGTGCAGCCCTCTGCATCAGTACCTCTGTCCAGCGATAATCGTAATCACTTGCTCCACTAGCGATTTTATATAAACGGTTGCCTCCGTAGTTACGGCAATAAGTCTGATAACGGCGATAGAGGTCGGAATAATATTCCGGATACATATTACCTCCACATCCCCAACTTTCATTTCCTACTCCGATATATTTTACTTTCCAAGGCTTCTCCCTCCCGTTTTCTTTGCGCAATTTCGCCATCGGGCTACCTTGTTCGGCAGTCATATATTCTACCCATCTAGCAAGTTCTTCTACAGTGCCACTACCTACATTGCCACTTATATAAGGTTCGCAGCCCAATATCTCACAAAGATTCAAAAACTCGTGCGTACCGAAACTATTATCCTCTACCGTTCCACCCCAATTGTTATTCACCATCTTCGGTCTATTCTCACGCGGTCCGATACCGTCCATCCAATGATATTCGTCAGCAAAGCAACCACCCGGCCAGCGCAACACGGGGACCTTCAACTTTTTCAAGGCTTCAAGTACATCTGTGCGATATCCTTTCACATTGGGAATGGAAGAATTTTCTCCTACCCATAAACCACCATAGATACAAGTTCCCAAATGTTCGGCAAACTGTCCGTAAATTTCTTTGTTGATAACCTGTTTTCCCTGATCCGGATGAACAGTAACTGTCGCTTTCTGTTGTGCAAAAACTGGTAATGCAGCCCAAAATGCCAACCCTAAAATAGTGTTTTTCATATGTCCTTAGTTTTTATTTTAATTGTTGAATCTGGCAGAAAAACATTCTTCCACAGTCTGCTTTTCAACCTTTACCCAACAGCAAAAATAAAAGAAAACCTTCCATTACAAAAGACAGTATGTTACCATTTAGTAGTCCATTTGTTACATTCAACTGTTCTTGTGGGTGAAGGATATAAAAAAGATGTGCCAGAACAACTTCCGGCACATCCTCTTCATGCGATTTAATTGTAAATCAAAAAATCATTCAATCAGTAACTGATTAATTATTTTTGAATCCATAACCATTGGTAATCTTACCTAATGAAGTTTCCAAGATAGAGCTATGGAACGGTACAAAGTAAATAGGAGCTTCACCGTCTACAAAGCCACGGAATACATAATCTGAGTAGTCTGATTCATAATCAAGAATATCCTTACCCCAGTTAACCATTGTATAACCATCAGCTTCCAGTGTTTTAGCCTCAGCGCTACCCGGTTCAATATGCTTAAACAAACCTTGAATAGCCAAGTTTGTACCAGGATTTGCTGAATAGATTGAATTGCCAGTATATCCTTCCCAGTCGTCAAATACACCACGCCATCCCGGATACATCACTGGATCAGTTTCATCTGTGCACTGGGTAGTCAAACGGTAGCCATACTGAGCCTTTGCATCTACACTCTTAGTCCATACATATAATGAAATAGTATTTCCATTTTCGAATGTATAATAACCTTTAGTTTTCAAGCCATTCACCATAGCGGCTAAATCTGCTTTCAATTTCTTAATTGCTTCAGGAAGTTTTCCTGTACGAATTAAGTCATAACGGCGAAGACCTTCACCACCAAATTCAAGCTTACGTTCTTGCTGAATAGCTTCTTTAATACCTCCCCATTTAGATATAAATCCATCAAGGTTAGCAAGTTCCGGAGTTGCAAATGCACGATTATGAACCTCTGACAAATACTGTTTAGCAGTAACTTCATCACCCAGTTCAGCCTTTACTTCTGCTAACATCAGGATAACATCTGACATACGTACAAACGGATTATTGATACCAGACTGACGCTGTTTTTCCCAACGTGGTTCAGGCTGACGGTTTTCGTCCCATTTATTATTAGCGATACCACCACCATTAGCTTGTGAACCTGGTACAAATGGCAACAGTTTTTCCACACCATTTTTTCCATCTGTACCGGTAACAGTACAAGTTACATCTCGACGCATATCATTCGGATCGAAATCTCCATAATAGTAAGTAGGATGGAAGCGGCTCTGACCATAGTTCTTACATGGATAGTTATTAGAACCACCAGCTGAGCTAGGACGTCCGAAAGCATATGGACGTTCAGTCTGTACACCTCTTGTTTCAGGTATTTCATAAATACTTTCAGATGAAAGAACCAGATTATCATTCTGCTGGAATACATACTGATACGGATTTCCAAATGCTTGACCATTAGAACCTGCAGCACGAGGGTCTACAGTACATAATGCAGCTGTTCCTGGATTATCCACACAATTCTGCAAGTATCTTTCAGCTATTTCATAGAACTTTTCATAATCAGTACGGCGACCATAGAAAGCATTGTTAGCATCTACAGTATTTAACTTGTCGAAGCTCAAAACGTTTCCATCCAAATCCTTATAAAAATCAGCACCTAAATCAGTACGACGAGTTGAATAACCACCTGCATATAAACACATACGACCAATCAATGCATCTACATAATTACGAGTCATCATACTTGCATCAGCACCGACATTTTCACCCAAATAATACATATAAGGTTCAACCTGCATCAGTTTATTGATATGATATTCATAAATCTGATCACGCGGAGTCAAGCCTTCAGCAGCTACACCTGGTTCCAAATTATGAGGCACATCTCCCCAAAAACGAAGCAACTCGTGATAAGCTGTAGCACGCAAAGCAACAGCCTGTCCGTAAAGGTCAGTCATTTCAGTTACCGATCCTGTTCCTGCTTCTATATCCTTATAAGTATCTGTTCCTTCAATAGCATTACAAAGTGTATTACATGTAGCGATAATGCTATACAAAGCCGGCCATGCATTTACACCATTATTACCAGCTGAATTTATATCAAAACTAGATGTGCCACCATAATACAAGTTTTCAGGGATATGACGTGCTTGTGCATCATAACCTTCAGGATGGCGCTCTGAGTCAGAACCACAAACCACCAAGTCATAAAACAAGCCATTAGCATGCACATAAGCTTTTGCACGCCATTTTTCGTAAGCTTCCATCAAAGCACCTCGTGCAGTCGAAATATCTCCAAAAACAAAGTCTGGAGTTGCTTCAGATGGTGAAGATGAATCCAAGAAATCTTCACACGAAGTCATATTGAGCATTAATAGCCCAATACCAAGATATGTATATAATAATTTTTTCATTGCGTTTTATTGATTAGTTAACAGATTATTTAATTAGAATGTAATGTTTACACCAAATGTAAATGTTCTTGCACGAGGATATGTACCATAGTCCATACCTAACAACGGGTAGTTTCCAGTATTGGCAGCTGTTGTACTCTTATTCGGATCGGCATTAACTTCCGGATCAATACCTGAATAACCTGTAATTGTGAACAAATTACCAGCAGTTGCATAAACACGTGCACGCTGCATACCAATCTTTTTGGTCCATGCCTTCGGGAATGTATAACCAACAGTCAATGTATTCAAACGTAAGAATGAAGCATCTTCAACAAATGTAGATAAAACTGTACCGTTTTCCATATAAGGAACACCATATTTAGCACCAGTATTTAATGCATCCAATGCATCCGGTTCAACAACAGGAACCAATTCACCATTCTGAATATCATAGATTTGATAACAATCGCTGATGAACTCCAATTTATTGGCACCTGCACCTGTATCTTTATTACCATACATATTAATCAAAGAGTTTACATTGTATACATGACCTCCTGCTGCCCATGCAAATCCGGCACTGAAATCAATATCCTTCCATGTCATGTTCAAATTGAAACCACCGGTATGAGGATGAGTGATTTCACCCAAATCAGCAACGTCTTCTGTATCTGCGACTCCATTACCATCCAAGTCACGCAATTTAACAGCACCAGGGAATGCTTTTTGACCTTCTGGCAAATTATAATGGCTAGGATAATTACCAACCTGATTACCCAAATCAGCTACTCCAGGTTTCAAGGTATAAGTCTTAGTTGCCGGATCATAGTTGAAGTCAGCAGTTGTATAATAACCATCACAAATATATCCACGAATCAAACCAACAGGCTTTCCTTCACGGAATTCATAATCATAAGTCGGAGTTGTAGCACTAGAAGCCCATTGAGAACCATACTGTGCAATGATATTATCAGCCAGTTCGTCAATATTATTGTGGTTGTAGTTATAAGTTGCAGAAACTCCTAATGTAAAGTCTTTAGTACGAAGAATATCATAGTTTAAAGCAATTTCAATACCTTTATTTGAGGTCTGACCAATATTTTGATACTGATATGAATAACCTGTAGTTTCATCAATAGGGATACACATCAACAAGTCTTTTGTCGTATTCCAATAAGCATCAATGGTACCAGAAAGGCGATTATTAAAGAAACCGAAGTCAAGACCGATATTTCTTGAAATAGTAGTTTCCCATTTCAAATCAGGATTAGAAAGCATACCGCTAGGTTTATATCCTGAATAAGTCTGACCATTGAAAGTTACAGTTGTAGACTCCCATGTTTCTCTCCAAAGGCTGGCATCAATATTATCAGCTCCTGCCATACCATAAGACAAACGAAGTTTCAAATTATCCAACCAGCTACGAGTACCTTCCATAAATGATTCATCAGAAAGACGCCAAGCTAATGCACCTGCAGGGAAGTATCCCCAACGGTGATTCGGAGCAAACTTAGAAGAACCATCGGCACGGAATGTAACGGTCAACAAATAGCGATCCAACAATGAATAGTTAGCACGTGCAAAGAAAGAAACAGTCTTGTCTGGGGTACCGATTGAATTGCTAAACTTATCTTTAGCCAGACTCTTGTCTGTCTGATCAATCATACCAAAAGCTTGATCAAAATCGAAACCTGCTGGATATCCATGACCTTCAATTTCAGTTGAATTTGATTTAGAAACAATAGTTTCCTGACCTAACAAGAATGACAAGCTATGTTTATCACTCAAGCCCTGAACCTGATAATTCAACGTATTTACATTACGCAAATTATAACCTTCACTACGAGTAAGTTTTGCTACCTTATGACCTTGAGTCAAACCGTTTTCATAATATTTAGTTTCACCCCAGTTACGGCCTGCACCAACTTCAGCACGTAAAGTCAGACCTTCAATAATATCCCATGATAAAGCAGCTATACTTCTTACTCGCTGTTTTCTTGCAATGTTCTGAACGTCGTTAGTCCAGTCAACCGGGCTACCATAAGAAGCATCAACGTTATCAGCTCCCAAACCAAATCCACCGAATGCATTAGGATCACCCAAAGGATTATCAATAGGACGCCAACGATATGCACCTGATAATAAAGAACCTTTACCGTTTGTTGAAGATTCTTTTCCAGTTGTCTGGTCTTCAGAATAACGTATATCAACATCTAATTTCAGGTTTTTCAACAGTTCCTGATTCAACTTCAATGATGTATTGAAACGGTTATAACCTGAATTAATCTTGATACCCTCATCATTCAGATAGTTGACATTTAATACAAATTTTGTTTTTTCACTACCTCCTGAAATTGAAAGGTTATGGGTATGTGCAATAGCATTACGTAACATATCATCAGTCCAGTCGTGTACGTCCACATTCGCATAGTCAGCAAAATGATTACCATAGGCAGCACCCAATCCAAAGTATTTTGCTACACCATCAGCACTAACAGCACCACCAGTTCTTTCCAATGCATCAGCATATGCCCACTGATACTTCACGTAATCTTGTGCACTAAGCGGATCCAAGGTTTTAGCTGCAGCCTTTGTCTGTACGTATCCATTATAAGTAACAGACAGCTTATCAGTCTTCGCTCCCTTTGTAGTAACCAAAATTACACCATTTGCACCACGAGCACCATAAATAGCTGTAGATGAAGCATCTTTCAACACATCGATTGTTTCAATCTGATCTGCCGGTATATCAGAAATAGAACTTACCGGAAATCCATCTACAATGAACAACGGGTCATTACTCTGTGTAATAGAACCTCCACCACGAACGCGGATAGAAACTTCTGCACCTGGACGACCATCTTGTGAAACAACTGATACACCGGCCAATTTCCCTTGTAAAGCCTGAGACACATCTGATACAGGATTAGCAGTTAAAGTTTCATTACTTACTGATGCAACAGAACCTGTCAAGTCACGTTTCTTAACAGTTCCATAACCGATAACCACAACTTCGTCCAATGTTTCAGTATCTTCTTTTAAGATAATGTTAAACGAAGTTTGATTTCCTACAGGAATAGACTGCTGAACATAACCTACATAAGTAATAGTAAGCACGTCGGAATTTTTCACATCTGAGATTGTAAACTTTCCATCAAAATCAGTAATAGTACCATTTGTTGTACCTTTGACTAATACATTTACACCGATCATAGGTTCACCTGTACCATCTTTAATGACACCTGTAATCTGTTTACCTTGTGCAAATGCTAGCACACAGAACATACTCAGTAAGAACGTAGAGTATACTCTTCTTAAAAGCAGTAGTCGATTCATACGTGTTTTTTTAGTTTAGATAATAAATAAAGTTAAGTGTTCTCATTTAATCATAACACTCCAAAATTAGAATTTTTTAATGAACTGCAATGGAGAGAAAATGTTTTTTTGGTGGTAAAAATTGGTTTTTAACAGTTCGTCAATATTTATGCAGAATAACCAAAACGACTTCACTCGGTGTAAACAAACGGATATCCTTACGGGAAGTACCTATTCCATTTGTTATAATAACCGGTATACCAGCAGAGTTATATTTCAGCCCACTCAAAAAGCGAGATCCATATTTTGAGAAATGAGCTGGAGTATATCGTCCGAAAAAACTGACCTGTCCACCATGAGTATGTCCAGCCAAAGCCAGATCCGTATTGCTGACATCCACATCTTCTACATAATCGGGCGTATGAGTCAGCATGATGACATAATCTTCTGCCTGAAGCGACAGTGTAGGTGAAATACCGTTTTTTGTCAAATCGAACGGATTGCGGATTCCACAAAGTAAAATATACTGGTTTCCTTTCCATAACGTATCTACCTGATGTTCGAGCAACCGGATACCGGTTCGTTCCATTTCCTGTCTGACTATCTCATAATTGGCATTGTTCTCATGATTGCCCATTACTCCATAAGTACCATAAGGTACACAAACCTGATAAAGCACGTCAAAAAGCTCCGACAAGTTTCCACCATTCCGTCCCCGATAATCTCCTCCCAATAATAACAGGTCAGCGTCAGCTGCTTGCAGGGCTTTCAGTAAACCAGGAAGTCTTTTCTTTCCGAAACGACTTTCATAATGAAAATCAGATGCAAACGCAATGCGAAATCCATCAAACGAATCGGGCAGTTGTTCGCTATATATATCATATTTTTTTATACGCCCTATCCCATGATATTTCGATAAAGAAGCTGTGGCACACGACGAGAATAAAACAGCTGATACAAGAAATGAAAACCAAACTAATTTTTTCATGGCTATATTACTGGAATTTTCAAACGAAAATAACACTTTTCCATTGCCCAGGCAAAGTCTCAACAGAATTTCATAACTTTGTACTGTTAAAAACAAATTAGATTTATGGTAAAACAAAACTCTACAAAAGCCTGGTTACTTGCCAGCCGTCCGAAGACTTTGACAGCAGCTTCTATTCCTGTCATGCTAGGCTGTGCACTTGCTTCCATGTACGGACACTTCCAATTAATTCCTGCCATACTATGTTTTCTCTTTGCTTTCCTAATGCAGATAGATGCTAATTTTATAAACGATTTATACGATTACCTGAAAGGAAGCGACCGTGAAGACAGACTCGGTCCGGAACGTGCCTGTGCCCAAGGCTGGATTTCTCCTTCCGGAATGAAAAAAGGGATTCTTGTAACTACTGCACTAGCTGCAGTAACAGGGCTTTTCCTGCTAGGATATGGTGGTTGGGAAATGATTCCAGTAGGTATTGCTTGTATTATTTTTGCTTTCCTATATACTACCGGGCCTTATCCGCTTGCCTATCATGGCTGGGGCGATATACTGGTTCTGGTATTCTTCGGATTTGTACCTGTAGGATGTACTTTCTATGTCATGGCACATGACTGGAATACCTCGGTAACAATGGCCTCACTCGCCTGTGGATTCGTTATCGACACATTACTTATGGTAAATAACTTCCGCGACAGAGAACAGGATGCCATAAGCGGAAAGAAAACCATCGTCGTACGGTTAGGTGCACGTGCCGGACTTATTCTATATTTTCTACTGGGACTGGCTGCATGCTGGAGCTGTTTCTATTTTGTCACAGAAGGCAGGCTGTGGGCTGCTATCTTACCTCAGATTTATCTTTTATTTCATATTCTCACCACAATGAAAATGGCACGAATTAACAGGGGAAAAGAACTGAACGCCATTTTGGGAGAAACATCACGCAACATGCTGTTATTCGGGATATTACTCACCGCAGGATTATTGATTCCAGCTTGACACAACTGTTAATTTGTTATTTCCATGAACAACAGAGTAAAAGAACTTGATTTTCTAAAGTGTATATTCATCATCCTGATGATTATTTTCCATCTGGTATACATCGGCGACTCGTATCCGTATGCCAAGCAAGTAGTCTATACCTTCCACATGTCGGCTTTTCTTGTCATTTCCGGATATCTGAATAATGTAAACAAGGAAATCAAAGCTTTCGGACAGAGTCTGCTTTGGATATTCATTCCTTATGTTTGTATGGAAACCGGATACGTCATCATGTCAGCCATTCTCCCCGTAAGGGAAAAGATTACCGAATTGTCAGCCGGACTTTTGTTGCATAAAGCTATCATTGCTCCCATGGGACCTTATTGGTATCTCCATACCCTGATGCTCTGTAATGCCAGCTATTACCTGATGTACAGGATGACAAATAAATGGAAAGGAATTACTCGCTTCATCCTTTTAGGAATATTATTATATGGACTTTCAGAGTTGAAGTTATTGACATTTGCCAATGCCATTTATTTTCTGGCAGGAGTAGCTATCCGACAAAGCGGAAGCAATATCATCCGTATTTTCCAACCCAGCCTCTTGACCTTGTTCCCACTGATTATACTCTGTTACTTCCCCGAAAATCTGAATCGAGGAGCACTGGCAGGAGTAGCTATTACATATCTGGTAATCAGCTTATTGCTGGCAATCTACACTTATCTAACGGAACAAATAAAAAGGATTCTTCTTTATATTGGCAGTAATACACTGGTTATTCTGCTCTTTTCACCTGTGTTTACTATTTTGTCAAAACTCTACCTACCGCTCTTTGCTTTCGATGCGACAGGCATTTGTTTTACGATAGTTTCGGTAGTTTTTGTTATCTGCGGATGTTTCGGCGTAACTTACATATTCGACCGATTACATATCTCGCCTTACTTTTTAGGAAAGAAGCAAATGCTTCCTCCCTATTCTTCTGCCGACTAGTCACGCTCGATCAGTACGGTAGCATATGCCGAGATACCTTCCTCACGACCGGTAAATCCTAACTTTTCGGTTGTAGTAGCCTTTATGGATACGTCTTCCGGTTCAATGTTCATGACATGAGCCAGCACTTCCTGCATTTCTGGAATATGTGCTTTCAGCTTCGGACGTTCGGCACAGACTGTTGCATCAATATTGCCAACTCGATAACCTTTTGTTGCTATCAAATCTATAGTTTTTGCCAGCAGAATCTTGCTGTCGATATTCTTAAACTCACCTGCATTGTCAGGAAAATGATAACCGATATCACGCATATTTGCCGCTCCCAACAATGCATCGCAAATGGCGTGAATCAGCACATCAGCATCAGAATGTCCCAACAATCCTAATTCGTGCTCCAGCTTGATACCTCCCAGCCAAAGCTCACGTCCTTCAACTAAACGATGGACGTCGAAACCAAATCCTACACGTATTTTCATCGCACGTAAAAATCAAGAACCTTTTCGTTTTCCAAATAGCCTTCCAAGTGATTGTCTATCTGTACCGGACCCACTCCTACCGGTGTTCCAGTAAACAGCATATCTCCAATTTTCAATGTACAGAACTGACTGACGTATGCAATAATCTGATCTACTTTGAAAAGCATGTCCTGCGTATTCCCCTGCTGTACAGTCTTACCATCAATATCCAAATGGAAATTGATATGCTGTATATCGGCAAACTTCTCTACCGGTACCCAATCTCCTATAGCAGCCGAATTATCAAATCCCTTACATAGTTCCCACGGCTTACCTTCGGCACGGAACTTACGTTGCAAATCACGTGCAGTAAAGTCAATACCCACCGTTACAGCATCATAATAGCGATGTGCAAAACGTTCGGATATATTCTTTCCCAAACGGTTAATACGTACTACCAGTTCAGTTTCATAATCTACCTGCTGGCAGAAATCAGGAATAAAAAACGGCTTGCTGTCCTTCAGCAAGGCAGAGTCCGGTTTCATAAAGATAACCGGTTCTTGTGGCAATGGCTCGTCTGCATGCAATTCCTTACAATGCAACGGGTAGTTCATGCCTATAGCTATAATTTTCATGGAAAGTTATTTCTTTATTGTTTCATTCAAACGGTTGAACATCACAGCCAGATGAGCATATAGTGATGTATTCTGCACTACAATATTTTCGGGAACCCGAATACGGAAAGGAGTAAAATTCCAGATAGCCTTGATACCTCCTGCAATCATCTTATCTGAAATCTCCTGAGCAATGGCAATAGGAACAGTCAGTACACCAATATTTACTCCATCCAGTTTCATACGTTTCTCAAAATCATCAGAGTGATAAATAGGAATACCATTTATCTTTGTTCCCACCAAGTCGGGATTGACATCGAAAGCCCCTACTATCTGAAGACCAAAATGAGACAGACCTGAGTCACGCAACAATGCTCCTCCCAAGCTTCCTACTCCGAAAAGATACGCTTTATGCATATTGGTAAATCCCAAAAAATCCTCCAATACCTGAATCAGCAAATCAATGTCATACCCTACACGGGTACGTCCGGCAATATCCACATACGAAAGATCTTTTGCTATCTGCGAAGCATCAATATTGATTTGCTTTGAAATCTGAGTAGAGGAAACATACTTCTCTCCTTTCTCTCTCATCAGCTTTGCATTCGAAAGATACCACGGCAGTCTACGCAGAGTAGGCTCCGGTATTTTTTCCGTATTTTTACGAGTATGTATTGCCATTTTTTGCTTCTATAATGGTTCTGTCTTTGTGCAAAATTAAGCTATTTATTCGGAAACGCACACAGAATATAGAAAAATGTACCTATCTTTGAGTCGGATTAAAATTAATTCACATGAAAAATAACGATTGGAAAGACCGACTGAACATTGTATATTCTACTAATCCGGACTTTAAATACGATAACGGAGAAGAGGAAGAAGTGGAAACACTAGATAAAAAACAGCAAAAGCTTCGCGTTTCAATAGAGAAAAAAGGACGCGGCGGAAAGACCGTTACTGTAATAACCGGCTTCATCGGCAGTGAAGATAATCTGAAAGATCTGGGCAAGCTACTGAAGACCAAATGTGGTGTAGGAGGTTCTGTGAAAGACGGTGAAATCTTGATACAAGGAGAGTTTCGCCAGCGCATTATCGATCTATTAAAAGTAGAGGGCTATACACAAACTAAGTGATATGATATTATCTAAAAAGGCATCAGGTAATACGCCTAATAAAGACCGATAAAATACCCGAAATTTTTGTACAAATGCTCAGAGTGTTTGTACATTTTTTTGCAAAACATCAGCAAGTTTTAGGGAAAACTTCAGCATGTTTTCAAAATCATTTTTACGACATTATGAATGAAGAACTGAAGGACATAAAAGGATTTTTTTTACAGATAGGAGTTGTATAGAAATTTCATACAACATTCTATGCAACAAAGTTTGTTCAATACTATATATATTCTTTGTAAAAAAATAAAATTAAAAAAGTCATCTATTTCTCTACAAAAGGAAATAGATGACTTTATATTTTAATACTTCTCAGAGAAGAAGTTATTATTCAGCACGCAAAGTGAAACGTTTGAATTCTGTGATAGCCAATTCAGGATCTGCAGCTTTCAATACTTCTGCTACATTCTTCTTCGGATCCATAATGCTTTCTTGGTTCAACAGACAAACTTCTTTCAAGAATTTGCCCAAACGACCTTTAGCGATATTTTCGATCATAGCCTGAGGCAAGTTAGCAGCCTTTTCAGCAGCTACAGTTTCCTTGATTTCTTTTGCTTTAGCTACGTCTTCAGCAGTGATCCATCCCTTAGCCATGTTGCTTTCCATGTGTTCTTCGCTGTCTACATGAGCAGGATTGATACCAGCTTTCTTCAAAGCAGCTTCTACAGCCTTCTGTACCTGTTCAGCTTTAGTTTTTTCGATAGCAACGTTGATTTCCTCTTGTTTTACTGATTCAGGAACGCCTGCTTCGTCGATAGCGATCGGGTTCATAGCTGCAATCTGCATACAGATTTCGTGAGCAACTTTTTCATCGCAAACTTTGTTGAAAGATACAATTGTACAAAGCTGATTCTTGTTCATGTGGTTGTAAACAGCAGTGCAAGCACCAGAAACGAAGAAATAGCCATCCAATTCAGTCTTTTCACCAGTGATACCGCTACGTTCAACGATAGCATCAGCGATAGTACCGCTACCCATCGGAAGAGCTTTTACATCATCCAAAGTCTGACACTTGTTAGCGATAGCAGCGTCAAGGATAGCTTGAGTCAAAGCAACGAAATCTGCATTTTTAGCAACGAAGTCAGTTTCACACTTCAAAGCAATCATAGCAGCATAGTCACCTGTTGATTTTGCCAATACACAACCTTCTGAAGTTTCACGGTCAGAACGTTTTGCAGCAACAGCCTGTCCTTTCTTACGGATAATTTCCACTGCTTTGTCGAAATCGCCTTCTGATTCAGTCAAAGCGTTTTTACAGTCCATCATACCAGCTCCAGTCATTTTACGAAGCTTGGTGATATCAGCCATACTTACAGCCATAGTAATTTCTTTTTATTGAGTTAATAAATAAATCTATTATAAAGCAAATGAGAGCTGAGAACAGAGAGTTGAGAATTGCTTTTATATAGTAACTCTCAACTTTCAACTCTCAACTCTCAACTTAAAGTATATTAAGCTTCTTCGTCTTTACCGATGAAAGCGGCAGCTTTAGCAGCATTGATTGCGTCTTCTTCAGCCTTATCCATGCGTGCTTTAGTAGTTTTCTTCTTAGCTGCTTTTGGTGCATTTTCACCAGCAGCTTCCATATCTACTTTTTCAGCTTTTCTTTCTTCCAAACCTTCTGCCATAGCAGCGCAGCAAGCATCCAAGATAACTTCTACAGACTTAGTAGCGTCATCATTTGCAGGAATTACGAAATCTACGTTTGAAGGATCTGAGTTTGTATCAACGATAGCGAATACAGGAATACCCAAACGGTTAGCTTCGCGAACTGCGATATTTTCTTTCAATACGTCGATAACGAACAATGCAGACGGCAGACGAGTCAAATCAGCGATAGAACCTAAGTTCTTTTCCAATTTAGCACGCTGACGAGAAATCTGAAGAACTTCTCTCTTTGACAAGTTTGAATAAGTACCATCGTTAGTCAATTTATCGATAGTAGCCATTTTCTTCACAGCCTTACGGATAGTCGGGAAGTTAGTCAACATACCACCCGGCCAACGCTCGATTACATAAGGCATGTTTACAGAAGCAGCTTTCTCAGCTACTACCTGTTTTGCTTGTTTTTTAGTAGCAACAAACAGGACTTTCTTTCCTGATTTTGCAATCTGCTTCAAAGCTTCAGCAGCTTCATCAACTTTAGCAACGGTTTTGTTCAGGTCGATGATATGGATTCCGTTGCGTTCCATGAAAATATAAGGAGCCATTGCAGGGTTCCACTTTCTCTTAAGGTGTCCGAAGTGGCAACCAGCCTCCAATAATGTATCAAAATTTACTCTTGACATTGTTTTAATCTTTAAATCGTTTACTTTCTTTTTTGTTAATTGAACCAACTGCCGGGTAGTTTCTCCGCAAACACTTGTAGGGAAAATCCCGACGGTTTAGATACTAAACGCTTTCTTAGTTGAGAGTTGAAAAGTGAAAGTTGAAAAAAATTAAGCAACTTGTCCGTTCCAACATTCCACCAACTCTTAACGTTTACTGAACTGGAATCTGCGACGTGCTTTTGGACGACCCGGTTTTTTACGTTCAACAGAACGAGGATCACGAGTCATGAAGCCTTCTGCACGAAGAGTCTTCTTGTCTTCAGGGTTAATTTTAACCAGTGCACGAGCGATAGCCAGACGCAAAGCCTGTGACTGACCAGTAAATCCACCACCACACAAGTTAACTTTAATATCATATTTTTCAGCTACTTCCAGCTTATTCAAAGGCTGTTTTACTACATACTGCAGAATAGTTGATGGAAAGTACTGTGCAAGGTCTCTCTTGTTAATAGTAATCTTTCCTGTACCTTCGCTTACGAAAACGCGAGCAACTGCGCTTTTACGTCTGCCTAATGCATTTACTACTTCCATTCTTTATTATTTAAGTGTGTTAATATCAATTACTTTCGGAGTCTGAGCTTCATGCTTATGTTCAGCACCTTCGTATACATAAAGGTTGCCCAGCAACTTAGCTCCCAGACGATTTTTCGGAAGCATACCTTTTACTACTCTCTTCATCAATTTTTCAGCGCCGTTCGGTTTAGCCATCAAGCGAGCCGGAGTAATTTCGCGCTGACCGCCCGGATAACCGGTGTAGCTCAAGTAGATTTTATCATTCCACTTGTTTCCTGTAAATTTCACTTTGTCTGCATTGATGATAATAACGTTATCACCGCAGTCTACATGAGGGGTGAAGTTTGGTTTATACTTACCTCTCAACAACTTTGCAACTTTTGCACCGAGGCGACCTACCACCTGATCGGTAGCATCCACTACGACCCATTCTTTAGTCGCAGTTTCTTTGTTTGCAGAAATGGTCTTGTAACTTAAAGTATCCACTCTTAAATCTTTTTTAAAATGTTAACTACTAAAAAACAAATTCCTACAACTTACTCTTCCCGGACAAAGAAGATATAAAGCCTTCAGAATTAAACTTTTATCACTATTTGATAATAATCGGCTTGCAAAATTACTGCTTTTATCTGAACTGGCAAAGATTTTAAGTATTTTTTTCTACACACAAGCCTCTGACTTAGGGGTAATTAGCGAATGATATTTTCAGGATAAGCAGAAGGCATCTCTACCCTTTTCCATATTTCATGACACCAAGAGTCTATTTTATTTCCATTACGGTCAGTTTTCAGATAATACTTCACAAGCATCAGGTTACCATTTTCCTCTAATTCAAACTGCATTACATTTTTTTCTCCATTCAGCTGTGGCAAATGCAGATTCTTCTCTACATATTCTGTATATGAATTCTCGGACTCCTGCTTATATGTACCATAGCCGATAATGATAGCGCCGGTCTGCATCATTACCAAATTAATAAAGCGACCATCATCTGAAAGAATCTTAAGAGAGTTACCTGTCTTCAACTCACCTACAACATTAGGAGAACTAGAGCGGTAAAAACACATTTGCCATACACCATTCAATGTAGAAGGAATTTTTTCCTGAACATCCTGAGCCAACAAATTTGTAACGCCCAAAAAGAGGGATACTACCCAAAGGAATAAAGAACGTGTTTTCATAACAAATAAATTTAAGAGGTTAAACGAGAAATGAGTTGATATACAAATATATAAAATATATCGCATTAAAAGTTATAATTTCACGTTTTTATTTCACTATTCCTTACTACTTTACCTCATCCTAGAGAAATAGGTTTTCACATGACAAGAAAAAAACAAGAGACAGAATTCTGTATTCAGAAATCCGCCTCTTGTTGTATTATGAATAAAAGCTTTTTTAGAATTCAGCATTACGCGGAGTACGCGGGAAAGGAATTACATCACGGATATTTGCCATACCTGTAACGAACAGCAGCAAACGTTCGAATCCCAATCCAAAGCCAGAGTGAGGACATGAACCGTACTTACGTGTATCAAGATACCACCACATATCTTTCATCGGAATATTCAGTTCCTGAATACGAGTCAACAGCTTGTCATAATCAGCCTCACGTTCAGATCCACCGATAATTTCACCAATTTTCGGGAAGAGCACATCCATTGCACGAACAGTCTTACCATCTTCATTCTGTTTCATATAGAATGCCTTGATTTCCTTCGGGTAATCTGTCAAGATAACAGGACGTTTGAAGTGTTCTTCCACCAGATAACGTTCATGTTCAGAAGCCAAGTCTACACCCCAATATACAGGGAATTCAAACTTGTGACCTTTAGCAACAGCATCTTCCAGGATCTTGATACCTTCTGTATAAGGCAAACGTACAAATTCTTTCTTCAACACACCCTGCAGACGTTCGATCAATCCCTTATCGAACATATCATTCAGGAATTTCACATCATCGTAGCAGTTATCAAGCGCCCACTGAACACAATACTTAATGAACTCTTCTGCCAAGTCCATATTGTCATTGATATCATTGAAAGCAACTTCCGGCTCAATCATCCAGAACTCAGCCAAGTGACGTGGAGTGTTTGAATTTTCAGCACGGAATGTCGGACCAAATGTATAAATAGCGCCCAATGCAGTAGCAGCCAATTCACCTTCCAGCTGACCTGAAACAGTCAAGCTAGCCTGTTTGCCGAAAAAGTCATTATCATAAATGATAGATCCATTCTCATCCTTTTTCAGATCGTACAGATTCATTGTTGTTACCTGGAACATCTGACCGGCACCTTCACAATCGGAAGCTGTAATAAGAGGTGTATGGAAATAGAAGAATCCACGTTCATGGAAGAACTTATGAATAGCTATAGCCATATTATGACGAATACGGAACACAGCTCCAAAAGTATTAGTACGTGGACGCAAATGAGCGATCTCACGCAAAAATTCCATAGAGTGTCCTTTCTTCTGAAGAGGATAAGTATTGTCACAAGTACCCAACACTTCTATTTCACGAGCCTGAATTTCTGCAGCTTGTCCTGATCCTACCGATTCTACCAGTTCGCCATTTACGCTGATACATGCACCAGTAGTAATTTGTTTCAGTAACTCTTCATCAAAGTTTGCCAAATCGACAACGACCTGTACATTATTTATAGTAGAACCGTCATTCAAGGCAATGAAGTTTACCTGTTTGCTACCACGGCGAGTACGAACCCACCCTTTCACATTGACCATTGTCCCGAAATCACGGCATTTCAAAAGGTCAACAATTTTTGTTCTACGAATTGTTTCCATGTTATTATTTCATTAACTAATTATTCAAAAGATCCCATACGGAGCATGTTTACTTCCTGCTCAGTCAGGTAACGCCAGTCACCGCGACGCAAGCCCTTCTTAGTCAGTCCTGCAAAATATACACGGTCCAGCTTAATTACACGATAGCCCAAAGCTTCGAAAATACGACGTACGATACGATTCTTTCCTGAGTGTATTTCGATACCAACCTGCGACTTATCTGTTTCTGAAGCATAGCTAACTGCGTCAGCATGAATTTCACCGTCATCCAGAGTAATACCAGATACGATCTGATCCAAATCAGCCTTAGTCACATTCTTATCACAATAAACGTGATAGATTTTCTTCTTCAGATATTTTGGATGAGTCAGTTTCGAAGCCAAATCACCGTCATTGGTCAGCAGCAATACACCAGTTGTATTACGGTCCAGACGTCCTACCGGATAAATACGTTCCTTACAAGCACCTTTTACAAAATCCATAACAGTCTTACGCTCCTGAGGGTCATCAGAAGTAGTAACACAGTCCTTCGGCTTGTTCAACAAAACGTATACTTTACGTTCGATATTAACCGGCTGATCGTGGAACTTAATTTCGTCTGTACGTTTTACCTTTGTACCAAGTTCAGTAACCACTACTCCATTTACCGAAACAACTCCGGCAGTAATAAATTCATCAGCCTCACGACGAGAACAGATTCCAGCATTTGCCAAGAATTTATTCAAACGAATTGGTTCATCCGGATCAGTCAATACATCCTTGTATTCTATTTGCTTCTTCATGCTATACTTAGCATTCGGATTATAGTCGGCTGTACGAGGACGATATCCTCCACCCTGCTGGCGATTGTATCCTCCTTGCTGTCCTCCACCGTTATTGAAACGAGGACGCTGCGGACGATATCCACCTTCACCCTGCTGTGCATTATTGAAACGAGGGCGATATGAACGTTGCTCTCCACCTTCTCCATTATTGTTGTTATTATAACGAGAATTATACGGACGATGCGGACGAGCATTATTATTAAAGTTCGGATTGTATGAAGAACGTTCACCGTTATTATTATCGTACGACGGACGATTGCCATATGAGCGTTGCTGGCGATAACCACCTTCACCCTGCTGACCACCGTTAAAACGCGGACGATACGGACGCTGTTCTCCACCGTCACCATTATTATTGTAACGAGAGTTGTAAGAACGCTGAGGACGCTCACCTCCTTCATTATTCGAAGCAAAGCGCGGACGACGTCCATAATTATTACCCCCCTCGTTGCGGTTGTATCTGTTATAACCTTCTCTGTTGTAAGACTTGTAACCATCGCGGCCAGACTGAGTGTTTTCACCATCTTGTCTGTTTTCTCTTTCTGCCATAATTGTTGTTTTCTGTTTATAAATTAATAAATGCACCCTTCTCGGGCTAGACTTTTTTTATATTACATTCCTGTATAATTGTGCGGAGTTATCGCACGCAATTCCTTCTTAATATCTTCACTGACATTCAGTGTTTCAATAAAATCTTTAATAGAAGCTTCGTTGATAGCCTGATTTGTACGAGTCAGCGCTTTCAATGCTTCATAAGGATGTGGATATGCCTCACGGCGGAGAATAGTCTGAATAGCTTCTGCCACCACACTCCAACAGTTATCCAAGTCCTCATAAATCTTATGCTCGTTCAACAGCAATTTACCGAGTCCTTTCAATGAGCTCTGGATAGCAATCACTGTATGTCCGAACGGAACACCGATGTTACGCAAAACCGTAGAGTCTGTCAAGTCACGCTGCAAACGTGATACAGGAAGTTTAGACGACAAATGTTCCAATACAGCATTTGCCATACCCAAGTTACCCTCTGCATTTTCAAAATCGATAGGATTTACCTTATGAGGCATCGCACTCGAACCAACTTCTCCCGCTTTGATTTTCTGTTTAAAGTATTCCATAGAAATATACTGCCAGAAATCACGATTCATATCAATCATAATCGTATTGATACGTTTCATAGCATCAAATATGGCGCCAAGATTATCGTAATTAGAAATCTGAGTAGTATATTCTTCACGCTCCAGACCGAGCTTTTCTGCAACAAACTTATTTCCGAACGCTTTCCAGTCAAACTCCGGATATGCTACATGATGAGCATTATAATTACCAGTTGCACCACCAAACTTAGCAGTAATAGGACATGCTTTCAGAACAGCCAACTGACGGTTCAAACGGTAAGCAAATACCATAATTTCTTTACCCAGACGAGTTGGAGATGCCGGTTGACCGTGTGTTTTAGCCAACATCGGAATATCTTTCCATTCTTCCGCATACGCTGTCAGCTGATCAATCAGCTTCTGAATCTGCGGATAATAAACATCATTCAATGCATCTTTGATAGACAAAGGCACAGAAGTATTATTAATATCCTGAGAAGTCAGACCGAAGTGAATAAATTCCTTATAAGATTCCAGACCTCCCAATTTATCAAACTGTTCCTTGATGAAATACTCAACAGCCTTTACATCATGGTTTGTAACACTTTCAATCTCTTTAATGCGCTGAGCGTCTGCTTCTGAGAAGTTACGATAAATATCACGCAATGATTCGAAACGTGCTGAATCGAAACTTTTCAGCTGCGGCAACGGCAATTCACACAAAGTTATAAAATATTCGATTTCAACCTGCACACGATATTTTATCAGTGCAAACTCTGAAAAATAAGCAGCCAAAGCACCGGCTTTGCTTCTGTATCGACCGTCAATAGGTGATATAGCTGTGAGTAAATCAAGCTCCATCATGTTTCACAAATACTTTTTGAGTCTATATAATGATCATTATTGAGAGTGCAAAGGTAATGTTTTTTCCCGAGTTGAAGGGAGTAACATTGAAAACTTTAGTATTTATTTTACAATTATTTCCGTTTTAAGAGTCCGCATCCACACAAAAGTAACCGAAGTATGTTATATCTTGCTAATTATCGGAACAATGAAAGGCAAAATCATGTAATTTTGCACCCGCAAATAAAATAAACAACAAACATTATGGAATTACCTAAAGACCCGATGATGCTATTTAGCTTCATCAACATGAAACTTCGGGATTTCTATCCTTCTCTGGATGCGCTTTGCCAAGACATGCAGGTCAGCAAAGAAGAAATCGTAAACAAGCTAAAAGCTGTAGGATTTGAATACAATCCTGAACAAAACAAATTCTGGTGATCATTCATTTTGAACAATCACCAGAATTTTTGTTTTTATTCGTTCAAGCAATACCACATGCTTTAACTGTCATGATATATCTTCATTAGTCCGAGAGCTAATCTCCCTTTACAAAAGAAACTACCTAAGCCACGCAAGGCAACACCCAAATAGACTTTTATAAACTTCCGATTGGCAACACATCAACGATGTAACCAAAGTTCCGGATTCAATTTTTCAGTTTCTTTGCGAAGCTGGAAATGAAGAACCGTATTGCCGTCTTTATCGGTATTTACCTGACCAATAATATCGCGTGCCTTCAATACACTGCCTTTTTTCACCAGTACCGACGACAAGTTACAATATACCGAGATATAGCTACCATGACGGACGAGCACATTCGACAATCCGTTATATTGGAATACAGCCGAAACTTCTCCATCGAATATAGCACGAGCCTGTGCGCCATCTTTGCCTTTTATATCAATACCTTTATTGTCCAGACGTACGTTTCGCAGGCCTTTGACCTGATACTGTCCAAAATGTCCTACTATCACATAAGGTCCGGTAATAGGAATCGGAAGCCGACCTTTATTTTGCGTAAAGACACCCGACAAGCGACGATCTTCTGAATCCACTTTATACTCTCCCATTTTCGACGGAGTAGTTTTAGACTTAGCACCTTCTTTACTTTCTCCGGTAGCCACAGCCTTTTCCTTGACCGTTCCAGCTTTCTTCTCAGCCTTACGTCGTGCTTCTTCTTCAGCTCTTTTACGCGCGTTTTCTATTTCTATTTCAATCAGGCGATCAATCTGTGCATTCAACCGATCTGCAGAACGACGCTTCTTCGAAATTTCAGACTGAATGCTCCGCTGTTTCTTTTGCAGAGAAGTAAGCAACGTTTTACGTTCCTTTTCCTGTTCTTCCAGCTTCAATCTTTCAGCTTCTCCCTGTTTCAGCATCTCTTCTTTAGCCTTTCTGCTAGCCAACAGCGTTTGTTGTTTTTCTGAAACCTGTTTCTGCTTCCTTTCCACTTGCAGTCCTTGCAAACGCTGATAATCAGCATATTCACGAACATACCTCAACCGACGGTACATCTGGCTTAAATTATCAGCAGAAAAAATAAACATCAGCTTCTCTTGTATCGACTTATTCTGATACATATACTTCACCGACTGTTCGTACTTTTTCTTCTTATCAGCCAGCTCTCGCTGCAAAGCTTTCAGTTCCACCTGCAAACGGCTGACTTCTGTCTGTATAATCTTTACATCCTGCTCGATTGTTTCAATATATTTCTTGCGTTCATTAATCTGCCCCGACAATAAAGCTAAATTATCCAACTGACTTTTTACATCCTTCTTAGTCGACTGCAATAGGGTTTCCGATGCAGAAATCTGTTTCTGCAACTCCGCATGCTGTTTTTCCAATTCTCGGATCTTACGCGTGCTTTGTGTAAATCCTTGTACACAGAGCAGGCAGACCATCAACAACACAAGTAATCGTTTCATTGCTTAAACAAAGTCTTTAGCAGTTCCTGCAATTCAATTTGTTGATAACGGGATGAAAGTTCAGTCTTTCCTTCCCAGTCTCCACCGACCGACAGGCGTGAAAATTTCATATCAAGTGAAAGAGTTTTTCCTGTTCCTTCTACAGCAAGCAACATATGACTAGGAAACAAACGATTGTCCAACGTTGTAAAATCATCATATTTCCAATTCAATGCATAAGGCGTATTCGATACTCCTATGCGACTTTCCTCCAGTAATCCACGATCGGCAGAAGTACGGAAACGATAAGATAGTCCTTTGGAAGGTTTCGCTTCCAGCAGGGCATAGCCATTTTCCAACGAAATACGGAAAGATTTCGCATCAGATACATCCAACTGCACTTTTCCCGGTAAAAATAATTCATTCAAGAACAGCGATTGCAGAATATTAAAACTCAAGTCCGTATTCGCCAGGCGACTAAGTTCTTCGAACGAAACGTTAACATACCGTTTATTCAACCGGTCGACAGCCAGCAATCCACCAGGAGTAATTTCCAGACGTGCAACTTCAATACCCAATAACGGAGCTACAAGCAATTGTATAGACTCTCCGCGTTTCAGACGAAGCGTAGCACTTACCTTTGCATCTTTCTGCCCCTCCATATTCAAAGTCAGTGCAACCTTTCCACTAACCGTCTTCCACGAAGGCGAAAGTTCGATCACTTTTTCCATATATGCCTCACCGGTCAGTCCACCAATCATGGGAGTCTTTTCCAGCTTTCGGGTAGACGAACACGAAGCTACCAGCACAAGGGCAACCAGTACATATAAATATCTTACAACCAATTTTATCATTCTGCAATATATTTCTTTTGAGCTATTTTTTGCTTCAAACGTTTCTTTTCCTTTTCCGTTGGAGGAGTAGACCCATCTTCAGGAGTTTCATCCATTGCGTCTGCTTTTTTCCAATACTCCAACGCTTTGCCTTTCTCTCCCGACATATAATAAATATCACCGGCATGCTCTACTATCGTGCGGCTCTTATCTCCTTTATTACGTAAAGCTTGTTCAATATAAATACGCGCTTCAGTATATCTTCCTTTTTCGAACAGAATCCACGCATAAGTATCAAGATAAGTTTCATTATTCGGTTCAGCCTTTACCGTGCGATAACTCATTTCTTCTGCTTTATCCAAATTCTTACGTTCAACAGAAAGGAAATAAGCATAATTGTTCAGTGTCGCAATATTATCCGGATTGTACACCAAAGAAGAATCATAGGCTGCATAAGCTTCCGCATGCATCTCCTTGGAATGATACAAATCACCCAATATGGCGTAGAAGTCGGACGCAATACCTTTATCGCTCTTTTCGTTTATCTGTTTCACCCCTCGTGTAAAGACATCCAGAGCCTCATCATCCTCTCCTTTCTGATGATGGGCGATACCCAGATAATAATAGAACTCAAGCGACTCCGGATTATACTCCAATGCTGGCTTTGCTATCTGTATCACTTCATCCAGATTGTTATCACGTATAGCATAACTCAGCAACTGAAGACGTGCAGGTTTATTTTCCGGATCAAGTTTTAATATTTGGTGCAATACCGGAACGGCCTCTTTCTCCATTTTTTTTGTCAGCAAATACTGTGCACACAACATTGCCAGATCGGCATTTTGCTGCGGCCGCTTCAGTATATTCTGAAACAAAGAAACAATCTGCGTACTGTCCTTCGTTCCTTGTTCCGACTGAAGAATCAGCTGACGCATAATTTCCATTTTCGTATCCGACAGCACATTATCATTCAGCAGAATTGTATCAAGCTGCATCCGATACAAACTATCCTGTCCGGTCTTCTGATAATAAGAAGCCATCGATACCAAAGCAGGAGCATAACCTGGTTCTTCTTTCAATATACGTTGATAAATACCCAAAGCTTCCTGAGGCTTGTCATTATTCAAATATACATCCCCCAAAATAGTCTGATAGCGCATATCATAAGGATATTCTTTCGACAAGCTTTCTATTTCCGTAAATGCTTTTTCCTGATCACCCAACAGCAGATACATACGGAATTTTTCCATACTGATTTGTTCTGACTTTCCATCCAGTTCCTCCAAACGATTCAGTGTGTTAATGACCTGCTGATAGCTTTTAGTCTGATTATACAGGTCAATCAAAGACATCAACGGTTCCAGACGAGAAGGAAACTGGTCTGCCATATTTTCATAAACTGTTATCGCTCTAGGTACGTTACGCTTCCGTTCGTAATAAGAAGCTAGCGTCTGCTTATACCAAAAATTGGACTCATCCGAACTGACAGCCTGCTTCAAAGCCTGTTCACCTTTTTCTTCTTGCCCCAAATACATATAAAATTGGGCTATTTCATACAGAGCAGCCCCCGAAGTCGGATAAATATCAAGGCAGTGCTGATAAAGTTCATAAGCCGCATCGTATTCTCCTTTTTGCTTCATGCGTACAGCTTCCAGAAAATAATAATCAAATTTTCTGCGCTGTTCAGGAGTAAGCGGATCTTTTACAAATTCGACCTGCTGGCTTTTTGTTTTCGCCTGCTTGCCCGAAGTACCACAAGCGGCAAATCCCACCGCCATACAGAGTGATATGATATATATAATTTTTCGCATATCAATGACTATTAAAAATAAAGGAATCGCACATCATTCTATTTGACTCCTGTATGCCCAAATCCTCCAGCACCACGTTCTGTATCTTCCAGCACTTCCACTTCCTGCCATTCAGCCTGTTCATAGCGGGCAATTACCATCTGTGCAATGCGCTCCCCGTCTTCTATTATAAAGTCTTCAGCAGAAAGATTGATCACGATTACACCTATTTCTCCACGATAATCAGCATCAATCGTACCCGGAGTATTCAGTAAAGTAATACCTTTTTTCAAGGCAAGTCCGCTCCTCGGACGTATTTGTGCTTCAAAACCTTCAGGAAGAGCGATATACAGTCCAGTAGGGACAAGACAACGTTGCAAAGGTTTCAATACAATAGGATTATCCAAATTGGCACGCAAATCCATTCCGGCCGAACTACTTGTTGCATACTGAGGTAACGAATGCTTTGATTTATTTATAATCTGTACTTTCATTGTTTTATCATTTAATTTTGCGAAGTTAAACATTTCAGAGGACTTACAGTTTATGTTTATCATTTTTTATTATATTTCAGAATAGCAGGAAACAAATAACTATAAAGCCTGTAAAAAAGGCAAGAGATTTACACAAAACCATTTCAAAGCTAAAAACAAAAAAACTTACGCATCTGTTTGTATTTATTTTTTCTTTAAGTTTGCAAAAACTATCACAATCGGTTATGAACTGGAAACAACTCATATCAAACAAACGCTTTGGACTGGAGGCACTGCACGAAATAAGAAAAGAAGATAGAACCGAATTTCAGCGAGATTACGATCGCCTTATCTTCTCTGCTCCTTTCCGACGACTGCAAAACAAGACTCAGGTATTTCCCCTTCCAGGAAGTATCTTTGTACACAATCGTCTGACACACAGCCTGGAGGTTTCTTGTGTAGGGAGATCGCTTGGAAACGACATTGCAGCCAGCTTATTACAAAAGCATCCGGAATTATCCGATTCTCACTTATCAGAAATAGGAGCAATCGTTTCGGCAGCCTGCCTTGCACACGATTTAGGAAACCCACCTTTCGGTCATTCGGGTGAAAAAGCTATCGGCACATATTTTTCGGAAGGAAAAGGGCTTGCCCTCAAACCCCTGCTTTCGGAGGCCGAATGGGAGGATCTCACCCATTTCGAAGGCAATGCAAATGCATTCCGTCTGCTAACTCATCAATTCGAAGGAAGGCGTCCGGGAGGTTTTGTCATGACATATTCCACTCTTGCTTCTATTGTAAAATATCCGTTTTCATCACGACTTGCCGGCAAAAAGCAAAAATTTGGCTTCTTCCTGAGCGAAGAAGAAGACTACAAGCGCATTGCCGAAGAGTTAGGTATCATCAAATTAAGTAAAGACGGTGAGCCCATACGCTATGCACGCCATCCGCTTGTTTATCTGGTAGAAGCAGCAGACGATATTTGTTATCAGATGATGGATATTGAAGATGCGCATAAGCTAAAGATTCTGACTACTCAGGAAACAAAAGAACTATACCTGCAGTTTTTCACAGAATCCAGATTGAAACGAATCAATGAGATATGCAAACTGGTGGCCGACACAAACGAACAAATAGCCTACTTGCGTACATCTGCCATCGGAGTACTGATAAAGGCATGCACACAGGTCTTTGTAGACAATGAAGAAGATATACTGAATGGTACATTCGAGGGACCCCTCATCAAGCATATGGACAAACCCATAAGACAAGCATATGAGAATTGTTCAAAAACAGCTTTTGCCAAAATCTATTGCTCAAAAGATGTACTGGACATTGAGCTGGCAGGTTATCAGGTTATCACAACCCTGATAGACTTGATGATAGAAGCAGTACGCTACCCAGACAAAGCTTATTCGAAGCTACTCATCAACCGTGTATCCAAGCAATATGAAGTACATGCTCCTACATTATATGGAAAAATTCAGGCAGTACTTGATTACATTTCTGGAATGACCGATGTTTATGCCCTCGATCTTTACAGAAAAATCAACGGAAACAGTTTACCGGCTGTTTAATTTCACACAGATCAGAAGCAGAAAAACAAAGCCAGTGACAACTGCTCCCAACCAGAAGGGACAAGCAGATATCACTGGCTTTATTTATTTAGCATTCAGAATTATCAGTTTTTTGACAATATCGGATTAGCTCCAGAAGTAAGCTGAAGAGCCTCAGGATGCTCCTTAATATACGATTCAATATGACGTATACGTTTTTCTTCCAGAATTTCATCTACAGCTATCAGAATACCGGTTTCTTCTACATCTCCAAAACCATCGTTAATAGCTGTACCAAACATACGCATCGTAGGTGACAGACTCATATACGCATTAACCAAAGGAGGTATATTATAACCTAACTTACGGACTTCTGTATTCAAGACTTTATAATCCTCCTTAAATGTATCATAACAGAACAGCTTTTCCAGAATAGCCGGGTCGGTTTCTATCTCCAACGGTACCATTGGGGTTATCAAGCCATCCTTATCCGAAAAATGCTTCTTCAGGAAGAAGAGAATCATATCGCGGCCGAAACGATTATAACTAGGATACATAGTCATTTTACCGAAGAAATATTTTACATTCGATTTTATGACGGTCAACGCACCCAAACCATCCCAAAGATTATCAAGCGCAAACAAGCCCTTTGAACCGGCACGAGTGGACTGATACTCCAAGGTAACAAACGAACGTCCTAGCTCCACGGTAGTAGGAAGATATTCCTTCAAGAACTTTTCCGAGAAATTGAACATATGTGCTGTTGCCAGGACAGGCTTGCCATGTTTGTCAAATTCCACCTCATCGCCCAATATATAACGATAACCTCCAAGAATTTCTTCCGCATCCGGATTCCAGACTACCAACTGCTGATATGGTTTTTCCATCAAGTCATATTCATCCAAATCCAGCGGCTGTCCAGTTCCTCCTCCGGCAGCACGAAAAGCTATTTCACGCAAACGGCCAATCTCCTTCAGTACATTGGGAGCATTTTTCCAGTTCACGATATAAATTTCGTTATGGCTTTTATTTGTCGATCTCAAACGTCTTTCGGCGGTAAGTTCCGACTTTAATAACTCTCTGTCAATCGGTGCAATAATATCTTCCATATATGTAGTTAAAATCTTCCTAAATTACAGCTTATATACCAACTCTCTGACATACTCTGCCCATTCGGCCGGAGATTTAGATTTATCAAACGTATGCCATGGTATAGGCTTTCCTATTGTTACACGGAATGTTTTATGACGGTTCTTAAACATTTCATCTGCCAGATAAAGCATGGCTATATTGAATTTTATTCCAAAAAACTTACAAGCATTGGCCAGATTATAAAAGAAATTGGAATTTCGGCCTTCAAAATGTATAGGAACCACGTAACGACGTGTTTCAATGCTTTTAGTTATAAATGTTTTCTTCCATGCCAGATCTTTTATCACTCCATGCTGACGCCGGGAACATATTCCCGCAGGAAACATGATTATATGGCTGTCCGAACGAAATCCTTCCTCTACCATTTTCGGAAAGTCGCGCGACTGCGAACCGGTTTTATTTATCGGAATACAGAGAGGAGCCAGTCCATGCAGATTCATAAGCAAATCATTCACCAGATATTTGATACGTCCGTTATAATGCGTTCCCAGCAAATATCCTAATGCAACTCCATCCTGTCCTCCCAGCGGATGATTTGACACAAAGGTACACAATCCATCTTCAGGCAAATTTTCCAGGCCATATACATCCAGTTTCGCATCCAGAAAATCCATACATGCAGCCAGAAAATCAACTCCGCTCTTGTCTGTCACACTTTTCAGAAATGTATTTATCTCTTCCTGATGTACGATATGCTTCAGATAAGATACGAAAAAACGAGGAATCCGTTTGGCTTTTCTTCCTGCCTTATCCCTTAATATTTTATCAATATCTATTAAAAAAATCGAATCACTAGCCATTCTTCATTTACACATTTCTCTGCAAAAGTAATCTATCTTTTGAAAAGTTGCTCATCTATACTGGAAAAATGTAACATTGAAAGAAGAAAAAAAGAGTATAATGAATTAAAATGTAACAGAATTGCACAAAGCCACATTCTCATGTGCATATTTTAAGACTATCTTATAAAGATAGATCTGACAGAAGCAGTAAATAGCATAAGAACAACACCTTAGCGTCTTCGTGAAAAATTGTACATATTTCAAATTTATTTGTACGATTTTTTATGAAAAATTCAGCAAGTTTTTCCTAAAAGATGCTGATGTTTTTCTAAAACATGATGACATTCTCACAACACCTCTCAGACCTGTTGATAACTTCCTCAAATATTTTCACAAAACTATACCTACTAATTGTTGAGAAATATGTAATTTTACCCCCTCAATATATATAAGGTGTAAAACCTATTAAAGTGACAGCATGATAATGAACGAATCAGAACAAACATATCATATACCGGTACTGCTGAATGAAAGTATCGACGGCATGAATTTACACCCTGCCGGAATATATGCAGACATGACTTTCGGAGGCGGAGGACACTCGAAAGAGATTCTGCGCAGAATGGATAAAAACAGCCACCTGTATAGTTTCGACCAGGATGAAGATGCCGAAAAAAATATTGTCGATGACTCCCGATTTACGTTTGTGCGAAGCAATTTCCGATACTTACACAACTTCTTGCGCTATTATGGTGCAGAGGAAGTAGATGCCATTCTTGCCGATCTGGGAGTATCATCACACCATTTTGATGATTCTGAACGCGGCTTTTCGTTCCGCTTCGACGGCAAACTGGACATGCGAATGAACAAACGCGCCGGAATGACTGCGGCAGACATCGTAAACAACTATGAGGAGGAACGACTGGCGAATGTGTTCTACCTGTACGGAGAACTGAAAAACAGCCGTAAGCTGGCTTCGGTACTAGTAAAGGCACGTGCACAAAAGCAAATCGTAACTATAGGCGACTTTCTGGAAATTATAAAACCGTTGTTTGGCAAGGAACGGGAAAAGAAAGAACTGGCAAAAGTATTTCAAGCCCTACGCATAGAGGTGAACCAAGAAATGGAGGCTTTGAAAGAAATGCTTTATGCCGCAACCGAAGCTTTAAAACCGGGAGGCCGACTTGTTATCATTACCTACCATTCGCTGGAAGACCGCATCGTAAAGAACCTGATCAAGACAGGCAATGTAGAGGGTAAGGTGGAACAAGATTTTTTCGGTAATGTGCAGACACCTTTCCGGGCAGTAAACAATAAAGTTATTGTCCCTAGCGATGAAGAAATAGCACGTAACCCTCGCTCACGAAGTGCAAAATTACGAATAGCAGAAAAGAAATAGTAAAAATCATGGAACAGCAAAATACAACATCACAACAAGAAAGCGATTCACACATCACACTGAAGAGTATTCTGGGAGGAGATATTCTGGCCCACAGTTTTCTGAAGCGACAGGCGAATTTGCTCATTCTGATTGTTCTCCTTACCATCCTGTATATCGACAACCGCTATTCAAGCCAGCAGGAGCTGATTGAAATCGACCGGCTGAAAAAGGAACTGACAGACATCAAGTATGATGCGCTGACTATTTCTTCTGAACTTACAGAACGAAGCCGTCAGTCACGCATCGAAGAATATATTGCAACCGAGGGAACTCCGCTGCAAACAGCGGCAACACCTCCATATCTGATAAAAAAAGAGGATTGATACAATGATACCCGGACTGAAAAATATCATGCTGCGCTACACGTTTATTGTAGTGATTATGCTTGTGTTGGCTATATTGATTATAGTCAAGGCGGGATTCATCATGTTTGCCGAACGGCAATACTGGAAGGATGTAGCCGACCGTTTTGTAAAAGAAAGCGTAATAGTTCCTCCAACACGAGGAAATATTATTTCTTCTGATGGCAAACTGATGGCAAGCAGTCTGCCTGAATACCGCATCTACATGGACTTTCGCGCTGGCGGAACGGAAAAAGACACTATGCTGATGAACCATCTGGCAGAAATCAGCCAAGGACTGCACGAAATTTTTCCGGACAAGAGCGCACAGGAATTTCGCAAACATTTGCTGAAAGGACGCCGTTCGAAAAGCCGCCACTTCCTGATTTATCCGAAACGTATTTCCTATATCGAATATAAAGAAGTGAAAAGACTGCCTGTATTCGAGTTAAGCCCGAACAAAGGTGGACTGCATGTAGAAAAGTTCAACCAACGTAAAAAACCGTTCGGTTCACTCGCCATGCGTACATTGGGGGATATGTATCCCGACATAGCACAAGGAGCTAAGAACGGACTGGAACTGACATACGACTCTATTCTGAAAGGACAAAACGGTATTACTCATCGACAGAAAGTCATGAACAAATACCTGAACATTATCGATAAACCCGCCGTTGACGGATGTGATATTATCACAACCATCGATGTCGATATGCAAGATATCGCAGAGAAAGCATTGGTAGACCAATTGAAGAACCTTGAAGCCATATCAGGTGTAGCAGTTCTGATGGAGGTAAAAACCGGTGAGGTAAAGGCCAACGTAAACATGACCAGAGGAAACGATGGGAATTATTATGAAATGCGAAATGCAGCAGTCAGCAACTTGATGGAACCAGGATCTACTTTCAAAACGGCATCTATCATGGTGGCGATGGAGGATAAATATATCACTCCAGATTATGAAGTAGATACCGGAAACGGACAAGTCAACATGTATGGCAGCTGGATGAAGGACTGGAACTGGTATAAAGGCGGATACGGCAAAATAGATGTAACGAAAATTCTGGAGGTTTCATCGAATGTAGGAGTATCTACCATCATAGACAAGTTCTATAAAAATAATCCTCAAAAGTTTGTCGACGGCCTGAAACGTATGAGCATCGATACACCGCTAAATCTGGGATTCGTGGGAGAAGCTAGTCCCCGCATACTCGGACCGAAAGAGCGTTATTTTGCAAAAACGACTCTTCCGTGGATGAGTATCGGTTATGAAACAATGATTCCTCCCATCTACATTCTGAATTTCTATAATGCTATAGCCAATGATGGTGTAATGGTGAAACCTAAATTCGTAAAAGCGATAGCCAAAGACGGAGATATACTGGAAGAGATTCCGACAGAGATTGTTAATCCTAAAATTTGTTCGGATACGACACTTACCATGATTCGCACCATTTTGCGGAAAGTGGTTTCGGAAGGGCTTGCCAAGCCGGCAGGAAGCAAGCAATTCAGCGTATCTGGAAAGACAGGAACAGCCCAAATCTCCCAAGGTAAGGCAGGTTATAAATCCGGAGGTGTAAGTTATCTGGTTAGTTTCTGTGGCTATTTTCCCTCAGAAGATCCCAAATATAGCTGCATTGTTTCAATACAAATTCCTCACGGACCAGCTTCCGGAGGATTGCAGGCAGGAAGTGTGTTCAGCCGTATTGCCGAACGTATTTATGCCAAACACCTGTTCCGCGATCTGGCTCATGCCAAAGATTCAACGGCAGTCCTTATTCCGGGCGTAAAAAATGGAGATATAAATGAATCGGCATATGTACTGCGTGCACTGAACGTACCAGGAAACAGCAGTTCCATCCCCTATTCTGCCCAGCCACTTTGGGGAAAAGCTTCGTGCACAGACAGCTATGCAGATTTAAAGACTACCAAAATGAATAAAAAGCTGGTTCCCAATGTACTGAATATGGGCGCAAAAGATGCTGTTTATCTGCTGGAAAGTTACGGACTGAAAGTACGTATCACAGGTATAGGCAAAGTAAGAGCTCAAAGTATAGCTGCCGGATCTACTATTCATAGAGGACAAACAATTACATTAACATTAAGGTAACAGAAATAACATAAAAACATGAAACTGGAAAATATCATTAAATCCGTCAACGTCTGCGAAATAAAAGGTAATGTTGACAAAGAAATAGCAGGTATCCAAATGGACTCACGTTTGGTTGAAGCCGGACATTTGTTTGTTGCCGTTAAAGGAACTCAGACAGACGGACACGCTTATATTGAAAAGGCTATTGAAAAAGGAGCCTCTGCAATTGTCTGTGAAACACTTCCTGACACACTGAATGAACATGTAACGTACATAAAAGTAGCTGATACCGAAGATGCAGTAGGCAAACTGGCTACCACTTTTTATGGAGATCCAACTTCCAAACTCGATCTGGTAGGAGTAACCGGAACAAACGGAAAAACTACAATCGCCACCTTATTATATAATATGTTCCGCAAATTCGGATATAAGGTAGGATTATTGTCTACCGTTTGCAATTATATCGACGGTGAAGCAATCCCGACCGACCATACGACTCCCGACCCTATCACATTAAACCGTCTGCTGGGACGTATGGCTGATGAAGGATGTAAATATACATTCATGGAAGTAAGCTCACACTCTGTCGCACAGAAGCGTATCGGAGGACTGAAGTTTGCTGGAGGTATTTTTACCAACATCACACGCGATCATCTGGACTATCACAAGACATTCGAAAATTACCTGAAAGCTAAAAAGGCATTTTTCGACAATCTTCCCAAGACTGCATTTGCTCTGACCAATGCTGACGACAAGAATGGCAGTGTAATGGTACAGAATACAAAAGCGAAAATTGCGACTTACTCTTTGCGTACGCTTTGCGAATTCAAGGGAAAGGTTCTGGAAGATGGCTTCGAAGGTATGCTGATGGATATAAACAATCGTGAAGTCAACGTACAGTTCATCGGTCGTTTCAATGCATCGAACTTGCTTGCTGTATATGGAGCGGCATGTTTATTAGGCAAACAGCCTGAAGATGTCCTGCTGATACTGAGCACACTGCGTCCGGTAGCGGGACGTTTCGACGCTTTGCGCTCGAAAAAAGGCTATACAGCAATAGTCGATTATGCACATACTCCTGACGCATTGGTAAATGTACTGAACGCCATACACGAAGTTCTGAAAGGAAGAGGACGAGTGATAACAGTGGTAGGTGCAGGAGGTAACCGGGATAAGGGTAAACGCCCCATCATGGCACAAGAGGCAGCTAAACAAAGCGATCGTGTAATCATCACATCTGATAATCCTCGCTTCGAAGAGCCTCAAGATATCATCAACGATATGCTGGCCGGACTGACAAAAGAAGATATGAACAAAGTTCTTTCCATAGCCGACCGTAAAGAAGCTATACGCACAGCCTGCATGCTGGCACAAGCTGGTGACGTAATTCTCGTAGCAGGAAAAGGACACGAAAATTATCAGGAAATCAAAGGAGTAAAGCATCATTTTGATGACAAAGAAGTGTTAGCAGAGATTTTTGACAACGAATAATACAAGTACAACATGTTATATTACTTATTTAATTATCTGGAGCAGCTTGATTTTCCCGGAGCACGTATGTTCGGATACGTATCGTTCCGTTCGCTTATGGCTATCATTCTGTCTTTGCTGATATCAGCGATATTCGGAGAATATTTTATCAAGTTACTCAAGCGGAAACAAATTACGGAAACGCAGCGTGATGCTTCGATTGACCCGTTTAATGTAAATAAAATCGGAGTTCCTACGATGGGAGGAATTATCATTATAGTCGCCATTCTTATTCCTTGCCTTTTGCTGGGTAAGCTGCACAATATATACATGATATTGATGCTGATAACTACAATATGGCTAGGCAGTCTAGGATTTGCCGACGACTATATCAAGGTCTTCCGCAAAGACAAAGAAGGACTTCACGGAAAGTTTAAGATCATCGGGCAGGTAGGACTTGGTCTGATTGTTGGTCTGACGCTCTACCTCAGTCCTAATGTAGTAATCCGAGAAAACGTCGAAATCCAGAAAGACGGACATGTAGTTGATGTGGTACACAAAAGTCAAGACGAAAAATCGACAAAAACTACAATTCCTTTCTTTAAGAACAACAACCTGGATTATGCAGACTTTGTAGGTTTTATGGGAGAAAGTGCACAGTCGGCTGGGTGGATTGTTTTTGTACTAGTTACTATTTTTGTAGTAACCGCTGTATCCAACGGAGCAAACTTGAACGACGGTATGGATGGCATGGCCGCAGGAAACTCAGCTATCATCGGAGTTACGCTGGGAATACTGGCTTACGTGTCCAGCCACATAGAGTATGCCAGCTACCTGAACATCATGTACATTCCGGGAAGCGAAGAGCTGGTTATCTTCATATGTGCTTTCATCGGAGCTCTGATAGGTTTTCTCTGGTACAATGCTTTCCCGGCACAAGTATTCATGGGAGATACAGGCAGCTTGACTATTGGAGGTATCATAGCAGTATTTGCTATTATCATTCATAAGGAACTGCTGATTCCTATATTATGCGGTATCTTCCTTGTAGAAAACTTATCGGTTATTCTTCAAGTAAGATATTTCAAGAGTGGCAAGAAGAAAGGACTTAAACGCCGAATCTTCAAGCGTACTCCTATACACGATCACTTCCGTACTACACTGTCACAACTTGATCCGAACTGTACGTATCTGATAACATCTCCAAGTAGTGTCTTTCACGAATCGAAAATTACTGTTCGGTTCTGGATTGTCACTATTGTATTAGCAGCAATAACAATTATAACTTTAAAGATAAGATAAGAGATCATGGCAAAAAGAATTGTCATTTTAGGAGCTGGCGAAAGCGGTGCGGGAGCAGCCGTGCTGGCACAGAAACAAGGTTTCGATACATTTGTTTCTGACATGTCTTTAATAAAAGACAAATATAAGAATATGTTAAACGAACGAGGCATTCAGTGGGAGGAAGGGCGTCATACAGAAGAGCTGATCCTGAATGCAGACGAAGTCATCAAGAGTCCGGGAATACCTAACGACGCACCGATGATCTTGAAACTGAAGGAACAAGGCACTCCGATTATTTCAGAAATTGAATTTGCCGGACGATACACCAATGCTAAGATGATTTGTATCACAGGAAGCAACGGAAAAACTACTACTACTTCTCTTATTTATCACATTTTTAAGAAAGCAGGATTAAACGTTGGACTGGCAGGAAATATCGGACAAAGTCTGGCTTATCAAGTTGCAGAATGTAATTATGACTATTATGTTATCGAACTAAGCAGTTTCCAGCTGGACAATATGTATAAGTTCCATGCTAATATTGCTGTCCTGATGAATATCACCCCCGACCATCTGGACCGTTACGATTATAAAATGCAGAACTATGTGGATGCCAAGTTCCGTATTATCCAGAACCAGACAGACAATGATGCATTCATTTTCTGGAACGACGACCCAGTCATCCAAAAAGAATTGCATAAATATGGAATACACGGACACTACTATCCGTTTGCGGAAAAGAAAGAAGAAGGACTGGCTGCTTTCGTAGAACAAAATAAAGTCTACTTTACCAAGCCAATTGAATTTAACATGGAACAAGAGGAACTTGCCCTGACAGGTACTCACAACTTGTTCAACTCAATGGCTGCCGGTATTTCAGCCAATATTGCTGGTATCCGAAAAGAATGTATCCGCGAAGCACTGAGTGATTTTAAAGGGGTTGAACACCGTCTGGAAAAAGTAACACGCGTACGTGGAGTAGATTATATCAACGACTCGAAAGCAACTAATGTCAACTCGTGCTGGTATGCACTCAACAGTATGAAAACTAAGACAGTGCTTATCTTAGGAGGCAAAGACAAAGGAAATGACTATAACGAAATAGCCGATCTGGTGAAAGAAAAATGCTCCGGATTAATATTCCTTGGACTCCACAACGAGAAACTACATGATTTCTTTGATGGATTTGGATTGCCTATCGCCGATGTACAAAGCATGAAAGATGCAGTAGATGCCGCATACCGTATGGCGAAAAAAGGAGAAACCGTACTTCTGAGTCCATGCTGCGCTAGCTTCGACTTATTCAAAAGTTATGAAGACCGTGGCGACCAGTTTAAAGAATGTGTGAGAAATTTATAATAAAATTATCCTGACAAAATGGATTTGCTAAAAAACTTATTCAAAGGCGACAAAGTAATATGGATTATTTTCCTATTACTTTGCCTTGTTTCTATCATTGAAGTATTCAGCGCCTCTAGTACACTGACTTACAAAAGCGGTGATCACTGGAGACCTATTACCATGCACATGATATTAATGGCGGTAGGAGCTATTGTAGTACTTATCGTCCACAATATTCCTTGTCGCTGGTTTAAAACATTCATTATACTATTGCCGATATCATGGCTATTACTGATTGCCGTGTTTATAATAGGAGCTTTGACTAATGGAGCAAAACGCTGGATAGATTTGGGATTTATTCAATTCCAACCTTCTGAAGTAGCAAAAATGGCAACAATCATAACTGTTGCATTCATCTTGTCGAAAATGCAAGAGGAAAAACAAGCAAATCCAAAAGCTTTTAAATACATACTGTGGGTTACGGGTATAACCTGCATACTTATCATTACCGAGAATCTTTCCACAGCCGTATTGTTATGTGGAAGCGTATTTCTCATGATGTATGTCGGACGAGTTCCTCTCCGGCAAATGGCTATGCTTGTGGGCATATGCGGTGGAGCTCTAATCTTTGCTTTATGCACAATTAAATATGTTCCTTCTGAAACATGGGATAAAATAGGTTTACATCGTATGGTAACCTGGCAAAGCCGTTTGGATAACCATTTTGACACGTCGACGGTTCCTCCTGAGAAATTCGATATCGACGGGGACGGACAGATTGCCCATGCCAATATAGCCATAGCAACAAGTAACATTCTAGGAAAAGGCCCAGGCAACAGCGTACAGCGCGATTTCCTTTCACAGGCTTTTTCAGATTTTATTTATGCCATCATCATAGAAGAATTGGGACTGATAGGCGGAGGCATCGTTGCCTTTCTGTACATATGGCTTTTAATGAGGATAGGAAAAATTGCGAGAAACTGCGACAAGTCGTACTACTCCTTTTTAGTCATGGGCATCGGTTTACTTCTTGTAACACAGGCAATGTTTAACATGCTGGTGGCTGTCGGCATCATGCCAGTAACCGGACAACCTCTCCCTTTAATCAGTAAAGGAGGTACTTCCACGCTGGTCAACTGTGCATACATCGGCATCATATTAAGCATCAGCCGTCACGTAAATGAATTGAAGAAACAACAAGAGCAGGAAGAAGCAGAAAAGCAAAAACAAATACAAGAAGCTGCAGTTACATTGCTGCAAAATGCAGCTAATCTTGCAAAAGAACAAACATTAAATGAATCGCAGAATAAAGAGCAAAATGGAGAAATCTAAAAAAGAATAGAGCTTTTTATCCCTGTAATTTTGCAGCTAAATAAAATAGAAACAGAATAATTATTTTTACAAGTTTATTCCTAACTTTGCAGGAAAATATAAAATTATGAAAGATAATTTGAGGATTATAATCAGCGGAGGAGGTACTGGAGGTCACATCTTTCCAGCAGTATCCATAGCCAATGCAATCAAGGAACAGCATCCCGATACGGAAATTCTGTTTGTTGGTGCAGAAGGGCGTATGGAAATGCAACGTGTGCCAGCCGCAGGATATAAAATAATAGGCTTACCTGTTGCCGGATTCGACAGAAAAAACTTATTGAAGAACTTTAGTGTTCTCATAAAACTGTTTCGCAGTCAGTTGAAAGCACGTCAAATTATCAAAGAGTTCAAACCACATGCCGCAGTGGGAGTTGGCGGATATGCCAGTGGTCCCACCCTTAAAATGGCAGGCATGATGGGTATCCCGACGCTGATTCAAGAACAAAATTCTTATGCAGGAGTAACCAACAAACTGCTTGCAAAGAAAGCATGCAAGATTTGTGTTGCTTATGAAGGTATGGAACGTTTTTTTGATAAAGAAAAAATCATCCTTACCGGTAATCCGGTACGGCAAGGGTTATTAAACAGTTCCATCGATCGTGAAAAAGCAATTCAATCGTTTGGATTAGATCCGCAGAAGAAAACAATATTAATTGTCGGAGGTAGTCTGGGTGCACGCACAATAAACAATTGTGTTATGCAAGGGTTGGAAAAGATTAAAAACTCCGGAGTTCAGTTTATCTGGCAAACCGGTAAGTTTTACATCAACGAAGCTAAAGCTACAGTAGCGAAAGCTGGAGAAATTCCGATGTTGCACACTACTGATTTCATATCAGACATGGCAGCGGCATATACCGCAGCCGATTTGGTTATCAGCCGTGCTGGAGCAGGATCGATTTCTGAGTTTTGCTTACTGCAAAAACCAGTCATACTCGTTCCCTCGCCGAATGTAGCCGAAGACCACCAGACTAAAAATGCACTTGCTTTAGTCAACAAAGGGGCAGCTCTATATGTTAAAGACTCAGAAGCTACACAAAAGCTCCTCGACCTGGCAATAGCAACTGTATCGCAGCCGGACACATTAAAAAATTTAAGTATGAACATAGCCAAGCTGGCGTTTAAGGATTCTGCAAATGTCATTGCAAACGAAGTCTATAAGCTAGCTGTAAAATATAAAAAAGAACATGAACGTTAATACACTGAAAGCTGTTTATTTCATCGGAGCAGGAGGTATAGGTATGAGTGCTCTGGTTCGCTACTTTTTATCAAAAGGTAAAAAGGTAGGCGGCTACGACCGTACACCAAGTGAACTGACCGAAACATTAATTAAAGAAGGAGCAGCTATTCATTACGAAGAAAACGTTTCACTCATTCCAGATGATTTTCTGAATCCGGAAACGACTTTGATTGTATATACTCCTGCAATTCCTGCTGACCACAAAGAGCTTAACTATTTTCGTGAGCATGGATTTGAAATACAAAAACGTGCTCAAGTATTGGGTATGCTTACACGTACAGAAAAAGGACTCTGTGTAGCGGGTACCCATGGAAAGACAACAACTTCCACAATGACCGCCTATCTGCTGGATCATTCTCATGTAGGATGTAATGCCTTTCTGGGAGGAATATCAAAGAATTATCACACAAATCTGTTGCTGTCCGATAAAAGCGACTTTGTTGTTATCGAAGCCGACGAATTCGACCGTTCATTCCATTGGCTGACTCCATATGCGACTGTTATCACTGCAACAGACTCAGATCATTTGGATATATACGGTACTCACGAAGCATATGTAGAAAGTTTTCAGAAATATACCTCTCTAATTCAGCCGGAAGGTTACCTTATCATAAAAAAAGGGATCGATCTCAACCCGGCTGTACAACCTGGAGTAACGGTGTATACTTACTCCACAGAAGAGGGTGATTTCCATGCAGAAAACATCCGGATCGAAAACGGAGAAATTTATTTCGACTTCATTTCTCCATTGGGTAATATAGAAGGAATACAATTAGGAGTTCCTGTCTACGTCAATATCGAAAATGGAATAGCTGCAATGGCCTTGGCACAAATAGGAGGAGCTACAAACGAGGAGATCAAACAGGCGATGCCTGGTTTCCGGGGAGTAGACCGCCGATTTGACTTCAAGCTGAAAAATGACCGAATCGTGTTTATCAGTGACTATGCCCATCATCCGGCAGAAATCAAGCAAAGCATATCTTCTGTACGAATACTTTATCCTGATAAAAAGATAACAGCTGTTTTCCAGCCTCATCTATATACACGTACTCGCGATTTCTATAAAGATTTTGCAGACAGTTTGTCACTTCTCGACGAAGTTATCCTGCTTGATATTTATCCGGCACGCGAATTACCGATAGAAGGTGTAACCAGTAAATTAATTTATGATAACCTACGCCCTGATATCGAAAAAAGTATGTGTTCTAAAGAAAATTTACTGGAAGTCATAAAACACAAAAAGACTGATGTTCTTATAACATTAGGAGCCGGAGATATAGAAAACTATGTACCACAGATATACGAATTATTAAAAGACAAATGATAAAACGAATTTTCATACTCTGCACATTATTACTGGCAACAGCTTATTTAATATTAGCCGTTACCACATTTAATAGCAAGCCTGCCGATCAGGTTTGCAAGGGTATGGAATTGACTGTCAAAGATAGTATTGATTACGGCTTTGTTACGGATAAAGAAGTCAAAGAGATTCTGAAAAAAGGAAAGATATACCCTGAGGGCAAGCAACTCTCAAGCATAAATGTGCGCCAGCTGGAGGAACTTCTTTCCAGCCATCCCTTTATCGAAAATGCAGAGTGCTATCTTACATCAGGAGGCAAGGTGGCTATTGACATTTATCAAAGAGTCCCTGTCATGCGAGTCATGAGCAGCAACGGAGACAATTACTATTTAGATAATGCAGGAAAAATAATGACCGCAGCCGGGAAATCGGTTCATGTAGTTGTTGCAACCGGATTCATAGACCGCAAGTTTGCCCAAACAGAATTATACCCGTTGGGAAAATTCCTACAATCGGACAAATTCTGGGAATCACAAATTGAGCAAATCAATGTAACTCCCAAACAAGAACTGGAATTGGTTCCCCGAGTAGGTGAACATATACTCTTTTTAGGGAAACCTGGAAATTATAAAGAAAAATTCAGTAAATTGCGAACATTCTACCAAAGTGCGCTGAACCGGGTAGGATGGAACAAATACGAACGGATCAGCATTGAATTTAACAATCAGATTATTTGTACCAAAAAGGAGAAATAAGATATGGCAGCAACAGACTTTATAGCAGCAATAGAGCTGGGATCGGCAAAAATAACAGGTATTGCGGGAAAGAAGAATGCTGACGGAAGCATCCAGGTTCTTGCATATGCCAGCGAACGCTCATCCGATTGTATCAAGAAAGGAGCAATATACAATCTGGACAAAACGACGCAATGCCTCAGTGCAGTAATCTGTCAATTGGAAGAGACTTTACATGCATCTATAAAAAAAGTGTATGTGGGTATCGGAGGACAGTCGGTAAGAAGCATTCGACATACAGAAACAAAGCAACTGACAGAAGAAACTAAAATATCTCAGGCTCTCATCGATGCTATTATGGAAAGCAACCGTGAAATAACATTGATGGATCAGGAAATATTAGCTGTCGAACCTCAAGAATATAAACTGGGAAACAACCAGCTTACTACAGAACCGGTGGGTATTCAGACAGACCGCATCGAAGGAAACTTTCTGAATATTATTGCACGTAACTCACTAAAGAGCAACATACGTCAATGTTTCCGCCAAACCGGATATGAAGTTGCCGAATATTTACTTTCTCCATTGGCAACGGCCAACGCTGTACTCACCGGAAGTGAGAAACGTTCTGGCTGTGCCCTCGTAGATTTTGGTGCAGATACAACTACTGTATCGGTTTATAAAAACAACTTGCTTCGCCATCTGGCTGTCATACCTTTGGGAAGCAGCAATATAACAAAAGATATCTGTAGCCTGCAAATAGAAGAAGAAGATGCAGAGCAACTTAAGCTTCATTATGCTTGTGCCTACACAGAACCTAGTGAAAATGAAGATGAGTTAGGCAAAGAATACAGCATCGACGGAAAATGCAGCATCCGTGCTCATAAACTCGAAGACATCGTCGAAGCACGTGTCAAGGAAATACTGGAAAATGTATGGAATCAGATTATCCTATCAGAATATAGCGATAAATTGCTGGCCGGTGTCATACTGACAGGAGGAGCCTCCAAGTTGCCTAATCTGGACAAAGCTTTCTTCAATATCACAAAGATTGAGAAGATACGAATTGCGCAAAATGGAGCTATCGAACTGAGAGGAGACATTAATATTCCGCAAGATGGAAGCTGTAATACGTTGATTGGCCTTCTGGCTGCAGGAAAAGACAACTGCTGTAAGATAGATCCACGCAAGGGACATCAGTTAGACTTTATCGACGACTTGCAAAAGAAAGAAGAAGAAGCTCGCCTGAAAGCTGAAGCAGAGCGTAAAGCAGCTGAAGAAAAAGCAGCCAAAGAAGCCGAGGCAGAACGTATCCGCCAATTGGAAGAAGCTAAGATACGTCAGGAGTTAGAACGGGCTCAGAAACGTCTGCACGATTGCGAAACGCTGATTACTGAAGCACACCGTCAGATGAATCGCAAGAAATACAAAGACGCACTTGCCAAGTTGGAACAGGCCCGCAGCCTGAACGTGCAGGAAAAGGATGAAGAAATAACATCCATGATAGCTGAAATAGAAAAACTTAAAGAGGATAATCCGTTTAAGCGACTGCTAAACGCTTTAAAAAACGGAGCAGACGAGATGATGAAAGATTAAATATTCACCGCATAAAGAAAAGGAAGAATTATGTCTGACGAAACAATTATGCCATTCGATTTCCAAAGTGGATCACCGAGTATCATTAAAGTAATCGGTGTAGGCGGTGGTGGCGGTAACGCAGTCAACCACATGTATAGAGAAGGAATCCACGATGTCACATTCGTGGTTTGCAATACAGATAATCAGGCACTCGACGAGTCGCCTGTACCTATAAAACTTCAATTGGGACGTGAAGGCCTTGGAGCGGGAAACCGACCTGAGCGAGCACGCGATGCAGCCAACGAAAGTTTGGAAGACGTAAAAAACATGCTGAATGATGGCTGTAAGATGGCTTTTATTACAGCAGGTATGGGAGGAGGAACCGGAACGGGTGCTGCTCCAATTATTGCTAAGACTGCCAAGGATATGGGAATCCTTACTGTCGGCATTGTTACCATTCCATTCCTTTTTGAAGGAAATAAAAAGATAGACCAGGCACTCGACGGTGTAGAAGAAATGAGTAAGCACGTCGATGCGTTGCTCGTTATCAATAACGAACGCCTGCGCGATGTGTATTCCGACCTGAGCGTAATGAATGCCTTCGGAAAAGCAGATGATACCCTTTCTGTTGCAGCCAAAAGTATTGCAGAAATCATTACAATACGTGGTAAAATCAACCTCGACTTCAATGATGTGAAAACAGTATTGAAAGATGGAGGTGTGGCTATTATGAGTACAGGATACGGATATGGAGAAGGAAGAGTTACCCAAGCCATTACTGATGCACTGCACTCACCATTACTGAACAACAACGATATCTTCAACTCTAAGAAAGTTCTTTTCAACATCTCATATAGCAGCAACAGCGACCTGATGATGGAAGAAATGAATGAGGTACACGAATTCATGAGCCGCTTCGGCAAAGATGTAGAAACGAAATGGGGATTGTACATCGACGACAATCTGGAAGATAAGGTGAAGTTTACCATCCTTGCAACCGGATTTGGCATCAAAGATGTACCGGGAATGAACAACAAACTTTCTGCAGAAGAACAAAAACGTCAGGAAGAATTAGAGGAAGAAGAACAAAAGAAGGCCGAACGCCGTGATGATTTCTATCCGGGAAGTTATAAAAACAACCGGAAGAAAGGAAACTACAAAATCTATATCTTCACACAAGAAGATCTGGACAATGATGATATCATCAGCATGGTAGAAACAACTCCTACCTACAAGCGTTCAAAAGCTGTACTCGAAAGTATCCAGTCGAGAGCCGTTGCCGAAGAAAGCTCAACCCCTAAGCTGGACAATAGCGAGAATGGCTCTATGACCATCACTTTCTAAACAAGAAACGAACTACAATTTTATAACTATATTACTATGGATTTATTCGAACAAATCAGCAACGATATCAAAGAGGCAATGAAAGCCAAAGACAAGGTCAGACTGGAAACCTTGCGCAATGTCAAAAAGTGTTTCCTGGAAGCTAAAACAGCTCCGGGAGCAAATGATACACTGACCGATGAAGCTGCACTGAAAATTATGCAGAAGCTGGTAAAACAAGGAAAAGATTCTGCTGCCGTTTACGAAGGACAAGGCCGTGCAGATCTCGCAGAAGAAGAAATGGCTCAGGTACGTGTCATCGAAGCATACCTTCCCAAACAACTTTCAGCTGAAGAACTGGAAGCTAAATTGAAAGAAATCATTGCACGTGTTGGTGCAACTAGCGGAAAGGATATGGGAAAAGTTATGGGTGTTGCCAGCAAAGAACTGGCCGGACTTGCCGAAGGACGTGCTATTTCTGCAAAAGTAAAAGAATTGTTGCAGTAATTCTCCTCCATCCAGAAAAGTTAGACTAAACCTTATACAAGATACGGAACTTTCCATGAGAGTTCTGTATCTTTTTTTATTGCTTAGAAAACAAAGTATTATGTCTTATATAGCGAAAGCAAATAAGTCAACGAAAAGGTCATAAAAAAGTGTTCTTTTTTTGTACAATTTTTCAAAAAAGTTCTCGATGAATTTCCGAAAAATTCACGATGTTTTTCTAAAACTTCCTGTTATTTTATCTGAGTTACTTTCAGAGGCTATACATCTAAAACAATTCTTGCAAAACAGGAAGCGATTTCAACTCCGGAAAGTCAGGTAAATGTAAACGATAATATTCATTGATGATATCCAGACAACGATTCCGCTCCATCCGGTTCATAGCAAACAGATGCATTGTTTCATAATTCATACGCATCAGAGTACGTATATGAGAAGCCTCTTCCGAACGAACAAACATGCCATGATAAGGCTGAGAAGAAACAAAGCAAGCATTCAGCAAATCAAAATAGTCGCTGGAAGAATACTCTTCAACGTTGGGATAAAGCCCGAGAAAACGGGAAAGTCGCATTAAAAAGACCAGATGAAAATTGGCAAAACTGGTTTCACAAACATCCAGCCACTGCACAGAGTGAACCAGATAGGCAAATAAAGGAACATTGGTAGTTTCCTCCTTCAATGCACGATAAAGGAATTCTGCCAGAAACATGGCTATTGCCGATTTGTAAGGATCATAAGGCAATGACGTAAAGACGTACCAGGCTTTTGCCTCCTTGATGGGATGAATACCGGAACGAGGACGCATATCTGCCTCAAATTCCACGACAGACAAAGGCTGGAAAAGCACTTGCTTTACAGCTGATTTACGAGAACGCTGTGCCGGAATCAGAAAAGACATTCTGCCCGACTGCTCGGTATAGACATGCACGATATTTGCCTTGTCGTTATACTTTACCGTATGAAGAACTATGCCAACGTATTTTTGCAACATAACGGAGGCAAAGATACACATAATGCAAAAATCCCTGCATGTAAATAACAGTAATTATTTATCATGCAGGGCAACCATTTTATAAAAACTTTAATAAGAGAGAGAGCGACTTCAGATTTTCAGAGTCTCTCCTATTCTTTCCCCGAAGAAACCGGACACTCTGATATATTGCAAATATACAAGCTTTCAATAATCAAACTAAACCAGCTCAGCTATACAAAAGGAATAAACGGTTGTTTTCCATGACCAAACGAGTAAAAATCGCACCTATCCGAACCAAAATTTCACGTACCCCGACAAACTGCAAATGATTTAATAAAAAAAATCACAGAAAGTTTTGCAGGAATGAAAATTCTTCATACCTTTGCATCCGCAATCGAGAGATATATGTCCTCGAAAAGCAAGTCAGGAATAATCCTGAATCTAAGGATGGCCCGTTCGTCTATCGGTTAGGACGCAAGATTTTCATTCTTGAAAGGGGGGTTCGATTCCCCCACGGGCTACATAATAAACAAAATCACGAACAATATTAAAGATTAGTCGAGATGGCAAATCACAAATCATCTATCAAAAGAATCAGACAAGAAGAAAAGAGAAGACTTCACAACAGATATTATGCTAAGACTATGCGTAACGCAGTGAAGAAACTTCGTGCAACTACTGACAAAGCAGAAGCTGTAGCTCTGTTCCCTAACGTACAGAAAATGTTGGATAAATTGGCTAAACGTAACATTATCCACAAGAACAAAGCTGCTAACTTGAAGTCAAAATTGGCTGCTCACATCAGCAAATTGGCTTAAGTAATTGCTCACTTTAAGGATATTAAGGCTGAATCAAAATGATTCGGCCTTTTGTCGTTTATACCTCACAATACCCCTTTTCTTCTGCCCGGAGATATTCGCAAGTTCATTTCACCTCCGATTCCTATATCAGACCTACACTTCAGAGCATCCTAAACTCCTTTCAACTCATACAGAAGGACAGTCTATAAAAACATATAATCACTTTTTTCTTAAAAAAAAAAGCACTATATTGCAACTGAAAAGGAATAGTCTTTTCGAAAAGTTGCAATCAGTTTCCGAAAAGAGCCTCTGAAAACGCAAAACTCTAAAAGTTATCGATAACCTGTTTTTTTGCTTCACCTATTAAAAACCTATGATTATGAAAACCACAGTTTCTCTCTTTTTGTTTGTTACCATTCTTTTGTTGGGAAGCGGATGCAAAACCACAAACCTTGCAACCGAAAAAGTAAACCATGAACAGGCAATACAAGCCCTGGAACAACATAGTTTCAAAATTGTAATAGAAGAAATCTACGACAAAAGCACTTCCAGAAGACGTCCGAAGCAACGATTCGCATCCGACTGCTACTTCAGCATGCAAGGCAATGAGGTTTCTTACTACATCTCACCCGAAGATATAGGCAACCGGACTAAAAGATCTCCCCGACATGAATGTGAACTTACAGCCACACTGTCCAAAGGAGAAAAGCAAAAGAACGGAGACATTCATTACGAATTAAAGACCAATGGAGAGGCAACCAGAGTTTCCACCATGCTGATAATTCTTTATAAGGATACCAACCGATGCTTCGTCCGGCTGACCAAAAGTTTTTTAGGGAGTAATTATAACTTTACGGGACACATCTTACCCCTATAAAACATTTCATCTGCCACGGACTGCCGCCGGACTGAAAACGACGGCAGTCCGTATTGTATTCACACAAAGAATAAGCATAGAAGTTCACCATTTCCTATCCGAATTTCAAGTTTTTTAGAATCATAAGTTCGGTTATATCACGCTTTTTTAGTAATTTTGAACACTTAAAAAACTAGAAGTAAAAAGAGATGAGTGAAGAACTGATACCAAGCAGCGGAAACAATTACTCGGCAAGCAGCATCCAGGTGTTGGAAGGACTGGAAGCCGTACGTAAACGTCCCGCCATGTATATCGGCGATATTAGTGAAAAGGGATTGCACCATCTGGTGTACGAGGTAGTAGACAATTCTATCGATGAAGCCCTGGCCGGTTATTGTACCCATATAGAAGTAACAATCAACGAAGACAATTCAATCACCGTACAGGATAACGGTCGTGGTATTCCTGTCGATTTCCATGAAAAAGAGAAAAAATCGGCATTGGAAGTAGTTATGACTGTGCTGCATGCCGGAGGTAAATTCGACAAAGGTTCATACAAGGTATCCGGAGGTTTGCACGGTGTAGGTGTATCGTGTGTAAATGCTCTTTCTACACACATGACAACAAACGTATTCCGAAACGGAAAAATCTACCAGCAGGAATATGCATGCGGAAAGCCGCTCTATGCCGTAAAGGAAGTGGGTACTACCGATATCACCGGAACCCGACAGACTTTCTGGCCCGATGGAAGCATTTTCACTACCACCGAATATAAATATAATATCCTACAGGCACGTATGCGTGAACTGGCATACCTGAATAAAGGTATCACCATTACGCTGACCGACAAGCGCGAGAAAGAAGAAGACGGATCGTTCAAACAAGAAATTTTCCACTCAGAAGAAGGTGTAAAAGAGTTTGTCCGTTTCCTGAACTCGACAAACACTCCGCTTATCGACGATGTGATTTACCTGAATACAGAGAAACAGGGTATCCCTATCGAATGTGCTATCATGTACAATACAGGCTTCCGCGAAAACCTGCACTCGTATGTGAATAACATCAACACCATAGAAGGTGGTACACACGAAGCGGGCTTCCGTACAGCTTTGACTCGTGTACTGAAAAAATATGCTGAAGAAAGCAAGGCGCTGGAAAAAGCAAAAGTAGAAATATCTGGTGAAGACTTCCGCGAAGGACTGATTGCCGTTATTTCAGTAAAAGTAGCAGAGCCACAGTTCGAAGGACAGACCAAGACCAAACTGGGTAACAACGAGGTAAGCGGTGCTGTAAATCAGGCTGTAGGTGAAGCTCTTACTTACTATCTGGAAGAACATCCGAAGGAAGCAAAAACGATTGTCGACAAAGTTGTTCTTGCAGCAACAGCACGTATCGCTGCCCGTAAGGCACGTGAATCGGTACAGCGCAAGAGCCCGATGGGTGGAGGCGGTCTGCCAGGAAAGCTTGCCGACTGTTCAAGCCGTACGGCAGAAGAATGTGAATTGTTCCTTGTCGAGGGTGACTCAGCAGGTGGTTCTGCAAAACAAGGACGCAGCCGCCAGTTCCAGGCCATTCTTCCATTGCGTGGTAAGATCCTGAATGTAGAGAAAGCCATGTGGCATAAAGCATTCGAAAGCGATGAAGTAAACAATATCATCCAGGCACTGGGGGTACGTTTCGGTGTAGACGGAACTGAAGATAGCAAGAAAGCGAACATCGACAAGCTCCGTTATCACAAGGTGATCATCATGACCGATGCCGATGTCGATGGTTCTCATATCGACACCCTTATCATGACATTGTTCTACCGCTATATGCCTGAAGTAATTCAGGGCGGACACCTTTACATCGCCAACCCGCCTCTGTACAAATGCTCGAAAGGTAAAATCAGCGAATATTGTTACACTGATGAAGAACGTCAGGCATTTATGCAGAAATATGGTGACGGAACAGAAACCGGTATTCACACACAGCGCTACAAAGGTTTGGGTGAAATGAATCCGGAACAGTTGTGGGAAACAACCATGAATCCGGAAACACGTATACTGAAACAGGTAAGCATTGAAAATGCGGCTGAAGCCGACTATATATTCTCCATGTTGATGGGTGACGACGTTGCTCCACGCCGTGAATTTATTGAGAAACATGCTACCTACGCCAACATTGATGCGTAGTGCATTTTTTATAAACCAAATTTTTAAATCCATCCTCACATCTTACAATGAGGAAAGCTCCGGAAACAATTTCCGGAGCTTTTTTATTTTTACGGCTTGCCTCAGAATCTCACAAACCGGTATTCCTCTCTCCATTTATAACTATTTGAAACCTGTAAAAAGGAAAATCCAATCCCTCTCCGAATAAAAATTACACAGGGGATAAAAGCGTTTTTTCGGTTTTATTGTTTATTTTTGAAAAGACAATTAAACTAATACTTCGAAACAAGATGAAACTGATATTCCGAATCCAGTATCGTACGCTATGGGGAGAAGAAGTACGCATCATCTTCGATGAAGATGAGAATCAGTCAGTAGCCCTGTCTACCCGCGACGGCGTCGAATGGCAAGGCAGTTGCGACTACCAGTTGTCACCATGCGACGCACCTCTCACCTACCGGTACGCTATATATAGAGATAATTCATGTACACGTAAAGAACTGGGAGCCATCTCCCACATCATCTATCCGGGCAATGCCCAGCAGAGTTGTTATATTATAGACGACTGCTGGCGTGACTTACCAGAAAACAATTACCGGTACAGCTCTGCGTTCAACGGGAAATATACTCCGGTCAGTCCTGTCAGGCTGAACGACAATATAGGAAGTTGCATAACATTCCGTGCCTTATGTCCGGGACTGAGCAGCAAAGAACAATCGCTCGGTCTGATAGGCAGTTGCAATGCCTTGGGCAACTGGGAATACTGCCGTCCCATACGTATGCGTGAAGTCCGCCCTAACGTATGGCAACTGACGGTAGACGCCTCATCGCTGAAATTTCCTTTCGAATATAAATTCGTAGCAGTCAGCAACAAGACCGGAGCCGTAGTGGCATGGGAAACACGAAACAACCGGATATTCCATACACAACCCTTACAGCGGGGAGAAACATATTTTCCACCTGAAACAGAAGTTTTTTTCAACACTCGCAGCTTGCGTGTAGCCGGATGTGCCATACCGGTATTTTCGCTTCGCTCGGAAGGAAGTTTCGGTGTAGGCGACTTTGGCGACCTGAAGACATTCATTACATGGGCATCGGATACAAAACAGAAAGTCGTACAGATACTTCCGATCAACGATACGACAATGACAGATACATGGATGGATTCATATCCATACAACAGTATATCCATTTATGCTTTCCACCCGATGTATATTGACCTGCGCCAGCTTCCTGCATTGCAGAACGAAGAAGCCAGCCAAATGTTCGAAGAGCAGCGTATCCGCCTGAACAGTCTTCCGCAAGTAGACTATGAAGAGGTGAACAAACAGAAAAGAAGTTATCTGAGAATGCTTTTCGAACAAGAGTCAGAAAATATTCTAACATCTGAAAGCTTTGAAACCTTTTTCCGCGACAACAAAGAATGGCTCATTCCATATGCAGCATACAGCTACCTGCGTGATCTGAATCACACTTCCGACTTCAACAACTGGGGCGAATATAGCAGATACGACAAAGAACAAATCCAGGAATTATGTAATCCGAACAGTACTGCATACAGTAAAATAGCATTCTACTACTTCCTGCAATATGAATTGCATGTGCAGTTGCTTGCCACTTCCGACTATGCACGAAGCAAAGGAGTCATTATTAAAGGAGATATTCCTATCGGTATCAGCCGTACAAGTGTAGAAGCATGGGTAGAACCGTATTACTTCAACATGAACGGACAGGCTGGAGCACCACCAGACGCATTCTCTACCAACGGACAGAACTGGGGTATGCCGACTTACAACTGGGATGTAATGGCAAAAGATAACTACAGCTGGTGGCAAAAACGTTTCCGGAAAATGGCAGAATACTTTACCGCTTACCGTATCGACCATATACTGGGCTTTTTCCGCATTTGGGAAATCCCCTATCATTCAGTACACGGTTTGCTGGGACAGTTTGTACCTTCCCTCCCGATGAGTAAGGAAGAAATTCAGAGTTTCGGACTGGCTTTCAGCAAGGAAACAATGACACGTCCGTTTATCAATGATTATATACTGAATACGGTATTCGGCGAACATAGTGAGGAAGTAAAAGAAACCTTCGTAAAACGGTTGCATCATGATATTTACGTCATGCGACCTGAATTTGATACACAACGGAAGGTGGAAGCTTACTTTGCCGACAAACCTGATGCTGAAAGTCAGGACATAAAAGAAAAGCTTTACGCACTGATCAGTGATGTACTTTTCATTCCCGACCGTGACAACCCAGAAATGTATCATCCACGAATCGCCGTTCAGAATGATTATATCTTCAAGCAGCTAAGAGAACAGGATCAGGAAGCATTCAACCATCTGTACAATCATTACTATTACCAGCGACATAATGAGTTCTGGTATCACGAAGCAATGAAAAAACTTCCTGTTCTGACACAGGCTACATCGATGCTGGTATGTGGAGAAGATCTCGGAATGGTTCCCGACTGTGTACCATGGGTTATGAACCAACTGCAAATTCTGTCACTTGAGATCCAGCGAATGCCCAAGAGCCCGGCACACGAATTCGGACAGGTACACGAATATCCTTTCCAGTCTGTATGTACGATAGGTACACATGATATGTCTACTTTCAGAGGCTGGTGGGAAGAAGATAAAGAACTGACCGAACGCTTCTACCACCAGGAACTGGGACATTGGGGCAATGTTCCTGAACACGCACCAGAGTGGCTGTGCGAGGAAGTTATACGCCAGCATTTGGAGAGTCCGTCTATGCTCTGTATACTGACATGGCAAGACTGGACTTCGATGGACGGTGCACTTCGTAATCCGGATATCAACATCGAACGAATCAATGTTCCTGCCGATCCGCGTCATTACTGGCGCTGGCGTATGCATATCACGCTGGAAGAGCTGATGAAACAGGATGAATTTAATGAATACATACGCTCGATGATTGAAGAGAGCGGAAGAAGTGTTTCGGAACAAACCGAAGATGCAGAATAAGAAAATTTATATCTGATACACCGAATACTCAATATCAATTAAAAAAAGGCTCTATCACTTTTCCGGAACGGAATTTGATAGAGCCTTTTATATTGCTTATTAGAATCTGTAAATCTTTAGAACTATTCTGTACGATTATTCTTTGATACGAATCAGCAAGTTGGCAAGAATAGCAGTCAGTCCACCGGTTGTAATACCTGACGCAAAAATATTACGCAATGTTTCCGGCAACTGACAAAGTATATCGGGTACAAGTTCTACACTCAGACCAAAAGAGAAACTCAGAGCCATAACCAGTGTAGCTTTACGGTCAATCTTCTGTGCAGCAATGATACGGATACCGGCTGCAGCTACTGTACCGAACATCAACAAAGTAGCTCCACCAAGCACAGGCTCGGGCATCAGTGAAAATACAAGTCCTACAGCTGGGAACAAGCCGAGAACAATCAGGAAGCCGGCAATGTAATAACCTACATAGCGGCTGGCCACTCCTGTAAGCTGTATCATACCGTTGTTCTGTGCAAAAATTGAATTGGGGAAGGAATTGAAGAAACCAGCCAACATAGAGTTGAATCCGTCTGCCAGAATACCTCCAGAAGCGCGTTTCACAAAAGTTTCCCCTTCTACCGGTTCACCCGAAATCAGAGAATTGGCAGTAATATCACCATAAGCCTCTATTGCAGTAATCAGATAAACCAATGCCAATGCAATGATAGAAGAAATATCGAACGAAATACCATAGCGGAAAGGTACAGGTATATTGAAACCACCATAACTCTGTACAGCCGAGAAATCTACCATTCCCAATGCCCATGCTGTGATATAGCCGATAACCAGACCAATAACAATGGAGCTCATACGCAGATAGCGGTTTGAACTTCGGTTAAATATGATAATCAATATCAGAACAAGAGCAGCAAGACCAACATGTTCTATCGCTCCAAATGTTCCATTTGCCTGTGCAACAGCACCTCCGCCACATGCAGAAATACCTACTTTTATCAGACTCATACCGATAAGCGTTACAACAATACCCGAAACCAGCGGAGTAATAACACGGCGAGTATATTTCAATACACGACTAATAAGCATCTCTACCGAAGAAGCAACGATACATGCTCCAAAAATAGCAGAAAGACCTCCTGTCAGTCCGGCTGAGATGATAGGTCCGATAAACGAGAAACTGGTTCCCTGAATACAAAGTAATCCACAGCCGATCGGTCCTACCCGACGGCACTGAATAAATGTAGAAACACCAGATGCAAACAAAGCCATAGAAACGAGAAAACCAGTTGTTTCCAAATCAAGTTTTAACGCACCGGCAATAATCAACGGAGGAGTAATAATAGCAACAAAGATAGCCAACAGATGTTGCAAAGCAGCAAAAATTGTTTCTTTCACAGGCGGACGGTCATTCAGTCCGTAAATCAGCCCCGCCCCCGGAGCTTGTGTCTGTTCTTTTTCCATTAAAACTAATACTAACTTTTTAAAATATGAAAAATAAAAAAATGAAGGAACTGTATTCCAGACTCAGAAATACAGTTCCTCCACGAAAAATTACTCTTTTATTTTAATTTCGCAATGATCCAAGCTTTCGATAATAGCCAATGATTCTACATGAATACCTTGTGCACGCAAGTAGTCACCACCATGCTGGAATGACTTTTCTATCAAAAATCCCATACCCACAAGTTCTGCTCCTGCCTTTTGTACCAGGTCTATGATTCCTTTTGCCGCATTACCATTTGCAAGGAAATCATCGATAAACAATACCTTATCTCCCGGACACAAATAGTCACTGCTGACACATACCTCATACGAACGGTCTTTTGTAAACGAATACACCGTAGTAGTAAGCATGTTTTCCATTGTACTGGGTTTCTTTTTCTTTGCAAAGACAACAGGAAGCTCGAGCAAATATCCTACCATTATAGCCGGAGCAATACCACTGGCCTCGATAGTCAGTATTTTATTGATTTTTGTACTAGCAAAACGGCGTACAAATTCTACCGCCATAGATTTCATCAGAATCGGGTCCATCTGATGATTAATAAAATTATCTACTTTTAATATTCCTCCCTCAAAACATTTACCATCGCGCAAGATACGTTCCTTGAGTGCCTTCATATACCAAAAAGAGCTTTAATTGTTTTATATTTTAAATATTTTGCAAATTTACACGTTTTTATCTTATTTCCGGCAATGCTTGAGGGAGAGATATTATGCAAAAACAAAAATTATTCAACTTTAGGTACGTCGTTCACTGTTATATCTTCTGTTTCACCATCTGTTTGCCAGTCTGAAATATCACTGCCTTCAATGATCAGGCTTTCCTTTTCTATTTTCACTTTATACTTATAACATTTTCCTCCTACCAGATGTCCTTTCATTGCTTCAGTATAAGCTTCGTACGCAAATCCATCACGTTCATATGAAATAGAAAACTTCAATGTACCATCTTCTGATGTCGGATTCAGCAAAACGGCTATCTCATAGCCTCCTTCTGTAATAGCTACTCCTTCCGGCTCCATATCCAACAAGAGTTTATTGCCTTCCGGACTTTCGGCCACTGGCTGCATCTTTCCTTCCGTAAAATTATAGATATATTTCGAAACAATTCCTTTTCCTTCAAAACCAGCAGTCTTCAATGTTGTTTCAGCATCTTTTTCATTCTTTACGAGAGTGACCAGTACCAGACTGCAAGTATGTTTAAACGCAGATTCATCAGTAAAAGAAACCTTACCAGAATTGGTCTGATAGTTGCATGTTTTATTGGCTACCAGAAAATCCCATTTTCCGATATTCTCCAACGTTCCATCCTGCTCGCTCAAATCCGGCATAGGCACATTAGCACGCTGAGCTCCTTCTGCATATGGATAAAAGGCACAAAAATCATAATTATTCTTCTGGTCCGGCCAAAACAAAGGAGTATCCGGCTGCCAGACACTTTCACCCAATGTCCACAAAATAGCATCATCTCCTTCGGGCATGAAAAATCCTATCTTATCACCTTGCACGAACGTTGTATGTCCGTCTTGTTGAGTAGTCGTTCTTGATATAATTTCTCCCGCAACAGAAGCTTGTAAGTTCAAAGCCAAAGAATCTGATGAAATACCCTCTGATAAATCTCTCTGCTGACATGATGCCAGTACCCCAATGGCCAGACACGACCATTTTACCAATGTCTTCTTCATAATGATAAATATTAATTTATAAAATCATTAATCCATTAACGCATACCATTTTCTTTTTATACCATTTTTGTACAATATTTACTTTCATGAAGCCAGAAACGAAAAAGTAATCAAAATGTATTTTGTTATAGAAATGAAAAAACATTGTAGCAACAATTGAAACAGAAAAAACATTTAAGTTTCGGTTTACACAAATAAGAATAAATAATTTCGACTTTACAGAATTATATCGTAAGTTTGTACAAATCAATAATAGCTAAAAACATGAAGAAACTTTCATTATTATTATCTTTTCTTCTCCTCGTCTTGTCGGGCTATGCACAACAAGCGAAATATGTATTTTATTTCATCGGTGATGGAATGGGAGTAAACCAAGTTCAAGGTACAGAATTATACCGTGGTGAACTGGAAGGCAAAATAGGTATTACACCTATCTGGTTCACACAATTTCCTTATGCAACTACTGCCACTACTTTTTCGGCAACTAACGGAGTTACTGACTCTGCCGCAGCCGGTACAGCTCTTGCAACAGGAAACAAGACTCAAAACGGTACGATAGGGATGAAGCAAGATTTGCAGACCGAAGTCAGCAGTGTCGCTGTATGGGCAAAAAGTAAAGGTTGCCGGGTAGGTGTGACAACTAGTGTAAGTGTAGACCATGCAACTCCAGCAGCTTTCTATGCTCACGATCCCAGCCGTGGAAGTTATTATAAAATAGGTACAGATTTATATAAAGCCGGATTTGACTTTTATGCAGGTTCAGACTTTATCGATCCGAACAATAAAGACAACAAGGATGGCAATTCTGAAAACCTGTACACTATGGCCGAAAAAAATGGTTATACAATTGCCAGAGGATATAAAGACTATCTGAAAAAATGCAAGAAGGCAGACAAAATGATTCTGTTCCAGTCGGAAAAAGCTTCAGAAAAAGACCGTACGGCCATTCCATATGCAATCGACCGCACTAAAGACGACTTGACTCTTGCAGACATAACCCGTTCGGCAATAAATTTCCTGTCGAAAGATTTGTCTAAAGGATTTTTCCTGATGGTAGAAGGGGGAAAAATAGACTGGGCATGCCATAGCAATGATGCAGCTACTGCCTTCCATGAAGTAGCCGACATGGATGAAGCGATAAAGGTTGCTTATGAGTTTTATTCTCAGCATCCGGACGAAACACTTATCGTAGTTACTGCCGACCATGAGACAGGAGGATTTGTGTTGGGTACCGGAGCCTACAAACTAAATTTGCAAGTTCTTAAGAACCAGAAAGTGAGTGAAAGCGGTTTTACCCGTATTCTGAACGAATTGCGCAAAAAGTACAACAACAATGTTTCTTGGGAAAAAGTACAACAAGCTCTGAAAGAAAATTTCGGTTTCTGGGACAAAGTAAAACTTAACGAAAAACAGGAAGAACGTCTGTTGGCTAAATACAACGACACGTTCAAGGGTAAAGAAGCCAAATTAGAAAAGAGCGAATATGCACAAGACGAACCTTTGGCAGCAGAAGCTAAACGTATTATCGATGAAATCGCTTTGGTTGGCTGGACCAGCGGAGGACATTCAGCCGGATATGTACCTGTATTTGCAATCGGTGCCGGAGCAGACCTCTTCCAAGGAAGAATTGACAATACAGAAATACCTATAAAGATAGCTAAGGCAGCCGGATATACAGCTGAATAACCCAATCACTCGAAAGTTAGATAGGGAGATAATCTTTTCAGGTCTTTCTCGGTAAACTCCTCAAACATGGAGAGCTGAGAGAGACCTTTTATTTTACCTCGTTTACGGCGATACTCCATAATGGCTTTAGCCTTATAAAAGTCCATATAAGGATGTGATCTCAATTTATCCAAAGAGGCACTATTTACCTGAATCTTATGTAAACCAGCAGGTGTAACGACAAACCACTTATTCAGTTCAACTCCAACATGAGGTACTTCCTGTAGTTGTGACACATCATAGAAACCTCCAAGACGCTGCCGGTAAACTACAATCATACGTGCCAATGTACTCCCAATGCCGGGAATACGCTTCAGAATGGAAGTATCTGCTTTGTTCAAATCGACTATTGTTCCCTCCTCATATTTGGGCATGTAAGGTATTGTATCTTTTAATTGTCTAAAAGTATCTGTACGAACATGACTGACTGATACAAGTGGGGCAATCGTGACATAAGGCTTCAGCTTCTGATACACTTCTTCCTTTAAGCCATATATACGGGAAAAAGACTCCGGTGAACGGAAAACTCCTCCTTTCGCTCGATACTTCAGTATATTACGAACAATATAAACCGGAAGTCCTAACTGACGTAATAATACAGAATCTGCGGTATTCGGATCGAAGGGTTGCAATACGACAGATATTTCATTCTTTGGAGTGTGACTCTTACGTATTTTTTCCTGTTCTTCCAGATTTGCAAGAAATGAATCGATTTCCTCACTTTCGGACAACGTAACAGGTACCTCCACCGGACGTAAGTATTCCATAATAGCCCATATTCCCAACAATAATAAAGCTATAGCCAGCAAGAGAAGAATTACCCGCCGCTCCGATTTAGTATAATAAAAGAAATCTTTCCACATCGGTTTATCCTAACAGTCCGAGTTCATTCATAAAAATTAAAGCAATACCAATAGGAGCTATAAACTTTAAAATAAAAATATAAACAGGGTAAAATGTAGCTTTCAATGTTCCATAATTAGTAACTTCATCACGTACTATACGGCGATCGATAACCCAACCGACAAATATAGCAGCAAACATACCACCCAAAGGAAGCATAATTTTCGCTGTCAGGAAATCCAATGCATCAAATAAATTCATTCCAGCTATCGTATAACTGCTCCAATCGCCCAATGCCAGTGAAGAAACAATTCCAATCAGCAAACTGGATACAGTGATGATAGTTGCAGCTTTACTACGGGTAAAATGAAATTTCTCATGCAAAAATGCTGTAGAAACCTCATGCAGTGAAATTGTAGAGGTCAAAGCTGCCAATGCCAACAATACATAAAACAGAATGGAACAAACATACGCTAGCAACGGAACTCCACTAAATGCCTGTTGAAAGACATTCGGCAATGTAATAAAGATAAGTGAAGGACCTGCATCGGGTTCTATACCTACGGAAAAAGCAGCCGGAAAGATTATCAGTCCAGCCAGTACAGCCACAAATGTATCAATGAGTCCGACACTCATTGCTGTATGTCCCAAACGGGTTTCTTTCCCAAAATAGGAAGCATATGTAGACAGACATCCCATGCCCAGACTTAAAGAAAAGAAGGCCTGTCCCATGGCACCAAGAAAAACATCAGGTGTTATTTTACTAAAATCTGGAGTCAGCAAGAACTCTATACCTTTTTCTGCACCAGGAAGCATAACCGAACAAACTGCCAGTACAACAACCAGAATAAAGAGTAAAGGCATCAATACTTTAGAGGAACGTTCAATTCCTTTCTGTACCCCTTTTACAATCACAAAATGAGTAAGCAGCATAAAAACTGTCAGCCATATCAAAGGGCGTATAGGATTCTGAGAAAACTGCTGAAACATCGAAACAAATTCAGATGAGGATTTACCGGCAAACTGTCCGGTCGCAGCTTCAAAAACATATTCTAACGTCCATCCTGCTACAACAGAATAATATCCTAATATCAGAAAGCCTGTCAGTACACCTAAATATCCGACCCACTTCCAATAACCTTTTGGCGCCAAAACCTTAAAAGCCTCTCCGGTACTAGCCTTCGAATGCCGTCCAATAGTAAACTCGGCAATCATAATCGGAAGACCTAAAATAAAAATGCATCCTAAGTATATCAAAATAAAGACAGCTCCCCCATGGTTTCCTGTTTCATATGGGAAGCGCCATATATTACCTAACCCAACTGCCGAACCAGCAGCTGCTAAAATAGCTCCTAACCTACTGCCAAAACTTACTCGATCATTATGATGCATAAGACTTTTTGTTATAGTTTGTACAATTATAAGGCGCAAAAATACAAAAAATATCGTATTTTCGCGCTAAATATAAAAAATTAGCATATTATGTATTACATAAGGACTTATCCTCTATCTATAATAACAATCATCGTAATCTGTTATTTATCTTTCTTTACTCCTCCTCAAACAGAATTAAACAACGTTCCGTTTATTGATAAAATAGTGCATATTTGTATGTATGGAGGCCTGACCATGATCATTTGGTTCGAATACCTAAGACTGCATAAGTTCATCGTATGGAAAAAACTAGTCACAGGAGGTATTATATTGCCAATCTTCATGAGCGGATGTATTGAACTGTTACAAGCTGCATGCACAGACAACCGAAGTGGTGACTGGCTAGATTTTCTAGCCAATAGCCTGGGAGTAGGATTAGCATTGCCAGTCAGCTATTATATACTCCGCCCTATAATAAAGAGATTCCTGCAAAAATGAGAAACTCCGGGAACTTCACAGCCCCCGGAGTCAATGAAAAACGTTATTAATTATTTTTAAAGATAGAGAGTTTTTTCACAATTTCAACGGAAGTCCTTCAGTTCTTCCTGCAACTTTTGCCGGGTAAAATAAATACGGCTCTTTACAGTACCAAGTGGAAGCCCCAGCTTATCTGCTATCTCACGATACTTGAACCCTGATACGTACATAGAAAATGGGATGCGATATTCCTTAGGCAAAGCATTAACTATGCGACGCATTTCCTTCAAATCATAAGAACCTTCAGTTGAATCACCTTCAATGTCTATATTCTGATTCAAATAAAATTGATTATCGGTCTGGTCTACATAAGTCTGATCGCGTAAAGCCTTACGATAATTATTAATAAAGATATTACGCATGATGGTATAGATCCATCCCTTGAAATTTGTTTCAGCTGTATATTTATCTTCATTGTCTAAAGCCTTCAATGAAGTTTCCTGAAGGAGGTCATTTGCTTCTTCGCGATCTGCTGTCAACTTATAAGCAAAATTCAATAGTTCTGTCTGAACGCTCAACAGATCCTGAGCAAAATTAGCAGTTCTCATAATTTTATAATTGGTGTTTGAGATTAATATTCTTGTTTCGTTTGGTACTGCAATATTAGCTCATAAACGGACAACCAATTTCATAAAATCAGATAATACACAGGGGAATATCTATCATATAACAGTTTTTACCCCCTTCTGTAACAGTTTACAGGTGGTTTTTGATGGTTTCAGAAGAAATAAACTGTTATTTTTTCCATGTAGAGTATGGTTCTTTCATCAGAAAAGAATTGTAATATCTCACCTGCCCTGTCACTTCTTCTCCAAGAAAAGCAGGAGATGAGAATGTTTCTTCCGCGGTAGAGAGTTCTACTTCGGCAACAACGAGTCCATCATTTTCGCCATAAAACTCATCTACCTCGAAAGTATGATTATCAAAGTTTACCAAATAACGTGTCTTATCGATGAGTCCAGGCTCGCAAAGTTTCATCAATTCTTCTGCTTCGTGAAGCGGAATCTGACGTTCCCACTCATAGCGACTTAACCCCGACTCATCCGAGGGCCCTTTTATTGTAAGAAAACCTTCCTTATCGCGGATACGTACTCTCACAGTTCTCCCACGAGCACTACAAATATAACCTTGCTTTATCCGGCTTTTACTGTCAGCCAGCTGACGATAGGAATCATCCTTCACCAAAAACTTACGTTCTATTTCCTGTGCCATCGTGGTTATCGTTTTTTAAGACAATGAATAAAGGGTCATAATCAAGACAGCCAAAATAATTAAAGCTACACACAAATACTTTATCAAACGATTTGCTTTTTCTTCTTCACGCTTGCTGTAATCTTGCTTCTTGTTATGTTTTTTATTTCCCATAGCTAGTATATTTAGATTAAACTTTAAAATTGAATGTGCGACATATTGTATCAAAAAGAATCTATTCTTCTTATGCCTCGCTATCGGAGAATTCCATCAGATATGCCTTGATGAAACCATCAATTTTACCATCCATAACTCCATTCACATCGGATGTCTGGTAATTAGTACGATGATCTTTTACACGACGGTCGTCAAATACATAACTGCGAATCTGTGATCCCCATTCGATCTTTTTCTTTCCGGCCTCAACCTTTGCCTGTTCTTCCATACGATGCTGCAATTCTTTATCGTACAAAATAGAACGCAACTGACGCATTGCATTTTCTTTATTCTTAGGCTGGTCGCGAGTTTCGGTATTTTCAATCAAAATTTCTTCTTCCTCACCAGTATAAGGATCTTTATACTGATAACGCAAACGTACTCCTGATTCTACCTTATTGACGTTCTGTCCACCGGCACCTCCACTTCGGAAAGTATCCCATGACAAACGAGCAGGTTCTACAACTACTTCAATGGAGTCATCTACCAATGGAGTAACAAATACCGATGCAAAAGAAGTCATTCGCTTACCCTGAGCATTATAAGGTGAAACACGAACCAAACGATGCACACCATTCTCTCCTTTCAGATAGCCATAAGCATATGCACCTTCTATATTCATGGTAACAGTCTTAATTCCAGCTTCATCACCTTCCTGTAAGTTTGCTACCGAAAGCTTGTAGCCGTTACTTTCAGCCCAACGCATATACATACGCATCAGCATAGACGACCAGTCCTGACTTTCTGTACCGCCAGCTCCTGAATTGATTTTCAATACACAATCCATCTGATCGGCCTCAGAACGAAGCATATTTTTCAATTCCAATTCTTCAAGAGCCTGTAAAGATTTAGCATAAGCTTCATCAACTTCCTCTTCAGTCACTAATTCATCTTTATAAAAATCGAAAGCCAGTTCCAGTTCATCTGTCAATGTCTTTACTGCATTATAGCCTTCAATCCATCCCTGCAAGCTCTTCACCTTTTTCATCTGTGCTTCTGCTTTCTTAGCATCATCCCAAAATCCTGGAGCTTGCGTACGAAGTTGTTCTTCTTCTACCTGTACCTTTTTATTTTCTATATCCAAATAACGATAAAGGGCTTCAGTACGTGTCTTTACATCTTTTAGCTGTTCTATTGTTATCATATTGAATCTCTTGTCTTTTATTCGAATTGCAAAATTACATATTTCGTCTGTTAAGTAAAAACAGAAGATAAAGATTTTGGCAGCTCTAAAAACAAACCGGTTTTATTGCAGCCTTATATCCTTTACTCTTCGTACATTTTTTCTATTTCCTTAGCATAATTTTTCATCAATACCGGACGCTTTATTTTCAGCGTATTAGTAAGTTCACCCTTTTCCATACTGAAAGGTTCTGGCAGCAGAGTGAAACGTTTTATCTGCTCGTAGTGGGCGAACTCCTGTTGCAATGTATCAATACGCAAACGGAACAAATCCAGTATTTCCTGCTTCTGCAACAAATCTTTCATATCAGTATACGCGATATGATGTTCTTCCGCATACTTCTTTACTTGCCCATATTCAGGTACAATCAAAGCCGAAACAAATTTACGCTGGTCGGCTATAATAGATATCTGATCTATATAACGATCTACGACCAATTTTGTTTCGATGGCCTGGGGGGCAATATATTTTCCGTTAGAGGTTTTAAACAAATCTTTAATACGTTCTGTCAAAAATAAGAAGCCGTCTTCTATATAACCGGCATCTCCTGTATGAAACCATCCATCTTCAGTCAACACCTGACGTGTCATTGCTTCTTTCCGATAATAACCTTTTGTTATTGTCTCACCCCGAAGAAGAATCTCATTGTTTTCCCCTATCTTTATTTCCAGATTTGGCATGACACGACCTACAGAACCAATACGGAAACTATCAAACCAACAACAAGATACTGTAGCCGTAGTTTCTGTAAGTCCATAACCTGCAATCATATTTATGCCTACTGAATGAACGAATTCTTCCACCGCACGCGGAATGGCAGCTCCTGCAGTCGGGAAGAAATTTCCATTCTCAATACCAATTGTCTTTTTCAGTAAGCTATAAATTGTTTTTTCATAGAACTTATATTTCATATGCAACAATGGAGGAGGAGTCTTACCATTCATCAGATAAGTTATATTATGCTCTTTTCCCACCTTTAAGGCATCAAGCATTAAACTCTTCTTCAAACCTGTTGTTTCATTTATTTTTTCCTGAACTCCTGCATATACTTTCTCCCAAAAACGAGGAACACTACACATTGCAGTAGGACGAATCTCCTTAATAGTTTTCTGTATATCCTGCGGACGTAGATTAATACAAAGTAAACATCCCTTATTTATACAATAATAACTCCAAGCACGTTCGAAAATATGAGTAAAAGGAAGAAAATTCATAACGACATCCGATTCTCCTAAGGTCGTCAACCGACCATCATGTGCCGCAAAAGCAGCTTCATAACACGAATGATGCAACATTACTCCCTTCGACTCTCCTGTTGTTCCAGAAGTATAAAGGATATTGGCCAAATCTCCGTTTCCCGATTCAGAGGTGCGTTTGTCTACTTCTGCCTGGAACTTTCTCTCCATTCCTAACTTCAGGAAATCCGAATAATATATAGAATTTGTATCAGAAGCAGAGCGCTTTACCTTCGGATCGAATATAATAATCTGTTTCAGTGTTTTACATAAATTCTGTACACGACAGGCTACGTCATACTGGTATTGTTCTCCCACAAATAAAAAACGGATTCCAGCATCCTGCAATATATAGTGTACCTGTGCTTCCGAACTCGTAGCATATAATGGAATGGTAACAATCCGGCTTCCGAACGCACCAAAATCCGTATACAAGCATTCCGGCATATTCTGAGAAAAAACGCCGATATTTTCCTGAACTTCTGCCCCCAATGCAATCAAAGCATTCGAAACCCAATTTACCTTTTCAGCAAACTGATTCCATGAAACAGATATCCAGCTTTCAGTTTCATAGTCACGATATTTTAAGGCTATACGATCACCATATTTTTTTGCCTGCCGGCAAATCAAAGTAGATAAATAAGAATTACTCATTTAAAATTTAGTTATTTTATTATCGCTGAATGCAAAGATAGAGTTTAATTTGGAATAAATGAAGTATCTTTGCTGCACAAAACAGAATCTTTTTTTATGTTAGACATTGGTTACTACACATCTGAAGCATTAACATTACTTCAAGCTCTAATCGGTATCCCTTCTATCAGCAGGGAAGAAGAAGCTGCTGCCGATTTTTTACAAAACTATATAGAAGAAACCGGCATCATGACCGGCAGATCAGGAAATAATATCTGGTGTATCAGCCCGATGTTCAATACTCAACGCCCAACTATATTGCTTAACTCGCATATAGATACCGTAAAACCAGTTAACGGCTGGCGTAAACAACCTTTTACTCCTAAAATGGAAAACGGTAAGCTCTACGGTCTGGGAAGCAACGATGCAGGTGCCAGTCTGGTATCTTTATTTCAAGCATACCGGTACTTGTGTGCGACTGAGCAAAATTACAACCTTATCTTCCTTGCTTCATGCGAAGAAGAGGTTTCCGGCAAAAACGGAATAGAAAGTGTTTTACCGCAATTACCTCCTATTACATTGGGAGTCGTTGGCGAACCGACAGAAATGAATCCTGCTATTGCAGAAAAGGGGTTGATGGTACTTGATGTTACGGCACGTGGAAAAGCCGGTCATGCAGCACGCGAAGAAGGCGATAATGCAATATATAAAGTACTGAGCGATATAGAATGGTTTCGCACGTTCCGCTTCCCGAAAGAATCTTCTTTACTGGGACCTGTCAAAATGAGTGTTACACAGATTAATGCAGGTACACAACATAACGTTGTGCCAGACATATGTACTTTCGTTGTTGATATCCGAAGTAATGAATTCTATTCTAATGAGGAACTGTTCAAGGAAATCACTTCTCATATCAGCTGCGAGGCAAAAGCACGTTCATTCCGTCTCAACTCCTCACGTATAGACATTAATCATCCGTTTGTACAACGGGCTGTTGAACTTGGAAAGACGCCTTTCGGATCTCCTACTCTTTCCGATCAGGCACTCATGCCTTTCCCTTCGGTAAAAATAGGTCCGGGCAAATCTTCACGTTCGCACACTGCTGATGAATATATCATGGTAGCCGAAATAGAAGAAGCTATCGGCAACTATATTTCAATATTGGACGGACTAAAATTATAAACCACTCATTTAAAAAGAAAACTATGCAATTACTCCGAAAGATATTCAATTTGTTTTATCTGTTGTTGGCAGGAATACTCCTTCTTACAGCTTGTGGCAGCAGTAACAATAAGAATAGCCAAGAAAACGAAAACAACAGTACGCCTTTAGTCAAAGCTCCTGACTTCAATGCTGACAGTGCCTACATCTATGTAAAAAAACAAGTAGATTTTGGTCCCCGTGTTCCAAACACGGAAGCCCATCGTGCCTGCGGTGATTATTTGGCTAAACAATTGGAGAGTTTCGGAGCTAAGGTTTACAACCAATACGCCGACCTTATGGCCTACAACGGCACAATATTGAAATCACGTAATATTATTGGAGTGTATAATCCTGATACTAAAAAGCGTGTTCTGTTATTTGCACACTGGGACACTCGCCCGTATGCAGATGCTGGCGAAGAGAAACATCACCATACTCCTATCGATGGAGCAAACGATGGAGCCAGCGGTGTTGGTGTTTTACTGGAAATAGCACGCCACTTACAACAGCAGGCTCCAGCCATCGGAATCGATATCATATTTTTTGATTCGGAAGATTACGGCACTCCAGATTTCTATGACGGTCCTTATAAAACAGATACATGGTGTCTGGGATCCCAATATTGGGGACGCATTCCACATACTCCCGACTATAAGGCACGCTTCGGTATATTGCTTGACATGGTAGGAGGGAAAAATGCGACATTCTATTACGAAGGATATTCCAAACGTACAGCCAGCCAGCCTATGCAAAAGATTTGGGATATAGCCCACAACCTAGGATACTCCAAACATTTCATCAAAAATGACGGTGGAGAAGTAACCGATGACCATGTATATGTAAATCGTTTCAGACAGATACCATGCGTAGATATCATTGACTTCAATCCTAATAATGGAGAAGGTTTTAATCCTACCTGGCACACCATAAACGACAACATGGATAATATTGACAAAGCAACTTTACAAGCTGTTGGTCAGACTGTCATGACAGTAATATATAACGAAAAATAATAACAAGAATAAAGTATGAAAACAATCAACGAACTTCAAGACGAGGTAATCGAAGAATTCAGTGACTTCGACGACTGGATGGATAAATACCAGTTACTTATCGACTTGGGAAATGAACAAGAACCACTCGATGAAAAATATAAAACAGAGCAAAATCTGATAGATGGCTGTCAAAGCCGTGTATGGCTTCAGGCTGATATGGAAGATGGAAATGTAATCTTTCAGGCAGAAAGCGATGCCTTGATAGTAAAAGGTATCATTGCTTTATTAATCAAAGTTGTATCAGGACATACCCCCGATGAAATTTTAAATTCCGATCTCTATTTTATTGAAAAGATCGGGTTAAAAGAACATTTGTCACCAACTCGTAGCAATGGCTTACTGGCTATGGTAAAACAAATGCGTATGTATGCTCTGGCCTTCAAAGCAAAACAAGCTGAATAAATAGACAATAAAAATGCCGCTTTTCATTTTAGATAGAAAAGCGGCATTTTTATTGTCAGCTAATATTCTTTTCAGAGTTAAGTTTCTCACATTTAATCAATACTTTATCTCCATTGGCAAGAGTTGTGGCAAATAGATAAACATCCCCACCCTCTTTTAGCTTCAGCTTCTTACGGAGCTCGGCCACCGTAGAAGGGAAATTACGTACTGTCAGATTTGCCTTCTCTACACCTTGCAAAAAACTTTTCAATTCCTTTTTCCCAAATCCCGATACAGCCAATACCCGGAAACAACGACCGGGAAAATTTACTTCCACATCCGAAGTATACAAATGACTATTAGCGTGAAGTTTTTTCACACCATATCTCTCTGACAAAATACGGTAAGCTCCTGCTTTCAATAAAGCAGCTCCCGGTTCATAAAGATAGCTCTCTACCTTTTCAGCCAACGTACATACAGCTTTCTTCTCCTCCGAAATCGTAAAATCGAGGTGTTGATGAACAAAGTTATTAACAACCTGTTCACAACTTATAACAACTTCATTATCAATACGCTTACCCTCGTTTTTCCCCTTATCAAGAATAATTATCAACTCTTTACACTCGTTATTAACAGCTACAATATGTATTTCACTCACATACTTCAGTTCGTTTAATGCCGAAGCCATATCAAGCATTGGAGAAAGCTTTATCATTACCGTATGCGCTCGTTCAACCAACAAATCCTCGAGTGCACATACATCCGGTTCACAATCAGCAATCAAAACAGTCTTACCACCATTACTGTCGCGACGAGCTGGATCAAGAAACAAACAATCTACTGGTTTCATTGTTTTAAGGAACTCAGTTCCATCTGCTTGATGTATCCTCACATGGTTCAGGCCTAACAATGGGAAATTATGCTGTGCCAGCTCACACAATACTTCCTGTCGCTCTACATAGTCAGCCTGATTAAAATTACGAGCTATGAACGAAAAATCCACTCCTAAACCTGCTGTTAAATCTGCAAAGCTATCTCCTTTTACTAATGAAGCTTTATATCGCGCAGTAACTTCCGATGAACATTGTTCCATTGACAAATGCTGCGGATAACGTACCCCTTCGGTCTGCGCCCATAGAGGAATCTTCTTTTCAGCAATCTGCCATCCCGCTATCTGTACAACAGCCTCAGCCATATTTACATCTGGATACTTTGAGGCTTGTAAAGCAAGTTGCCGTACATCTTCATGACGATTTTTACAAATAAAACAGGATGTTTCAGGAGATATTTCTTTCATTTGATTTTATGTTTTCAGAGAAATAAAACAACTTCACTTTTCCAATAAAAGTAACAAATAAAAAAATATCCCACTAAAAATAATTTTTAGCGGGATATATAAAAACAGGAACGGAAGTATACACTTCCTTAATATTCTTCCTCGTTGAAGAAAAAATCTTCTTTACTCGGATAATCCGGCCAAATATCTTCTATGCTTTCATAAATTTCGTCTTCATCTTCCATCTCCTGCAAGTTTTCAATAACTTCCAGCGGTGCTCCTGAACGCATAGCGTAGTCGATTAACTCATCTTTTGTTGCAGGCCATGGTGCATCTTCCAGCTTTGAGGCCAATTCCAATGTCCAATACATAGTATCTTAGTTTTAAAAAGTTTTACATTCTATTATTGAGCCACAAAAGTATAACAAATTCTTTCATTTGCAACTCTTATCCCAATAAATTTCATCATGCTGTGTTAATTGATTTAACTTTCTGGAAAGAATAAACAAATAATCAGACAATCTGTTCACAAATTGCTTTATTTCAGGATCAATTATACAATTTTCATGTTCTTCCAGTGCCAATATTCTACGCTCAGCACGGCGACATACCGTACGGCAAACATGACACAACGATGCAGAGAATGCTCCTCCCGGAAGAACAAATGCCTTCAATGGGTGCAAAGAGTTATCCAGTTCGTCAATAGCAGTCTCCAAACGCTTTATTGCTTCAGCAGAAATCTGACTTTCTACATGCAGTTCAGTCACAGACTGGTCTGTTGCCAAATAGGCCCCGAGTGAAAAAAGCTTGTGCTGGATATATAAAAGAAAGTCACAAATCGCAACATCCTCTACACAGGTTGCTAAAACACCAATATTAGCATTCAGCTCATCCACTGTACCATATGCTTCCAAACGTATATGTGTTTTAGGAACTCTCATTCCTCCAACCAGCGAAGTTGTTCCACTATCTCCCGTCCGGGTATAAATTACACTCTTTTTCATAGTACAAATATGTTATTAAAGGAAATTCACAATGCGATGTTCTTTTATCCTTTTTTTATCAAAAAAGACCAAGCCCACATCATACAAGTCGAACGTCACTCCAGTTCTTGAATCAGCTACAACCTGCTTCCACCATTGACGTTTTTCTTTAGTTGCATAAGGCGAGCCTATAAAAAAACAAGTCCTTGAAGTAACATAAGGAAGAAGCATGTCAAATGCTTCCTTATAATAAGGGGTAAAAGCAATATGCACGATATCCGGACAAGACTGTCCCTCCACACGACTTCTCAACAGAGAGAGGACGTTTCCACAACGATAATCTACCTCAGGAGCATCTTTCAGCAAAGATATAACTTCTTCGTGTTCTTTCCCTTCATCAAATGTACACAAAGATACATGCTTCGCTTCACTCATATACCTAGCCGATAAACCACTACCAGTTCCTACTTCAAGCATATTCCGAGGCTGCAAATGATTTACCAAACGAAATAACAACCGATCCGTTTTTTCACGATAATGAGGCAAGTGTTCAACTTGTTTTCTTTTGGCATGCAACAAATTATAGGCATAAAATGCCAAACGCTCATAAACGACAAAAGTTATCAGAAAAAAATCGGAAGGAGAATGTACTCCATATCCACACCGATGGCGGAAACGACAGCACCAATTCCATCCACGTAAAAACAGGTTCGGCATAAATTATCTTCTTTAGTACGGTGAACAAAGATAGAAAAAATATTGCCATCCGAAAATTATCGGATGGCAATATATCAATAGACTAAAAAAACAATCTACATCTTTTTTACTTGCGTGAGCCCAGTTTATCATCCAGATACAAAATACCTGCATGGTCACCGCATTTCTTCAGCTTTTCAACGATACCCTGAGCTGTAGCTTCTTCTTCTACCTGTTCACGAACATATCCCCACAAGAAATCTTGAGAAGCCTTATCTTTAACCTCAGAAGCTACATTTACCAAATTGTCAATCAATTCAGAAACGTGACATTCATGTTTGTAAACATGTTCGAACACTTCGAGTACGCTACCCCATCCTTGTGGAACAACATCGATTTTATCAACCAACGCAACTCCACCACGCTTTGCTACGTAATCAGCAAGATCATAAGCGTGTTGCAACTCTTCCTGAGACTGTAGCTTCATCCAATGTGCAAAGCCATCAAAACCCTCTTTCTTCAAATAGAAAGACATAGACAAATAAAGATTAGACGACCACATTTCAGCTGTAATCTGATCGTTGATTGCTTTTTGTAATTTTTCTGAGATCATAATATCTTTAATTTTAAAAGTAGTAATCTTACACTACTTTATAAACAAATGAAATGCCAACAATCTTTCTCTACAGTAAGTTTTTATGAAATATTAAGTCACCAAGGTTATCTTTGAACAATTCTGCCAAGTTGTCACAATTCAATCTGAAACAAAGATAACAGAGGTTTGACAAAAAGGCACGGCAGAGAAAGACAAACAGAGAAGAAATATCCCATCATCAAATGACAGGATATTTCAAGATACAAATAGTCTTAGTGAACGTCATTGTCATTAACCAGCAACTTACCTTGATATTCACCGGTTAATGTATGCAGGAATGCAACAAGCTGCTTAACTTCCTGATCATTCAAATCGACACCTATTTCATATTTAGCCATTGCCTTGACGGCTTCATCAAGAGTAGCTTGTGTTCCATCATGGAAATAAGGAGCAGTCAGAGCTACATTACGCAAGCCAGGTACCTTGAAACGATGTCTGTCTCTTTCATTTTTTGTTTCCTTAAAACGTCCATTATCCTCAATGGTCAACTCAGTACCTCTGTCTGCGAAATAGTCATGCTTAATACCCAGCAATTCATACGATTGTCCTCCCATATTTTCTCCAACATGACAAGTGGCACAGTTATATTTCTTGAACAAATCGTAGCCAGCCAGTTCATCTGCAGTCATAGCAGTTTCATCTCCTTTCAGGTATTTATCGAAACGAGAGTTAGGAGTAAGCAATGTTCTTTCAAATTCCTGAATAGCATCGGTAATATTCGCCTGATTAAAGCCGTCAGGATATACTTCCTTAAAAGCTTTCGAGAAGTCAGCATCTGCATTCAATTTTTCACAAATCTCATCAAACGAAGTACTTGCCATTTCCACAGGGTTCAAAGGAGGACCAGCCGCCTGATCAGCCAAAGTTGCTGCACGTCCATCCCAAAACTGTACAAAATTATAATGTGCATTATATACCGAAGGAGCGTTTACACCACCAAATTGTCCACCAACTCCTTCAGAATATTGCTTATTATCCACTCCTCCGGTATTCAGACCATGACAAGAAGAACAAGAAACCGTATTGTCTGAAGACAAACGTACATCATGAAAAAGCAAATTTCCTAATATAACTTTACGAACGTCGACAGCCACTGAATCCTGAATCGGGCGAATGGTTTCATTATTCCATTTCGCATCAGCAAGTAAATTCGGATAAAAAGCAGCACGCTGTTCTTTCGCCCAATTTAATGCCATCTGCTTTTCAGTATCACTCAGTGAAGCTCCCCAATGTATCAAATAATATTTGGCCATAGGCATAGACCCATCAAGAATTACTTTTTCCACCTTTGCCAAATCTACTTCACTGATTTTTTCCCCTTTCTTCAGCGCTTCCATCATTGGAGCCATGTCAAAAGAACGATACGCCAACCGAATATCTTCCTTTACCAATTTACCGGCAAAAGGGAAGTCCGCATAAAACGGGAGTTGAGGATTTGCTGTATGACATGCCATACACCCACTGCTCTCAATGATTTCCGCCATCTGAGCATTACTGTCCAAACTGGTTGAAGGAGCCTTATTCACAATCCGGTATGTACCGAAAAGTACTACAGCCACCACCAACACTGACAGAATAATCTTAGAACTTTTCTTCATAATTTGTTAGTTAGAGTTAAACAACTTGGTCTATTTATCACTATTTTAATATTCAGGAACGGTTATATAAATGTATGCTTTGCTGGGCAGAAGGAAGATAATTCACACCATACCAGCACATTTGAAGAGAAAGAAAAGAAACAATCAGGACCCAATACAATGTACGTGGAGACGAACGTCGGAATAGCCGCAAATGTATATACAACAAATATCCCGCCCAGGTAAAAGCAGCCCAAGTTTCTTTGGGATCCCAACTCCAGTAATGCCCCCACGCAGCTTTTGCCCAAATAGCTCCGGTAAGCATACCGATAGTAAGAAAAGCAACCCCGGTATACACCAGGTTATCAGCAGCCTCCAGATAATTTTCCCGATGACGGTAAAGCCCCATACAAGAAAGAATAAAAGCACATCCCAATACGGAATAAGAAAACATATAGACTGTGACATGGGGTACAAACCAAAAGCTTTGCAAAGCAGGCATCAACGACTGGTCATGAATTTCAGGCTTCAAAATATTAAGTAAAACAAACACAGTTCCTACTATTGTAGAAAAAGCCAGAATCCAACGGTACTTCCACCGAAGATAAGTAAGCAGTCCGGACACTCCCATAAAAAAAGAATACCAAAGCCGTGTTTCTCCCATGGTACGTAGCGGAGGACGCTGTAAACTAATCCAGAAGCCAGCTATAAAAATGCCCAAAGTTATTGTACCCAATACACTCAATATGACTGCCATACGACTTTTTACGTTGGAAAACAAAGCAAATCCAGCTCCCAATATCCATAAAGCCACAGCAACGATAGCAAACAAATAGAAATTATCCCAGGTTATCATTTCCAAAATCGGTTAACTTAAATAAACAGACAACTAATTTTGCTTTTCAGCAGAAGATGCATCACTTCTCTTCGGTCCTTCCAGAAACAAAAGCAATCCTCCCACCAGCATCATTATAATTCCGGCCAACATGACATATTTTAGCGGTTCACGCACTATTTGTACTACGCAATATGCTGGTTCAGGCGAACGCATATCATACGATGTAAGGTAATAATCCTCTCCCCAACCTGCACTATATGGATGGTTTACCTCCAAACGAATTACTTGTTCATCAACAATAATATCTGCAAAAAAATGCCGTGGAGTGCCATTAGCATAATGTTCGACTGCAAACTCTTTCAGTTGAAACGGTTTATCTAAAAAAACGGTTTTTCCCTGAGAAGTAAATGCTTCATTATTGGGCTTATCACGAAAAACAGGAAGACGCAATGTTTGTTCACTGGCACTTCCCACAAAACCGGCAAACAAAGCCAGCCATAATCCAGCATGATTCAGGATAAAACGCCAATGTTTTTTTCCAGACAGCAGACAACGACGAACGGTAATCATTCCCAAATGAGTAAGCAAACTGAAAAGTCCGGCTACAAATATCCAGGATGACATAAAATTATAACACCCCAACATTGCAAATAGCCCTTGTTTTCTGGTAGCATCTTCAGGCGACAACTGTGGGAATAAACCGATCACCAGACATCCGGCCAAAAACCAACCTAATGTCCATCGTGTAACAGAGGAAGAAAGTAAAATACGGACTATAACCCAATTGCGCAATTCTTTATAGCCATACCATATCAGAGCTATCCATAATAATGCTATTACAGCATTCAATGGAAAAGCAAAAAACTCAAATGGAAAATTTCCAAATATGCACTGTAATACTACCGATAGCAGAAACAGCAATGAAAATAATAGGTTAGTCGTTAAGTTCATTCATCTTTGGTTGGTGAAATAAGCACAAAGATAATACATATTTGCTATTATTACATTTTTAATATAAAAAATAATACAGACTCTTTTAAATAAAATGCATCTGGCTCAAACCAATTAACATATATACTAAAACAAGAATCTCTCGGCTTTCCTTCCTGCTCAAACCGGTAAAAACTTATACTTAAACAACGAATCCCTCAGAATTTTACGTTGATTCCCTTCTTTTTGCACGTATGGGAAAATGTGGGGAAATTTAGGAAAAAAAAGAAAAAGCTAAGCATTGGATACTCAATTACTTAGCTTTTTCCTTGTACCCAGACCCGGGGTCGAACCGGGATGGATGTTACTCCACTGGTGTTTGAGACCAGCGCGTCTACCGATTCCGCCATCTGGGCAACTAAATCAGGGAATATGTATTTCCTTAATTGCGGTGCAAAGGTAGTCAAATATTTTGAAACCACAAGCATTTCACGCAAAAAAGTGAAAATAATTTTCATCTAACACTATTTAGAACTCTTTCCGGACATTGTTCGAAAAATAAAGGCTATCTTAGCATAAACTTTTAAAGCTACGCCGATATCATGAATAACAACTACTACTGTATCATCATGGCTGGAGGAATGGGACGCCGTTTCTGGCCTTACAGTCGCAAAGCATTGCCTAAACAGTTTCTTGATTTCTTTGGAACAGGACAGACTTTATTACAACAAACTTTCGACAGATACAAGAAAATAATTCCAACAAACAACATTTACATTACAACTCATAAAGATTATAAACAAATCGTTCTTGATCTGCTACCAGAAATAACAGAAGGACAGCTGATCATTGAAGAAGAAAGACGTAATACAGCTCCTTCCATCGCTTACGCATCGCACATTATTCAGAAAATAAATCCAGACGCAACCATCGTCGTAGCCCCGTCCGACCATCTGATACTGAAAGTGGAAGAATTTAAAGAAGCTATTTTGAAAGGACTGGAATTTGCATCGAAAAATGACAAACTGGTTACATTGGGAATAAAGCCTAACCGCCCAGAAACAGGATATGGATACATTCAGATAGACGAAGAAAAAAAAGGAGATTTTTATAAAGTAAAAACTTTCATAGAAAAGCCGGCTCGTGAATTTGCAGAAATATTCGTGCAAAGCAATGAATTTTATTGGAACTCTGGCATTTTTGTATGGCATGTCAATACTATACTGAAAGCTTTTCACGAAATGATGTCAGAAATCTGTCCACGAGTAGAATGTGATGTACCCGACTTCACTTCGTGTCCGAACATTTCGATAGATTACAGTATTATGGAAAAAGCCGACAATGTATACGTGCAGTTATGCGATTTCGGCTGGGCCGATCTGGGTACTTGGGATGCACTTTATGATGCTTCACCCAAAGACACGAACCACAACGTAATAATTAACAGTAATACTGTACTTTACAATTGCAAAGACAGTATCATATTAGTACCGGAAGGACAACTTGCCGTAGTTCAAGATTTAGATGGCTATCTGGTTGCATCACGTGACAACGTACTCCTTATCTGTAAAAAAGATGACCACGATGCAATCCGCAAGTTTGTAAATGATGTAGAAATGAAGTTCGGAGAAAAATACTCCTGATCTTATTATATATAAAATCAAGAAAAACAAAGATTTACAGATACTACATACCATAAAAAAGGAGGATCTCCACTACTTTAATTCCTTCTGCATGTATCTGTAAAACAGAGGCGATAAAATCCCTCGATTTTTTCGTACAAAAAAGAAAAAAACTTCTCGATATTTTTATAAAAACATGCCCATATTTTTTCCAAAATATGGGCATGTTTTTTTCGATAGTAATTATGATTGGTTTCTTGACACTTTAATATTCAAAAGTGATACCAAGAGTAGGCAGCAAGGTTCCACTTTCCTGTTTTATAGACTTCATTACGTAACGTTGTTCCGAAAGAGGAGCCGTTGGATTTTCAATCTGCCCGGTACTCATCAGCACATCAGGCTGACGAAGTTTACTAGCCGTAATATTCTGGATATCAAGATAAACGCCAAACATACATTTCTTCCAATAAAACATTTTATCAACACGGATATCCAGCTGTCCGAAAGCCGGCAGACGTTCTGTATTATACCGATCGTAATCATAATATGCTTTACCCTGTGCATTCCATGCTTCTACCAAGGATGACTTTTCTACATCATACGGTGTATAAGGCGAACCTCCGATGCAGCTTATTTTCATACCCACACTCCAGTTTTTGGGAAAGTTATAAGTTCCACTTACATTGAATATAAAGCGATTATCCCATGCAGAGGGCACATAATCACCTTCTTTCCCATCACGGAATTCACTCTTGAAAATTGTTAATGAGGATGATAAGTTCAACCGTTGAACTAACAGCCACTTAAACATCATTTCTATTCCGTATGAACGTCCCTCAGCTGTAGATATCAGCCGTTCGTTACCTATTACCCCGTAGTCATTTCCCTTACAAGCCAAAGGTATGCCGTCAGACACGGACAAAGGCATATCGCGATAGAATTTATAAAATCCCTCAGCCGATATCTCCATATTCTCATTAGGCTGCCAAGAAAGCCCAACACTTTCCTGAGATACGGAAATATAATCCAGATTACGGTTCAGGTAACTGCCATCATTTCCTTTAAAACCGAGCGCTGTATAAGGTGGAAGCTGATAATACAGTCCCATGTGACCACTTAAGAACAGACGGTCAATCAATCTGTACGATACAGACAGACGAGGAGAAAGCTGCCTCCACAGCTCTTTCATCTTGTCGTTATAATTATTTCCATCTGTACGAACTCCAAGTGATGCAGTAAAACGCTCGTCTGGAGCTGAATAATCCATTGAAGCAAAAAGCCCCCAACGGAATATATCCAGATTTGTACGGTAATCGAAAATTTGCACCTCATCTGTAAAAACTCTCTGGTAAGTTGTATTGGAATATTGGGAATAATTCAATTCCACACCAGCATTTAGCTTCCAAAGGTTCCAGGTAGAAGTGTTTTCCATCCGCAATTTCGTTTCTTGCTCTACTGACCGAAGACGCAACGTCAGATTATCCTCTGAGCTTTCATCATTGTCGTGATATTTCAGGTTACGGTTATTTAAATAGCTATGGCTTAACGTCACCGACTGAACATGCGGACCGGCATAATGCCGATATACACCTCCCAAAGTAAAAGTTTCCTGATTTATCTTAGGCAAATAACCTAATATATATTCAGCATCCTCTCCTTCTATATCAAAGTTCAGCTTCATCCGGTCAATACCGCCCAATCCAAGCAACGTCAGTTCATTACGTGCATCAAAACGCGTTTTCAGTTTAAACGAAGCATCCGTATAAGCAGGAAGCAAAGGCAATCCCAAAACTTTAAACAACATTTGCAAATAAGATTGTCGTACTGATACCAGATAAGAAGTCTTATCTCCCAGATGTCCGTTAGAGGTAAGTGCTACTTCCGACGCTCCTAACGTAGCTTTCAGTGAGTTATGCTCCATATCTCCGTCGCGCAGACTAAAATCGAGCACTGAACTCAAGGCATTTCCCCTATTGGCAGGAAAAGCACCGCTATAAAACTTCACATTACGTATCAGATCGGCATCAATCAGTCCTACCGGACCTCCTGAAGCCCCCTGCGTACTGAAATGATTGATATTCGGTATTTCTACCCCATCAAGGTAAAAACGGTTTTCCGATGGCCCACCACCACGTACAATCAAATCATTCCGGTAGCCGATGGGAGAAAAAGCGACTCCCGGATAGTTTTGTACCACACGGGATATGTCACGATTGGCACCGGGTGCTTTTTCTATCTCCTGCAAACCGATTACACGAAGGCTGACCGGACTTTCTGCTACTTTTTGAAAAGGAGAAGCCGTAACAGTTACTCCTTCCAGTTGCGTTCCCTCCTCTTCCATTTCAATCTGAATATGAGGAGTACGGTGATTTACACGATACTCGGATGTAAAGACCGTTTTGTACCCTAACATGGAAGCCTGCAAACGGTAGATTCCAGGCGGAACCTGTTCGACGCTAAAATGCCCTTCGGCATCTGTAGAAGAGCCTATTCCTAAGCCAACAACCAGTACATTGACAAATTCCAGTGGTTTACGACTTGTTTTATCTATTACAGTTCCTTCTATGCGGTATGTTTGTCCATAAGCCAGCATACAAAAGGCCAGCAACATCGACAAGAATATCACTTTCTTCATCATAATAAATACTTTAAATCACTGTATAAATCAAAAAAGCCATCCTGCGAGATGAAGGATGGCTTTCATTCTTGTAATATTGGTAGAAAGGAGGTATCAAGCTTTGCCTTCCCAGGCGTTATGAATACGTTCTGCGATGGACTTAAACTCTTCATCGCTCAGCTTCAGTTTCGGATTAGAAAACAGCATATCCGATTCATTCTGAATAGGGATCAGATGAATATGAGCATGAGGTACTTCAAGACCAATTACTGCTTCTCCAACCTTGCGGCAAGGGAAAGCTTTCTGAATAGCCAGCGCCACATGTTTTGCAAATACATGCATAGCAGCCAATTCTTCATCGCTCAGATCGTAGATATAATCGACTTCTTTTTTAGGAACAACCAGTGTATGTCCCTTTACCAACGGATTTATATCCAAAAAAGCATAGAACTTATCGTCCTCTGCAACCTTATAACTGGGAATTTCCCCCGCAACGATTTTACTGAATATTGTTGCCATAATATGATATATTAAAAAAGGCAAGTCCGCAACAAAGCAGACCCGCCTTATAGTTAAAACGATATTCCTGTTACTTCCAGACTGATTTTACCCTGTGGAATAGTAATTTCTGCAATATCACCCACTTTCTTACCCAACAAACCCTGAGCAATCGGTGTATTTACAGAAATCTTACCCAGTTTCAGGTTAGCTTCAGTTTCCGACACGATAGTATATGCCATCTTCATGCCAGTCTTTACATTCTTCAGTTCTACACGAGTAAGAATCTGAACTGTATCAGCTTTCAATTTAGATGTATCTATAATCTTCGCATCACCAATTGTTGCTTTCAACTGATTTATTTTCATTTCCAGCATACCTTGAGCTTCCTTAGCTGCATCATATTCTGCATTCTCAGACAAGTCACCCTTGTCGCGAGCTTCAGCAATAGCAGCTACAATCTTCGGACGCTCTACAGATTCCAGATGCTTTAATTCTGCTACCAACTTCTGATAGCCTTCTTCTGACATATAAGCCATAGTTTTTTCCTCCTTATTATATTCGTTATTAATTAAATTGTTCTTGCTTATAAAACAAAAAAGAATCCCGATACACAAACATGTATCGGAACCCTTCTCTGTTATGACTTTGGCAAAGATACGCCTTTTATTGATACCAGTCAAGTACCAAAGCGCACTATTTTCACATGCTTTTCAACATGTTATAATAATTTCTTAATCGCTTCTTCCAAATCTGTTTTCGGACCAATTCTCATATTCAGTTCATTGTTCCGGCCTACCAAAAATGCTGTCGGCAACTGAGTCACACCATACAATCTGACATAAGTAGAATATGGTCCTTGAGGATCGCGAACGCAAATCCAAGGCAGATTATCAGCTGCGGTTTTCCAGAAATGCTCATCAGTATCTAATGAAACCTGATAGATTTCCAATCCCTGTGAGGCATACTTATCATATATTTCACGCAACAGCAAATTACGTGCTCCTGATTCTGCACTTCCATATGCAGTAAAGTCTATCAGCACTACCTTACCTTTTAAATCTGTAAGATGACGGACTGTACCTTTTATATCCATCAATGGAATATCAATAATAGAAGCTTCCTGTATTTTATCTGCTGGAATATCCAAAGGTTTCACCTGCGGAGCACGGGTATTTTTCATACCCTTGATAACCATATTATACAGATTACGTGAACGGTCAGCATGTGGATACAAATTGTTCATACTTGTAGCCACAGCAGCAAAACATTTCACATCTTCCTTATTATTCAACGGATCGAAAATCATATATCCATTTAAGACCTGGAATAAAGCAAAATACGCATAAGGTTTATTGGGAGCAACGAATATATAATTCCGCTTCACTTCATCCTTATATGCATCTACCATACGTGTCAGACTGTCTTGAGCAATACCAACAGGTATTCCCGACTGAGCCATACGATTCACACGTTCCTGCAAATCTGTCTGCAATAAAACCAGTTCTTTGATTTTCTGATTATTTTCAGAGCCTTGAATATTGTACTCCGTCGCAAAATTTTTATAATCAGCCTTTACTTCAACAGTTTCAGTAGAATCAACCGAGAAGTTTATCACTTTATTATCAATACGCAATCGGTAAAAATCAGGCGCTTCGGGACGAGCGGCAGCAAAGCTGAAAGCTCCATCACTTCCTAATTCCACTGAATCCAGCGCAACAATACCATCTAATCCTGTCTGCTCCAGATATAACATTTTATCGGCAGCATCGGTTACTTCTCCCTGCACCTTAAAAGCAGGCTCGTTGTTGCAGGCCGTAAAACCTGCGAACAACAGAGCTGCAGCGATATAAGCATTTCTTTTCATTAGCGATTATTATTCATTTCGGGATGCAAAGATACGGCTTTTTATGAGTTCACAAAGTTTTTATCCAAGTTCTTATAAAATGACATATTTTTTTTAGCCTGATCCAAGTGCCGATATCACAAACCTCAAATGTAAAATGGAATAAGAATTATATAAAAATACGTACAGACTAAACTTTTATCTCATTTACACCCGATTAGTATAATAATATTTGTATCTTTGCGCGAACTTTAAGAAGACTTTTATATTAAAACATTTTTTATGATCAATCCTATTGTTAAGACGATCGAGCTAGGTGATGGAAGAACCATTACACTCGAAACGGGAAAGCTGGCAAAACAGGCAGATGGTGCTGTTATGCTACGCATGGGTAATACCATGTTGCTGGCTACTGTTTGTGCAGCAAAAGATGCAGTTCCCGGTACAGATTTTATGCCGCTTCAGGTAGAGTATAAAGAAAAATATTCAGCATTCGGACGTTTCCCGGGTGGCTTTACCAAACGCGAAGGCAAAGCTTCTGATTATGAAATTCTGACTTGCCGCTTGGTAGACCGCGCTTTGCGTCCATTGTTCCCCGACAATTTCCACGCAGAAGTTTACGTAAACATCATTTTGTATTCAGCAGACGGTGTAGATATGCCTGATGCTTTGGCAGGTTTGGCTGCTTCTGCAGCATTGGCCGTATCCGACATTCCTTTCGGCGGTCCGATTTCAGAAGTACGTGTAGCACGCATTGACGGTCAATTCGTTATCAATCCTACATTCGAACAGCTTGAAAAAGCCGATATGGATCTGATGGTAGCTGCCACTTATGAAAACATCATGATGGTAGAAGGTGAAATGAACGAAGTGAGCGAACAAGATTTGTTAGAAGCTTTAAAAGCTGCTCACGAAGCAATCAAGATACACTGTAAGGCACAGATGGAACTGATGGAAGAAGTTGGTTCTACTGTTAAACGTGAATATTGCCACGAAGAAAATGACGAAGACTTACGCAAAGCCGTTCATGACGCTTGTTATGAAAAAGCTTATGCAATAGCTGCATCAGGAAACCGCAATAAACACGAACGTCAGGATGCATTTGATGCAATCTGTGAAGAATTCAAAGCTCAGTTTACAGAAGAAGAGCTTGAAGAAAAAGCAGGAATGATAGACCGTTACTACCATGACGTAGAAAAAGAAGCTATGCGTCGCTGCATTCTTGATGAAGGAAAACGTCTGGACGGCCGTAAGACAACAGAAATTCGTCCTATCTGGTGCGAAGTAGGTCCATTGCCTTATCCACATGGTTCTTCTATCTTTACCCGTGGAGAAACACAGTCTTTGAGTACCGTTACATTGGGAACCAAACTTGATGAAAAGATTGTGGATGATGTACTTGATCAACACAAAGAACGTTTCTTATTGCATTATAATTTCCCTCCATTCTCTACAGGTGAAGCAAAAGCACAACGTGGAGTAGGACGTCGTGAGATTGGTCACGGTCACTTGGCATGGCGTGCTCTGAAAGGTCAGATTCCAGCAGATTATCCATATTGCGTACGTGTTGTTTCGGATATTCTGGAATCTAACGGTTCTTCTTCAATGGCAACTGTATGTGCCGGTACTTTAGCACTGATGGACGCAGGTGTACCTATTAAGAATCCGGTATCAGGTATTGCAATGGGATTGATCAAAAATGCCGGAGAAGAAAAATATGCCGTTCTGTCTGATATCTTAGGTGATGAAGATCACTTGGGAGATATGGACTTCAAAGTTACAGGTACTAAAAATGGTATTACTGCAACTCAAATGGATATTAAGTGTGACGGACTGACATACGATATTCTTGAAAAAGCATTGTTACAAGCTAAAGAAGGTCGTGAATACATCCTGAACAAATTGACAGAATGTATCGCTGAGCCTAGACAAGACTTGAAACCAAATGCTCCACGTATCGAAACAATGATTATCCCTAAAGAATTCATTGGAGCTGTAATCGGCCCGGGTGGAAAGATTATCCAGGGTATGCAGGAAGAGACAGGTGCAACTATTACAATTGAAGAAATTAATGGTGTTGGCCGTATCGAAATTGCAGGAAACAATAAAAAGATGATTGATGATGCAATGCGTCTGATAAAAGGTATCGTTGCTGTTCCTGAAATCGGTGAAGTATATCAAGGAAAAGTTCGTTCAATCATGCCTTACGGTGCATTTGTAGAATTCCTTCCTGGCAAAGACGGATTACTCCATATTTCAGAAATCGATTGGAAGCGTCTGGAAACTATCGAAGAAGCAGGCTTAAAAGAAGGTGATGATATTGAAGTTAAGTTACTGGATATTGATCCTAAAACTGGAAAATTCAAACTGTCACATAAGGTCTTATTACCTAAACCAGAAGGAATGGGAGAAGGTAACCACGCAAAACGCGAACGTAAGCCTCAACAAAATAAAGAACAGAAATAATAAACATTCTTTATAACAAAAACAGTCCGAGATCTCATTTGAAATCTCGGACTGTTTTTGTTATATACACATTATATAGCTTCAGTTTCCTTCTTATTATACTTATTCCGATAATCTTTAGGAGTTACCTGAAAATGTTTAGAGAATTCTTTATAGAAATGAGAGCGATTAGCAAATCCCGTTTTATACATAATTTCTTGAACAGTCAGAGAAGTTGTCCGTAATAGTTTTGCAGCTAGATTTATTCGATATTCCTTTATGTAATCTTTAGGAGATTCTAAATCCATTTCTTTAAAACGACGATACAAAGTTCGCACACTCACTTGCATATACTCAGCCACCTCTTCCAAAGAAAGGTTTTCTGAGTCCACATGTTTCTCTATATATTCTGTTATTTTCGATAGAAATTCCTTATCTTCAGCCTTAACCAGATGTCCATGAGAAAAATCATACGCACAAGCAGAAGTATTATAAAAATCTTTCATCTTACTGCGATTTTCTATTAAACGTTCAACCACAGCCTTCAGATAGTCTATATTAAAAGGTTTTCCTATATAAGCATCCGCTCCAGCATCCAGACCTGCAATCTTTTCCTGACTAGAATTTTTTGCTGATAATATAACTACAGGTACAGACATAGTATGCTTATTCTGCTTCAATCTTCTCGTCAGTTCAAAACCGTCTATACCCGGCATCATAACATCTGTAACAATCAACATAGGTATATCATTCTTTACTTCCTTCAATGCTTGCTCAGCATCATGTGCAACAACAACCCTAAATTTGTCAGAAAATGCTTCTTGTAACAACATTAACATTTCCGTATTATCATCAACTATTAGAATCTTATGTTTTGATGAAGCCAGATCTGTAGAGCTTTCAGAAATTTGTTCTAGCTGATCAGATTTCATTATTGGCAAAACGTTATTAATGTTGAGCATAGCATTATCATTAACATCTACCTTTTCTGATGTCAGTTCCAACATTGGAAGCAGAACGATAAATTCAGCATAACTGCCATATTCACTCTGAATTTGTATTTCTCCTTTTAGCAACTCAACCATGCTATGACAAATAGCAAGTCCCAAACCATTTCGAGAAGTCATTCCCTTTATAGTAGAAGCTTCTACACCATCCAGCACTTTATATCTATTGAAAATCAAAGGAATATCCTCCTGACGAATACCTTTTCCCGTATTATACACCTTAATACGTAAACTTTGGTTATCAACTACATCTACCGTTACACGAATACGTCCCCCTACAGAGGTATATTTAAAAGCATTCGAGATTAAATTATTCAAAATTTTTGTCAAACTTTTACTGTCGGTATTCCAAAAAATATTTTCTGACACTACATTTTCAAATTGAATCATGTTTTGCTCTGCCAACTCCGAAAACGAATGAATAATATCATTACATAAAGCTGAAACATCTATCTGTTGGATACATTGAACCTGGTGTCCCGTTTCCAGTCTTCTAAAATCAATAATCTCCTGAATCAAAGCATTTAACCTCTCTGCATTTGCTTTTATCAATGAGACATATTTATGTACATACTCCGAATGGTCATATTTCAACAAGCGCTCACAAGGGCCATATATAAGTGTAAGCGGAGTAGAAAACTCATGAGTTATATTAGTAAAGAAACGAAGCTTTTCCTCATATAAATCTTCTTTATGTTGTTGCTCCATTTTTTCCAGCGCTAATAGCTTTTTACGCTGTTGCTTTAATAAAAACCAGCGAATACACAACAATACAGCCAACAAAAGCAATAGAACATAAATAACAACAGCTAACGTACTTAAATACCAGGGGGAAGCAATAGTTATATGCACAGAATAAACAGGACTAAACTCCCCTGTTGTCTGATTCTTATAACGAACTTCAAGAAGATAATCTCCATAATTCATTTGAGTAAAAGAAATACTGTTATTCGTTCCATTATCTATCCATTCCGTTTTCTCATTCAAACGATACTGATAACTGTAGTTAGTTGGATTTACATAATCTAACGCAAGAAAAGATATCGTAAAATTGTTCTGATCAGGCTCTAATGATAGAGAAGGTCTATCTCCCCAGCTCTGTACATCAACACACATGCCTTGTTCACCTAAAATATTGATATTTGTAAAACGTAATGGAGGTTTTACAACTGCCTTGTCAGAAACGTACATTTCATTATTGGTTATAGTAATAAAGCCATTAATACCTCCGAAAAACAATGTATTGTTCTGGCAAAATGAAGCTCCATCACTAAATTCCAATATTTCTAACACACTACCTTTTCCATAATTTTGAAATTTATTATTCAGCACATCAAAGCTGATAAGTCCCCCATTGGTTGCAATCCATAATCTTTTATTTTCATCTTGAAGCATTGCATGAATTGTACTATTAATAAATCCATCCTGCTGACTAAAAAACATTTCTTCATCATGCAACTTCTTAATCAGCCCTGCTCCTGTACCAAGCCAAAAGGTGTCTTTGTCGCGAAGAATCGAGAAAATATCATTTACTACCCTACTTGAATATTCATTTTTCAAGGGTATAGCAGCCAAACTATCACCTTCTATATGAAATAGCCCATATCCTCGATTCCCAAACCAAATATTATCATGACTATCTGCAAATAAAGTAAAGAAATAATTTGATGAGAAATTCCCATTATCAATGGTATAGCGTTTTAAAGAATGAATATATGGGATGCCAGATCTGTCTTCAATACGTGCACGAATAACTCCTGTACCCACTGTAGCTATCCAAAGAATTGAATCATTCTCTTCATATATTGCATGCACGTAATTGATTTTTTCTGGCGAATAAACGCTCCTGATTTTTCTATCTCGGTATGAATAATAACTGAGACCAGCATCATGTCCTATCCAAAACATAGGTCTACAACTTTTTGCAAATGCATATACAGAATTATTTATTAATCCACCTTCTTGAGAATTTATCAGTTCTGTCCTATAGTTCATATTATGCTTCAGAGGAGAAAAATCATAAATTTTAAGAATTCCCTCCCCTTTAGTACCTAACCATAATGTACCTTCATTATCCAAAAAAATAGACCGAACCGGCTTACCTATACTTTGATTTAGATCTTGATAGGTTACCGATGAAATTGAATACTTCCCCTCAGAATAAATATATACGCCTTGACCGTCTGTCGCAATCCACACAATATCTTGAAAACGATCTTTTAAGATCCGAAATACTCCAGACTTTATGCCTAAATCATCTACCGTATACTTATCATTTGCCTGCAAAGAAATCTTCAATAAACCATTTGTTTGAAACGCAACAAAAAAAGATGTTCCATCACGAAGTATATCTACAATGGTTCCTCTTCCATCCAATGCCTCTTTCCAGTTACAAATAAGCTTTTTTACAGGCTTATCCAAACTATATCCAAATAAATTATAATCTTTATCTAACCAATAAACCTGATTTTTATCTCCAAAGCCATAACGTACCTCTGTTTTTTCACTAGTGTTTATTGTAGAGAGGGTATATTCTCCTTCCGGAGAATGTTTCATTTGATAATATATAATCTTGTTTTTTAGGAAAATAATTAGATAATGTTCATTCACATAAAGATTAACAATATCTTCCCTATCCAAAGTTCCTATAGGAAGTCTATAAAACTCTTGTTTTTTTTCATTAAAAGCGTATAACAAATTACTACTTGAGAAGAAGAACAGATCCCCTAGTTCATTCTTGACCATCATATAACTACCCTTAAACTGGGGATAATCAACAACAAGGCGTTTTTCTTTATCAACTTTACTCAAACCATAGTTTGTCTGTACCCAAATTACTCCATCATGAGTTTCTAATATTTCTTCTATGATGTACCCAGATAAGTTCAATTGCCCCCAACCATTCCAACTATATGCTTTTGTGCCATCATATATATTCACTCCATCACAAGTCCCCATCCATAAAAAGCCATTACTATCTTGCAGTAAAGAAAGTACAGCACTACTGGTAAGACCATCTGAATTAGTAACCTGCCTTAAATTATAAGCTGATAATGAATTTATTACACATACCAGAAAAAAAAACAATCCTCCTATAAATTTCATAACAGCATTTATCATAGTATATTTTTTTAATCAATATTCAGGTACAAAGGTATAGAAAATAACAAATTGCATTGAAAGAGATATATAATATTTGCATTCATATCAAATAAAATTAATTCAGATCATCCACTTCAGTTTTTTATCTTTCAGTAATCATTTATCTGCAATTTATCATGTGAAAAAGATTAGTGAATCAAACTATTTTGATCTTTCCCTTATTCTTCTATAGAATACATAATACAATAGGTATGGAGTAATGTAACTATTGAGACACTCCATACCTACCAATCTATTTATCTACTTCCTTTTCTCTGTTACGAATATACTCTAATAATATAGAATGAGCAGGGTGTGACATCGTTCCATGGTCGAACCCCTGTAGCTCATAAAGATATGCAGCTGGATGACCTATAATCTTAAGCATACGCCACATATAAGCATTTTCTTCATAACGTCCCAGCATCTCCCGTTCACGGTCACCACATATCAGCAAGATAGGGGGACAATCTTTACGTACATAGTATAACGGAGCATGCTCATCAATTAAAGGCTGATAATCAGAAATTCCCCTATCACGTCTATTCTGGAAATGAGTAATAGCTTGTCCGCTAAAAGGAATAAGAGCAGCAAAGCTATCAGCATCTACTCCATATTTAGCCAACCGACTTTTATCCAGTCCAATCATACTGACTAAATAACCTCCCGCAGAATGTCCTGCTAAATATATTTTCGAAGGATTTCCTCCATAACGGGCTATATTCTTTACTACCCATGCAGTGGCTGCAGCTGCATCATCTACCGCATCATCAGTTGTTACATCAGCATTAATTGCCTTAGGATCTTTATTCCCGGCACATAAGCGATAACTCACACCCACAACAGCAATTCCTTGCTCACGCAATTCACGTGGAATTTCACGGTCTCCGCCGGTCAATCCTCCACCATGAAACCAAACAACGGTGGGAAAATCCTTCTTATCAGTCGGATAATATACATCAAGCAAACATTTTTGCTTCATATATGCATTTTGCTTCCCTTCACGGTAAGAAATAGCTTTTTCCCATTGATAACCTTGTGCATAAAGAGTAATGGAACATGCTAATAATACAAGTATGCAATAAAATCTAGTTTTCATAAGAATTGTTTTATTTGTTATTACAATTGTACTTCTATTCCTTCAACTAAATTACCACTAGCTTGATATATGCCTTTATCTGTAATAATCTTCACAATAGCCATATCATTGTTTTCTGTGATATACTTACCTTTCTTTTGGGTTATTTTAACTTGCACTTTATTATCAGCAGTACGAATAGCGGTAAAATGCTGAAAGCTATAATTGCCATCTTTAAACGACCAATTATCCCCTTCATCCCAATAAAGAGTACCATGTGCTTCACCTTTTTCATCCAAGCAAACTAATAAAGTCAATGGATCAAGCGATTTTTCATTCGTATTCTGTATAATTTTTCCTGTCGGAATAATAGCGCCACCACGAATTTTTAATTTAGCCTGATATGAATCCTTATCATCACCTGGAATCAAAGACAGGTTTCTCCAAATACCTTTAGGTAAAGCTGGATTCTGAGCCCATTCTGGGACAACCAGTAAATTTTCTCCAATAAGAAATGCCTGTTCTTCTGCACGAAGTAAAGTATCCTTAGGATCTGCAAAAAAGACAGGACGCATAATAGGCATTCCAGTTTCTGAAGCCTCATGAAGCAACGTATAATAATAAGGTAACAAAACATAACGACGTTCTAACGCCATACGTGATACATCCTCTACTTTTTGTCCGAATGCCCAAGGCTCTTTATTAATAGTACCAGCACAAGCATGCCCTCGAGAAAAAGGATAAAAAGCTCCTAAAGCCATCCAACGACCAAACAAGTCTGCATCAGGATTAAACAAGAAACCACCAACATCTGCCCCACTAAATGGCTGACCAGATAATCCTAAAGTAAGAATCATGGGAACAGACATAGTCATATGACTTTCCCAGGAAGCATTATCTCCCGTCCAAGTAGCAGCAAATCGTTGTCCACCCAAAAAATTTGAACGCGTTAAAATAAAAGGACGATTTTGCGGACGCGCTTTCATAATCCCCTCCCGAGATGCCTTAACCATAAGATAACCGTACACATTATGATATTTCAAATGAGGTCCAGCCGGAATCTTGTCACCTCCTAAATGTTTGTTATCTTCAGGCATAGTTCCTGTAGGAGTATTACTTATCTGAGGTTCATTCACATCATTCCAGACTCCATCAACGCCCTTATCCAAAAAGTCCTTATATAAATCAGCCCACCAACGCACAGTTTTAGGTTGAGTGAAATCAGGGAAAGCACATGCACCGGGCCAGGCATCTCCATGGAATTCTTTTCCTTGCGCTGTCTTAACCCATACATCATTTGCTGTTCCTGACTTATAGACAAAGTAAGTTGAATCAACTTTAGCCCCCGGATCTATCATCCATGCTGAATGAAATCCACGTATATGAAGGTCTCGATTCAAAGCCGCTGGATCTGGAAATGTCTGAGGATTAAATGTAAAAATACGATAACCATCCATATAATCAATATCCATCCACATCACATCACAAGGAATACGCTTAATACGGAAAGTATCTGCAACCTCAATTACACGACTGGCTGGTGTATAAGAGAATCGGCACTGCTGATATCCTAAAGCCCATCGTGGAACCATAGGCATAGTACCGATAAGTTCGGCCAAGCCTTTTATAACCGCCTGCGGAGACTCTCTGTCTATTACAAATATACGAAACAGTTCACCTTCTGTTTCGAAATTAATACGTTCATCGGTAGTTGTCAGTTCTGCTTTATAAGGTGTATCAAATAAAATTCCAAAAGAAGTTCCGTCCGGACGAACTCCCATTACCCAAGGATGTGACTGATACAAGCGTTTTCCATTATCAACACTATATGCACCTGAATCTGTATTCCACAATTTGATACTTTGTCCGTTTCGCAACAACGGCCCTGTGACCTCACCGCCACCATAAAGACTAGTACCTTGAGGTACGTCCAAATAGGCACTAGCATGTCCTTTTTTCTTTTCCACTATAGGATAAAGCTGCCAATTTGAAGGTAACATACCTTTTTCCTGAGGCTCTGCTTTTAAGGCAAAAGAAGGCATTTGACTCAGATTGAAACCTTTTGGAACAAATTTAGCAATACCATCACCGACTATTACTTCCTTTTCCATTTTCACGTTATGGGCAGATAACCATCCCGTAAAACATAACATTCCTAAAACTCCAACTATCTTTAAATTTACCATATTACTATTGCTTACATCATTATGAATACTCATTTAAATGATAAATTAAATATCATGATTTCATCTAATTATAGGTATTCGTATAACAAACATTTAGGCAATATGAACTATACTGCCTAAACATTCCACTTTAAAGAAAATCATAAAGGTTGTAGAACACACATCGCTTCCATCAACATACATCCTGTTAAATGAGGAGTTAACCCTACTTTTTCATTATCTGCAGGAGCCTTTCTCCAACGTCCTCCATATAACATGGTGCTGGGATTAATTCCTTGAGTAGCCATTACAGTGGCACAGCGAGTGATATACTCATGAAACTTCTTTCTATCTGAATAATCTACAGAGTGATCATTGATCAGCTTAACAAAATAACGGAAAAAGATTCCATGAAACAATCCTCCATCGCCACTTACAGCATCAGGCAACAAACCTTCATTTTGTGATAATTGTTCTACAACAAAATTGGCAGCCTTTACTGCGTCATCTAAATACTGCTTATCACCTGTTATTTTATAAAGCTCATGGGCAGCTCCTAAAAAGGTTCCAATGTTATAAGTAAATATCCAGTTTCTCTGAATTTCACCCTTTCCATTAATATTATCATAAACAGCTCCTGTTTTACGATCAAATAAGTAGTTTTTCTCCCAAATATAAATTTTGATAGCTTCATTTAAGTAGGCATTTTTAATCTTGCCATCGCTAAATTGAGCCTGATCGTAAAAAGAGTAAAGACGAGCAGCAATTAATGCAGCCGGTCCATTAGAGCAAGCATTCTTTGATTTTGCGACATCCGTCTTCCAAGTAATTCCACCAAACCAGGGAGCTTCATCTTCCGGTCCCCATGTAGGCCAAATCCAATCATCATATACTTGTCTCGCTTTCTCTATATATTTTTTCTCCCCTGTACTTTCAAACATTCTTATTTGTGCTAATACGATCCATTCCATATCATCAACAAAAACATTCCACCAAGGATCTTTGGGATTCATTTTTCCGGCAAAATTATATTTGGGCATACCTTCCCACCACAAAGGAAAAAGTTCTTTATAATACGATTTACCAGTACGCATATACGCGTCTACCAGAACATCCATTGCATGTGCCTGTGGCCAATAGTTATTTGTTGACATATCAGAAAGATCGCTACCATAATTAAAATAATAGCGTTTTTCGTAGCCCTCAAAACTAGCTCCCCAAAAATGTTTGATAAGTGCTTCTGAAGTACCATTAGCCATTTTATTCCAATAAGTTATATCTTTCTGAGCAAATACTCCAAAGACACAACATAACATAAACAGAATTGTTAAAGTTTTTTTCATAACTAGCTTCCTTATAAATTTTAATCAACTGTAATGACAAGTTTCTTTCCCTTTTGCAACTGTCCGTGAGATACAAAATATCCATCAACGACCTCATTATCATAAGTTATCTGACGGATTTTTCTTCCATGCCCTTGCTTCACAATAGTAAAAGGTTTATCCTTTAAATAAAACGTAACCTTATCAAATAATGGAACTGTAACGATATATTCTGGATCTGCAGGAGAGTATGTATAAAGCCCAATGGCATTAAATACATACCATGACGACATTTCACCAGCATCATCCATACCAGCATATGCCAATTTATCCTTACCCATATCATAATAGTGCCCCATCAGAGAATCAAGTACCGCTTGTGATTTTTCCTGCTTCCCGATAAAATAATAAGTGTAAGGAATACTATGTCCTGGCTGATTTCCATGACAATAGTTTCCAATAAATCCAGTCATATTATCAACTTCATACCCATGCCAAGGCTCTGTAAAAAGAGAATCCAATTTATTCTCAACTGCCTTATTATTAGGATAGAGCTTAATCATTCCTTCAGGATCATGGGGAGCAAAGAAAAGCGCATTCCAGGCATTCGCTTCACGGTACATGTACTGATAATAAGGATAATATGGATCAAAATCTGCAATCCAACTTCCATCTTCAATTTTACCACGCCAGAAACCTGTACCCGGATCGAAAAGAGTTTTATAATTATTAGCACGTTTCATCAACACATCATAATTCTCCTTATCACCTAATTCTTTAGCAACCAAAGCTACAGCATAATCATCATAAGCATACTCTACAGTCTTTGTTACAGCACCTTTATATTCATCTTGCGTAGGAACATTTACCGTATCTTTTTCTGCAATCCATCCACGTTTTATATATTCATCCAAATAAGGTCGTCCTCCTTTACCTGGAACCGTAGCATTTTTCAAAATCAGGTTATATGCCCTTTGTAAATCAAAGTCACGTAATCCACGTAACCAGCTTCCCGCAATAAAAGTAGAGGCATGATCTCCATGAAAAAATGTTGGCATATATCCGTTACTCTTTTCTCCTTTATCGATAATTGACTTAATGACATCAATTGTCACCTCAGGTGATAACATTCCCAACAAAGTCAACTTATTACGATAGTCATCCCAAAATGATGGATTGGTATAATAATGAAATCCATTATTTACCACATTCCCTTTAATATCAGTATATTCAAAATTTACATCACTTCGTAAAGCCGGCCATTTAAAAGCATGATACAAGCAAGAATAAAATAAGCTTTTTTCACGTTCCGTTCCCCCTGATACTTGTATTTTAGACAAAAGCTTTTCCCAAACTTCATCTGCTTCACAAGCAACTTCCGCAAAATCTTTATGAAGCATTTCATGCTCAAGATTCATTTTTGCATTCTCAATACTAACAAATGAAAATCCGATTTTCATTTCCAATGGTTTGCTATCTTTGCTATTGACAAAATTGACCAAAGCGACTTCATGATGCCCGTCTTTCTTCATTACGACGTCATCGATTACATAATTGGTCGTCGCATAAAAATAGATTTTACCTTCTCCAGCCTGATATCCTGTAAAAACCTTATCCCCTGATTTTTCGATATGCCATTCTGTAACAGTGTTATTTGAACGACGAATATCCACTAATACAGACTTTGCATCTTCTTTACGAAAAGTATACTTATGATAAGCACAACGCAACGTACTTGTGAGTTCAACATTTACATTGTATCTATCCAAATAAACCTGATAATACCCCGGACGTGCAGTCTCTTTCTGATGACTAAAATGTGAACAGTAATCACTCGGACTAATTTCTCCAACAACAGGCATCATTGGAACGTGCAATAAGTTCCAATGCCCTTTATTAGTATGAGAAAATCCATAAATAACACTATCTTCATACTGATAACCAGCACCACTCCTATATTGAGTTACAGGACTCAACTGCACCATTGCATTAGGTAGCGTTGCTCCAGGAAATGTTTCTGCTCCCCAAGTTCTCGTTGCTTTCTTACGTACATAGCCCAAATCTTCCTTTTCCCATAATGTAGCACTTCCCAATAAAGGATTAACATACTCTGTCAGTTTATTCTGACTCTCACAGCTTGTAAAAAGTATGAGAGATATGATTGATATTAAAAGTTCATTTTTCATTTTATTTTCTATTTTTTCATACCTATTGAAGATTGTACATCTAAATATTCTATTACTATCCATATACCACCTAATGCCAATGCAATGTAAATGAATACATTCAATTATATTATCAACCCCACTGAAAACTCCTTCTGCCATACTTTATCAACATGACAGTTTTCAAAATCACCATTAATTATAAAACTTTATCAATGGCTTCTTTTATTAATGTTTCCATAACTATATATCCTTCGGCAGTAGGGTGAACACCATCTTTTGTATATTTAGGATTAAGAGCTCCATTTTCTCCATAAACCATTTTTCCATAATAATCTACATAGGGTATCTTATGTTGATAGGCATATTTTTTGATTCGTGCATTAAGAGAAGCTATTTTCTTTTGCGCATCTTTAATCGCTGGATTCCAGCCAAAAGCAGCAGCCGGCAACGTCGAAGTTAGTATAACCTTTATTTTATGTGCCTCAGCCAGTTCTACCATAGATATTATATTTCCAAAAGTATACTCTTCATTATAAGCACATGTGTTCTCTGCAACATCATTAGTACCCGCATTAATAACGACCAATGACGGAGATAGCTTTATAACATCTTCACGAAAACGTAACAAGAACTGATATGAGGTCTGCCCACTAATACCACGTCCTACATATCCATTATCTGTAAAGAAAGCAGGGTGGGTATTCACCCAACCCTCTGTTATAGAATTCCCCATAAAAACAACTTTTACAGTTTTGTGAGAAATAGTTATATCTTTATTCTCTTGAGCATAACGATTTAAGCCACCAAAATCTCGATCCTGTGCATTTATATGAGTACACGTTAAACTAAAGGAAACAATTCCTATACCTAAATATTTTACCAACAGTTTTGTTTTCATAGCACTTTATTATATAAAATTTACTCTACAACAGCTGCCCATCCCCCATTACGTACCAATTTAATATTTAATTTATCAGAAGAATTAACCTGCTGTTCTTTTCTGCGATAATCCATTGCTTGTCTATCAGCATTAATACCATCCTCAAATGAAGTCATACGGTAAGTTCTATCTTTATCCAAAAAGTCAAAAGATAAAGTAAATCTACGTGAAGCTTCCTTTCCGTTACAGATTGCACCAATAAACCATTTATCACCCTTTCGTCTGGCTAGTACTACATATTCACCAATCTTAGCATCTAATATTTTCGTTTCATCCCATGTAACAGGTACTTTTGTTATAAAATCTGTACAATCAGGATTGCGATAGTATAGAGTTGGATTATCAGCCAGCATTTGAACCCCACTTTCGAATACAACATAAAGAGCAAGTTGATAAGCACGAGTTCCGATACTAGCTGCATTCGGGCGATCTGCTCTATAGACTTCAGGTTGCATACTGATCATGGCTCCAGGTGTATAATCCATTGGACCTACAGCATTTCGCATGAAAGGTAAGTACAAACTATTATCAGGATAACATCCTCCCATTTGTTCCATTCCGCGAACACCTTCATAAGACAAAATATTAGGATAACGATACTCCAATCCTGCTGGTTTGAATGAACCATGGAAATCAATCAACAAATGATATTTTGCGGCTTCTTTTGCCACCCGTTCATAATAATTGACCATCCACTGATCACTACGATCCATAAAATCAATCTTAATACCTGCTACTCCCCAATCAGAAAAAGTTTTAAACACATCAAAATGGTTCTCAACAGTAAGCCAAGTAAGCCACAACAAGACTCCAACTCCTTTTTCTTTTCCATAACGGATTATTTCATGTACATTAACTTGAGGATTAGGAGTATAAGGATCACGTGTACTCAAAGCCCATCCTTCATCCATCAATATATAAGGGATGTGATACTTAGCTGCGAAATCAATAAAGTATTTATAGGTATCCATATTAAAACCGGATACAAAATTTACATCAGGACCATAAGGAGTAGCTCCATTCCACCATTCCCAACTTACTTGTCCTGGTTTTACCCAACTATAATCTTCCAATTCACAAGGAGAAGACAAGTTATAAACCATTTCATTACTCAAAATATCTTTATCATCGGAAGAAATCATAAAGAAACGCCACGGAAAAGTTCGCTTTCCTTCTGTCTTAGCGATGTAATTAGCTTCTTTAAGAATCTTTACGCTACGATCTCCATCATCTCCAAACTCCAAAGGGCATTTCGGAAAAACAGCAGTCAATCCATTCTTATCTGTCCCCTTCACAAACATACAAGGATAATCATCTAAATCAGCCTCCGAAATCAATATATTATATCCCTGCGGACTCTCTAATAAAACCGGGAAATAACTCATTTCATCCGACGACTTATAATCCATTGTATTCAAATGAGAATATGGATTTTCATATGAAGTCTTAAATCCTGAAGTCTTAGACAAATGAGCCCAATAATTAGTCGGGAAATGGATAGTAAATTCTTCGTCTAATACCTCAAGTTCATTTTTTCTATCAGTTACAAAACGATAAGCAATTCCATTATCATAAGCTCTAAACTCAACAGAATAATTGCCCTTCATATTCATACGAAGAGTATTACAATAATTCCGGACTAATGCATTTTTTAATGGGATAGGACGCAGTACTTCTTTGTCAATCTTTCCCCTCTTTATATTTTGAAGACTTGGTTTTGCCCCTAAAACATCATCTGATAAAGTCATAGACAATGTACAATCTTTAAGAATTGTATCATTTTGAGAAATTACAGAATAATATATTTTCTCTTTCAAATCGATTACAACCTTAAGTTTTCCATCAGGAGATTGGACATCAAGAGATCTTCCCTGTACATTAGAACAACAACAAAATATTCCCAAAAATCCGAACAAAAACATTCCTTTTCTCATAGCATTCTTATCATCCAAATAAAGTTATCAATAAACAAAATTTCTGTACACTACTCCTAAACGCTTCATTAATTAGATATACTTCCTTGTTTTCATTGGTTTATAAGATATTGAGATATAACCCAATGACATTACTATCTCAATTTATATTAACATAATCTCTATCCTGATTTTACCTATCATTTCCCATTAAAAACATTATCCCAACCTTTTCACCGTTTACTTATATACCCGAATCCCCAATCAACAAAAAAATTCAAGAAACAAATATCCTTTGTCTGATTTTAAAAAGTATGATATAACGTTTACAAAAAGAGAAAGATACATCGTCCAAATCAATGTTCTTAAAATGTCTAAGGCTAATAAATATAAGATTTTGAATGGAACTATCTTTCAACTTTATTGCCGTTATATTTATTACAATCAGAGCTTTAGCGAAATCTAAGATTATTACTTATGTTAGAGGTAAACTAAAAAATTTACACGATGAAATAAAGTGTTTTTCAATTATTGATTTTAATTGTTTCTCAAATCCTTTTCGAAACTTTTTCTATTTCATGATAATAATCCATAGAAACAGAAAAAAGTTTCAAAAAAGATTTTCAATCAGATCTTAAGACTTCTGTATTTTTACATTTTAAGACCAAGTGTTCCTAGTTATTTACCCCACAAGGCTCTCGCTTCTATAAGTGCACATCCACTAGTCTGTGCACCAAGCTGAGTGCTACCAGAAGCAGGTGTAGTCCAGTTAGTACCAAACAAAATATCTAACTTATTTACACCCTTACGCCATAAAACTTCTGCATTATTATTAAAGAATGTCTCAAATTTTTTACGATAAAGCTCATCTAAATCTGGCTCCATGATTAATTTGACGAAATAACGCATAAAAATACCTTTGAAAAAGCCACCATCACCAGAACCTTCATCACGTAGCACATTATTACCACTATCAATCATACCAGCATCACTAATACAGAAGTAAGCAGCTTTACGTGCATCCTTTAAATAATTTGCTTCACCTGTAACCTTATATAATTCGTGTGCTGCACCCAAGAAAGTACCCTGATTGTAACTCAATGAGAAACTACCAATTTCACCTGTTTCGCCATTTAAATTATCATAAACAGCTCCAGTAGCCTTGTTAAACAGATTCTCACGCAGCCATGCATAAATTTTGATTCCCCAATTTTTATATACTTCATCTTGAGTTACTGAATAAAGACGCATTGCTAATAAAGCAGCAGGGCCATTTGAACAAGCATTTTTACTCCAACGCTGATCAGATTTCCATGCGATACCGCCACCGCCATACTCTTCATTCCAGCCACCTTCAATATATCCCCATAACTCTTTAGCCGTATTCAGGTACTTTTCATCTTGAGTGGTTTCATACAAACGTACCATCGTAAGAGCTATCCATTCCATATCATCATAAAAATTATTCCAATATGAATTGCCATTCTTTACTTTAATACCTTCATACCATGGAGTAAAAAGATCGGAGTATTTAGTATTTCCACTACGCAAGTAAGCATCGATAATTACATCCATTGCCTGTGCCTGTGGCCAATACTGGAAACCAGTGCCATTTCCATCGTTTTCATAATTAAAATACCCTTCTTCATTCCAAAAACGTTCCGGCAAAGTAGAGCTGGCACTATCTGCTGCCGCACTCCAGTCTATAGCATAACCAGTATCATATACATATACATCTTCAATCTTACTACAGGAAGCTAAAAGCATTCCTGTAATAAAAAAGAATAATAACTTATATTTCATAGTTCTATCACTTAACAAGTTCTACATGATGTGTATAATTATCTCCAGAGAAAATAACAGAAATACGAGTAACAGCTCCCGGATTAGCTCCATCAGCAGCTCCATCGAATTCATTATTCAGTTTCCATTTCTGATCCCATTGGTTATTAGGAGTTTCAGCAATATAGAAATAAGGATCATCAGCTGCAGCTTCTCCTGGAGCACTATCTGTTGTATTCTTAGTTCCCCACATTTGTGTTGTACCATCAGCATATGTCATCAAGAACTTATAACGTTGGTCTCTACCCCAGCTTTCCTGTTTAAATTCAATCAGATCTTCTCCTTCAAATACACCATTACCTTTATAAGGAAGTTCAAAAGTAACCTCATTGCTAGGACAGAAGAAGAATCCCATACTCTGGATTTCAGTCATCTTGACAGAAGCCGTTGTAAAGTCTAATACAATACGGTAAACACCACCTTTATTTACAGTAGTTTCACCCTGACCTTCAATGATAACACCACTTTCATTGATATAATAAGACTTGGCATCAGCAGAGTTATTATCAACCAGTCGATAAGACTTACCCTCCTCCAATTTAGTGAACACTTCAAACACACCTAATTCATTAGGCATCGAACAAGGAACTGCTTGTGCAATATCTGTTCCTCCTTCAGTAGCTTCACCTGTCAAATAAACCTGATTAGGTAATTCAGTAAATCCTTTCAAACAAGTAATGGTCAAAGTTCTTGCTTCAGTAGCCATCGCTGAATTTAAACCTCTGGAAGCAACAACTGTCCATTTTACAGTTCCGGTTTCTCCACCATTAATACCAGCTGCTTTACCAATCTTATCCAACACTTTATGAGTTATTGTTGCATAATTACGAACCCCGTTATTATCAGCAACAACACGATAAATCGGATTTGTAAAATTACCATCTTCTTTATCAAAAACAACCTCATACAAAGGCGAGCCACTATCTTCAGCTTTTGCTGCAGCCCATTCAAAGAAAAGTGAAGCTGTAGACGAAGCAACCAGTGTTACACTCTGACCATCTGTCGGTTCATACAACTGAGTTACAGGACTAACTTGTACATCCTTATATTCCATATCTTTAGTACATGATGTAGAAAACAATACAGTCATGCACATTGCAAATACATAAAAAAATCTTAGTTTCATCATTATAAGTATTTAAATATTTAAAGTTAATCAGTTTGCATATCCAGGATTATTAGGAGCCAAATTATGATTCAAGTCAATCTGGCTTTGAGGCACAGCCCATAAATAATCTCTTTGTTCATTAAAGTTATAAGAGTCTACACGAATTGTACCAACTCCATCAAAAGTAGCACCTTCAACATTACCTGTCAAATATTCTGAACCTGCCTTCCAGCGCTTAATATCAAACCATCTTAATCCTTCCATAGCCAGTTCACAACGGCGTTCGTTACGAATCAGTTTTCGCATATCATCTGAAGACAGAGAAGGATATTCCAATGCACCTGAATCAGTAAATCCAGCTCTTTCTCTGATACGTTTGATAGTCATATTCCAAATGTCTTCAGTAAATTCACCTTTTTCGAATTTAGCTTCAGCATACATTAACAGCACATCGGCATAACGCATTGTAATGATATTCAAGCCAGAATTCAAATCACCGGCATCTTGTGGGCTATAATATTTACGTACATAGTAACCTGTAGCGGTATTATTACTACCATAAACGTATTTATCAACAGTTGTCGAAGTATTGGGATCAATATGTATAACAGTACCCTGGCTTCCATCATTTACATTACCGCTCCAATCATATCCATCATATATAATAGTAGCAGTCATACGAGGATCTCTATTGGCATATGGATAATCTTTATTGTAATTACTTCCCTGTTCATCGATTCTCTTTCCATTCAGCATGATATAACTATCAACCAACGACTGTTGAGGAACACGATTTATAGTTCTACCTCCAACACTCAATGGAGCCATATCTACCATATCTCCCCAAGTCAAGAGTTTCTTTACATATGAACGGTCCATTATTACTTCCTGATTATACTCATTTTCTTCCTCAAACAATCCTCTGTAAGAAGGGTACAAGTCATAGGTACCATATTCACCTTGATTGTTGATAAGATTATCTGTATAGGTAATTACTTTATCCCAGTTTCCTTCCATCAAGTATACACGTGCCTGCAACATGCTTACTGCACCTTTCGTAATTTTACCCTGTTCGTCTGCCGATAAAGCAGTATTAATTGGCAGATCATCTTTAATATCTTCCAATTCATCATGAATAAACTGAAGAACAGTAGCAGCAGATGTACGACTTATTGAATTTGCTTCATCCAGTGTTATGTCTTTTGTAAAGAATGGTACATCACCATAGAAATTTACAAGACGGAAATAAATAGCAGCACGGATAAAACGAATCTCAGCTATCATACGAGCCTTTGCAGCAGGATTCATATTAGGAACCAAATCTACCTTTTCCAAAAATACATGGCAAGTTTTAATTCCACCATACAAATTTTTCCACTCACTATCAAAAACACCTATAGAAGGTGTTGCCTGCCCTTTACGGATAGCACGTTGATCAGTTACAGTACGGCCGTCAATTACATTATCGCTCAAACTTTCATCCGACCACATTTTCCCTGCATCATACATCTGGCTATAGGCCATGTTCACCACATTCTGTGCCTTTGCCTCCGATGTCCAATAACTATTATCAGTAAATTTATTTGTAGGTACATTTTCCATGTCATTGCAAGCAGCCAATAACATCATTGCACTTACAACATACAACATATATGTTTTTAATTTCATAAAGTCACATTATTAAAATTCCACATCAATACCAAAACCATAATAACGCAATGTCGGATAAGAACGTCCACTATTAGCTCCACCTGCAGACATCTTAGAGTCAAACTCAGTTGATTCAGGATCAATAAAACTATTATTACTGAAAGTCAATAAGTTTTCTCCGCTCACGTATACTCTAAGTTTTTCCATTCCCACTTTCTTCGACCAAGATTTAGGAAGTGTATATCCTATCACCAGATTCTTCAAACGCATATATTTACCATCAAGAATCTGCATATCAGAACCTGTTCCATAGTTATTTTTATTCGAGTCAGAACCTGGAGCTGCTAGACGAGGCCAAGTTGCATCCGTATTTGTTGGAGTCCAGAAATCAAGCTGATGTTTGAATATATTATATGAATAATTACTATGTAACGGTTCAATCAATTCACCACGCAACATCATATCACGTTTTCCAACTCCCTGCCAGAACATACTGAAATCAAGTCCTTTCCAAGAAAGATTATAAGTAAATCCAAATGTATATCGAGGGAATGCATTTCCTAAGATAAAGCGGTCTTTTGAATCAATAACTCCATCGTTATTTCTATCAACAAATTTCACATCACCAGGTTGCACTTTACCTCCAACAGGAATAGCAGAAGCTTCGATCTCCTCATAGCTCTGGAAATATCCGTCAGTCTTATAACCATAATAAGAGTTCAAAGGTACACCTTCACGAATGATACGTTCCAGTTCATCAACCTTTGTAATTTGCTCATGACCAGGGAATTTTAAAACCTTATTATAAGAGTCACTCAAGTTAAGGCTAAAGCCGTGCTGAACCTGACCTGTACGTACATTGTAGTTAATACCTATTTCCCATCCTTGATTTTGCATTTCACCGATATTATCCATTGGCATATCTGTTCCAAAAACAGTAGGAACTATAGGCTTCATCAAAATATCAGTTGTACGTTTGTAAAAATAATCAAATGTAAGATTCAATTGATTATTGAAAAAAGAAGCATCTACACCTATATTAAATGTTTTTGTTTTTTCCCAAGTCAAATCATTCAATCCTAAAGCAAAGCCAGTTCCTGAAACAACCGAATTACCATAAGCATAATTATTATCATATACTGTATAAGTTGTAAAACGGTCGTAAGTACCGATAGCTTGACTTCCCAGTATACCAAATGAAGTACGTAACTTCAAATCGCCTACCTTCTCTTTATAGAAACTCATAAAGTTTTCTTCTGATAAACGCCATCCCAAAGATACTGAAGGGAAGAATCCCCATCTGTAATCTTTATGGAATTTCGAAGATCCATCATAACGGAAACTGAACTCTCCATAGTACTTATCAGCATAAGAATATCCGACACGACCCAACAAGGAAGTAAGACTAGTACGATTAGTATCGTCTACAGAAGTCTTTCCTGTTATATTACCAGCTTCTCCCGTAGTAGTATCTGTACCGATTCCTAAATCTGGATCAACATATTTCTTTTCAATTTCATTGGCAGTATAGGTATACGATTCATTTGTAACACCAAACAGTCCATTTACAGTATGTTTACCAAAAGTTTTATTGTAGTTCAATAAAAGCTGAGTATTTATCAGATACGCATCACTATTCCAGTTACTGGTTTTATTATTCGCTAAATTAACAGGTCTTGGAGTAGTAGCGTCTTCACTTGCATAATATTCTACAGCATTATTTCTGGTAAAACGAGTATCATTGATTACATCTGCTCCCAAAACTCCTTTTAAAGAAAGCCCATCAATAATCTTCATCTCAGCAGAAACATTCGCATTTAAGTAATTATTACGATATTTATTGAATCCGCCTGCTTCCAACGCTCCTAAAGGGTTAAACTCAGATAAAATATCATTCAATAAATAGCGTCCGTCTGCCGATTTCATTTTATAATAATAGTAAGTCGGAACACGTTCTGCATCAATTTCCAGACTACTACCAGTAGTACTAATACTATTATTACGCGTATATGCCAGAATTGCATTCAATTTGAAACGACCAACCTCTGTATTTATATTTGTACGGAAGTTATAACGTTCCACTCCGAAATTCTTGTTACCTACATAATTACTTTCCTGATCAAAATATCCCATAGAAACCATATAGGTCGTATTAGCAGATCCTCCTGAAACACTCAGATTATAATTCTGCTGTAAAGCTGTACGCATAATCTGATCGTAGAACCAACTTTCTTCACTCTGATGTGCAGCTAAATCACGAATCTGCTCTGGAGTAAATTTCGGATCATTTCCAACATTTGTATTAGCCAAGTTTGTTAAGGTTGCATTCTGATACCCAGCTACCGGAGAGAATAAAATATCAGGATTTTGCCAACCCACAGAACCATTTAAACGTACTGTTGGTTTTTCATTCTTTTTACCAGATTTAGTAGTTACCACGATTACACCATTTGCCGAACGTGATCCGTAAATAGCGGCTGTACCAGCATCCTTCAATACAGATATATTCTCAATATCATTCGGGTTCAACTTATTGAAACTTCCTCCATCAGACACAATTCCATCAATTACAATCAACGGACTATTATCATTCAGCGTACTGATACCTCGAATATTAAAGTTAGTTTTATTATCGTTAGGGTTATAGCTTGTCTGTTGGACAATTACTCCCGGTGCTGCACCCTGTAAGGCTTGTGTAACATTAGCAACAGGACGCTTAGTGATTGCTTCAGATTTTACCTGACTGACAGAACCTACTGCACTTTTACGCGTAGTAGTACCATATCCTACAACGATAACTTCTTCCAGTTGTTCCGTATCTTCCTGCAATGTAATCATCAGATCAGACTTATTTCCGACCTTCACTTCTGTTGTCTTATATCCGATATAAGAAAAAGACAACACATTTCCCTTTTCACACTGAAGGGTGAAGTTACCATCTATATCGGTAACAGTTCCCTGTCCCGACCTACCTTTCACTGAAATGCTGACTCCTATCAACGGCTCTCCATTTACATCCTTTACATTTCCCCGGATTGTCATCACAGCTTGTGATACTTCCTGACCGCCTACAGTTGCATAAAGAGTAGCAACAGGTGAGGTTAATGTAATGGCCGCCAGAGCAGCTAACATTTTTAAATTAGTATTCATTTTTATTGATTTAAAGTTATACATCTTCTATATAAAGCTTCGAAAAATAAGATAGAATACAAATTATCATCTTATTACTTTATTCCATTCAGCAGTTCCAGTTTGCCATCTGCAATCAATTTCAGTATCAGCTCACCAAATAATGTATTCTGCCATGCGAACCAAGGACGAGTAAACTTCTCTGCATTATCCTTATGGAAAGATTCATGCATAAAACCAGTTCCCGCATCCGTAGTCATCAGCATTTTTATACAAGACTGAATTTCTTTATCATCCTGACTGGTAAAAGCTTTCATCATAATACTCATAGGCCATACCATATCATAACCAATATGAGGTCCACCTATTCCTTCGCCTACTTTTCCTTTAAAGAAATAAGGATTATCTTCACTCCAGACAAAACGACGTGTATTCTGATAAATAGGGTCGTTTACATCAACATCTCCCAAATAAGGCATTGCCAGCAAACTAGGAACATTTGCATCATCCATTAACAGATAATTTCCAAATCCATCTACTTCATAAGCGTAGATTTTACCATATTTAGGATGATTGTAAATCGCATACTTCCGTAAAGCTTTCTCAACTTCATCAGCCAAATCTGTACACTGCTTAGCTAACTCTGGTTTTTTATTAACCTGCTTTAAAATTTCTGCCGCTTTTCTCAAAGAAGTAACAGCAAAGAAATTAGAAGGAATCAGAAACTGGAAAGTAGAAGCATCATCAGACGGACGGAAAGAAGAAGCTATCAAACCTACAGGCTTCACCGGATTTCCCCATCCCTCATTCGTCATCGTATCCAAAGCACGTTCTGTTTTTCTTTGGAAAGAATATGAGCCACGTCCGTCTTTACGTTGCTGATCCTTAAAAGTAGTCAATATATTTTGAATAGCTTCAAGCCATAAATCTCCAAAGACAGATGCATCACCTGTAATTTTCCAATAATGATAAGCCAAACGTAAAGGATAACACAAAGAATCAATCTCCCACTTACGCTCATGAAGTTCTGGTTTCATATCTGTTTTATCACTCATCCATTCTCCACCAACCGGACCATCATTAAACCCATTTGCATAAGGATCAATATTGATACATTTCCACTGACGAAGAATCACTCCTCTAAGCATTTTTTTCAAAGCCGGATCTTCATTAGCCAGATCTACATATGGCCATACTTGTGCGCCAGAATCACGTAACCACATGGCATGAATATCACCCGTATACACAAATGTATCATCATCACCATCCTGAGTACGATAATGCACGGTAGTATCAAGGGTATTCGGGAAACAATTTTCGAACATCCATCTTAAATAAGGATTAGTCAATAGCTTCTTTACCTCTTGTATCTTAGCCTCAACAGCTTTCGAATGAAATAAACGTTTTGAAACTTCCGGACGTTGTGACACATAATCTTGTGTACTCTCACGAACTGCAACAGGAAATGGCTCTACTAACGAAGAAGCATAACCGTTTTCTGACATAAAGCTGGCTCCAATAAGTGTACACAACAATACACTTTTTAAACTAACTGAGTTTTTCATAACTATTATATTTTACTTTATTTTTGCTAATCTTGCATACATTTCTATCATCGCTGCTTGAGTAAGTAACCACTTCGTATCTTTACTTTCATTTCTTTTTTCTACAAAGCAATCATCGTCAAACAGCATATTCTGATTGGGGTTATGTTCCCACATATATTGCAATGTTTTCTTAAAACTATTCAAATAAACAGGATTACGATCTACTTTATACAGCTCCTCAAATCCCCTCAGCATAATAGCAACAAACCAAACATTTCCATTTTTTATTGCCTTAAATGATTCGCCATCTTCAGCTACAAAGTCTTCAAAAAAATATTGACCACATGCCGATGCCAAACGTTGCGCTTCTTCTAAATATAAATCCTCTTTTGTCAGATTATACAATAGCACTGAAGCTTGCAACATCTGTCCTGCATTATATTGAAACTTGGTTCTATTTACACTACCATCCAAAGTAATATTATCAAAATAAAGATAATCAGCAGGGTCTTGTAAATTCTTCTTCGTCCAATAATATAGATCCTGCCCCATTCTAAAAAAGTGTATCTCTTTAGTCAATGAATACAACCGTAAAGCCAGCACTACTGCCGGAGCATTCGAACATGTATTCTTAGATTCTTTTTTTTGCTCACACCAGTAAACTCCACCTCCTAGGATTGAATCGCAACCACTTTCTATAAAATTCCAAATATTGCGTGCAGAAGCTAAATAAGCATCATTTCCTGTTTGTTCATACAGATCCAAGAAGTCTAATCCTAACCAAAGATTATCATCATAAAAACGATCCGACTTTCCACTTTCTGTAAGATAAGATTGATAACAACCCGGCACACGCAATGAATCAAAGTAACATTCCAGACCTGGTAAGATTACAGATTCAATCATGTTCTCATATTTCTTATCACCTGTAGTTTTCTGCAAAGCATTCAAAGCTGAAAACATACCTGAAGTCGGCCATAAATAAGCAACTCTATTCTTACGTATGGTGTCAGCTCCTGCTAAATAGGTAACCAGATCCGCATCACGTTTAGGATATGTTTCATAAAACAGGACCTGACCAGGTACTTTATAATACATCAAAGTACTATCCATTAACGTCATGGCATAGCCTGCAAAATCAGATTCATGTTTTACTTTGTGACACCCACTAAATATGAATAAACACCCTATAAACAGGATTAAGATTTGGTTTTTCATATCTTTAATAATCTAATTAAACGTCTTTCACTCATTTAAGTTGCAGCAAAGATAATTTAACAATACGTTTTTTTTATATCCAAAACTGACAATCATGTAACACACAAGAAATATGTAAATTGCTAAAGGCCTCCCTATTGTATACATCCATGACATAAATGTATTTATATATGTCAATTATGTTATTCAGCATCTCATACGGCATAGCATAATACTTTTCAGAATAGGGAGAGGATAAAAAAAGAAAAAGCCATAGCATGATCTCAGAAATAAATCTTGCTATGACTTTTTATATAATTTATAATCTGTTCTTTTAGAGATTTTTTATTTCTCTTTATTCTGTAACAGTAAATTTCAAGACAGACACATCCTGACTATTTGAGCCTATCATCACATTAAAATCTCCCGGCTCACAGACATAATTCAGGTCGTAATCATAAAATTTAAGAAGTTCAGGAGTAATCTTAAAGGAAACTTTCTTACTTTCTCCTTTCTTCAAGTGTATACGCTGGAAACCTTTCAACTCTTTTACAGGACGGGTAATGCTGCCAACAATATCACGAATATACAACTGAACAATTTCATCTGCATCGTAATTTCCTGTATTCGTAACTGTAATAGAAGCTGTCAGCTCACCATTTTGTTTATTCATAGAATCCGCACTCAACTGCATATCTGAATAAGCAAATGTTGTATAGCTCAATCCATATCCAAAAGGATATAAAGGATCATTCGAGACATCAATATAATTGCTACGGAACTTCTCAAACCATCTTCCTTCTGCAAGAGGACGACCTGTATTTTTATGATTGTAGTTCATTGGCAATTGTCCGACATTCTGCGGGAAGGTTGCTGTAAGCTTTCCACTTGGACAAACGTCACCAAACAAGACATCACATATAGCATCAGCCGATTCACTTCCTCCAAACCAGACATTCAAGATTGACGGAACATGTTGTTGTTCCCATGTCATTACTGTAGGACGTCCTGAAAAATGAACTAATACAACAGGCTTACCTGTTTTCAACAAAGCATCCAATAAATCTCTCTGCGCATCAGGCATTTCCAACTCTGTACGACTACTACATTCACCACTCATTTCAGAAGATTCTCCTAATGCAGCAACGATGACATCAGCTTGTGCTGCAACATTCAAGGCTTCTTCTAATAGCTTCTTATCATCTCCACGAGGTATTTCACGACCAAACATCGTAGCACGAATCTGATAGTCGGCATCGTACATCAAATTACTTCCTTGTGCATAAAGAACATTAGCCTGATTACCAACAGCTCTTTGAAGTCCTTCCAGAAGTGTGCTATAGCGCTGAGGAGTAGCAGCTACACTCCATGTACCAGGCATATTGGTACGAGTGTTAGCCAAAGGACCAATCAATGCAATATTTCCTTTTTTCTGTAAAGGCAAGAGATTGTTCTGATTCTTCAATAAAACAAATGATTCTGCGGCTATTCTACGAGCTTCAGCACGGTGTTCTGCATTGTATAAGTCTTTAGCCGGACGTTTTAAATCACAATATTTATACGGATCTTTAAACAGACCTAACTTATATTTAGCTTCCAGCATACGGCGACAAGCTGTATCGATATCCTGCATGCTGACTTTTCCTTCCTTCAGCGATTTTTCGAGTGTTCCGATGAAACCATCAGCTACCATATCCATATCCGTACCAGCCTTTAGTGCACGTGCAGATACTTCTTGCAAATCACCGATACCGTGATCAACCATCTCAGCAATTGCCGTATAGTCAGTAACTACAAAACCGTCAAATCCCCACTGATTACGCAGAACATCCGTCATCAACCAGCGATTAGCGGTTGCAGGTATTCCGTCAACCTCATTAAATGAGCTCATAAAGCTACCAGCACCAGCTTCTGCTGCTGCTTTATAAGGAGGAAAATATTCATTAAACATTCTGTTACGGCTCATGTCTACAGTATTGTAATCACGACCAGCTTCGATAGCACCATATAAAGCAAAATGCTTTACACAAGCCATAACTTCGTCATTTCTCTCCATCTTCTCTCCCTGATAGCCTCTGACCATAGCTTTTGCAATCTCAGAGCCCAGATAGGGATCTTCTCCATTACCTTCTGAAACACGGCCCCAACGTGCATCGCGACAGATATCTACCATCGGGCTAAAAGTCCAGCAAATACCATCGGCACTCGCCTCAACAGCGGCAATACGAGCAGATTTTTCTATTGCTTCCATATCCCAGGTACAAGAAAGTCCCAAAGGAATAGGGAAAACTGTTTCATATCCATGAATTACATCCATACCAAAGAGCAAGGGAATGCCCAGACGGCTTTTCTCAACAGCCAGTTCCTGCATTTCACGGATTGCCTTTACTCCTTTCAGATTAAATAAGCCTCCTACTTCTCCGCGGCTGATTTTTCCGGCTACATCACTACTTTTAGCCTGTCCCGTTGTTATATTACCTGTTACAGGCAAGTTCAACTGACCTAATTTTTCCTGAAGAGTCATCTTGCTCATCAGTTCGGTCACGAACTTATCCATATTACCCTCATCTTTAGGCAACAGTGATTTCTTGTTCCCGGCAAACATAGCAGCCGACATACACAAAGAAGTCACTAAAAAGAATGTTGTCTTTTTCATTATTTCTTTCTAATTAAAATAAATCACTTCTTAACTTCAAAACCCAAATTCTTCAGTCCTGCCTGAATTTCAGGACAACTCATAAACAAGTTCCACAATAATCCGCTACGATAGTTTTCTATCATTGGCGCAATTGTACACTGATCAATGGCCAGATAATGCGGTACAGTCCAGTTATCCGTTTCTGAAAATGCATCATAAAAGCCATAAGTTCCCCATATGCTGTCACCTTTTGAATAGAAATATTTTAAGGCACGCATTGATTCTTCAGGAGTATAAGGGAAACTAGATAAAGCTGCAGTAGGAGTAATTACTCCCAAATCATTTTCACCTGGACAATGTGCAGCATATCCTTTCACAGAATAACTGGCTGTAAGTCCCCAGCAGTTTTCACCATAACCTTTATATTTCTTAGGATTCTCTACACAATATCTATAGTCGGATAAAGCATGATTCCGTACTACATTCCAGTAATCAGCATATCTATCTTTAATCTTACGAGGATCAAGTCCTATATACGAATAGTGAGCCCAGAATAACGGTCCTCCCAATTCTTCCGCACCATTATGCTTCAATTCCAGAGGCAGTCCATATGGTGCAGCTGAAGTTTTGATATCTCCTCCTCGCGCCCATCCATTATGATATGCAGAAGCAGGAACAGGATGAGTAGGTGAAGATGCAGCTAATACATAGACAATCAAAGCTTCATTATAGCCTTCGAGAGGAAAGTTCATTTCCCAGCCATAATTGGGCGACCAATGCCAATAGATGACATCCTTGCCATTCTGATACCAGTCGAACTCCATTTCATGCCACAATTTATTAATCTTTGTACACAACAGCTGCTCTTCCTGATTACCATTTTCGAAATACTGGCGGACACAAAGTAAGCTTTGCATAACAAAACAGCTTTCCACCAGATCGCCTCCATCATCTTTCGTTCCAAAAGGTTTAACTTTCCCTGTCGGTCCATCAAGCCAGTGAGGCCATACTCCGTGAAAACGATCGGCACGTGTAAGATAGTCGACGATTTTATGTAAACGTGCTACTCCTTCTTCCCGAGAAATAAATTTTCTATCAATAGCAACCAGAATACCTGCGATACCAAATCCACTTCCTCCCGTAGTAACTACTGAAGAATCATTCTGAGGATAGTTCCCATCCAGATGAATACGTTCAGGAGCCAGACCGGATGTCTTTTCAGCTCCATCCCACATATAGTTAAAATGTACCTTTTGTATATAATCTAACATCACGCTGTCCGAAGCAAAAGAATCCGGACGAGATGCTGTCTGTTCGGTTATACTTAAAGTTTTTTCTTTGGACGTAGATGTACATGAAAGCAAAAACAATGCACACAGACCACAAAAATATTTCCACATAAGAATTTACAGATTATCGGTTTATAATACTTTCAGGAGCATCACCTGCACATACGTGATAAACTCCTGAAAGCTACCTTCAAAAAAAACTATCTACCTTTATTCATCCTTTGGCTCATTTTCCAAAGTAGAAGAGATGTCTATCTGAGCTGTAGGAACTGGATAATATTCCTTTCCAGAAGTCCATCCCAACGGACCTAATACCTCACTCAGTTTTCCGGTACGACGCAAATCGTTATATCGTTCACCCCATTCTAAAGCAAGTTCCATACGACGTTCGTCCATAATCTGGTCAAGTGTCACATCTTCCAGTTCAGGCATTCCTGCACGCTTACGAACCAAATTGAATGAATCATCACCATCTTTATTCTGACGAACTTTAGCTTCCGCATTCATCAAAAGGACTTCTGCATAGCGGAATACACGAATATTATTATTTGTTCCATACTCTGTGCGACCTTCAGTCATCTGGTTAGACGGAGTATATGCTTTGCCATTGAAGCAATCTGGAGCAACATCACTAGCTGGTGCTTTAATGAAATCACCTTCCTGAGTAGTTTCACCTGCCATTAAGAAAGTAGTAGTAGCACGGATAGTCTCACCACGTTCTGCAGCCCACTGACGGAAAGCTTTGGTCGGACTGATAAAGCCCCATCCAGATATATTACCATCATTCAAAGGCCCCTGGAATGTGAACCAGCTATCCGAAACAACAACTTCTCCCGAACCATTTCCAAAGTCAGTAAACTGCATTTCGAACAAAGATTCATCGCAAAGCTTACCTGGAATCTTGAACAGATTGTTGAAATCACTGTACAAAGAGAATTTCTTACTACCAATAATATCATCTGTCAGTCTTTCAACTTCCGACCAGTTTCCCTGCTCCATATAAACTTTAGCAGCCAGCATTTCAGCTGTAAAAGCAGAAACAGCTCCGATACGGTCTGTATATTCATTAGGACGGATACGTGGCAAATATGTCATAGAGTATTCCAGATCACTCAGCATATAACGATAAACAGCATTGATTGTAGAGCGAGTCATATCTGTCTGCTTATTGTCACGCAAGATAGTAACCGGACCAAATAACTCTGTCAGACGATAATAGCAGTATGCACGAATAAATTTTACTTCACCTGTATATTCTTCATAACGTTTTCCATCTGCCTCCGAAACAATATTTACGGCATAATTATCAAGGGCTTCCAATGCTGCATTTGCAACTTTGATGATATCATAGTAAACCATCCATGCTTCATTGGTTCCCCAAAAACCTGCATTATAATTATAACTTTGATCAATAGCCACCAAATCAGCCTGATCATCAATTCGTCCGGTAGAAACATCATCATCACGTACTACTGTAGCTCCCCATACAATCCAGTGAGAACCTCTCTGACGCAATTTGGCATAAACACCAGACACCGGCTGGTACATATTATTCAGGTTCGTATAGTCAACTTTCTCTTCGTCTACCTTATTTTCCGGCAATTTATCCAAAAAATCGGAGCAGGAAGACAATAATGTTGTGGCAGCAAATGCACACAATAATATATTTTTTATCTTAAGACTTTTCATAACTTAACGTGTTTAGCAATTTATTAGAAATCAATAGTCAAGCCAAAAGTATAAGTGGCTGCCAAAGGATAAACTCCCTCATCCCAACCAAAGTTTTGACTAATTTCCGGAGTAAATCCGTTAGATGTAAAGTAAGTAAACGGACGATCAGCAGTCAAGCTAAGTTTAACTCCTGGCAATGTATAGCCTCCCATACGGATATTACGGAAATTATATGCCAACATAATATTCTGTATGCGGAAGAAGTTTCCTTTTTCAACAAAGAAAGAATTTGTATGGCTATTGTTCCATGCTTTCAGCATACCTTTTGCTGACGGATAAGTATTGGTAGAACCTTCACCTGTCCAACGGTTATCATAAAAGTCTTTATCGAAGTTGAAGTTTGCCTGAGTGTAACGTACAGCACGTTTACGGTTATAAATTTCATTTCCAGCCTGTCCGAATGTTGACAGAGAGAATTCCAGATTCTTATATTGGAAACCTAAATTGAAACTATAAGTCAATCTCGGAATATTCGATCCTAAAATCTGACGGTCCTTATCATCTATAACCTGGTCATTATTTATGTCTTCGTAAATAAAGTCACCTGGTTCCAGTCCATTCGCCTTAGCTATCGGGTCTGCATCAATCTGAGCCTGATTCTGATATACACCCAATACCTTATATCCATAATACGACTGCATTTCCTCTCCTACCAGATTTATGGTACGGCTCTCAGCACTACCGCCATAAATATAAGGAGCACCATTCAAACTCTTTACACGGTTACGGAGAGTAGACAAGTTTACTCCAGCATAATAGCTGAAATCTTTGCCAATTTTATCACTCCAGTTCAATTGAATATCAACACCACTGTTTTCAATTTCACCATTGTTTCCAGCTAAAGTTTGAGTACTGAAAGGCAAGGTTGTGCTGATAACAGCATTCTTTGTCATACGATTATAATAATCTACATCAACATTCAGACGGCTATCAAGTACAGCGAAGTTTACACCAACATTGAATTCTTCTACTTTTTCCCAACCTAACCAGCTAAAGTAGCTTGTATTCTGGAAACCAGGCAATGTAGTATTTCCAAATACACCTGAAGCAGATGTACCAGTTACAATTGAAGCAAATCCATCACTGGCAGAAACATGGTCATTACCAAGCTGTCCCCAGCTAGCACGTACTTTCATGTAGTCAATTACTTCTTGCTTCTTAAAGAAATCTTCATCACTCATTACCCATGCAGCACCCACAGAAGGGAAATATCCCCATTTGTTCTGATACTTGGAACTACCATCTGCACGCATTGTCAAAGACAATAAATATTTTCCTGCATAATCATAACTAGCACGAGCAAAATAAGACAATCCACGATAGCAAGAACCGTCATCACTTACCTCACGTCCTGTTGCATTACCTTGAGTAAGATATAAATATTCATCATAGTCACCTGGAACATTGGTTGCTTTTCCTTCCAGCTTGCGCATCTGTTCCTGACGAGCAGACTGTCCTAACAAGACATTCAGATTATGACTACCCCAAGAATCTGTATAAGTCAATGTATTATCCCATATATAATTATAATAATTTGTGTCTGTCTTGGTCAATCTTGATTCTGAATTCTGTTGCAACGAACTTACCAGATAAGGCTGAACATATACACGTCCTCTTATCAATGAGAAGTCCTGGCTGTAACTTGTCTTGAATTTCAGTTTATTAGGAATTAAATTCAATTCTGCAAAGAAATTTGCCATAACCTGGAAGTTCTCATTCAGACTATTGTTATTGTATTTTGCAATAGCTACCGGATTCGAGAAGTTATTAGTAAGACCAATCTGCTGAGGAGAAGCAAATTTTTCAGGGAAAGCCTCATCATCCGAACGGCTATAATCGTATACTGGAATTAAAGAAGGCATATTGTATGCAGCCAGCCAAGCTGAATTTTCTGCATTGTACTGTTCTGAGTTACTGATAACAATGTTGCTTCCTACTTTTAACCAGTCTGTTGCTTCAAAATCAAAATTTGCACGGAAATTCAGACGGTTATAACTGTTTCGGGTATCCATGATACCATTCTGATACAGATAATTTACACCCACTGCATATGTTGCCTTCTCACTACCTCCGGCAATATCTACTCCATGATTAGTCATCAATGCAGGACGCAGCAACTCATCATACCAGTCAGTATCAGCTCCAAAAGTCAACGAATCATAATCACCGCCGAATTTTTCGATAGAAGCTTTAACCAGCGGTTCATACGCCTGACGGTTAGCTTCAAGTACTAACGTAGCATATTCATGCGAATTAGCCATATCAAGCACATTGGTAGCAGTCTGTACACCTACATAACCGTTATACGTAATCCGCGCTTTTGTATTACGCTTACCTTTCTTTGTTGTAATAATCACAACTCCATTGGCAGCACGTACACCATAAATAGCTGCAGCCGAAGCATCTTTCAATACAGAAATTTCCTGAATATCAGAATTGTTCAAGAAGTTAATGTTATCGTAGAACATACCGTCTACAACATAAAGAGGAGAAGTGTCACCAAATGATCCCAAACCACGGATAGTTACTTTCGGACCACTACCAGGAGCACCCGATGAAACGACATTCATGCCAGGAACTTTACCTTGCAAAGCCGACATCGGTGAAGTTGTAGCCTGAGAAGCAATCTGATCACTTTTTACAACCGAAATAGGAGCTGTCAAATCTTTAGCTTTACTGGTTCCATAACCAATAACGACTACATCTTCCAACTTTTGAACATCATCAGAAAGCTCAACATTAACTGTAGTCTTACCATCGACTTTTACTTCGACAGTTTTCATACCAATAAAACTGAAGACCAACGTTCCGTCTGCTGGAACGTTTTCAAGAACATACTTACCATCTACATCACAGATGGTTCCGAGCGTTGTGCCTTTCACTACAATATTAGCACCAATTACAGGTTCCTTGAATGTTGCATCTGTAACAACACCTTGAACCGTTACCATTCGCTGTGCATAAGCGCCAACAACGAACAATAATGACATCAGAATGAATACTAATTGTTTTTTCATGAATTGATTAAAGTTATGATTCAAAACGATGGCAAAGGTGAACATAAACTTAACGATTCACAAAAAAAGTAATACGACGTTACTACTTCGAGGCCTTTTCACACTACTTTTTTACTACTTTTTTCAGCTAATCAACATTAATAATCAGGTAATTAAAGCATCATTTCAGTTCTATCAAAAAGTCAACCAAACTCATGCCATCGGGCACTTCCATACGCTTTCTGATACGATAACGAGCTGCCTCTACACCTCGTATTGTCAGATTTGTCATTTGAGCAATATCTTTAGTGGAAAGGTTCAGGCGCAAAAAGGCACAGAACCGTAAATCGGTTGCCGTCAAGCTCGGATAGCGTTCACGTAACGTACGGAAAAAGCGCTGATGAATCAAGTCAAAATTCTGTTGGAAAACTTCCCACGAATCCTCTTCTACTATATTTTCATTAATTTGCTTCAGTACCAGTTCCATGTTTTTACGCCCGCACTGCGATTTCGCTAACTGCTCCTGCACAACCAGACGAAGTTTCTCCAGCATTTCCTGCTTGGCAAATGTTCCTAATGCCATACTGGCAAGCTCTTTTCCCTTGAGCGACAACTCTGCCTCCAGCAATTTTTTCTGCTGTTCAGCTATCAGTCTTTGCTGCTCACTCAATTTAATATTCTGCTCTATTTTATGTGCTTCATATTCCTTTCTCTTCTTTTCAGCAACAACCTTTCCCCGCCATCGGGCCACACCGTAAACCAATCCTCCCAACAGCAAAAGATATAAAAACAACATCGGATAAGACATCCACAGAGGTTTATTGATAACAAAAACATACTCCGTTTCATCCAATAAACGGCCATCATCACTATATACCCCAGCCCACAGAGTGTATGTATCAAATTCCAGACTACCAAAGTGAACGGACGGGAAGGAAGAATCTTCTACCAAAAGCTGATTATTGGCATACAGCTTAAATTTAAAACGAATAGCCGGCTGATCATAACACGGATAAGATAAAAGAACAGATATGTCACGATAATCACTGGAAACTGTCGTTTTCTGCGATAAATCCAATGCCAGTTCTTTACCGGATGAAGAAGAAGCCAATATTTGCCGGATTTTTAAACCAGACAAGGCCTTCTGACCTATATATTGTTCGTTCAAATGCAAACAAGCTATACTATTATTCAGATTCAAATAACAATCGTTTCCATCTACATATATTTTATTATTCCCTTCAATACAAGGAGAATTGAACATTTCTACCGGAATACGACGCTTAATTACAAATTTTCCTTCCTGATAAGCCAGAAGAACATATTCATGTGAATTTATCAGCCACAGCATTTCATTATTATGCACATCTACGGCTGTATGGGCATCTGTCAAAAACGGAACAGAAGTATTCAACAAATCATAAGGCCTGATTTTCCGTTCGATATCATCGTACATGAAATATCCTTCTGTATTGGAAAAAACGATACGCCCTCTAATCTTCATTACATGAATTTTGCCGGACTTCTGCTTGCCTCCCAACGTATGAATATGCTCCAAATCTTTTATGCGATGCAAATCATCATCCAGTTTGATACGATAAAGTCCATTGTACATGTGTGAAGCCCAGATTGTTCCAGTACCATCAACTTCCAGCGACTTAATCGGCGCATAAAAATCCTGTACATTATGCGATAGTTTCCATATCCCCGCTTGTTTCTTCCAGATACGCAACTCCGCATAAGAGGCCTCTACCAGCACTTCTTGTCCGTTAATAGACGCCTCAACAATGCATGTACTATTTAACGCTCCGGGAACAGACTGAATACTTCCATTCTGTTCCACAAGCATCGTAGACATATCATTTCCAATAAATATCTGAGAGTCAATTTGTTTTACATACCAATTCTGACCAGACGTATGCGGGAGAAGATGAATTTCACTTGTACGCCTGTTATATTCATAAGCTCCCTGATTGGTAGCCAAATAAATTTTTTCTCCTACCCTTTCCACTCCATAAACCATACCGATACTCAAATCTCTGACAGAAGGAGTGAGCAGTGTTATAGAAGTATTGGTATGAACAAAAGAAATACCATCATCCAGTGCTGCCCAAAGATTATTTTCCCTATCTCCGAACAGTCCCATTACAGAATTATTGTTCAATTGATTATCCCTGTTAAGATGCCAAAGCAGATGTCCTTTCTTATCTACTCCATAAATACCATCCAGAATCGTACCAATAGCCAATATAGAATCTCCAACCATTACAGCCCGGTTGCCTTTTGCCCATCTCAACTGAGCGTCTATATCCGTACGAAGTGCAGAAACAGTACCATGTTCATACACAAACAATCCACTGTCGACAGTAAGCAAAACCATTCCGCTATTTCCATAAGGCAATATTGCTACTACATTGTCATTACCTACAGCTGTGCGCTCCAAAAGAAGATGAAAACGTTGCCCGTCAAACTCATAGAAACCTCCATTAATCATCTGAGCATAAACTTTATCATGACAAGTATAAAAATACAAAGGGCGGAATCCACTTTTTCTGTCCATGTAGCTGACAGCTTTTCCGTCGTACGAATACCAGCCGGTAAACGACTGGAAATAGATTTTTTCTCCCAGGCGTACGATGTGCCAGATTTCATCGTTAGAACTTATTTTATCTTTAATCCCAGCACTCAAAGAATGATATTGCATTTGTCCATCCGTCTTCCGAATAAAGTAACCGAACTCTTCGAAAGAACCAATATATACTCTATCGCCATCAACAAAAACAGAACGGACAATATATCCACCGGGAACCCGGTGAAGTTCCCAGGAAAAACCATCGTAGACCAGCAAGCCATTATTATTACCAAAATACATTACTCCATCGTCACCTTGCGCACACGCCCAGTTCTGATGACCTCCCTCATAATCTTTTACCGTATAGTTTGTAATGGCAGGAATAAAATCAGCTCCCCAGACCTGAGAAAAGGGAAGAAACGAAAGTATTAGAAGTATCTTCAATAGTACTGACTTCATAGGAATTTTTTATAACATTTAAGTACAAAGATACACGATTTATTAAAATTCAATCATATCCATATACAGATTTTGCAGATAAAACAAAAGTCATTCATAGCTTACTGTGCTACGAATGACTTTTACAAATTCCCGTTCTATATTCTCTTTTTCTTATTTACAATGTAATATTTCAGAACGTTCGGCTACTCCATTCTCATTGAATGCCTCCACGCAGAAATAATAATCCTGTGTTGTTGTAAGCGAACGCATAAATAATTCATTTTCATCGTATACCATCCACGAGCTATACAACTTATCTGGAGCAATTCCCCATAATACATTATATCCTTGTGCACCTGGAACAGGTTTCCAACTGATAGCTACATCTCTGCGGTCCGCCTGACGAACCAGTTTTAATCCGTCAATTTTTTTAGGAGCCTTTCCTGTTCCTTTACCAAAAATACGCAATTCTGATATAGCCAGATGAGGGGTAGGTACATGAAGATTACGGTAACGTACATATCTGACTTTTGCAGGATGTGCCAGTTCGACATAGTCATTCGGAGTATCTTTGTAGCTTCTACGACGATCTACCAGAATCTTCCAATTTTTACCGTCGGATGAGCCTTCTACATAATAACGATGATATAATCCCTCATAGCGTCCATACATATTGCTCTGATAATCATGATAATTAATCTGCACAGCACATACTTCAGCTTCTTTCTGCAAATCAATCATCACCCACTGATTATCATTATTAGCTTCAGCAAGCCAAAAAGATTTTGTCTTTTCATCGGTCAAGGCAGCAGGAGTATATTCTTTTACATAAGAAGAAGCTGTGACAGGCTTCTTGTATGAAAGCAACATCCAACCGCGGAACTCTCCTTTTTTCCCTGGTACGGCTGGAGCATAATGAGGATAATCTCCAAAACGAGTATCACAGAACATAATACCGTCATTATCAAAACCCATAGGGAACATACAAAGACGACGCTCCCAATTTACATTGATAGACAAAGACATAGATGCAAAATGCCAGTATGTACTGTCAGGACCAAGTACACTACTTCCATGACCTGCTCCATTCATAAAGCCACCAGGTTTATACGATACCGGATTATGTTTCTGATACGTATAAGGGCCCATTGGATGATCGGCTACATAAACTCCGTCACCGTATACATTAAATTCGGTTCCGGGAGAACCATATTGCAAATAATACTTTCCATTGTGTTTAGTCATCCAGGGGCCTTCTATAAAACCTCCCAGATCAGAGTCGCTTACATGATTTTCTCCAAATCGTTCCCAACCGTGATTTGCCAAATCAAGTCCAAAAAGCTCTTTCTTTTCTCCTTTTGGCAAGAAACGATGGTTACGATCCAATTCTATTCCTCGAATAGGGAAAACATTCGATGATCCCCAGAACATATAAGCTTTACCATCATCATCTATAAATAAATCCGGATCCTGCAAATCGTGCAAAATAGCAGGAACTCCTTTCCAGTCACCTTTCTTTGGATCATCTGTATAAAGCACACTCATTGACCCAGAGGGATCGCCGCATACATATAGTAATGAATCTTTATAATTATGTGCAGCAGGAGCGTTACATCCCTGCGGATACCAGTTGGCAGGAGCCGGAATAAAATTCCAGTTTTGCAAATCTGTAGAATGCCAGTAGCCATGTGAACGAGTGACAAACATATAATACTCACCACGAAATACCACAACGGCAGGATCGGCTCCCGAACGATATGAAATATCCTTATCCGAATTGTAAATCATATACGTATAATCTACATTCAGCGGATTACAAAAAGTTTCCATACGGGTATTCTGAGCAAAAAGCGGCAAAGTCAAAGCCGCACAAGAAATGGATAACAAAAGTGTATTCAGTTTCATAGCTATATAAATTTCGTTTCGCCAAAAGTAGATACATTTTTACGACTACCACTCATCGGCAACTACTACAAGAATACGTTTCCCTTGTTATCCAACCTACTTTTTACTACGTTTACCTTATGTATATCGTTATAAAACAAGGACTTAAGCAAGCATCAGTCTATCAGACTATACAAATGAAAAACAGGAACTTAATAAAGAGTCCCATCGAAATTAATCAAGAGTTCAGAGTCAGGCTCATCAAATTCCACATAAAAATAATCATTACGGTCCGACCAGTCAAAAAGTTTCACATCATCCACCTTTTTCCCTTTTGCTGCAATAGTTTCTCTAACAGCACGAGGAACAACCAAAGAAGAAGAATCCTGATAATCCTTCGTCACATCAAACTCAGAACGTATCCATTTTCCTCCTTGAGTGATATATGTCTGCGCTTCTACTTTATCGAGTACAATATGCTGCCCGTTTTCTGAATACGTTCCACTATATATAAATTCAGCTTCATAAGCACCGACCAATATTTCCCATTTGACATTTTTCACATCCGGATATTTTTGTTGAAAAGCATTTACAACCTCTTCAGATGGAGTAAGAGTTACATTTACATCATCCTTGCTGCATGAAGGGAGAACCAAGAACAATGCTGTCATCAGCATTACAAATGTGATTTTTAAAGTTTTCATAAAATCTTAATTTTTCAGGTTAGGTTTAGTTACATAAAAATAATACAGACAACATCATACAAAAATCTTTTGTTCAAGCAATTAGAGTTTATTAAGTTTTCATCCTTTTTTCTACAACTCCAATCCACCCAAACGACAAATGTTGCATTTTTATTGCGCGGTTTTTCTGAAAAATCGTAACTTTGCGACATATATTTGGATTATAGTGTATGAAAGATACAAAACAGCAATTTGAACATGTGATTGCAATCTGTCGGGATTTGTTCGCGAAGAAGTTACACGATTATGGCGCTGCATGGCGTATAATGCGTCCTTCATCTGTAACCGATCAGATATTCATCAAAGCCAACCGTATTCGGAGTATCGAAATCAAAGGTGTCACACTGGTAAACGAAGGTATACGTCCGGAGTTCATTGCGATTGTAAACTATGGCATCATTGGGTTAATTCAGCTGGAACAAGGATATGCTGAAACTGATGATATGACCGAGCAACAGGCACTTGAGCAGTACGACAAGCATGCTAAAGCAGCATTAGAACTGATGCTTGCCAAAAACCATGATTATGATGAAGCATGGAGAAGCATGCGGATTACATCGTACACTGACCTGATTCTGATGAAAATCTATCGCACTAAGCAAATAGAAGCCTTGAGTGGTAATACGCTGGTATCCGAAGGTATAGATGCCAACTATATGGATATGATAAATTACTCAGTATTCGCATTAATAAAACTGGAATTTGGAGAATAAACATTTACATAGAGCCATTTTTGTATGGGTAAGCATTTGCCGCTTTTTACTGGCAGGTGTTTTCATCTTTTCCGGATTCATAAAAGCCAATGATCCTTACGGAACAGCTTACAAAATACAGGATTATCTGGAAGCATGGGGATTCCAACACCTGATACCTGACGCATTCCCTTATCTGGGAGCAATGGCTATGGGGGTGTTCGAATTTGCCTTGGGATTTTACATGCTGTTCGGAATACACCGCAGAATAACCCCTACCCTCATGTTGGCTGTAATGTCTTTTATGACTCCACTTACTTTATGGCTTGCTATTGCTAATCCGATTTCAGATTGCGGTTGTTTTGGTGATGCCGTAAAACTGACAAACTGGGAAACATTCTGGAAAAATATCGTATTGCTTATTGCCGCCATTTCTGTGTTCAAATGGAGAAAAACAGGAATCGTAAAGCTTGTCAGCGAGAAAGTGGACTGGCTGGTTGCCCTTTACGGAGTTGTATTTATTATCATATATACCCTATATTGCATACGTGAACTCCCGGTATTTGACTTTCGTCCTTACCATATCGGAGCTGACATACGTAAAGGAATGGAAATACCTGAAGGTGAAAAGCCTACAACCTATGAAACAACTTTCATCTATGCCAAAGACGGAGTAGAAAAAGAATTTACCATAGACAATTTCCCATCGGATACAACCTGGACATTCATTGATTCGAAAACTCGCATCAAGGAAAAAGGCTACGAACCTCCTATCCACGACTTCTCGATTATGTCGCAAGAAGACGGAACCGATCTGACTGATATGATTCTGGATGATGAAAGCTATACATTCCTGCTCGTAGCTCCTCACCTGAGAAATGCAGACGACAGCGATATCGATCTAATAAATGAAGTATACGACTACAGTCTGGAACATGGATATAAATTCCTTTGTCTTACTGCTTCATCCGACGAAGACATTGCCATGTGGCAAGACAATACAGGAGCCGAATATCCGTTTGCCCTGACTGATGAAATTACACTAAAAACCATCATCCGTTCCAACCCGGGACTGGTATTGTTGAAAAAAGGAGTGGTTATCAACAAATGGAGCAATAACCAACTACCTGACGAATATATATTGAACAAGCCATTAAACCAGCTACCCATAGGAGAGCTGAATCCCAAAACTGCCAGTCATAAACTTATTGAGGTATTGGGATGGTTTGCAGGCCCATTGATTTTCCTTACCTTATGCGATCTTGCCTGGCTGAGATGGCACAAGCGGAAAACCAAGAAAGAAAATGCCAATAAAGAAAACTAATTATATAAACCCTTTAAAATTTAAACAAAATGAGAAAAAACATTGTAGCAGGTAACTGGAAAATGAACAAGAACCTGCAAGAAGGTATTGCTTTGGCAAAAGAACTGAACGAAGTATTAACAGCAGATAAACCAAACTGCGATGTTATCATCTGTACTCCGTTCATCCACTTGGCTTCTGTAACTCCTATCGTTGACAAAAACATTATCGGCGTAGGTGCAGAAAACTGTGCAGACAAAGTATCAGGAGCTTACACTGGTGAAGTTTCTGCAGAAATGGTTGCTTCTACTGGAGCTCAGTACGTTATTTTGGGACACTCTGAACGTCGTGCTTACTACCACGAAACAGTTGAAATCCTGGAAGAAAAAGTTAAATTGGCTTTGGCAAACAACCTGAAACCAATCTTCTGTATCGGTGAAGTTCTGGAAGAACGCGAAGCTAACAAGCAGAATGAAGTAGTAGAAGCTCAGCTGGCTTCTGTATTCTCTCTGTCAGCAGAAGACTTTGGTAAAGTTATTTTGGCTTACGAACCAGTATGGGCTATCGGTACAGGTAAGACTGCTACTCCTGAACAGGCTCAGGAAATCCACGCTCATATCCGTTCTTTGGTTGCTGCTAAATATGGTCAGGAAGTTGCTGAAAACACTTCTATCCTTTACGGTGGTAGCTGCAAACCGTCAAACGCAAAAGAATTGTTCGCTAACCCAGACGTTGATGGTGGTTTGATCGGTGGAGCTGCATTGAAAGCTGCTGACTTCAAAGGTATCATCGATGCTTTTAAATAATTAAGCGAATTATAACTATTTATCACGGAAGGGCAAATCTGTCTCTTCCGTGATATACTCTTATTCACATTCATAGAATATTCCGGTATGATAAAATATTTATTAGCCTTTGTGTTCCTGTTTACAGCAAGCGTCGCAAACGCACAGCGAAACATCATAGAAAGTCTGCAAACCCGCCAGCCGGGAGAAGGGGTAGTCAGTGTACATCAGGACAGCTACATCACTTCTCTGATAGGATTGCGCTATGCAGGTAATGCAGCAAGCTCCGGAGCTCCCAAAACCTTAAAGGCAAGAGGATTCCGCGTACAGGTATATGCAGGAAACAATTCACGAGTTGCACGGAATGAGGCAAATGCCATGGCCAATAAAGTCAAAAAAGAATTTCCCGATATGCCGGTATATACTTATTTTCAACCTCCCCGCTGGTTATGCCGCATCGGTGACTTTAAAAGTATAGAAGAAGCACACGTAGCCATGCGTAAATTAAAAGCAAGCGGTGAGTTTAAAGAAGTAGCAATCGTACGCGAACAAATTAATATACCCATTGAATAATGATTGATACGAATCTGATGAAATTCCCCGAAGAAAAAGTGCAAAAACTCATGTCGCACTACAAGGAAATACTTTCTTTATTGGGGGAAAATCCCGAACGTGAAGGTTTACTCAAAACTCCAGAACGCGTAGCAAAAGCTATGCTGACTTTAACTCGTGGTTATGAAGTTGACCCTAAAGAGGTGCTGAGGGCTGCAAAATTCAAAGAAGAATACAGTCAGATGGTCATCGTAAAAGATATCGACTTCTTCTCCATGTGCGAACACCACATGTTACCTTTCTATGGCAAGGCCCATGTAGCTTATATACCTAATGGATATATTACCGGGTTAAGCAAAATAGCACGAGTAGTAGATATATTCTCACACCGGCTTCAAGTGCAAGAACGCATGACTTTACAAATAAAGGAGTGCATACAGGAAACACTCAACCCATTAGGAGTGATGGTTGTAGTAGAAGCCAAACACATGTGTATGCAAATGAGAGGAGTAGAAAAACAAAACTCTGTAACTACAACTTCCGATTTTACCGGAGCATTCAATCAAGCTAAAACCCGGGAAGAATTTATGAATTTGATAGGCAGATAAATATATATTCCTCCATAAATAGCTATTCCTTAATATACAATATTTTGCTAATATTCAATTAATCTATAAATATTCCTCATTAATGTTCCATAAAAATTGGAGTAAGTTAAAAATTAAATAAATCTGACTCATAAGAGTCTTTTCGATCTTTGAAAGTTTGAATTTTAGTTTTAGAGAAGAGGTATTTCAAGTGTGTTTCTTCTATCAATGAAATGCTCAATATCTGCAAAGGCTCATAAATACTTCTGTTAAGTTTCATATCGCGTTGAACGATAACAACAAGACAGTAGATGATGATGGGAACATAGAGTTGTATTCTTTTAGCATTCTCTATTACTCTAAAACCTCTTGATTTTAAGTGCTATTTAAGCCATTTGAAGAACAGTTTTACCAGTCAGCAATTCTTGTAGAGTTCTGCCACTTGTTAACGATATGTGCAAGGCATTAATGAAAAACAAGCCCTCTATCTTGCTCTTCATCCCAATATCGTACGAGCTAAGCTTGCTTGTATAGTATTGAAACCAATAAGTTCTATGGTCCCATCAAATAGCATATCTTAAGTAATCTGCCTTCCATTTTACTACATTATTGTAGACCTTTCTTTGCTCTGATTACAAAACAGACTCTTATTTGATGTACCTGTTCAATATTCTGAAGTTATTATAAGCATGACAAATACGCAACGGCAATTTGATTCACAACATATTAGCTTTGCTATCACAAACTGATATCGTAATAATGTGAATGAATAGTGGAATCTGAGTCTCTACGTCGTACAATGTGTGGACTTTTACTCCGCCTTTTATCTTACGAAATTAGCCTATCACAATACCCAAAGGCATAAACCGATAACCATACAATCGAATACATACACGCTATCTTCAAGATGAAAAATATCTGTCACTTGCTTTTGTCTTACCAGCTTAATCATGTAAAAAGTAAACTCGTCGAAGATATGATAATCTCTGTCTTCATTACTTTGTGATAGTAATGACTGTGATATATTCTCGCCCATTCCAATATAAAAATATTTATTGCAAGGAGCCGATTCCAACATGTGAAATACTTCACATATTTATCGTCATCATACTTGCTGACAATCCTATTGAACTTGCTCCTATTCAAAATATAGTAACTTGGATAAAAGAGCCTATCTTGAAATATAGGAATCAATTAAAATCGACATAAAAATCTATTCAGCATTAAATTCTCTGTAACTAACTATAATTCAAACATTTCAAAGAATTTTCTAAGGTTTTAATGGAACAGTAGTAATAATACGAATAAAATAATAAGGCATAACCTATATGGAAAAATTTGGGAAAACGTCTTTCAAAGATACATATTCGCAGTATTATAAAAAAGCATTTTATTTTGCTAAATCTTATGTACATGATGATTTAGCAGCTGAAGATATTGCCGCAGAATCACTTATAGCCTTATGGGAAAAAATGAAAGAAAGTCAAATTGATTATGAAATTCCTTTATTACTAACGATACTAAAAAACAAATCCCTAGACTATCTGAAACATGAAGCAATAAAAATGACTGCATACGAAGCGATATCAGATTGGAAACGTCAAGAACTTTCATTCCGAATTTCAGCACTTGAAGAATTCATTCCTGATGATATATTCTCAGAAGAAATAACTAACATATTTCGCAAGGCTTTATCGCAACTGCCAGAACAAACTCGTAAAGTTTTTATCATGAGTCGCTTTCAGGATAAATCAAATAAAAATATAGCAGAAGAATTAAACATTTCTGTCAAAGGTGTAGAATATCATATATCCAAAGCTTTGAGAAGCTTAAAGATTTCATTAAAAGATTATCTGCCCTTGTTATTGTTTTTCATAGAGCATAACTAATTTATCAATTCATTCTAATAGTTTCTTATCATAATATACTTTTTTATAATAAAAACATAAATTTCCACTAGGGTTACTGATAGACGAATCGTTATATTATCAAAAGCCTAATTATGGAAGATAATTTATTATATAAATATATATCGGGAGAAGCTTCTGAAACAGAGAAAAAAGAAGTTACTGAGTGGATACAAGAATCTCCAGAACATTTACATGAATATTTAACACAACGTAAATTATATAATATTGCCTTATGGCAAGACACCCCGATTGATAAAAATAATGCAAATAAAGGGAAAGTATTTATTTTACGTAAAGTAGCATATAGTATAGTAAAAATTGCAGCCCTAGTAGCAATTGTATTGCTAGTCACTTATATTAAAGGAACAGATAAAAAAGCAGAAGAAATCACTTATCAATCAATATATGTTCCCGCAGGACAACGTGCAGAATTAATGTTGGCAGATGGAACAAAAGTTTGGTTAAATTCTCGCAGCACTTTAAAATTCCCAACATCTTTCCTGAAGGAATCACGCAACGTAATATTAGATGGAGAAGGATTCTTCAAAGTAACTAAAAACAAAAAAAGTCCTTTTATCGTAAAGACTAAAAAATATGACATAAGAGTATTAGGTACGGAATTTAATGTCATAGCTTACTCAACAGATAGTGTATGGGAAACCTCACTATTAGAAGGCTCTGTTGAAATACAATTATATGGAAAAGAAAAATTTCATTTAGAACCTAATACTATGGTTAGCTTACAAGGAAATGATTTAGTGAAACAAAGTATCAAAAAAAAGGATTATTTCCGTTGGCGAGAGGGACTTATTTGCTTTGACAATATTTCCATAAAAGAAATCATGGAGAAACTGGAACTGTACTATGGAGTTGACATTGTAGTAAATAATATCAATATACTAGACAATTATTACACTGGAAAATTCCGTACTAGCGACGGTATTGAGCATGTGCTAAAAGTATTACGTCTAAACAATCTATTTTCGTATGAAATAGATGATAAAACTAATAAAATCACAATTAATTAACCTTTTAAACCCATGAACAGCTTATGACATAAACATTTATTCAAAAAAAGGGATGATGCTGCCACATCACCCCTCCAATATCAGAAAAAATTTTTTCTGATATCATCAAATTAACTTTTAAGTCTAATAACCTAAAATTGATATTACAAAATTATGAAAAATATTTTGTATCAGGTATTTAATGTCCCATTTAAAAATGCACTTCGGTCAATAAATAACACACTTTGGGCATTATTTATCTTTGCCGGAACTGCACATGCTACAGTATCCTATTCCCAAAATACGAATGTCACAATAGTATCTACTTCTATTTCTACGGAACAGATTATCAGTGAAATTGAAAATCAAACAGATTATCTGTTTGTATATGACGTAAACGAAATAAACCTCAATCGTAAGATTAACATCAATGCTAAAGATAAACCCGTACAGAACGTTTTAAAACAAATCTTCTCTGGAACAGATATTACTTATGCCATAGAAGGTAAGAATATTATGCTAATAAAAAAGAAAAAGCAAGTTTCCACATCTAAGCAAAAAGAAAATACAGTAACAGGAATTGTTAAAGACTCTAAAGGTGAATCGATAATTGGAGCTAATATAAAAGTCAAAGGTTTAACAAATGGCACTATCACAGATACAGATGGTAAATTTTCACTAAATATTCCAGAAAACAGTATCTTACAAATTTCCTATATCGGATACATTGCTCAAGAAATTAAAGTTGGGACAAAAAAGAATTTAACTATAACTTTAAAAGAAGATACAGAAACATTGGATGAAGTTATAGTGATAGGATACGGTACGGCAAAACGTGAAAATTTATCAGGAGCCATTTCCACAGTAAATAGCGAGGTATTTGAATCCCGTCCTATTCCTAATGCAACTCTTGCACTACAAGGAGAAATACCTGGAGTTGTTGTAACCCGAAACAGCGGAACTCCTGGAGGAGATGCCAGTATTCGAATAAGAGATATATCATCTATAAATGGAGGTCAACCTCTTGTTCTTATAGATGGAGCAGAAGGAGATTTATCCACAATAAATCCATCGGATATTGAAAATATATCTGTTCTAAAAGATGGTAATGCTGCCATCTATGGCGCTAGAGCTGCAGATGGAGTAATATTGGTAACGACAAAAAGTGGAAAGAGAAATCAACCCTTAAAAGTCTCATTCGATGCCTATTATGCAATAAAAAAACCAGCTCTAATGAAAGAAACAGTTAATTTATTGCAATATGCAGAAATGGGACTAGAAATTACAGATGGATCATGGACACCTGAATATACAAAAGAAGACCTAGATAAAATTGCAGCAAACAGCCCTGAAGTCGTTCCAAATGGTATTTGGGGAATGTATCCTAAATTTTATCAATATGTCGACACGAAAAAGGAAGTTATTGGCAATGGTGGTCAACAATATTACAATGTCAATTTAGAAGGTGGAGGTAATAAATATAGTTATTTGGTTTCTTTAGGATATCAAAGAGAAACAGGTTTACCCAAATATGGACATGATACAGATAAAAGATATTATGTAAAAGCAAAAACAGATATTGATTTACTCAAAAATTTAAAATTTGATTTAAATATCGGTTACGATGTTTCTAACCGTTCATATTCTGCCATAATTGATGGACGTAGTGGTATTGTTCATAATCTGTGGGAAATATTATCATTTTGGGGCCGTATGTGGGCTCCTTTATATAACCCTGAAGGGAATTATTATACATTTCAATATTATCACAACCCAATACAAGCATTAGAGGAATTTGGAGACAAAAACAATGTCAATACAAATTTTACATTTAACTCAAAACTAACATGGAAAATCATTGATGGACTTACCCTTAGCGGACAAGCTATCATAAAAAAGAATGATAAAGATTTAGATGCGTTTTATAAAGTTGTAGATACTTATGATTGGGATAATAATATGGCTTGGACATTTGGAAGTCCTAATTATGCAAGTCGCAGATATGAAAGTAACATTTATAAGAATTTCACATTAATATTAAATTATAAAAAACAAATCAATAACATTCACAACTTTGAATTAATGTTAGGAGGAGCAAATGAATCTTCTAATTCAACTTGGTATGAAGCGGCTAGACAGGACTTTTTACAACAAGAAGTTCCATCTCTAATTTTAGGAAGTCCCGAAAATCAATATTCATCAGGAGGAGGCCAAGCTTGGACTATTAATTCTTATTTTGCCAGATTAAATTATATTCTTTTAGATAAATATATCCTAGAAACAAACTTTAGAGCTGATGCAAGTTCTCGTTTCCATCCAGACTATCGATGGGGATACTTTCCAGGAATTTCCTTAGCATGGCGCTTAAATGAAGAACAATTTATAAAGAAGCTGAATTTATTTGATAACTTCAAGTTACGTACTTCTTATGGATCTATGGGCAACCAATCAGGAATCGGTCTATACGATTATATACCGCTTATTGGTATTAGTAATTCCTATTACCCATTTGGAGATGGCAACAGAGCTTCTTTAGCATATGTAAATGGAATGGTATCATATTCTCGAACCTGGGAAACCATTAAGACGTTTGACATAGGTGTAGATTGGGCATTTTTGAATAATCGCTTGAATGCAAGTTTTGATTATTTTATTAAAAACAATGACAACATGCTTATTCCTATTATTTATCCAAGTGTTTTAGGTGAAAATGCTCCTATGACCAATAATGGTAAATTAAAAGTAAAAGGATGGGAATTATCTTTAGGTTGGCGTGACAAAATCAAGGATTTTAATTATTCTATAAGAGCCAGCATCAGTGATGCTCGCAACTTAGTAATTGAAAAAGGAGGATCTGATACTTATGCCTTGGGACTAAATAGTACTCGCCAAGGTTATCCTATAAATTCATATTTCGGATATGAATTTGATGGAATTATCCAAAATGAACAAGATTTAGAAGCTTATAAAGAAAAATTCTCTGAAGGAGGAATACCTGGAAACCTACGTATAGGTGATGCAAAATATAAAGATTTGAATGGAGATGGAAAATTATCTCTATTCGGAGATGATGGAAATGATGGAGATGTCCGGTACTTAGGTGATCAAAATCCACGTTACAATTTTAGTTTAAATTTCAGTTGCGATTATAAAGGATTTGATTTTTCATTCTTCTTACAAGGAGTTGGGAAAAGAACATTATTCTTAGAAGCAGAAGCAAGTCGGCCATTCTCTCAATGGTGGTTTGACCCATTGGAATATTGGTATGGGAAGACTTGGACAACAGAACGTGTAGATGCGAAATATCCTGCTATAACAGTCGATCAAATACGAGGTAGTTACAACTATGCTCCATCTAATAACACTAAATTTAACGCAGCTTATATCCGCATGAAAAATATGCAAGTAGGATACTCCTTACCAAAGTCTTTACTCAGAAAAATTAATATAGAAAAAGTCAGATTCTATATTAGTGGAGAAGATTTATTTGAAATTCATAATGTTCCAGGAGGATATGACCCTGAAAATTCAGGATATTATGGTAGCTATCCTTTTACTAGGGTTTTCTCATTTGGAACTAATATAGTATTTTAAAAAAGAATAAATATGAAAAAGATATTGTATATTATTTTAGCTTGTAACATCTTATTTTCTTGGTAATAAATTCAATCTCTCAAAAATAGTTTATATAATGATTTGAAAATCAGATTGTTGAAAATTTCACGATTTTAATTAAGGAACAAACAAGAAACAAAATCGTTAATTAAAGGTATTTCCCAATTTTTTGTTTTCACTCTGTTTCTTTCTTTGCACTTGCTTATAATCGGGACTTCTTGAACAGCTTCCCACCAGATTTTTTTCGTCCGATGGTTGCATGTGAGCTTCCAAGAACCACTGCAGCCAAAAGAAAAAAGCAAGTATTCTTTAGTTCATACAAAGATAAGGAAAAACTTATAGGCAGGCAAATTTGGCTGCCTAAATATAGTTTACTTTGATTTAGCATATATATAGGCTAATGGACTAAACTAAACCTTTTCCCGAACTTCGTAAAACACTCCGGTCCCATTGTACAGCCAAAAGAAAAAAACATTCCACGTCATATTTTTCTTTTCGCTGCAACCCCCTTTTTATAAACCATCAACCTTTTACACGAGATCTTCTCTTCCCTGTGTTCGCACATCCGCTTTCGGGCTGCCTGATATGAATTGTGTCGCAAAGGTACTTGTCATGTCTTTCTTGTATGCAAGGTCAAAGCCTAACGGTTCACGACAAAATCTCCACCCTCCGTTCCGCACGGGTAGTATTTAATCGTGAAACCTTGCATAAAGAGCCATGACACCTTTTGAAGCGACATAATTAAATCAAGCCCGAAAGTAGCTGGATGCTACAAGAGGGAAAAAAGAAAACTTAAAATTCAAAGTTATGGCAAACTACGCAACAAACATTTTCCACGCAAGTACGGAAAACAAACAAGACCTCAATAAGATAGAGGCATTTCTGGACGATAATTTCAACGGCTTTGTCAACCGGTATGGCGACACGGTAGATGCCGAATTTGATTCCCGCTGGGAATACCCGGAAAAAGCAATCAACGAATTAATAGCCTTATTGGCAGCCAAAGACAAAATCTATATCCGCATACTGACATACGAGTTAGAGGACGAATACGTGAGCTTTCGGATATTCTCGCAAGGTAAATGGAACATTAAGTTATCCTAAACCTAAACACAATTCACTATGTACGAATACGAAGAAGATAGCGATATTATCGGTTTGTCCTGCACGTTGCTCAATCCATATAAAGGTTACATGGAAGGCACAATCGTGGGCGACTATGGCAATACCATAGTTGTCCGCCTTGAAAGCGGCAAGGAAATTTCAGAATACCGTGATGAAGTGATTATCCATGATTAAACGATAGCAAACGTATGACACAGATAGCAACAAAATTCGTCAAATGGGACATTCCCGAACTGGCGACATTGCAGGACAGCAAGGTTTACAAATTGCGGGTACACCTGAACAACGGAGGCAAGTTAAACCGGGAAGAAAAGAACTGGATTACCCGTAACGTATGGGAAAGTATCTATTTCAAACGTGGAATTGCCTTGAGCGGTTATCACTTTGACTTTTCCGACATCCTCAAACGGTATTTCGTCAAACAGCACGGAAGTATTCACGAGTATTATGCGATTGACAAAACAGCGTTACGCTCGATACTGTACGGCAGAATAGAGGATATTGTAGAAGTAAGCGGTTAAAACAACAAGGATATGGGAGAATACAAATTTTATCAAGACCGTAAGGTTACAAGTTGGGAACGGGATTATTTCAGTGTGAAAGCGGACAGTTATGAAGAAGCCGAGGCAATCGTCCGCTCATGGAACTGTGAGGACGTGTCGAACATCATTGACAACCGTCTTTGCTATGAAGAGTGGCAAGCATTGACCGATACATCGGAATCTATGCTCCCCGAAGAAAACGACGGCAACCCGACAATAGAAATTTTCAATCAAGACGGAGAATCAATAATGACTAATGTACCCGAAACACCTCAATCAAACCAATAGAACCATGAACGTAACAATCGAACACGTCTTTTGCCGCTATAGCGATGAAGCGGAAGAAATCTATTTCCGAATCATGAACACGATTCTTTTTGCAACTGACGAAACCGAACTTCGGGCAAGTATGGAACGCTTGAAGAACGAAACCACGCTCGACGACTATTTCATATTCGGATACGGAGCACACCATATCTGGATAAAGCAACGGCGACCGAGCGATAAAAACAGGATTTTCAAACATCGGATTATGGTAGCCCATTTCTGACAGGAACAGGCAAAAGACCTCCAATGCGCTTTGCGGGCTGAACCGGAACTACCAGCTTCAGCCCGTTCCTCTTTCTCGCAATAGACATGCTGGCACAATCCCCCTTTTATCCTCACGATCAATTTTTATACTGCCCCGGAATACCCGTTTATATTTCTCTTTTCGCTGCAAACCCTTTTTATCGCCCATCAACCTTTTACACGAGACCTTCTCTTCCCTGTGTTCGCACATCGCTTTCGGGCTGCCTGATATAAATTGTGTCGCAAAGGTACTTGTCATGCCGTTCTTGTATGCAAGGTCAAAGCCTGACGGTTCACGACAAAATCTCCACCCTCCGCTTCGCACGGGTAGTATTTAATCGTGAAACCTTGCATAAAGAGCTATGACACCTTTCGAGGCGACATAATTAAATCAGGCCCGAAAGTAGCAGGTGCTACAAGAGGGAAAAAGAAAACTCAAAATTTTATAGGTTATGACAAACGATGTAACAAATTCAAATGGAAGAGTAACGGTAGACGAAGTAATACACAGGGATTCGGTTTTCAGATACCAACTGTTAGACCGCTTACGGTCAGACTGCGAGTATTACCTCAATTACGGTAACAGACACCCCAAAACCTTATGGGCTGGCGACGAAAAATTGCAAATTGAGTTTATGATAAAACTGCATGATAGCTTCAAGGAGGGAGAAAAACCGGAGTGGCTTACGATGGATAAAATTTTGGAATACAGTAAGAGAATGATAGCTCAAGAAGAATAAAATTACTACTAAGGAACAGACTAAAAATGTGATATTATGGCATGGTTGGCAGTAAATAAAGACGGAACAGAATGGATTATGCCCGAAAAGCCCGTTCGGGGCCGGTGTGGGCATTGGGAGTATTTGGAAGAAGTGTACAATGTACCAATCGAGATAGAACTCCCCAAAGGGACTGTTTACAAACTTCTCGGCAAAGAACTGACATGGGATGACGAGCCGGTAGAATTACAGACCAAAACAGAAAAAAGGTAAATGTAGTACGGGCTGGAGTACCAGTTTCAGCCCGGTTACACCGGCTAAAATCTAAAACAGATACGCGGGTGCGATACCCTCTTTTATTTCCGAACAGACACTCATACCGTTTCCTTCGGAAATACCCCTTTATACATTTCGGCTGCGCCATATCCTTTTATATCGAACGGCCACTCATGCAAAGGCGGCTTCTCCGCTTTGTTTCAAGGCAGACTTCGGCCATTTTTCCTTTACCTCTTCTTTCCCTCATTTCTCTTGCCGGATAGAGACAGCGATATCGATACGTCGCACACGCCTTTTGCCGGATCTTCGTCCGATAGTATTTTCCACGATGCAGCGTATATGGTTGTTAAACGGTATATCGTTCTTGCCGCTTCAACCCCAAACAGCCGATACACTTTCTCGCCTGATGTTCTTCCCGCCCACCTGCCGGAACGGGAGCGGTCTTGTGTCGGTGGACGGACAGGTCTTTCATGTTTCCGAGTCCGCTGCGGATTGTTTCGCCTCGACTTTTTCGCGACCGCTTTCTATTTGAAGTCGCCATATCGTTTTTCGTTGCAAAGTTAGTATGCAGACGGGCGCGACCCGATGGTCTTGACCAATGGCGTATCGCACAAATCTTCCTTTATCGGGCCTGCGGTTTGGGGCTTCGCCTCCAAAATAAAGAGTATTTATGCGCTATCCTTGGTGCAGCCCTTTACTGCACCTACTTTTATGCACCGTAAAACTGATTTATTAACTTCAAAAAGCAATCGCAATGAAAAAGATCGAGAACAATTTCGCAGTAACCGGATTCGTGGCAAAAGATGCCGAAGTCCGTCAGTTCACCACCACAAGTGTCGCACGTTTCCCGCTGGCAGTGGCCCGTCAGGAGAAGAACGGCGAAGATACCAAGCGTATATCCGCTTTCATGAACATTGAAGCGTGGCGCAAGAACGAGAATACCGGGTCGTTCGACCAGCTCACCAAGGGCACGCTGCTTACCGTGGAGGGCTATTTTAAACCCGAAGAATGGACCGACAAAGACGGCGTGCTGCACAACCGCATCGTGACGGTTGCAGTCAAATTTTATCCGGCTGTCGATAAAGAGGAGGAAGTTCCTGCGGAACCGGCAAAGAAACCGAAGAAGGGCAAGAAGTAATTCCTGCCTTTTTGAGACAAAGCGGCCCGAAGGCCGCTTTTGTTTTGCTCGTTACCGTTCCGGAACGTCTATACTTTTATACTCCTTCATACTCCACACGAAGAGTCCGCCGTCGTCCATTGATTTTCCCGTGCAAAGTTAAGGCGGTCGGGAACCGGCAAGGCGCGGCTTCATTTGAGGTTAACAACCATCAACTCGCAAGCTCGTCAATACTTGTTCAACACAAATGAAATCGTCCATAGGACTATCCGCTTCCTCCTTGCCTTGTTTCCCTTCTGTCCGCCTTGTGGTCCGCACGTAAAATCAAATCCCGCCGGACGAGGGAAACCCTCCGAAGGCAGGGATAAAAAAACAAAAGTCAAACTTAAAATTCAAGACGTATGAAACAGATGATTTGGTCAAGCTATGACCTGTTGGACGAAACGGCAAAAGAATACTATCAAAATTCACAACGGGAAATATTGGACGATGACTGTTACGAGGTCAGCGATGAAGAATGGGCAGAAGAAGTATATCGCTGGCTGGACGACGAACGGAGCAATCTGAATAAAGAAGTGGACGGCATTATTGTCGTGTTCGGCAACTTGGGATTATGGAACGGCCGGAGACAAGGCTATCAAATATTGGGCAGCACCATTGCCGATATTTTGAAATCCCAGTGCGACGATGCAGAATGGTACGGCGACGGCTATAACATTCGCGGACGGATGGGCCATCATGACGGTACGAACTACACCTTGTATCGTATCGCCAAAGACCGTGATGAAGCGGAGCGTATCGCCGATAAGATTTACAACCGTGAAATCGACGAAGAAGGTTTCCGCCGGAGAACACGTTCCCTCTATCCGTATGTAGCCGCCGTGTACGGCTGGAAAACAAGGCAGCGCAAGCCGGACAAGGCCGCATAAAATGCTGTCCACAAAATACCGCAACGCATCCGCCAGAGATGGTTGCGGTATCCTTTATCGAATGGGCGAAACACAGAACCGTCTCCTTTTATAATCAGCTCCATTCCTTTTTATCACTACTCACGGAGCAATATCCGCCTTTTATACCGACCCCGGTCTTTCGTATATCTCCCGTCTTTTCTTCTTTCCATCACCGGTTTGGTTTTACCAGATGCAAAGGTAGGCCGTCGCACTTGATCCGGTGGCTTGAAGTGCATTTCTTGCAAAATTCTTCCTTACCGGGGTAAGAGTAATTTTCCAAGGAAAGCCACCGTATGAAGTTTTCCCGACAGCCGTGTACCGCATCCGTAAAACCCCAAAGCGGTTCAGGAAGAAAGAACCGACAAAAGGGAAAATAAGTATTAACAATTTCAAAAAACTAAGATTATGCCTAATCATGTGACAAACCGTTTAGAAATAAACGCAGACCGGGAAACAGTACAAAAAGTAATGAATTTCTTAAAAGGTAAAACCGATGATGACAATACGCCTTGTTACATCGACTTCAACAACATCATTCCTATGCCTGAAGAACTGTTGATAGAAAAAAGCAGCAGTGGAGATTTGGGTATGAAATACCTTGAAGCAATGCAGTTGAAGCCATTCTATTTTTTATTGGACGATGATGCTTTGAGAACCATTCAATGGATAGAAGGATTGGCGGAAAAGGACAGAAAAGAAGCGCTGCAACTTGGAGCATCGTATTTGGAAAATCGGAAAAAGTACGGTTATCCCACTTGGTACGAGTGGTCTACCGCCACATGGGGTACAAAATGGAATGCCTATCACCAAGACTTTGAAGAGCCGAACATACTTTGGTTCGATACGGCATGGAATGGAGTGCCACTGCTTATCCAAAAACTTTCCGAGATATTTCCGGATGTGGAATTCCATTACGCCTATGCGGACGAAGACTTAGGTTTCAATACGGGAAGAGGAACAGCCCGCAATGGAGAAATCAACATGACGATACCCGAAGGTAGAAGCAACGAAGCCTTTGAAATCATGTTTTTTGTGAAACCGGGAATGGACGAATATTTTGAACTGACGGACGAAGGTTACAAATGGGTTTCCTAAACATTCGGTACAGATAATGACCGGTGCAGGTTCGGGATACATTGACAATGGATGTGTCCTGAATCCTTTTGCCGGAATTCCCCCTTTATATCTTCATGGCTCTTTCCCTTTTATCGAAACGCGGTCCGTTCCCCTTTGTACCGTGACTATCCAGCCGGAAAGTAATCCTTTTATAACATTTTAGCTTCCCCCGTTTTATCCTCCTTACAGCCGTTTCCCAACACTCCATGCCGAAAGCCCGCTTATTTTTTCTGCAAAGTTCGATTGCCGCTTGTCTGTCCTGTCAAGAACCGCTTACGCTTGCTGTCGAAAAATCTTCCTCCCCGACTTTGTTGGAGAGTGTATTTTTCGCAGCCTTCTTGCCTGGACCGACCGTCAATCCTATAGGCAGAAAAATAATCAACCTTTCGGTACAGGATTGTACCAAAGGGAAAAACAAAAAATAGTTCAAACTTAAAATTTAGAGCGTATGACATTTAAAGAATTTATGCAAGAGAACGGTTATGAGTTACAAACAACCTTTTGGGAAGACTTCTCAATAGCGGACAGATTTGGGTTGGCGGCTGTTTTGGACACTTTCAACCGGGCTTTCAGGGAGTGGAAAGGGGACTATAAGTTCTTGACGGAACTGACATTGGTACTTAACCATAAGATATGGCAATACTATGAAAACAGACCGGATATGGCGGTACTTTACAATACTCTTTGGGAACAAGCCGACCAATACGCCAAAGAGAATCTGAAAGGGAACGAGTTAAGCTATTACTGGGAGGTGACGGATTAAATATATAATACCCTCGCATGATATAAAGAAAAAGAGGCAGTTCTAAAAGCCTCTTTTCTTTATAGGTTAACTTCTAATTCTTTTCCACCAGATAAACAAAAATACGCATTCTGGAGCTGGTGTAAGTATTCTATGCGGTGTCCGCTTACCGTATATTCATTAGCATGAGTGGTAATGTAATATACAGTTTGATCATCCCAGTCTTGTGTAATCTCCATTTCATCATTGTCAAATGTATAATCGTCAAGCTGATTAAAACCGCATTGCAAAACCAATTTTTCAGTAAGTAATATTGGCTGAATGTCTCCATTTGTTTTATACGGAGGTTCTCCCCATTTATAAACAACGGATATATTCTCTTTTCTCAACTTAGGATCATAATCCAATGCACAAACCAAAGATGGTTTACCTTTATAAGCAACGTAATTGCCAACTCTCAATTCTTTAATCATAACAATTCTGTATTATCTTTTAGACTAAAAACTTAATCCCTCTTAAATCGCTAATAGATACAAATCTACAAAATAAAATGAAACTTTTACACGTCCTTTATTTTCCCTCTTTTACGGCACTCAGGAATACTTTTGCCGGTTTGAAGGCGGGGATGGAATGAGCTGGAATCACAATAGTTGTGTTCTTTGATATGTTACGGGCCACCTTCTCTGCCCTTTGCTTGATAATGAAGCTACCGAAACCCCGCAGGAACACTTCGTTCCCGGCAATCATCGCATCTTTTACATTCTCCATGAATGCCTCGACCACGGTCATTACGACCTCTTTCTCTATTCCGGTCTGCTGTGCAATCCGGCTAACAATTTCTGCTTTTGTCATATATAAGAATTAAATAGCAATGTACAAAAATGCAACTTTTTTTGGATAAGTCAAATCTTTGGCCCACCTTTGCGGCGAAATAACGCAAAGGACATTTTATAATCCTCATCGGAGGGCTATGGAAGCCGGATAAGATGACTGGGTAAAACCATCGTCTTATCCGGCTTCCGTCGTTTTCTGCCGGAAGTAAACCATATAATATAAAATACAAAGACGTATGAAAGAAAAAGTGATTGATTTTGGGAATGAGAGAGTTTCCGTTCTGTTTAAGAAACTGTTTTTCCCCACTCTGTTGGGAATGTTGAGTATGTCGGCGGTAACGACTATCGACGGGATTTTCGTGGGACACGGCGTGGGCAGCGACGGGATTGCAGCTGTAAATATCTGCGTCCCTCTACTGATGTCACTCATGGGTGTTGGACTGATGATGGGGGCAGGTTGTTCCGTAATCGCTTCCATTTACTTGTCGAAAGGAAAAACCGTTTTGGCACGTGCGACCATCACCCAAGCCATGCTTTTCGTGACGCTCATATCCGTAACCGTCGGAGGATTCATTCTGGCGTTTCCCGAAGAAACCGCCCGTATGCTTGGCTCGTCGGAGCATTTGCTGCCGCTGGTTGTCGATTATCTGGTCTGGTTTTCCCCGTCTCTGCTGTTCGAGTTGTGGATTGCCGTCGCCTTGTTTGCCATGCGCCTGGACGGCGCTCCGAAACTCGCCATGTGGTGCAGCATCATAGCCGCAGCGGTGAATGTCGTTCTCGACTGGCTGTTCATCTTCCCGCTGGGCTGGGGAGTGATGGGGGCGGCATTTGCTACCTCCCTGAGTTGTTTGGCCGGGGCAACGGTGACGATGGGTTACTTGTTGTTCTATGCCCGTGACACTCGTTTGCATTCTCTCCGTCCGGGTAGAAAAAGGATTTTATTCTTCTTCCATGATATAGGAATGCAGTGCAAGATAGGCTCATCCGCCTTGTTAGGCGAATTGACAATGGCGATATTGCTGTTCATCGGCAACCAGGTATTCATGCGCCATTTGGGAGATGACGGAGTAGGTGCTTTCGGAGTAAGCTGTTATTATCTCCCGTTCGTCTTCATGATAGGTAACGCCATTGCCCAATCTGCCCAGCCTATTATCAGTTACAATTTCGGCACAGGAAGCACGGAAAGAGTTCGTTCCGCCTTACGCGTTTCCGTGTTTGCGGCATTAGTTTGCGGAGTCATTTCTACTGCCGCCTTTATCCTGTTTCCTGAATTGCTTGTCGGACTATTCTTGCGCATTGACAATACTGCCGCACGCATAGCGATAGAAGGATTCCCTTATTATGGCACGGGATTCATCTTCTTTATTTTGAATCTCTCCATTATTGGATATTATCAGAGCATGGAACGGATAAAGCCGGCCATAACATTTGCAGTCTTACGTGGATTTGTTTTTCTGGTTCCGTGCTTCATGGTATTACCTGCCATAATGGGAGTAAAAGGAATTTGGCTCGCCTTACCGTTGTCTGAAATTCTGACGACTTTAGTGATTGTCGTTACATTTTGGATATATTCCCGGCAACGTGCCATAATTTGCAGGCAATTTTTTCGGATTTAGGTTCCATGTAAAATGCCGCTGTTAAAAAAGTTTAAAGATTGGTAGCGGCATTCTGAGCAGTTATCTGGAATAAAAATTCCGCCAAATGCATGATGTATTAATAAACATTAATGGAACATAAACGATAATTCGTTATCAAAACTGTACATTTGTATAACATATTATATACATATAACAATAAATATATTATAATTTATGGATAAATACATCATTGGCGAGAACGCTGGTAAAGTTTGGCGTTTATTGAATAGTGACCATCTCCGTAAATGGGAATTTTCAGAGATAAAGAAAATTACAGGGATGGATGATGCCGAGTTGGGTAGTGCTATTGGCTGGTTGGCCCGTGAAGATAAGGTACAATTCGAACTTGAACATCATAACAGTAAGGACGAAAAGGCATACTTGTATCTTATGTTGAATGTATATATTTGACTCCTTCCTATAATGCTGAAAAAAGAAAGAAACCATGCTGATGAAAAACATGATTTCTTTCTTTTCGTTTGGTATAGAACACAATGACGGGACACTTCCATCAATGAGAGACCGAGTTGGAGAAGACATTGATGACGACCACTCCGGCAATAATCAGGACCAGCCCGATGATGGCAGCCAGGTCGAGGTGCTGTTTGAAAACGAAAAAGCCGATAAGCGCGATAAGAATGATACCCACTCCCGACCAAATGGCGTAAGCTATGCCTACCGGAATGCTCTTCAGTACGACACTCAAGCAATAGAAAGCCGCCGCGTACCCCAGAACGGTCAATACGGACGGAACGAGTTTGGTAAACTGTTCGCTCTGTTTCAAGAAAGAAGTGGCTACAGTTTCAAAAACGATAGCCAAAAACAAGATAAGGTAAGTTTTCATTTATCTACATTCATCTTTTGATTTATACGAATCATATTCCGACTCCTGGCACGAAAGAACCGGCGAGACAATGCCGTCGTTGTCTCATACGTGTTACTGGTCGCGCCGGTAGTCGCTCTTGCTAAAACCGCCGAACACCGCTTTCAGAAGTTTACCCACTACCCAGAACACAACGATTATCAATATTACTTCCATACTACGTTTTTATTTAATCTGTATTAATAAATTAAACATCTGCTGTTTGTTACCAAGAGTGCGAATCCGTTTCAACCTCGTTTTCCGACAGTTAAACCGTTTATAAGCGGTAGTTGCCGCCACCCTTTTCGTTTTACGGGTTATTCTTCCGCCGGACTGTCGTCCTTTTTCTTTTTCCGGGTTCCCAAGGGGCCGCTGAATTTCCCCCTGTTGAGTTTTACCCCATGCCTGTGGAGCACGCTGAACACCGAACTTCGGCTGCTGTACCCGCTTACCGCCATGATGTCCTCAAACGAATGGCCGTTGACATACATGTCAACGATAGTATTTTCCTTGTCGGCCTTGTCCATAGCCTTCATCGTTTTCTTCGGAATCTTCGCTTTCTGTTGCAGGTTCAAGACACGTGCGGACGAATATCGCAGTATCGCCACCTCTTCGGGAAGCGCCCCGAACATCTCCAGCACATCGGCAACCGTCGTTTCGGGAAACAGTTTACCCCGTGAGTCGATCCGGTCATGGATGGATATGATGCGTACCACCTTGATACGGCACAACTCAATGAAGGCCGACAGTTCGCGCGACCCTCGGAGGGCATTGCTGAATTTGGCCACCACTACCTCGTCGCCCCTTTCGAGGCCCGCCACAAGCTGTTTCCATTTAGGCCGTAGCGCCTCGCTTTCGACCGGTTCCTCTATCACTTGTACACAGCCGTACTCCTGCATCCATTCTTTGTCAGCCTCGAACCCGTCGTAACGATCCGCCTTAAATATGTAACCTACTTTTGCCATCTAATTGTACACTTCTATGATAACAAGTACAAATATAACAGTTTTATTTTAAACTAAACCATACTTTGAGTGGAAAATCGAAGAAAGCACTTGGATTTTCCCGTTTTCTTCACTTGTTTTCATTGAAAATCAAACTATTAAGTACAATGTTAAAAATAGCTTATAAAACAAATTTCAACACTTGCCATCTTGAAAATAATACTTAGATTTGCGCTGTAAAATTCAAAATTGAACAATGAATAATAGAAAATCATACTTAAAAATCATACTTTCCATTGCTGGACTTTCTGCCGCTTCAATTGCCGTTTTCACATTCCCGTCATGCGACGGTCCGAACGGCAAATCACTGGCGGAACCCCAAGACACGCCTGCCGGTCTGTACAGAGAGTACCTCTCCGAGATACGCAAGTCCCAAGAACTTTCCTTTGAAGAGCTGACCGTATGTATCGGGGAATGGCAAACCTTGAAAGATTCCGTGGCTGCAGCCATTCGGCGGGACACGGCCCGTCAGACCCATTCCGGCACACGGGAAGAATGTCGTCTGTTACACGATTCCATTTGCTCGGAACTTTCCCGGTTGACCCTGTCGAAACCGCGCACCTACAAGGAAGTGTTGAGCCTGAAAGAGCGGTTCTCTCCCTATGCCGGAGACGTGGAACTGCACCGTTCCGCCGAGGAGATCCGTCCGTTTTTCGCAGCACTGGATAAACGGCCTGCCTACCGTGGCAACAAGGAGCAAACGCTGTCGGCATATCGTAAGTTGCTTGCCGGAACCCTGAACGACGGCATACACGACAGTCGTGACCTCAAGAGATTCATCGAGAAAGAAGACGCCGTTTTTCGCGCTTTTCTGTCCGGTCTGCACGATTCCGGCAGTGCAAACATGGCCGACATTACCTGCGACACGGAGAAGTGCTGTTCCGAGGTGTTTCTCGCCGCCGGACGCAAAGAGATTACCTACAAGGAGGCCCTGATATACATGGCCCTGCGTGCCGACCGCCGACTGATACAGAACGTGCGTACCTGTCTCGACGACATACATCGGGGCGAAGTCGCAACACCCGAACAGGCACACGCCTACATTTGGATGATACTCCAGCCCTACGCTTCCTTGGACGGCCTCTGTATGACGCTTCTCTCTCCGGAGGATAAGAAAGCCCTCGACCGGATTGCGACCGAGACACCCGGCGCTTTCGAGACACTGCGTAAAATCCTGCCGTCGGAAAGAAACCGGTTGGACGAGCTGCCCGGTATGCTCATGGAGATATTCATCGCCTCTTTGTAAAAGCCTGTTCACAAAATAAACGATATATGATTATGTTACGACACTTTTTGGATGACTTTATGTCGTTCGTACCCCTGCAAATGCCGCAGCTTCTCAATGTGGCGACAATGGAGGAACCGCAGTTTTACGGCGACTACGTTCTGCTCACGTTCCCGTTGCGGGACCCCTATGATTTGGAGGAGGTCATGGACATATTCGAGGACGACATGGAGCTGATCACGCTCTACCACCATGTGCCGGTCGGATTGGAAAAATCCGGTCATAGCACCTGTGCCTACTCCAATCCCGCTTTCGGACAAATGTTCAAGATGAACGCCCGGACAGACGCAGACGGTAAGGTAAACCGCGTCATCGCGACCGTTTACGATTCGTTGGAACTGATGTACGGCGACCTGTCTCTCGACTTGAAACTCCACACCGGAAACGGCAGCTTCAAGTACAAGAAGGAGCTGGAAGACGTGCTGTTGGATTTCATGTAAAACAGTTCCTATGCGAAACACGATATATCGCCAGATGATTTTCTGCATCGACACATACCGCACATGGATAGAGGTGGCCGATGACAACCTCTACAAGGAGCACGTCATTCCGAGGAACAACCGGACCGATTTCCTGGTTTCCCGCACGCTGGTACTGCGTGCTTGCAAACCGCATGGCACATACGACCGGGGCATGACGTGGACGATTCCGGAGCATGATCTGGACGCGGCACTGGCTACATACCGCAAGCAGAACGGCATATTCAAGTCCCGGATGAAGAAAGGCGCATCGTCCCTGACAGCTGAAGACACCGAGAACATTATCCGCTTGGCCACCCACGGGATTGTCCGCTTGGAACTCGTGGTACGGCCCGTTCACATACCTTCAAAACCCTATTACCTGTTATGACTTGGATTATATTACAGTTTGTGTTTCTTGCAATGCCTGTCGTCCTTCCGGCACTGTTGTACAGGAGCAGACGTTACTTCATGGCAAAATTCTACGATAAAATGATATGGAGCGAAAAGGCCCGCAGGTTGTACACCCATGTGCTGCTTATCGTATTGCTCCTCTTCCATTATGTCTATACGAGCGGACACCCCGGCGAGTTCGGTGTTGTGCCATCCACCATTGTGTGTGCCGCATGGGCCTCTTTCCGGCGGGCGGACCGATGGATGCGCTGTTTGCTCGACCGGCCGAAACGTTTCGTCTGGTTTGCGCTCTTGGCATTGGTCATCGGCTTCGTGCCGCATCTGTACACGATGTCCGTAACCATCGCCTTTATTCTTTTGGCTGCCCTGTTCTACCCGTCGGCAAGGGTCATGTCCGAAAGGACAGACATGCGCAAATTCCTCGAATGGCTGGAATATCCCGGAGCATTAGCCGACAGTTATCATAGTATCATCACGCAAGACTGCCATGATAATGCGGATAATGGCAGTCCATACAATCCGCACGATATGAATCATCAAAAACAGAACGAAAATGAGAAATAGAAATGAAGCACCCGCCACCATACTGGCCAACACGGAAGTGTTCGACTATCTGAAAGAAAAAGTCGGCGAGCGGAAAACAAGAACAGAAGCCTACTGCGACCTGTTGGATAAATCGCTGGCAGGTTTCGTCTCCCCGTTTTTAAGGAAACAAGACTACGACCTCGGTCCCTGCCAGTGCCATGTGACCGTTTCCGACCTTGCATCCGAGTGGCATTGGCACCGCGCCACCGTCCGCTCGTTTCTGGACACGCTCGAAGCATTCGGGCAGTTGGAACGTATCCGGCTGGCGAAAAGCGTCATCATTACCATGCACCTGCGAATCGGCACGCCTGACATGCCGGACAGTGGGCAGAAAGAAACGGACTTTGCCACAAGAATACAAGGAATATTGTACGATTGGGTGATTGGCAAAGCAACTTCTTTCGATGTCGGCAAATCATGCGGACAAATCATGCGTCAGACCTTGGCGGAGATAACCGGACAGGACAGCCGGGCCTATCCGGACAACCATTCCGGCACGACATCCGTGCATACCCTCCGATCAGAAGAACAATTGCGTGAGACCGTTTTGGAGTGTATCGCCCATGCCGCCCTATGGCGGGTTCTGCGCAAGTCGAGATTCGACGACGGCTCACCGCTCGTGCAGTTCTTCCGGTCCGATCTCGGTGGGGAATGGGCGGCGTTCATCGAAGCCTCGAAAGAGCTTGCAGAGCTTGTTATCGACGGAAAGCCGGATGGAACGGATTTCGGTATGGACGAAGAGACGGAACGCCTCGAATCGCTTCGTAAACCCTTTCTATCGCTTTTAGCGAAGGCGCAGGAAGAAAGTTGAACAGGGATTCGCAGACAAAGATTGTATAACCACGGGTAATTTGCCCCGGTTCCGGTCCAAATATCCTTCCAGTTATAGCAGGCATCCGGGCTTGCCCGTCTGCCACTGAACAAAGGGAAGGGGGAGCCTAATACCCCGACCGACATTCGTCGGTGGGAAGGGTGTCCGTACAAGCAGCAAGCTGGGACACGGGGGATTGTCCGAAATAACACGGAAGCAGTATGGCAAATGCAAAACAGGTTCTTGACGTTCAAGTGTCGAAAGGAATCACCGCCGCCCAAGGCAACGAACATCTGCGCAATCGCAGCAAAGAGGCAGAGAAGTACGCCATGAGTAAGGGCAACTACGATCCCACTCGCAAACATCTGAACTTCGAGATTGCGTCCGGAGGCAAGATACGCCCTATTGACACGAGCCGTAATATCCCGGAACGGATGGCGGACATATTGGGCCGTCGCGGAATAAAGGACCCCAACGAGGGACTGATCGAACCGAAATACCGCACGGTGGTAAACATCATCTTTGGAGGTTCGCGGGAGCGGATGCACGAACTCGCATTCGGTACGCAGAAGGTGGATTTTGAAAAAGGTGCGGACAATACCAGCATCAAAAGGAAGAGCGACATCGAACGTTGGGCAAAGGATGTCTATTCATTCGTTTGTGGCAGATACGGAGAGCAGAATGTTGCCGCCTTCATTGTACACCTCGACGAGTTGAATCCGCACGTGCATTGCACGCTTCTGCCAATCAAAGACGGGAAGTTTGCGTACAAGGAGATATTCGCCGGAAAGGACAAGTTCGAATATAGTGCGAGAATGAAACAGCTCCATACGGACTTTTTCGCCGAGGTCAACACGAAATGGGGAATGGCGAGAGGCCGGAGCGTCGCCGAGACCGGCGCACGGCACAGGACGACGGAAGAATACCGCCGTATGCTCTCGGAAGAGTGTACAACTATCGAGGAGAATATTGACCGCCACCAAAAAGTGCTTTCCGATCTTCATTCGGATATACGGCTGGCAGAGCGCAGGGTAAAGGGTCTCACTTCAATGGTGGAAAACCTGCGACGAGAGAAATCCGAAAAGGAGGCCCAACTGGCAGCACTCGAAAATGACATGAACTCCCGAAAAGACGATGCCTTGGCCATATCCGCCGAGAAAGAGAAACTCGAAAAAGAACTGGTCGCTATCCAAGGGAAACTGGCAGACAAACAGGAGAAGTTACAGACTGCCGACCGACAGCTTTCCGACCTCAAAGAGAATATGGATGCCATTCAGGAACGCACGGAACAGCTTAAGGAAGAAGCCTACGAATACACCCGTGATGTACATTCCAAAGTGGACAGCCTGCTCAAGGATGCCATGCTGGAAAACATGGTCGATGAGTGGCGGGAACTGTCGGCACGTATGAAGCCCTCCGAACGGCAACTGTTCGATGGCACCCTCGTGCGCTCCGTGGCAGAACAAGGCACGGAAGTCATGCACTGCGCCACACTGTTGTTCCTCGGCATGGTCGATGATGCCACTACATTTGCCGAAACACGTGGCGGAGGTGGTGGCGGCAGTGACCTCAAATGGGGACGCGATGACGACGAGGACAACCGGGCATGGGCGCTCCGCTGCATGAGAATGGCGAGCCGCATGATGCGTCCGGCCATCGGCAAAAAGCCCAAACGATAAATGGCAAAGATTGCCTGAAAACTGAATAGATTACAATTAAAAAATTGGAATTATGACAAAGAATATCATCTTTATCTTTGCGGCGTTCTGTACGCTGCAAGCCCGTGCGGATGTACAACCCACGGAGAAGGATACTGTACGCTGCATGTTCCGTTACGATGACACTGAACTGCTGCAGCCGTTACAGCCCTCATATCTTGACGGAGTGGTCGTCCCGGCACGGGGAAACGGCAACTGGTTCGTCAGTATCGCCGGAGGCACGACGGCCTTTCTCGGCACCCCGCTTGGCTGCGAAGACCTGTTCGGGAGGTTGAAACCCTCGTATAGCCTTGCCATTGGCAAGTGGTTCACCCCGTGGGTAGGCGCACGCATAAATTATAGCGGCTTGCAGTTCAAGGACGGTACGCTGGCCGTGCAGGAATACCACCACCTCCATGCGGATCTGCTATGGAATGTGCTCGGCGGCAGTTATTCCCGTCAGGAACAGGTACGCTGGCATCTGGCTCCCTTTGCCGGTATCGGGCTGCTGCATCATGCGACCAACGGGCATAACCCGTTTGCAGTCTCTTATGGTATACAGGGGCAGTACCGGATTTCCAAAAGGGTAAGCGCCCTCGTGGAACTCTCCGGCGCAACCACTTTCCAAGATTTCGACGGGTATGGTAAGGAGAACCGTTTTGGTGACCACATGTTATCGCTTACCGCCGGATTTTCTTTTCATATCGGCAGGGTCGGTTGGAAACGCGCCATAGACCCAAGTCCTTATATCCGCCGCGATCAGTGGCTTGTCGAGCGCGTAAATGCTTTGTCGGAAGAGAACCGTCTTTATGCAGGGCAGCATGACAGAGACCGACGGGCACTCGCTGAGCTGAAAAAGATTCTGGAAATCGAAGGATTGCTCGACAAGTACAGCCATCTTTTTGATGACGACGATGCATTCGACGGCAACCGTTATCCCAAAAACAATTACAGCGGTCTGAACTCGCTTCAAGCGAGACTTAAGAACCGGAAGTGGGACGGGAAATCTCCCTTGGATGGGAAGGGTACACAATCTGCCGACACAATTCCCCTTTGTGCGGGTCAAGACACACTCTGTATGCAATATTTGGCTCGTATGCAGAACGGAAAAGAGTGTATCGGCTCACCCGTGTATTTCTTCTTCCAACTCAATACGGCGCGTCTCACGGATACCTCCCAGACGCTTAATCTCGACGAGTTGGCAAGAGTAGCGAAGAAGTACGGGTTATCGGTAAGCGTCATTGGTGCAGCTGACAGTATGACCGGAACAGCATCCGTAAACAATGTCTTGAGTGCATCAAGAGCCGATTATATCGCTGAAGAATTAATCAAACGTGGGGTGTCGGGCGACAAGATAACCAAAACTCACCAAGGCGGCATTTCCGATTATGCGCCCAATGAGGCCAACCGCCATACAAAGGTTGTGCTGCATCTCAAATAATACTTTTTGTTCATACGATATAAAAACATTTTTTTTCGTTTATGGAGAGCCTGTCTGTGAAGATCGGCTCTCTTTTTAAACGGAAATCTGACTGTTTGATATTTTCTAATCGGTAACGAACATCGTAATTATTTATTATATACTATCTTTGCATTCAGTCTTTTACCGGTATAATTCATGAACATGCAAAACTCTTATTTGACCTCGAAGCCGCACTACGAGATTCTGGACGGACTGCGCGGCGTGGCGGCTGCTATGGTAGTGGCCTTTCATCTGCTGGAAGCGCACTCCGGCGGCAACCATCTGAACCAGATTATCAATCATGGCTATCTGGCAGTAGATTTCTTCTTCATGCTTTCGGGCTTCGTCATCGGCTACGCATACGATGACCGTTGGAACCGGATGAGCACGGGAACCTTCTTCAAGCGTCGTCTTATCCGGCTACAGCCTATGGTGGTCATGGGGAGTATCGTGGGAGCCGCGCTCTTTTGGTTTCAGGATGCCCCCTGTTATCCGGCAATGGAGGGCGTGTCCGCCGGTGCGGTGCTGCTGGTCATGCTGCTGGGTTGTACGTTGCTGCCTCTGCCGCTGAAGTGGGACGTCCGGGGATGGATGGAAATGCACCCGCTGAACGGGCCGGCATGGTCGCTTTACTACGAATACATCGGCAACATATTGTACGCCTTGTTCATCCGCAAGTTCAGCAAGACGGCATTGACTGTCCTCGTGGCGATAGCGGCGTGCTTCACGGTACACCGCTGCCTTACCGCACCTGCCGGCGACATCGTGGGCGGATGGGCTTTGAACTGGGAACAGCAGTACGTGGGACTGGTCCGGCTGATGTACCCCTTCTTCGGCGGACTGCTCCTGTCCCGGCTTGGCTGGCTGATACGCACCCGCAAGAATGCTTTTGGGTGGTGCAGCCTGATGATAATCGCCGTGCTTTCCGCGCCCCGTATCGGTGGGGAGGACGGGTATTGGATGAACGGGCTTTACGAGGCTTTCTGCATCATCTGCATTTTCCCGGTTATCGTCTCGATGGGAGCGGGAGGCAGGATAACGGGCAAACGCTCCGCTGCCGTATGCAAGTTTCTGGGCGACATATCCTATCCCGTCTATATCACCCACTATCCGCTGGTCTATATTTATACGGCATGGGCGTTCAACCGTCAGGCGACACTTGCCGAAGGCCTTCCTTACATGCTGCTCACGTTCGTCGGGGCGTTCGCGCTTGCCTATGCCTGCCTGAAGTGCTATGATCTCCCGGTGCGCAAATGGCTCACGGAACGTTTCTTGAAGAAGAAATAAAAAGCGGTAAAGAAATCCTATATTTATTATCGTATTTCTGTCGGATGACAGATAAAGTTCCGACGCCGAAGGTGTTTTGCGGACGACACAATCAGATAACGCGAACCCAAATGTCTATTACTGTTTCGCTGATAGAAGAAAAGCCCCTTGATGCCTTTGCCATAGGTTTGAGGGGCTTTTGGGGAGGCTACAAACCTCTTTTTGTTGAATAGGTTCTTTTGATATTGTCACACCTTTTTCTATCCCGACCGACGTATAAAACGTGCGTGTGCATGTCGGTTGTACAGGCCAAAGACATACCGGGAGAATAAAAACAGCACTGCCCGCCTGTAGAGGGGTTTCCTACAGACGGGCAGTGAGTAAGACACGGAATTAAAGTTTGGCGGTTGTCACTGGATAGTTACGCCACTGGGCGGTACGTAGGCTGCACGGATGCGGAGAGGTCTATTGATGCGGGGTGCTTTACCGGTAGTGCCGTTATCATTCGTGTATATATCGTCCCAATCACTTTCTGCATAACCACCGTCTGGCAGGGCCTTGGTGGCACGGGCATAGCTGGTGCTCTCTGGATAGATATACGCAGGCCATATTCCTGTTCTATCTTTTGCTGCCGCCGATGACCAGTAGAAATTGTTCTGGAACTCCGTGTATGTATTGTAATAAGAGGTAAGAATACTTTCCAGTTGGGAGATACCGGGCAGGAACCAACCGGAAGAATTGCTCATGCCCTGTACGGCTCCATTGGCATTGCGCTTGTTCTTGTTATAGCAATATTCCGCCGCTGAGCGGGGTTTTTCGTTCAGGTTCATTTCTGATTGTCCAGCTTGGGTAATAATGCGCCGGGTAGCTGCCGCCCCATGTTTGTTTCCTTCCGTCCATTCGTTATTTAGCGGACCTCCGATGTATTCACCATTACAACCCCATTCCAAACCGTCATAGATATAATCCCCTTCAAACTCGTTCAGGGGGTCGTAATGGGATATATATTCCTCATAGGCTTCCACGTAGATAGTGCCTTGAAGTCTGCCTTCATAATACCACTGTACCGGCAACAGACCGTGCTGTACGATTTCAATGGTACGGGTACGTGGCGTCTGCGTGTTGTTGTCGGTGTACGAGATGTTGACGGTGGCGGTGCGGTCTTTCGTGCTTAGGTTTTCGTCCAAGTAGAAATAGATGCGGTCACGGCTCCTGCTGATGGTGTATTCGGTGTTTTGGGCAAGGGTGTTGGTCACCAAGTCCGTGGTGAAGTATTTGCGTTTGCCGTTTCCCGCAGTCCATTTCTGTCCGGTCGCCAAATGGGTATCTGTACTCATGTCGGCAGAGAGTGTTCCATTCTCCATATTTTCGGCTGGCACACGTTCCATGCGTATCCAAGTGTGACTTTCCGGGTCGGCTATGCTGACTTTCATCTTTGGATTCTCATCTTCCTCGAAGAGGTACACGTCCAAAGGTGTGATACAGAAGTGGGCGTCGTGGTCACGCTCGCGCAGCATGGACAGGTAGAACGGGTTGTTCTGCTCGGTGATGTTGACGCGGGCATCGAAGGTGATGTGGTCCGGGTTGTTGCCCACATGGGTCAGTCCGCTGATGACGATGTTGTTGGCGTAGTGCCTGTTGCGTATCACCTTGAAGTCATTCACCGGGTTGCCTCCGAGATAGAAGGTATATTCGGCCTCGATGGTGGTGTTATCCTGATTTGCGGGCAGGGAGGGGTCGCCGTTATAGGTAGTGTAGTAGGCTCTCATCTTGAAATAGGTAGCCTTGCTGTTTTCGCCTACAAGTCTCGGCTTCCACCGCTGCTTGTCAACATCGTCCTCTACTCCAGCCGGATACTGATAGTTTTCCGGATCTTCGTCCGGTTCAATCATGTTCTCGAACATGTAGAAGGTCAGGGAGGCGGCCCCGCCGTGGTTGTAAACGACGGCATCGCTCTGTATGTTTTCTACATTGCGGTATGGCTCATCGGTAGTCAGGCTGGTCTGGCCATCGGCAGGCTCGGTCAGGGGTACGGCGGTAGGCATGTTGTACACGCCCCATTCCGCAATGGAAAGGCGGGGCAGTTGTCCGCTCTCGTCCGAGTGGTCGGAATCGATACTGATGTTGATGTCGATGCGGGCCATCAGTGCCTTGAGCTGCATCGTGAGGCTTCCCTTCTCGGTGAGGTTCACGGTCGCGCTCTTGCCCGCCATCGGCATTCCCGTGCTGGGCAGGGTCGTGATGTCATCGCGGGTGTTAGGAGTATAATTGGCAGGATCGTACACGAACGCTTCGAGCAGCTCCTTGGGCTTTTTCCCGTCTTTGCTATATTGGGGGAAATTATCGGGATAACCGTCGCCGTTGGCATCAGTTACCACCTCCGGAGTCACGTTGGCCAAAGCGTAGATGGTAGTTTTTTTTGCGAATGCCGGATCTTTAAACACGTCCGTAGGAATGCTGACATTGGTCGTATTCGCCGACGGAGCCATATACGGCGAGAATACTTTCGTGTTGCTCGATTCCAGATAGTCGCCGTTTTCGTCGAAGAAGAACAGGTAGAGCTGGTTGATGCGCTTCTCCTTGTCGTCCTTGGCGATGGCCGAGCGGGTGACGACTTGCTGCGGCAGCATGTTCTGGCAGACGGCCTCGATGGTGAATCCGTCGCCGGGCGGAACGGTACCGCCGCCAAAGTCCTCCTCCGTGGTGCAGGCTGCCGGCAAGAGCATGGAGGCCACCGGCAGGAAATAATAAAGTATCTTTTTCATCTTTATGCTGTTTTCGGTTGTTGTTTTATTGGATAGAGACGTCGCTGTCGCCCCCGTCTTCCCAGAACTCGTTATCGGCGGCAATAAAGTTCAGCGCGAAGGTTTCGCCCACGAAGTTGAGCTGCGCCGTATAGCGGACACCCGCACGGGGCTGGAACTGTGTCGGACGTTCGGCTGTAGCGGTCTTATCCGCCCCTTTGTAGGTATATTCGACGGAAACCTCCACGTCCTTGCCGAAATAAGTGCCGTCCGTGGCGTTGCTCAACAGAAGCAGGTGCTTGTCGCCTATCGGGCTGACGGAACTGTTGGGAGCTACTGCAAGCCCTGTCTCGTTGTTATATATCTCGTATGTGCCGGGATAGGTGCCGCTGTAGGTGTAGAATCCCTCTTCGTTGGTATTCTTGCTGAAATCGATGGTAATCGAGCGGGTGAAGTGGCCCGACAAGGTAACACGCTTGACGGTAACAGTTTCCTTCTTTTCATCTCCGTAATTGTAGTTGTTCACGGCGAAGCCCAAGCCCGTCATGATGTGGCTGAAATTGAAGCCCACGTTCCCCGTGGTACGCAGGTGGTTATAGACGACGGAAACCATCGCGTCGGGTGTCTGCATGTCGTTCAACGTGGTAGTCGCTACATCGCCCGTCTCGCCGAACGGCATGGTGAACGTCAGTTTCGGCACGCCCCGTGTGGTGGCGCTGGCGGGACTTTCCACTGTAAAACCGTCCTTCGGGTAATAGGCGAAAAAGGTGTACCGATAGCTGTCGGGGGAGGTCGCCGCCGGATTTTCCGTCGTGTTGTACCATTTTCGCGGGCCGCCACTGTTATTATAGTCATAAGTGCAGGCCGAGCCGTTGTAGGTGACGGCTTGATTGAAGAACACGTCGGGGAAGGCGTTGCCGCTCTTGTTACCCCAGTTCGCGCTGCCCGATGCCCAGTCCTTTTCGGTGTTACTGCCACGCTGATAAGGCACGCAGTAGCCCAGTACGCCGAACGTGCCGCCGGTGGGGAATGCGTCGTGGAACGTGCTCCGGGTGAGTTTCTCCACGGTAATGGCCGGGGCGGCAAAGTGGATGGCGTCGGGACTGTCGGCTTCGGGCTGCGCCCATTCCTCCTGCTGGCAGGCGGAGCAGAGAAGCAGGAGAGCCGGAAGTATGTATCGTTGCTTCATTTGGATGTTCATTTTATCGTCAAGTTACAGATAGCTTATAATTGGGTTATTGGGTCACGTCGATGGTTACGTTCCCGCCTATGGCGTCGCTCCATGCGTTGACCGTGGGCGAGTCGAACACGATATAGCCTCCGCCGGTGAGGGTGAACGAGTAACGGTAATGGTTCGCCGCCTCCCACATGCTCACGGTGGTGGCAGGCAAGGTGTAGGAAGCGGTCTTTCCCCTCTCGGCATCGGTATCGTAGGTGACAGTCAGTTTCACCCCGTCCGTGAGCGATTGCGGAATGAGTAGCAGGTCGCCCGACACGTCCGCATTTCCGGCTGGGGTTACGGAAGTCTCTTTCTCCACGCTGACGGTTCCCTCTGCCGTGTTGCTCCACAGGGGTTCCTTGCCGCTGTCGTAATCTCCCTTGACATCCAGCCCCTCAAGGGAGATGGAATGTACCGTGGCGTTGCCACCCTCACTGCGTGCCGCAAAGGTGATGCGTGCCAGCAAATGTTGGAATTTGAGGGCTACCGGACCGGGAGGCTCTGTCTGGCCTGCCATGACGGAGATACCCGTCTTTTTCGCCGTCATCAGGTCGTGTCCTTTCGTGGCGTCGAAGCCCTTGACGGTAAATGTGCCGTCCGTGCAGGTGGCGGAGGACACGGCATCGCCCAGCGTTTCCACAGACGGATAAAGGGCGTAGAAGTCGTAGGTATTACCGGGGAGCCAGTATCTCGTGCCCTCGTAACCCCACATGCCGGAAACGTATGTCACTTTTTCGGCGTTAAACACGCTCGTGGCCGTACCGCCCGTTCCGTCGGTGTAGTTCCCCCATACGCTGAACGAGTTTCCATCGGTCAACATTCCGTCCGCGTCGTCGATGGCGGCCCGTGTCACGGCGGGACCGGCAAAACGGATCGCCCCGCTGTTGCCGCTTGTTTCCATGTCCGGGCCCGTGCTTTCCGTACAGGCTCCCAGCAGGCAGGCGACAGCCGGTATGAACAAGGTTTTGAATAGGTTGTTATTCATAATCATACATTGTTTCTTTATATCCGGTTATTTCTGACGCTACCGGTAGCGTAAATAAGGAGCAACACTCCCGTTAGTGGCTATGAGGGGACATTCAACCCCTCATAGCCTGATGTGATGTCTTTTCGGCTATTGATGCAAGCGATTACTCTCCGGCGTTTTCCGGGGTTACATCACTATTTGATGCGTCAGCCCATTCATCTACATCAATAACTTTGAACTCAATTACCTGCTCCTTCAACTCCGGATCAATCGTGCTACCGTTGATTTCTACTGTATAGTTATATTTGAAACCTTCAGTCCATTGGTTCTGTACTGTGCCGCTAACATCGCCTTTATATGCCAATTTTCCTTTGAACTGATTTTCACTTAATTGTTTATTTGCTGCATCATAGAAAGTTGCGGTAAAGGTTACTTCCAGATTTTCGTTGCTTTGTGGAATGACAAAGCAGGTCGTAGTGTGGGTAGCGTCCTTAAAGTCTTCGGCAATATCCCCTAATGTTCCGAAATCATAGTCCTCTGTTGAAACACTTTGAGTAGTCCAATTGATATCTGGTTTCCCGCTTTCGGCATAAGTCGCTGTAACATTAGTTGTTTTTACTGCATTCACCTTGATGTCGGAGATTTTCATGGTGTAGTCATAAGCGTCCGTGTTCTTGAACGTGAACTTCACCTGCGACAACATATGGTAGAAAGATAAGTTTACTGGACCATTATTAGCTTCTTTTGCAGTCACCTCTTGGGGTATAGCCACAATCAAATCTTTCGTATTGTCTACCGAGTAATTTGGGAATGTCAACACTCGAGAGGTTGCATTAAACTCTGCATTCTCAATTTTATTACCACCATTGGAGTAAGCGCCAAAACGGTACTTCTTGCCATTTATCCAATAAGCAGTCTGTGTGGGATTCCAAACCGTCCCCTCCGCTCCTACAGTGCCTCCGTCTACCTGAACATTGGTATATACGGAAGTCCATGAATCATCATAGTTTCCGAATACGAAGAACTTCTGAAGATTCTGCTCCGTTGTTTCAGTCACACTACTTCTCGTTGAATGGTTCACGAAAGTTCCGAACTGGATCGCCCGGCTCTGCGGCATATCCACAACTTCTTCGTTCGTACAGCTTGCCAGTGCTGCTACAGCCACTCCAAGCACAAAAAAACTTTTCTTCATAAGATGTAAAAAATTAAATTAAAAATTTGGTTATTTAGTACCTGTTGTTTTATTCGTTTCAGTCAATGGGCAGCGGTATGTCCACCCATTCTCCCCAGCCGTCCACATCTACGTCAAAGCTGCCTCCGCCTTCCAGCCCCTCGTCGTTGGAAATCGACAGCCCGCTCACGACGATAACGCCACCCCGTGGTTGTCCTTTCACTTGGTCTGTGACATCGAACTCGAAGGTCTTGAACTTGCCGTTCACCATTCTCACCTCCAAGTTCAGGCTGTACCTTCGCCCGTCCGTACCGTTTCGTCCGTAATGTTCACCCGGATAGTCGGGTACGCCGAACGACTGTACCAGCGCTTCCGCTCCGTAATCTTCCAGCGTACAGTCGAACATTACCGTGGCTGCGGTTTCTCCGGTATGCCCATCGTTCAGATAGACCGTTTCGGCCATGCCTGCCAAGGCTCCGCGTGCCAAGGCCACGTATTGTTGTCCGCTTTCGAACTCGTAACGTATCATATAGGTGTAAACCAATGGACGCAAGGTAACCGGCAGCTCCGTCGGGGCAAGTGTTTTTTCTGCCGTGTATTCTTCCATGTATGCCCCGTAAAGCATGTCGGGCTGGTTCACGGTACGTTCCCCCGCGTGCAATTCATGGAAAGAACTCCGGGTCACGCCGCGTGTGGTGGCTGTGGCGGATTCCGAAGCGGCCACGCCATCGAACACGATATATTCCGTATCATTGTTGTAGAACAACAGTTCGTGCGTGCCTTCCGGCATGGCGATCCGTCCTCCTTCATCGGGCAGATTGCTCTCTATACGCTGTCCGTCGCTGGTATAGACTTGGACACGTATTCCGTCGGCCGGAGCAGGACACAAATCTTCATAGTCGTACTTCCAGTCCTCTTCCCACAATTTTTCCCAGTCATAGGCGTAAGTACGTTCCCATTCCTGTTCCCAGTCGGAAGAGAGATTCACCTTCACGGAAAGACCATGCTCGTCGTGGTCGTAACACAGGTCTTTCCGGCAGCTCGTGGAAAGGAATGTCAATCCTGCAAACGTAAGCCCCATGAGGGTATATCGTAGCGTTGCTTTCATCGTGCGCCTCCTTTCTTTTTATCGGTATCCCACAACCGCCACACAAGGGCAAACTTCAGTTTCAACGGACCGAAGTAATTCATTCGGTTTGTCTGCTGGTACACGTAGTGCCCGTCGATGGGAAGATATTCTTCGTACTTGCTGTGCATGTACCCCAGACCGATACCGGCTTCCAGCGAGAGCCGCCGTCCGATGGGGAACATGTAGCCGTAGCTGACACCCACCATTTCGGCCTCGCCCTGATAGCCCTCTTTGCCGTTTTCAAGGTCGTACCACGTGAAGCCGCCGAACACGCCGAGGTAGTGGCCGTGCCACGGGCTGCCTTGCTTCTGTCCGAACCACCAGCGTCCCTCCGGGCTGATTGTAGCTACTTGGTAACATTTGTGCTTGCCGTCATTATTCCACCATGCCATGTCGCCTTCGAGGTTCACCGTCCAACGGTCGGCGATACGGTACTCCACTTCGAGCGAAGGCATCAGTATCGCATCGTAGAGCAGGTTGGTCTTAACGGCCAACCGCTGTACTGTCGGTCTATGCGGTTGCACGGTCGCTTCCTTCCGCACCGTTGCCGGCTCGGAGGCCGGTTCCGCCACGCTATCGGGTTGCAGGGCCGGTTCCGGCTCTTTCACTTTCGTCTCTTTTTGGGAAATGACTTTTACGGGCGGTTCGGGTTTCCGGTAGCAGGCCACCGAGAGGCTGGAGCGCAGTTCGGGAAAGAAATTCTCCAGCATGTAGGTGTACGGCATACCGCCCCGCAGGTCCATGAGCTGTTTCTTGCGTCCGTCCACTACGCGACCTGCCTTGTCGAACACCCATACGGGCGTATGGTCAAGGATATGCAGCACCTCTTCCTTGTATAATATGTCCGAGGCGGCGACCATCTGGCGCAGCATGTCCCACGCAATACCTTCTCCATGTATGCAGATCAAACTGTCGGGGATTCCGGCGTGGCGCACGAGATAGGATTTCAGGGAGTCGGCCCTGCGCTCTGACAGCACCCCGTTGAGACGGTTCACACCTTCGGGCGATGCCCACGAGCGTATCACGACGCTTTCAAGGCGGTCCGCACCGTGTTCTTCACGCAGGGTGCGGATAAAACGCTCCAGTTCCGCGCGGTTGTCCCGGAAGAGCACGTCCACTTCCCTGTGGCCCTGCCGGTAATGGATACGGGCCGAGTCCAACTCTTGCGCATGAACATACCCGCCGCAGAATAAAAGAAATAATAACAGTATTCGTTTCATTGTCATAATTCTGTCTATGCCAATTTATTTATATCAGCTATTTATTCAATCTCTGTACGTTTGTCCGTGCCGTGCTTCTTTCTTTAGAGGTAAAAAAGCACCGAACCAACAAATAATCAGCCGGATAACTGTCAGTTATGCCGATTTATTTGTTGGTTTAATCGTTCGTTAAAAAGACTATCGGAAAAAAGGTCGTATTATTCGGACACTCCGGGAAAATTTGTCCTACTCAAAGAACTGAAACGCAATTTTTTGCAGATTTTTTTTGTGGATAATTCGTGTTTTTGTAATTTTGTGGCTGAAAACGAACGATTTAACCAACGTAAAATCATACCCTCCGTTTTTGCAACTCCCCTTTCCGTCTTATCTCTTTCTCTTTCATGGCCTTATCTATTTCCTTATAGCGGCTACGGAATTTCATGAATGTATCCCGCGAAATGTCGAAACGCCTGCATATATCGGCAATCGTACAGTTCCGCTTCAACATGCCAACGATGACCTTTCGGTTTTCGATCAGCACGTTCATTTTCGTGTAGCTGCCTTTTTTCCGACCAAGGACGACACCCTCGGCTTTCCGGAGGGCGAGAGCCTCCTTCGTGCGCATCGAAATCAGGTTGCGTTCAATTTCCGCTACCAGACCGAACGCGAAACAAAGTACCTTGCTGTTGATGGAGTTGTCGAACGAATACCCCTCCTTGGTTGTGTAAAGGTTGATTCCCTTCTCCAGACACTTGCCCATGATGGCCATGAGGTCCGTCAGCGTGCGGCTTAGCCGCGAAACTTCCGTGACAATCAGCGTGTCGCCCCGTTTCATGCGCCGTATCAGTCCCCCTAATTTGCGGTCGCACCCCTTCTTCTTGCCGCTGGCGACCTCCGTCACCCACTGGCTGACGGAAAGATTTCTACTGTCGGCGAAACGCCGGATCTCGTCTTGTTGGTTAGCCGGGTTCTGTTTGCCCGTGCTGACCCTTAAATAACCTATTATCATAATCCTTAATTATTTTACGGGAGCGACATTGCCCCCGTCCGGTATAAATAAGGCATGATGGTTCGAAATGAAAGGATTCTGTACATAATTGTATGCGTAACATTTTATTCTTCAACTATTTTAATGTCTTTTCGGAATCTCGTCGGGAAAAACTGGCACGTATGTTTTCTCCGGACAGGCCGTAAGCTCGTGAAAAACATAAACCGTTACGGAGGAAATGCCTCATTCGTGGAACTGCATGAAGTCGGTGCCTATGACAACAGCCATTCTCTGATGCCGGATTTGAAGGGGCAACGAATGGACCGGATGCCCCAAATGGTTGGACGAGCAATGCTGAAATCGAATGATATGCCGAAAAATAAAGAAAAATGCGGTCTTCTCGACAGTAAGCAAGAAGCCGCATTTGTAATAAGTACCCCGATTTCTGTAAGAACGCTTTGTCCGGAAGTTGTCCGTTGAATAGGTTGTGCTTATTTCAATGATTTGCGTAGCAACGGAAGGCGTTTCAGTATATGGCCGATAGAAAGGACAGTTGTAACGATTCCTGCCCAAAAATGACATTGCCCGACCGGGGAACCTGCTCCTTCTATGCCTAACAGGGCAAATCCGGTCAGAACCACGGACAGGAACAGGACCGACAGTACCGCCGTGACCTTGCTTTTCCGGCCTATTCCGTTCTTGGCAGTTCCCTTGTACCAGCCCCAATGCGTCGCTATATGAAATATGGAGGCCATGAGGAACAGCAGGCTCGTCAGGACATGGAAAACTGCCCAATTATGCCATACCTCGTGATTGCCTTCATAGTCGGCCACATGCAATTCGATTCCGGAGTATGCGGACAGGACAAACACGGGAATCAGGCTCCAGTCTATTATAAAAATCTTTTTCATCTGTCTTTCGGTTTTAATAGATGCGGCAAAGTTCGCATCTTCGACTGGAACCGGACGATAACAAATGTAAAGAAATGAACTATCGCCTGTTTCTGATCCTCGACAGGGAAACAGAAGTAATCCCCAAATAGGAGGCAATATAATGCTGGGGAATCCGCTGTATGATAGAGGGGTGTTCTTTCAGCAGTTCTTCATACCGTTGTTGGGGGGTGTTCTTTATGCGGGAAAGGAAGAGCCGCTGATAAACATGGAAGCGTTCGATGATTTTTTCCTCGTATATCTGCCGTAGCGCGGGCTTCTGTCCGAGGTTTCTGAAAAAATCTTCCCGCTTCATAACCGACAGTTCTGCCGGCTCTATGCTTTCCAGGGAAAAAAGGCTCGGTGTCCGTTGATACAGGCTGTCGAATGACGCGACGAAATCCCCTTCGAAAAAGAACTGGAAAGTGATGTCCCGTCCTTCGTTGTTGAAAAACAGGCGCAGGCAACCTTTCCGGATCAGGTACATTCTGTCGGCTACCTTGCCTTCTTCCAACAATATCGTTTTAGGAGGAACGGATAATTCGGTTATCTCCGGAAGCGATAGAAAATAGGCGTTTTTATCAGAGTTCATTGTCATTTCATCTTTATTCGTCATGGTTTGATAGTGTATTGTTCATCACGTACTCGGCACAAATTCTGATAGAGACTCATCTACTTTAATAACTTGCGTTCGCTGCCGCCAGTTCCCAATATTCTCATCTGTTGAATGGCTATCTGATTGAGTTTAATCAACCGCTCACCCTGCGGAATACCTTGGTCTATAAATACTGCATTGAGGTTTTCCATATTTGAGAGGCAAATAAGCTCATTGATTGTGGCATAGTCCCGGATATTCCCTTTCAGTTCGGGGTGTTGCTCACGCCACATCTTGGCGGTCATACCGAACATCGCCACATTCAGCATATCGGCTTCATCGGCATAGATAATACTGGCTTGTTTGGCGGTTACCTCTGCCGGGATAAGGTTCTGTTTTATGGCATCGGTATGTATGCGGTAGTTGATTTTCGACAGTTCCCGTTTGGCTGACCAACCGAGTTGCTGTTGTTCCTCGGTCTTTAATCGTTGGAACTCCTTTATAATATACAGTTCAAATTCAACGGAAATCCAGCTTGCAAACTTAAATGCTATATCCTTGTGAGCGTAAGTGCCGCCGTAGCGTCCCGATTTGGAGAGTATGCCTATTGCGTTTGTCGTACTTATCCATTTTGTCGGTGATAAGGTAAAGGCGTTCAGCCCGGCTTCCTTTTTAAACCCCTCGAATTCGAGGGGTTTAAAACTCGGGTTGTACAAACTCTCCCAAATACCCAGATATTCTATTGTATTCCGGTTACGCAGCCAGTTCCCGATAACCGCAGTCGGGTCATCGCTTTTGTATCTTGCTATGTCTGTCAGGCTGATATAATCATTCTCGTTGACTGATATAATTGTGACACTTGTGTCTTTTACTGTAATCTTTGCCATTTTATATTTGATTCTTTGGGTTTTATGTACAAAAGTAATTATAATCTATGAGACTTTCTCCTTTTCAATGAACAATATGACTTTTCCTTTCGGATATAGACAAGGATATAGACAAGGTATTTCGCTACCTCCGGTAATACCTGCTTTTCCCTTATTTCAATCATGTAAAATCACCATAAATAGGTATTGTCCAGTAAATTCAAACCCCGTACTTTTGCAAAAATATAAACGGAAACATCGTTCATTATTTATGCAGGTACTCAAAGAAGACATACGCGGCCGCATATTGGCAGTCGCCGAACAGCGATTCGGGCAGCAGGGGTATTCCAAGACCTCCATGCGCGAGATTGCCGGAGCCGTCGGTGTCGGTGTGGGGAACATATATAATTATTTCCGGAACAAGGACGAATTGTTCTGTGAAGTGGTCCGTCCCGTCCTGCACGCTATGGAAGCCATGTTGCAGGAGCATCACGGCATACGCGGCGAGGACGTGATGACGATGCGTTCCGAAAAATACCTGAAAGCCTGTATCGACGAATACGTTTCGCTCATCGAAACGCATCGCAGCCTGCTGGAGATCCTGTTGTTCCGTGCCCAAGGCTCTTCGCTGGAACATTTTCGCGAAAGCTACACCGACCGTTCGACCGGGCTGGTCAAGGCATGGTTCGCCGCCATGAAGAAGAAGTACCCGAATATAAATACGGCTGTGTCCGATTTTATCATTCACCTGCATACGGTGTGGATGTTCACGCTGTTCGAGGAGCTGTTGATGCACGCGGTGCCCAAACAGGAAATGGAATCCATTCTGCATGACTATATTCTGTTTGAAATTCAAGGTTGGAGGGCCATTATCAAGGTATGACAGATAGAAAAGACACATACGGACAAGCTGCCGTAACGGGGCAGCGGGAAAAGAGGAAATCTTCACAAAGGTTTCCTCTTTTTTTATTCGTGAACAAATCTGAATATCGTTCATTAATAAATATCATAACAAATGAAACAGAGACATAAATTCGAGAGCATTGTCGCCGAGACATTGCTCATTCCGCTCTATTACAGGGCGAAAGAGAGCCGCCGAAAGAACCCGATTCTGAACGACAAGGTTGCGGAGGGGCTGGTGGACAGTCTGGAATACGACTACTCCCGTTTCGACGGGGCGAAGTTGAGCGAGGTCGGCTGCGTCGTGCGCGGGTGGTTTTTCGACCGTGCCGTGCGCCGCTTCATAGGGAAGCACGCCGATGCGGTGGTGGTGAATGTGGGCTGTGGTCTGGACACCCGTTTCCAGCGTATCGGCGACGGGAAGGCCGTATTCTACGACATGGACCTGCCGGAAGTCATCGCGCTGCGCCGCGAGCTGATTCCGGAGCAGCCGGGCAACCCCTACATTGCGGCCTCCCTGCTGGATGCCGGCTGGCTGGACGACCTGCGTCGCCGGCATCCCGATGCGCATTTCATCTTCGTGGTCGAAGGCGTGCTGATGTATTTCTATGAAAAGCAGGTAAAAACATTTCTGCACCATGTGGCCGAGCGTTTCGGGGGCGGCGAACTGTGGTTCGACGTCTGCGGTACGATGATGAGCCGTCACGGAGTGAAACCCGATTCGCTCCGTGAACACGAGGCGCAAATCCGCTCCGGTCTGAGCGACGGGCGTCTGGTAGAACAATGGGAACCCCGCCTACGCCTTTTGGAACAGGCCAATTACATGAAGTTTTTCCGTCCGCGCTGGGGCTTCTTCTTCGGGCAAATATTGGGACGGATGACGCGGCTGTGCTACAAGTTCAGTTCGATGTTGGGATATGAAATCGTATCGAATTCCCGTGACACGGCGGCAATTCTCCATGAAAGATGAAAGAGACGACGATTGAACCTTATCTCCCAATGTTGGAACGGTTCGAAGAATTTTTCAGGGAAGAACTGGCATCCCGTTTGTCGGTCGAATCCGTTGATTCCGTGATGGAAGCGGCTGTCGAGAATTTTCATCGTATCTCCGCAATCATTCCGGATGTCCCGCCGACATCACCATGGGTGAAAAACATTATCGGTATAGCCTATGAGATCGGTCTGTGGCAAGAACTGTCGGCCAGAGGATGGAGTCCGGCAGAACTTTCCATTGTTACGCAGAAAGCATTGAAAAAGCTCACGTTGTCGAGTATCCCTTCTGAAAAAATTTCGGAAATACGCGAAATGTTGTGTTCGCCCGACTATGTGCGTCGCATCGCTTCCGCTTCGCATGTTTCCACAGAGGACGATTGGCTGTTCGATTGCGTGTTGCCGAATGCGGACGATACGTTCGATGTCGGTATGGACATTGCCCGGTGCCCGGTCGCCGAACTCTGTTCCCGTATTGGCGTCGAGTGCTTTTTCCCCTATTTCTGCGTGAATGATTATATCACACACGATGTACTCGGTATCCGGCTGACACGGACCCGCACATTGGCACACGGTGCTTCGTGCTGCGATTTCCGGCTGACAAAAGAGCGGGGAGCGGCTGACGGGGCTGTTGTAATCCGGCCGGAAGATTTACAGGAATTTACCAACAACGGATAGAGAGAATCGGATAAAATTCAATATATGGAAACAAAAGAAAAGAAGAAAGAAGGTCTGTCCCGCCTGTTCGAGATCGCGGGGCAGAAGAAAGGGCTGCTTTTTCTGGCGGGTCTGCTGTCGGCAGGCAGCGCCGTGTGTATGCTCGTACCCTATTGGGCGGTGTACGAGGTGTTGAAAGAGCTGCTGACGCACGGTACAAGCCCGGCTTCGGTGGACGAAGCCGGCATGATTCGTTGGGGCTGGATCGCCTTCTGCGGGCTTATCGGCGGACTGGTGCTGCTGTACGCCGCCCTGATGTCCTCGCACGTGGCTGCATTCCGCATTCTGTACGGATTGCGTGTCCGGCTGTCCGAGCATATCGGCAAACTGTCGCTGGGTTATCTCAACAACACCTCTACCGGAGCCATCAAGAAGACGATGGAGCAGAACATCGAGAAAATCGAGGGATTCATCGCCCACACGATTCCCGATTTGGTGAACGTAGTGGCGACGGTCGTGGTGATGCTCGTCATCTTTTTCTCGCTGGATACATGGCTGACGGCGGTCTGTCTGGCCGTGGTGCTGTTGAGCTTCGCCCTGCAATTCTCCAATTTCATGGGGAAGAAGGCACGGGAGTTCATGAGTATTTACTATGATGCGCAGGAAAAGATGAGCGCCTCCGCCGTGCAGTACGTCAGGGGAATGCCCGTGGTGAAGATATTCGGACAGAGCGTCCGCTCGTTCCGGCAGTTCAACGCCGAGATACAGGCTTACAAGACATTCGCCCTGAAATGCTGCGACACCTACCAGAACGGGATGATCGCGTTCACCGTCCTGCTGGGTTCGATGGTGACGTTCATTCTTCCCGTGGGTATCCTGCTGATACAAGGGAATCCGCAGTCGCTCGCATTGGCCGCCGTATGGCTGTTTTTCATCATCATGGGACCGGGTGTGGCTTCGCCCATCTACAAACTGACGTTCCTGGGCGGAAACACCAAGGAGATCGACGAAGGCGTGGCGCGTATCGACCGCATTCTGGAGAAAAAGCCCGTTCCCGAACCGGAACACCCCGAAGTGCCGCAGTCGTATGAGGTGGAGTTCCGCCACGTGTCATTCTCCTACGAAAATACGGAACAGGGCACACGTACCGAGGCGCTGCGCGATGTTTGCTTCACGGCGCCGCAAGGCCGGATTACGGCGCTCGTGGGGCCTTCGGGAAGCGGCAAGTCCACCGTCGCGAACCTGATTCCCCGTTTCTGGGACGTGGAGCAGGGCGAGATTCTCATCGGTGGCGTGAACATCAAGAACATCGCTACGACGCAGTTGATGGATACCGTTTCATTCGTCTTTCAGGATACGTTCCTGTTCTACGACACGCTGTACGAGAACATCGCCGTCGGTTCCCCCGCCGCAACGAAAGAAACGGTCGTGGCGGCGGCCAAAGCCGCCCAGTGCCACGAGTTCATCGAGCGGCTGCCGCAAGGCTACGAGACGAGAATAGGCGACGAGGGCGTGTATCTGTCGGGCGGCGAGGCGCAGCGGGTATGCGTGGCCCGCGCCATTCTGAAGAATGCGCCGATACTGGTACTGGACGAAGCCACGGCCTTCGCCGATCCGGAGAACGAATACAAGATGCAGCAGGCCCTTCAATCCCTGATAAAAGGCAAGACCGTGATTATTATCGCCCACCGGCTGTCGTCCATCGTCTCGGCGGACAACATCGTGGTCTTGCAGCAGGGACGGATCGTACAGCAGGGCCAGCACGACGACTTATCCGTCGCCGAGGGGCTCTACAAGAACATGTGGGATGCCTATACGAGCGCTTATCATTGGAAGTTGAACAAAAATTGAATACGGAGATATGAAAAAGAATAGTTTCTTGAACGATATTTTACAGAATACGAGTTGTCCGCAGGGATTCTGGGGACGGATGATTTTGCGGGGAATGAACTGTTTCCACGCTTCGCTGGCCCATCGCGGCATGAAACAGGTGGACTGGCGGCCGGAATGGAATGTGCTGGACATCGGATGCGGGGGCGGCGCCAACGTGAAGCGTCTGCTGAAGCTGTGTCCGCAGGGAAAAGTTTACGGCATGGACCTGTCGGAGGAGAGCGTCGCCTTCGCCCGCAGGCACAATGCGGGAGAACTGGACCGCCGATGTTTCATACAGCAGGGCGATGTCTGCTCCCTGCCTTACGGGGACGGGGCCTTCGATGCCGTTACGGCCTTCGAGACCGTCTATTTCTGGTCTTCCGTCAGCAAGGCGCTGGCCGAAGTCTTCCGCGTGATCCGGAAAGGGGGCTGCTTTCTCATCAGTCTGGAAGCGAGCGACCCCGAACTCGGAAAGGCGTGGACGGAGCGGATAAAGGGAATGACGGTGTACGGAGCCGAAGAACTGAAACAGTTGCTGTCCCAAGCCGGCTTTTCCGACATCCGGGTAATTCAGAAAAAAGAAGAACTGCATATCGTCGCACATAAATGAAAGGAGTGGAACATGAATGCGATTAAAAACATTACGATAGGCCATACGGAACGTCTTTACAAGCCCGTGGGCTATACCATGCTCGCCAATCTGGTCAACATCATACCTTTCTGCCTCTCCATCGAGGCGGTGCGCATCATCTTCGCCGCGTTCGACGGCAGCGGACGACCGCTCGACACGGCAAGACTGTGGTGCATTTTCGGCATATTGGCTGTCTATATGCTGGTGATGGCTTTGGCCGAACGGGCCTCCTACCGGGCCAATTTCAGAGGAGCCTACGAAATGAGTGCGTCGGGGCGCATTGCACTGGCGGAACATCTGCGGAAACTCTCTCTCGGATTTCTTTCCCGGCGCGACCCCGGCGATCTTTCGTCCATGCTCGTTACCGATTTCACGATGGCCGAGACGGGCATTTCCCACCATTTGCCCCAACTGATGGGAGCCGTCGTCATGCCCGTGCTGGCATTCCTCTCGCTGGTATGGATCGACTGGCGGATGGCCGTTGCCATGTTCGCCGCACTGCCGGTCGCCTTGCTTGTCCTATGGATGAGCACGAGTGTGCAGAAAAAGTTGAGCGGCAGGCAGATACAAGCCAAAATCAATGCCGGGAACCGCTTGGAGGAATACTTGCAGGGCATTCGCGTGATGAAAGCCTACAACCTGCTGGGCGACCGCTTTGTCCGCCTGCGCGATGCTTTTGCGGAACTGCGCCGTGCCTGTATCCGTCAGGAAGCCATGCTGGGGCCTTTCGTGCTGCTGAGCATTACATTGGTGCGGGCCGGACTGACCCTGATGGTGCTGTGCGGAACCTACCTGCTGTTGGGAGGCGAACTCTCGCTGCTCGTCTTCGTGCTGTTCCTCGTGGTCGGCTCGCGCGTGTTCGACCCGCTGACTTCGGCGCTGACCAACTTTGCGGAGTTCCGCTACTTCTCCATTGCCGGAGGGCGTATTCTCACGCTGATGAACGAGCCGGAGATGGAAGGCGAACGGCAGGCGCCGGCCACCGGCGACATCCGGTTCGAGCATGTGTCGTTCGCCTATCAGGACAAGAAGGTGCTTCAGGACGTTTCCATCGCGTTTCCGAGAAACACGCTGACGGCTCTCGTCGGTCCTTCGGGGAGCGGGAAAAGTACGGTGATGAAACTTTGCGCCCGATTCTACGACCCGCAGCAGGGGCGTGTCCTTTTCGATGGCGTTCCGATGAAAGATATAGAACCTGAAAGTCTGATGAGCCGCATCTCGATGGTGTTCCAGGACGTCTATCTGTTTCAGGACACGATACGCGACAATATCCGTTTCGGAAAGCCCGGTGCGACGGACGAGGAGATCATCGCGGCAGCCGAGAAAGCCTGCTGCCACGATTTCATCATGCGCCTGCCGCAGGGATACGACACGATGGTGGGTGAGGGCGGTTGCACGCTGTCCGGCGGCGAGAAACAGCGCATATCCATCGCCCGCGCCATCTTGAAGGATGCGCCGATTATCCTGCTGGACGAGGCGACCGCATCGCTCGACCCGGAAAACGAGGTGGAGGTGCAGAAAGCCATCGACACGCTTATCAAGGGACGCACCGTCATCGTCATCGCCCACAAGCTTAAGACGATCATGAATGCGGACCGGATCGTCGTTCTGGAAGACGGACGGGTAAAAGAACAAGGCACGCACGACGAACTGATGCGGCACGAGGGGCTTTATGCCCGTCTGTGGACGATTCAAGAGAAGTCCGCAGGCTGGACCGTATAGAATAACGGGAAGCCCGGATAATAGGACTTTCACGAAAAGCCGGAAAGAAGGCAAGCCCCTCTTTTCGGCTTTTCCTTATTTTATCGGCATTGTCGTAAATCAGTACGACGGCATAGTTACTGTTTCTGACTGCTGAACGATGCTGCGTTATTCATTGTTCGCTGGACCTTTCGGTTATGGCAGAGACAAGACGGCTACCCGGCCTCGTGTCCGGAAACACCTTATTATAATTATACCGAAAAATTTCCTTTTCAAGTCCATATTCTATACCCGTTATATCCCGTTCACCTCTCCTTTTTATTTATTCTCGTTCTTATCGCTCCCTGCCGCACTCCCTTGTCGGTGTGATTTTCCCATGCGAAGGTACAGCGTCATTCGGTCGTCAAGTACCGCTCCGCTAACCGGCTCGCGGATTTGCCCGGCAGCCTTCCCAAATCGAAGATGACCTTTCGGTCCCCGCCGTGCTGCGCTGTCGGGTTGGGTATTCCGTTCAATCCCCGGCGGTTTCCTTGCCTTTTCCTCATTTTCCCGCTGTCTGGCCTGCATGTAAAATCTATCCCGATAAGGAAGCCGGAACAGCTTCCGAAAAAAGGGAAGAAAAAGTTTAACGAATAAAAATTAACGATTATGCCAAACTGGTGTTCAACAGCGTATGTGATAGAGGGCGACGCGCAGGAAATCAAAAGCCTCTATGAGTTGATGAAAGATTTGCAGGACAGAAAAACGCCTGCCGTGAAAAACGGCTTCGGGACATCATGGCTGGGGTGTCTTGTGGATGCCTTGGGCAAGGACTGGGACAAGGTGAGTTGTCGGGGAGATTGGGCAAACCTCGAAATGGTAGGCGAAACCCTCCGCTTTACGACGGAGACGGCATGGGGGCCATGCAACGAGACATTCGACCTCGTGTGCGAGAAATTCCCATCGCTCCGTTATTATTACCAGACCGAAGAGCCGGGAATGGGCTTCTACGAGACCAACGACAGCGAAGGCAAGTATTTTACCGACAAATACATAGTCGATTTATGTACTGCCAAAGGCAAATACTTCTGCGAATATTTTGCCGACAGGGAGAGCCTGTTTGCGTGGCTTGGCGAGGTCGCAGGAAAAACCGTCCGCTCGGAACAGGATGCCAAGGCTCTGTTTGAAGAATGGGCGCAGGAAAACCCCGATTCTTGCTGCAGTATCAATGAATATGTGGTCGTGGATTAAATCGGACAGACAGCCATGAGAACCTATCATTGGAAAGAGTACGGCTTTATCGGGACTGTACCCGACTTCGCCCGGCATTTCGGGATATGCAAAAGCCCGACTTTCGTCAATGCGGTGCGGAGAGTGTCCCGACACGTTTATAACTGCATGAACGCACGGGAACAGGCGGAATATGAAGAGAAGCGGGAGCGGGTGAAACCCGCTTACCGCCTCTATCTGGACGAGGAACGCACACGTTTCATCGAAATGACGAAAGAGGAGTACGAAGCTGTCGGCCTGCCCGTGGTGCAGGAAGAGGTCGGCATGTTCAAACTGTCTTACAGGAACAGAAGCCTGCCCGCATCGTTTGTCGGAAACGGTCGGGACGAAAGCCCCGTGGCTTCGGCCATGAAAAAATATCGGGCAGAAGCCATGCGTTTCGCCGGACAGGTCATGCTGGCTACGGGTTATTTCAATACCCGTCTGCCGACCGAACAGCCCAAAACCGAGATAAACTATACGGAATTGCGATTGTCGTACAGCAACGGTATCGTGTTCTATTTTGTCGCTGACCGTAGCCGTGACGGAGTATGCGGCTGTTACCTGCAACGGATAACGCTCGACGGCAAGCAGATATATAACGGCTGTTTTAGCCGATATTCCAGCGTCGATGACGTTTTGCAAAAGACACAATCGAACGGAGAATGCCAAAATGCCCATTACCATTTTATAGAGTAGACGATAAGCCCTCTCGGACAGTAAAAGTTCGAGAGGACTTTCTCTGTACGCCGTTTCCACGGAACGACCTCCTTTTTTAGCCAATGTTCCGGCTTTTTTATACAGTCCGGCTTCTTCCCCTTTTACTCCACTATCGTATCTCCTTCTTTCCCTTATCTCGTTTCCGCCACTTTCTCGCCGGTTGGATTTTCCCATGCAAAGGTACAGCGGTCGTCCGGTGTCAAGTACCGCCATGCTAACCGCTCGTGGATTTGCCCGGCAGCCTTCCCAAATCGAAGATGTCCTTTCAGTTCCCTCCTTGCTGCGCCTGTCGGGTTGGGTATTCCGTGAAATCCCCGGCTGTTTGCTTGCCTTCCCGTCCTTTCCCCGCTGTCTGATCTGCATGTAAAATCTCTCCCGGCAAGGAAAGCTGAAAAGCTTCCGAGAGGAGGGAAATAAATAACTCGGAGTTTAATTTAACTTTTATGTATTATGCACGCAAATGGTAATCAAATTATGGAAGGGAAAGTTCTGGACGAACAGGTTAAGATAAGAATTTTTGAGGCATTCCGGCAGTCATGTTTTTTGTTTGATGAAACAAGCGGTCAATGCGCCTATATGGGGTCGGTTCGTAAATGCGATGGGAAGTGTCGCCTAATGCTACGCTTTAAGCAGAATCTGGATAAATTGTTTTGTTGAAAAGGAATTGCAGCCATTGGCTGAACCTTATCGACAAGTTCAATATAGCGGATAGAAAGATATATTAATTTTTAATCTTGACAAGATATGAGTATAATATGTACACGATGTGGCGGTACGCAGGTAGTATGCGAAGCCACAGTAAACCCCAACACCAAAGTGATAACGGAAATTTCCGACGATTCTTTGCAATTCGGCCGGTGCGAAACCTGTAAGGCACGAAGCGTCCTGACGGATGTAGAGAAGACAAAGGCCGCCATCAAGAGCGGATTTGCCGGATTTGTCGAGGCGAACGGCAGGAAGCCCCATTATGCAAGTTGTCGGATAGTATGGAAGTACACCAACGATTCCGAAGACGTAAAAATCCGGCTGCTGGAAAGCGGTGAAAGTATTGGAAACGACATGTTCTTCTCCTGCAACAGCCTCCATGCCCTCGAATCTCTGGCGGAGTTCGGAAAAGAACCGTTCATCGTAACGGAATGTTACGGGTTCAAGACCTTAACAGAAGAGGAAATCTCCGATGAAAAAGCGTATGAATACGAGTTCGGAGACGAGAAAATCGTTGTTACAGGTAAAGAAGTACGTGCATTTTACTCGGAAGTATACAGGCAGACGGCACAGGACATCGAACAGTTTGCAGCCTATAATACGGCAAAACGCATGTATTACCGGAAAAATGATTGCCAGCTTACCCCGGAGCTTGTCCGACGGTTGCTCGATGAAGAACATTTGATGAAAGCAGGTGAATCCGACAGTTTCACGATTCAGTTGTTCTTCCTGTGGCATGTGCGGATTCGGAAAGAACCTGAAAATTTTGCACCGTTCAAATACGCTTTGGAAGCCTGTTGCTTGGATAACGTACAGACTTTCAGCCGCCGATACATCACGCTCGAAAAAGCATTGCTTCATTGCCTGAACGGTTTCAATGAAAACGCTAATATTCAAAACCGCTACCAATCCCTGCAAGACTATCTTCTGGGACAGGCGCACGGCAAACGCTGATAAATAGCCTCATGCGGCACAAGCCTCCGAACCTGCAAAGCCGGTTTCGGGGGCTTTATTCCGCAAGGTCGTCTCTCCAGTTATATGCCATACCCGGCATGTCACAAGAAATTCCTTTTTAAGCGGACGTCCACCTGTTATAACCCTTATACCCCATTTCCATTCCTTTCTACCTCCCGATAGCGTTTCCCGTTTTTGCTCCTGACGTTACCCGACAAATCAAGGCAAGACACACGACACCCTATGCAGCTGCAAAGGAACGTCGGAGGAGTTAAACTCTTTTATATCACATTCCTGTGAATCTTAATAAAAAAAGTCGTTCATGGCACCTTGTGGAATTGATTTTTATATATTTGCTTCTGAAAAAAACATACTGGAAACAGTGCCGGATAGTATGTGAAGAACAGAAACTTTTGGGAAAATAATATGTAAATACAAAATTATAAAAACAAAAAAATGATTAGAGTTGCCACGATAAAGGATGCTTCAAGACTTGCGGAAATACAGATTTTCTCTAAAAGAAAAGCCTTTCGCCCTATTTTTCAAAACGATGATGTTTCCTTTAATGAAATGTCGGTATTGCGTCTTGCATTATATTATCAGGATGTTATAGGAGCTTTGGACGATATATATGTTTTTGATGACGGGATTGTAAAGGGGATGATGAAACTGGATTGTAAAAACAGTATATGGGAATTGAAAGAGTTGTATGTAGATCCGTTCTTTCAAGGAGAAGGTGTTGGGACAAAACTTATGCGCCATTTCCTTACAACAGCAAAAAGTCACGATGTAAAAGAGGTTTACCTGTGGGTGTTGGAAGAAAATTTTGCAGCAAGAAAATTTTATGAGAGCCACGGGTATGTCTATACAGGAAATAAAAAAGAGTTTTCCGATTCAGGAAAATATCTGTTGAATTATGCATTACGATTAAAAGCCACCTTATAATCCGGCTCGCGTTCCGAAAATTCCGCTTTGCCGGGCACGTGAAGTCCCTTGGACGGTCAAAAGGTTCAGGGGGCTTTTTTTGTCAATCGCCCTCACAGGCAGATTTTCTTTTTTAGCCGTTATTCCCACTTCTATATACAATCGGGCTTCTTCCTCTTTTATTCCGGTTATCCCATTCTTTCCCTGATCTCGCCCCCGTTGCCTCCTCGCCGGTTGGATTTTCTCATGCAAAGGTACAGCGGTCGTCCGGCGTCAAGCACCACTATGCTAACGGCTCGCGGATTTGCCCGGCAGCCTTCCGCAAATCGAAGATGGCCTTTCAGCCCCCGCCTCGTACCTCGACGGGTTGGGTATTCCGTGAAATTCTCCGGCCGTTTGCTTGCCTTTCCGTCCTTTCCCCGCTGTCTGGCTTGCATGTAAAATCTCTCCCGCCAAGGAAGCCGAAAGGCTCCGAAAGCAGGGAGAAGAAAAAAGCAAGTTCAACAAATTAAAAATTTAAAGTTATGCACAGCAAGATTTTTCAAATTACCGAAACACGGGTGAGCAAGGACAACTACCTGAACGAGGACACCCTCACGCAGGGCGACGATAGTTTCTTTGACTATTGTGCGGAGATTGACGATGAGGAACGCCAGTTCCATATCGACAACTTGGTAAACAACATTCTGCCCAAAGGCATGTTCGAGCTTGTTTCCGACGATACCATACGCTACAAAGGCGGTGCGGAACGATGGAGAGAAGATTTCATCGCAGACATTCGAAGCAGGGCGGAAGCCCTTACCCCCGAAAGCGTGCAGGACTGGATTGGCCCGGTCTATCAACTCGAAAAGTTCCTGAAAAACCCGCTCGATACCGCTTACTGGTTCTACATGGACGAGGAGGGGCTGCAATCCAACGCCGAGCAATCCTACGAGTTCCTGCGGCAGGCATGTGAATTTAAACCCGGTACGCTGCTTTACATCGGCGGTGTCATCGACTATCATTTTTAACCTCAAAACGCTGAACGATGAAAGGTACGGAACATTTCAAACGGACTATCAAGGAATACTTGGACGGCAAGGCACGGACGGACGAACTTTTCGCCGTCTCCTATGCCAAAGAAAACAAAAACTTGGACGATTGTATCACATTCATTCTCAATCAAGTCAAGGCAAGCGGCTGTTGCGGAATGACCGACGACGAGGTGTGGTCGCTCGCCATTCATTACTATGATGAGGACAACATCGACGTGGGCAAACCTATCAGTTGTGGCGTCGTGGTCAATCACAAGGTGGAGCTGACCGAAGAAGAAAAGGCGCAAGCCCGAAAAGACGCGCTGAAAGCCTATCAGGAGGAAGAAATGCGCAAGATACAGCAACGCCACAGCAGGCCGAAGCCGACCGCCAAAGCTGTACAGAATACCCAAACGGAACTCTCACTCTTCGATTTCTGACCATGAAAGCACGGACAAAATTTCAGCATCAGGTAGTAGCCGCCAACGGGCGGTTGCTGCCTATCACGGAGAAACAGGCAGAATGGGCGTTCCGGCATACCGTCGGACATTACGCTTTTCGTACACCGAGCGGACAAACGACCTGCCTCGATTGCGGTCATAGGTGGAACGAGACAAAGGCGAAGCGTTGCCATTGCCCGAACTGCCACGCCAAACTGACGCTCAAAGACACGCTTTGCCGCAAGACAGATGAGAAAAGCTATTTTTCTGTCATCACCACGCAGGACGGATTTCAGGTGCAGCGGATTTTCAGAATGAATGTCTGTTACCGCAAAGGCAAGAACGCATGGACAGACGTGTGCGAAGTGGCGAGATACTGGTTGGACGAGAACGGGAAAACCGCTTTGACAGCCTTGCAACGGACAATGGGGTGTTATTTGGACAGCTTTCTGTACGGGTCGGGATTGGAACTGCGGAACGACAATTACGTGTACCAACGCATAGCCGACTGTTATGTCTGTCCGGGCTACACGGTTATCCCGAAGTTACGGCGCAACGGGCTGAAAGGGTCGTTTGCCGACATCGCCCCGCAAAAGCTGATGAAAGCCCTGCTATCGGACAGCCGAGTGGAGACAATACTTAAAAGTGGACGCAAACGAGACCTCAAGCACTTCATCGACCACCCGCAGGATTTGGATTTCTGTTGGCCGTCCTACAAAATCGTGTTACGCCAGAAGTATCGGATAACGGACATTGGAATATGGGTGGATTATCTCCGTATGCTCGACAGATGCGGCAAGGACTTGCACAACGCCCACTATGTTTGCCCCGCCGATTTGAAAGCCGAGCATGACAAGTATCAGAACAAGGTGCGTATTCTCCAAGAGCAGGAAAAACGCAAGGAGCAGATGAAACGGGCGAGGGAAAACGAGGCACGTTTTAGGGAGTTGAAAGGCAAGTTCTTCGGTCTGGAGTTCACGGACGGAACGATAGTCGTCCGTGTACTGGATAGCGTGGAAGCCTACTACGACGAGGGTAATGCGTTGCACCACTGCGTGGGACAGTGCGAATATTACCTCAAACCGGATACGCTGGTATTCTCCGCACGGATAGAGGACAAGAGGGTCGAGACCGTAGAATTGAGCCTCGAAACATTCAAGGTGCTGCAGTCGAGAGGACTGTGTAATAAAAATACGAAATATCACAAGCGGATTATGAACCTCGTGCATAAGAACATCGCCCTTATCCGAAAGCGCATGGCCGCCTGATACCGGCTGCGGAAGTTATATCGGGCAACCACCTGCCAATCGGGACAGGTGGTTGTTCATATTCCCGATAAAGGCCATGTCGAACATTCTGTTATACAGACAATTCTTTTTCCATTCCCTTACATTTTGTCCGATGGACAATCGTTCGACGTTTTTTTTGCCCTTTATACCCCAGACACATACTGCCGTCGTTTCCTGTTGTAACGGCCGGAGATCTTTGCCTCCATTCCCTTTGTATGCTTGGGCGTATCATTTCATGGAATCTCCACTATCGCCACGGCCTGTTTTTACGCAGCAAAGGTACGGCGAACGAACAGCGTGTCAAGTACCGCTTCGCTACTCCGGATAAAATTTGACGCAAACTTTCCGCAATCGCAGATTGCGGCATTTCATAAAATTTTAACCTCCGTTCCTTGCCTGCTGTTCTTGCTTTCGCCGTTGGGAATTGCACGTAAAAATCAACCCTTTGGGCGAAGTCGGAAGGCTTCAAGAAAAGGGAAATAAAAAAACAGAACAATGACAGCAATAGAACAGATTATCGCCATAGCTGAACAATTAGGCTGGCAAGTTAAAACCGATACCGACAAACCGAACCTCGTGGTGTTCGATTTTCAGCAATACACACCTCACGGGCAGGATTTCAGTTTCTCGGTTGAGATGAAAGGCAATGACACCGACAGCTTGTTACAGGAAGTTGAAACATATTACGAAGACTTCGACCCCGACTATGAAGCCTACCTGTGGATTGGTACGGACGGGCATGGCAAGAACGGCGCACCTTACCGAATCAAAGACATCGTGAGCGATATGGAGCAGGCGGAAGCCATGATAGAAAAACTTTATGAAACATTAAAAACAACCATGCAATGAGAACGAAAACCCTCTACACACGAGACGCCGAAAAGGCAGGAATAAGCCGTTTCCCAAACTTTCACCGCACGGGGAACATAACCGGCATGAAGCAGCTTTACTACGGAAAAAACGCCCTATTGGTACGTTGCGGGAGTCAGATTTACAACGTATCGAGCGAACCCGAAATTTACTACAACATGGCTCATTAAATGGTATTCATTATGAAAAGAGCAAGTTACAAGAAAGATTTTCAGAGTTGGAAAGGCATAATGGCTCTAAAACTGCTCTGCTGCAATATAGTTGCAGGCCGTTTTGATTGGAAGAAATACTGTACGCCACAGTCTTATTGCGGTCAGGAAATTTGCGTTGTACCGCTGCATTGCTCCTACGGACAGATAGGCTATACCGTGCACTTCCCTTATTCCGATATACCGGAAGTGGAATACGATTGGGAAATGAACAAATTAACTATCGACAAAGAGAATTGGGAAAGCTATTTAACGTGAGTATAATTCAAAATATAGCCAGTTGCCCGTCTTTGAAAAACATACATCAATGGCGGGCTTCTTTCAAAAACAGTATGCTGTTATGGTAGAAAGGGAGTTGGAAATAAAGTTATATTAAAGGAAGTGGGGCATGGAATATTCAATATCTTTATCTTCAACCATATATTTTTCCTGAAATTGAGCAATTTCTTTGCAAAAATCATCTGTCATACAATAAATCTCCGTAATTTTGGTCTCTGAAAACATCATGGTAATTGCTTAAATGTTAATTGAATACTATAAATTCAATACTTTTATTGCTATGTGCCTAATTTATTTACAGAATTAGAATTGAAAGAATATGACACAGACTTTTTATACCCAATGGCAATCTTCTGTCCTTGCAGACGCAGAAACTTATGTTTCAAAGGAATACAGTAATTTCCAAACGGCATTGCTACGTGAAATATCCAAATATGCAGAAGCCGTGGATGCGGCGGTCGTATCCGAGAATAAGGGGCATTATTATACAAGTTGCTTTATTGAACGTAATGGTAAGTTTGTATACATAAACCATTCTGCGGATGTGCGGATGGATGATGGGATAAAGATAGAACTCGGTTCGTTCATGATACGGACTGCCCGGCACGCAAAGGATTATACCGGCGGAAACAATCAATATTGCGATATGCTGCAGTTACAGTCAATGATTGACAAACTGCTGTCGTAATGATAACATATAGTCTGTAGCGGAATGAAAACCGGTAGGGACTATAAGGATGTGGAGCGCCTTCAGTATGAAATCGCTCCACATTCTTCATATTACGCTGCCGTTACCGACGCAGACCGCCGCCATATTCCGCCTCTTGTAGCTCCTCCCTGTATTCTTCAAGCTCGTTCAGCTTCTCGTTCACGGCTTGCAGGTTGGCCTCCAGCGTCATGTTGTGGTCATAAGGGTAATGATGTTGTACGGCCATCCCTGCATTGGTGGCCGTACCCACGTCCAGCGTATCCTTGTCCCTGTTGTACCTTGCATACAGAATATCTCCGTTTGGCATTTCGAATACCGGCATTCTCTGATGTGTCAGTTCAGCAAACTGTTCCGCCGCCATATCTTTGGCCACCTCTTTCACATCATCGCTGGCACGGTCTGTGCCGTAACGTGTGATATGGTCCCGCACCTCCTGTTCCGTGTATTTCAGCATGATGTCGTATGTGCCTCCGACACTTCCGTTGTACACCACGGCAAAGTCCTTATCTTCAATCAGCAGGTCATCGCCCCGGTTCTGGAGGGGAGAAGCGTATGTATGCTGCTCGTCCATGCCGTTGCCGTCGTAATACTCCTTGGCGAGCGCAAGCAGACCCTTGTAGTCGCCTTTGTCCTTCAATTCGTCCAGTTGCTTCGTGTCGTCAGCGGTTTGGAGATAGGCCACCGAAGCATAAAAAATACGTTCCTTGGCAGAGCGTTTGTCCTCTTGCTCTTCGGTAACATTTTGTTCCAACTCCTGCGCAATCTTATCCACCTTTTGAGTAACGATTGACGAAGCTCTTTTCACGTCCAGAAGCGTTGTCTTGATAAACTGTGGGGATTCTTTCAACTCATCGAGCCACCCTTTGAGGTATGCGCAACTGTCTTCCTTTATATGCTTGGTCATGCCGTAGCGTTGTGCGACCAACGCGCTGCCCAGTTCGGCCACCAGTTCCTCGCGGGCATACTCTTTCGAACCGAAAGAGGTAGGTTGGAGTCGGTCAAGCACACCTTCGGCACCCGTGGAATGGACCATCTCATGGAACAGCGTTCCGTAGAAAGATTCCCCGTCTCTGAACTGCTCCTTTTCGGGTACGACAATCTCGTTCTTTGTGATTGAGTAGTATGCTTCGTTTTGGTGCGTCGGTTTGATGGGACAAATCCAAAGGTTGTCCTTTATCATCGCATCGACAGGCCCAAAACTGAAATGTTCGCCGTTTTCGACCCTTTTCCCGTTCTCTCTTTCCAACTGCTCCCATAACTCCGGTCGAGCCTCCTGCAGGTTGGTCTGGGCGACATTGAACACCCGGAACACCTGCATTTTCGGATAGACATTGTATTGCGCCTTCTCTTCGTCGGAGAGTTTCTTGTAGTCGTCGTACTTGATTTTCTCCTTTGTTTCCTTATGTATGCAGGTGAATGTGGTCAGCATGACGGGAAACGATTTCTCGCCGCGCAGTACAGATACACGGGGTAATTCCTGCCCGTCCTTGCCGGGCTTGTTGAGCCGCTGCACGCAGTCAAAGGTGCAGAAGCGCGGAATCTTGTACCCCTCATTCTCACAATGCAACAGTAACATAAGGGCGTTCATACCGTTGTACTCCCGCCCGGAAAGGTTACGCGGCCATTGCAGTGCCCCCTCGGTAAACCACGGCTTATGCCAGTCCTTGTGGATGCTTTCGATTTTCTCGATCATCATCTCGGCAAAGAGGTCCAGCGCCTTGTCCTCGCTGCTCGGCCCCTCCGTATTTCGCTTTCTATAACCGGCCATGACTGCTACTGATTGAAGTTATCCGATTCGGGAATATATTGCGCCAGTTCTTCCACCCGGCAGGAGATGTCCGGCTTCCCGTTATGTACCGAGACCGTCATTTCGCCCTTGGCTTCTACCTTGACGCCCGGTTGCAGCCACTCTTCACGTTGCCTGTCGAAGCAGAAGAAACGCACCCATTGGTACTCGAAATTCTCATCGACCTTTTCGGTGCTGAATGCAGAGAACATCGTGTAGGACTTATCCTTTTTGTCCTTCCGTTCCTCGATGTTCTTGCCCACCTTGCCCCGGAACGACAGTTCGCCCTTGATGGAATCCGCGATGTCCGCCGCCGGGCCGATACGGTCGGCAAAGAGGTTGAAATAGAGCTTTTCGCCCCGGCGTTTCAGGAACAGCGTCCCCGCAACCTCGACACGCAATCCGTTTCGATAGCCGGATACCTTCTTCTGACCGCCCTCCTTGCTGACACTGATCTCGACCGTTTCGTTCCGACCGTCCTTGCCTTGGAGCACGACGCGGAGCGGAAAGGTCAGGAATGTTTTCTCTTCTTTGGTCGTGCGCATCGAAGCGTCGCGGCCGATGGTGCCGCACGCCGTAATATTGCATTTAATCATTTTATTTTGTCTTTTAGTGATACATAGTCCACCGGACAAAGCGGGGTGTCTTGAAGTTGAACAGGTTGAAAGCGTTTCCTAATCGGGAGCACGTATTCTCATGTAGACAATCCAGCCGGCAATACCCAGTTGGACGCCCACGATAACGAGTGTTGCTACCCAACCGAATAGCCGGGAACAGAACAGGATATGCAGGGCGCAGACGGACACCCCGGACAAGTACCCGCAAAGTCGTATCATCACGCGTTTTATCATGACTTTTTGGGATTATCTTTTCAGGTTTTCCGATTGTGCCCGTTGTTCGGACATTCCCCGTTCAAAGTTCTGCGACGCCGCCTCCGAGAGGATGACCGTGTTCAGCACGCCGGTCACACGCAGCCGTTTGGCTTCCTCCGAAAGAGAACTGTCGTTCAGCGTCACCGACAGGCGGCTTAACTCGGCAGAGGCCAGTTCCCGTGATACCTGAACGCTGCCGTTGTCCGCCTGCAGGACAGCTCGCCCGTTTTCCCCGACTGTGAGGTCACAGGTTTTCATGCCCGGCAGCAACGCTTTGAGGTCGATACGCCGGCTGTCCATCGCCTCGGAAATGGCTGCCTTTTGTTCCTCCTTGTTCTTGCTGTCGATTTGCGTCGCCAGTAACATCAGGGAGGTAAAGGCGGTCATGGCCATTTCCACGACAGGATCACTGCACCCCGACAATCCCACGCCGCTATCCTCCGAGGAGAGCAGTTTTTTCATCCACGCATCGGGCGAAAGGCTTTTGCCGGTGGCATTCTCTTCTGTTCCCTTATATCGGGCGAGCAGGTCGTTGCCGTTATGTAGTACCTGCTGTTTGATGTGGCCCTTTTGTGCGATTTCAGCCAGATACGCTGCCGGATCGACGTCCCGCTGCGTGCCGTCCGCATAAATCTGCCGGACACCGAAGTGCAGGTGCTCCCCGGTCGTCCGTGTCCCCGTGTTACCGGAACGGCCGAGCTTCTGGCCTGCCTGTACCGTATCGCCTGCCTTTACGGAAACTTCGCCGAGGTGCATGTAGGTACACTGTACCTTGCTGCCGTCCGGACGGGTGTATTCCACGGTCAGCGATTTGTTACCGGGTGCATGGCCTTTGTCTTTGACAGCGACGACCTTGCCGTCTTTTTCCGTGGCCAGGACCGTATCGCCGTCGCACCGGATGTCGATACCCGTGTGCATACGTTCCTTGCCGTCTGCCGGATCTTGCCGCATACCGAATGGCGAGGTGACGAAAAGAAACTCTTTCCGCTCCACCGGAAACGAATAGTCCACTGTATTTCCGACCTCACGGAGCGGGTTCTCTTCCACGCCGAACCGCTTTCCCTGCGTCTCCATTTCCTGCATGACCTGCCGGTCGTACTTTTGCAGCCCGTTCTGTTCGATGATACGTTGCAGGCTGTCGGCATAATGCCCGCCCGTGGCATAGCCCGCCTTTTCGAGGCCCTGTGTCCAGCCCTTGTAGTCATCGGGCGAGAGCGAGAAACAGCGGGCATAGCGGCTGTTCTCTTTCAGGAAGCGTGAGTGGTGCTCATACGAATCGCCCACGCTGTCGTAGCTGCAAAACTTCTCGTTCGGCTTGTCATCGGAATACAGACCGTACCGGCCACCTTCGGCAATCCATTCGGGCGTGGCCTTGATGCCGAAATGGTTGTTCTCATTCACGGCCAAACGGCTCTGCCCGTTGGAACTTTCCAGTATGCCCTGTGCCAGCGTCACGGAGGCCGGAATGCCGTACCTCCGCATCTGTGCCATCGCATAATCTGCGTATTGTTCCGTATATTCTTGATTCTTGTTTGCCATATCTTTACCTCCTCATGGTTGGACGTTGTTCGTTCTCGTTCTGTTCGTCAGTTGCCTCTGCAGGCTCGTTTTGCTGCGCCTTGGACATACCGTCACAATCCATCACGTATGCCCGCAGCGCATGGATTTGCTGCCTTGTTTCCTCATTGCTGTGTTCAAATACCAATATGATTTTGTCCGCATCATACGGAATGCGTTCTTTGGCCGGAGGCATGTCCAGCTCGTTCGCTATGGTCTCCGCATCATACATGGAAGCGTAATACTTGTTCTCATGTTTGAAAAGGACGACCGCTTCCGGTTGTTCCTCTTTGATTTTCTTGTATTTGTCATACAGTTGTTCCGGTATATCTTTTATGGGCAACTCTTTCAAGGATGAAGCAGTTTTGGGGGATTCCTCATTGGCTTGCTTGGGGTGCTTGTCCTTATCCTGCTGTAGGGTATCCTCTTCTCCTTGTTTCTTTCCGGCAGTCTCTTCCTGCGTCTGTCCTTTACGCAGCACATCGGCAAAAAGCGTGGCCGCCAGATGGCGTTTATATTCTGCACGGTCCTCGGCCAGCCACATGCGCTGCCACTGTTGCCGCGTGACGCTCCGGGGCTGCAGTTTCTTCCCGTCGATGGTCGCCACGCACAGAGTTCCTTCTTGTTTGGTCTTGAATACGGACACACGCTGAATCCGGTTCAGGTCGATGTCCTGCGCCCCGCTGCTGAACAGGTCCACTTTCAGGTCTGGCTGTGTTTCCGCCAGTACATAATACTTGTGCGCCAGTTCCATGCGTACCTTGTCGATGTTGTCCATCGCCTGTTTGAGCGTGGAGAAAAAACGGTTCACGTCCTCCTTGTCTGGATAGATACTGTACCCGTTCTGATGTTCGGGCTTCAGATACAGCGCCCAGCGGTTCTTGTCGTCCTGGATCATCTGTATCTGGTCGAAACCGATTTCGTCCGCCCGTTTGACCGCAGGCGTCACGTCCAGTGTGGAAAGCATCTCCAGTGCCCAGTTCTTCAGTCGGGCCAGTGATACCTGTTTCTTGGCGAAATAGGCATCATCGGGCCTGTACCCCCATGCGCCGTCGGGATTGAAGAAACGCACGTTTTCAATACCTTCCCTTCGCAAAGCCCTGCCGATACGGGCCTTGTTCATGCCCGGCACTTCGTTGTCCACCTCCGGCGACGCACCGGCAGGGAGTATCACATCCGCCGATTTCGAGGACGGATCGATGACGATGACAATGGTCTTGTCCTCCTTGTTCGGGTGTTTCCGGATTTCATCGGCCACGTAGAAATGCTTGGGTAACTGCTCCTGCATATCCGAAGTCTGCCGGCGGTTACGCATCGTGGCATATTCGATTTTCTCGCCCCGTTCCGCCTTGTGGATTACTTCGAGGGCGTTGTTCACGTCGCTTTCGAGGGCATCCATCAGGTTGGGGTTCTCTTTAAGTTCCCGGTTCCAGTAGTCTACCAATTCAAGGCTTTTGTCGGACAGACGGGCAGGCAGTCCCAGTTCCAGCATTTTGATGCCCGAAGCCACCTCCACGATCAGCCGTTCCTGTTTGAGGGCATCTTCCGAAGGACCCATGCCGTTTTTCATCACCATGCCTTCACGGGCCAGCCGTTGTTGGTGCCCCGTGGCGCTCACGATTTGCCGCAAGGCTTCCTGAACGTAGTCGTTATAATGCTCGAAGTTCCGTTGGCGCGGCATATAGACCGCATCGCGGTCCGTCTCGTAATGGGGCATTCCGCTGCCGTCCGAACGCACGGGCACGAGATTGTCCCGCATTTTCAGCAGGAAGTCGTTGAAGCGGATATGCAGTCTCCGTTCATCGGTTTCGGAGTAGCCACGCTCCACGGCACTACCGTCTTTCTGCAATACCGCATCGTAAGTCTCCTTATCCACGTAGGGCAGTGTCGTCTGGTCGATGTTGAAAAGTGTGCGGATCTCCCTGTTATGTATGCCCTTGTACTGTTTCTGCACCTCCTCGTCCAGTTTCAGATAAGCGTCCCGGCTGATGATGTCCTCCGGATTGTTGCGGTGGACGTACTTGTTCCAGTTGTAGAACAGGAACGGAACGCCTTGCTCGTGCTCGCGTACCGATGTGCCGCGTGCCTTGGCATCGCTGTAAAGGGTGAACAGGTTGGTCTTGCACCCGTTCCGGTCCGAATGCAAGGCCATGAACAGGCCGTTGAACGGGCTGACGGCAACACCTTTCGGATAAAATTTCGGAAAGCCCTTGCCCGTAGCGTTGAGCCAGTGTCCCCCGGCATTCGACGCTTCGTTCAAAGCCGTGGAGAGCAGCTCTATCTGACGCTCCTCGGCATTCTTTTCTATTTGCGATTTTTCTTTCATATTCCCATATTTTTATCGGTTACAGGATTATTGAATGCCCCGTGTCCGCACGATGGTTTCCTGCTGTCCGTTGTCATAGTTCTGCGAAGCCATCTGGCGGAGCTTGTCGCTTTGGGCGAGCACGGCATTGGCCAGCGTGTTCAGCGGCAAGGCTCCTGCACGGTAAGCGTCGGCCATAGCGGGGGTGAGCTGCACCGTACAGGGCACACGGTCTATCGTGGCAACCAGCGTGCAGCCTTGTAGTGCCGGGTTCACGATACGCGGATTCAGCGGCTCGTCGGGATAGCGTCTGTACTGTACCTCTCTACCGGTCGTGGCTGCATTTCTGTTTCCCTCCGTCCGTTCTTTTCCCAGCACCTCGTGTCCCGCCTTGTTCAGCAGGTTCGCGCCACCCAAGCCGATAAGCAGCATCTTCAACATCGGATTCTTGACGAACATACCTGCCACTATACTCGCTATCGGCAGCAGGTTGTCTTTCAGGCCCAGCGATTGTGTCCTACCTGTAAACACGCCCAGCAGGATGTCGGGCAGCATGGCCAGTATATAGCCCAGATTACCCGCGACATCGCCTATGCCGTCCAGTCCGAGCGAGCGGACCAGCTCGTCCCAGCCGTTCTCGTTGGTCTGTATGGTCTGTGTTCCCTGACCTGCCTGTTCCTGCCGCATCCCTTCCCCCGCAGAGACGGCGGAAGTCGACACTTCCTTTTCCTCTTTTTCCCTTTGTTTGGGTTTCGATTCCGTCTGTTCCTCCGTTTCGGCTTTCCGTCTTTCCATATCTTGCAGGTAGGCTTCCTCTTGTCCGGGAGCGACAACCATCGGCACGTCTTTATACCGTTCCACCCGTTTCCGTTCCTCCTCGGCGGTTTCTTCCCGCCACGGCATATTTCTATTGTCTGTTTTCCACCAGTCCATAAAATCGAATGTTACAATCGGTATCTTCTTTTGCAACTTTCCGTTGGCTGCGGCAAGAGCCGTGTTTTCTTTGCCCGGTATGCTTGCCGCCTCTTTGCGGAAGCTGTCGAACACGTTGCTGTCGCTGCCGAACACGCCCTTGCTGATACACTCCTCTGCAGAGAGCGGCTGCGTTTCCTCCTTCCCGAAATGGTCGGCAACGGCTGAGATTGCCGTATCCGCACCGATGAACCGTGCAACGGCCGTCCACGAACCCGTACCGCCCAACATGACCGTATCGGCCGAAGCCCCCAACACCCAGCCCGCACCTTTCTCCAACTTGCTCGGCCGGTAGGCAACCTCTCCGCGTTTTTCTATCTCTTCGGCCAGCGGCGAGCGCCCCAAAGCCTGTGGCAATCCCAGCAGGCTCGATTCTGCCGCCTTACGGATGATGTAGTCCGCCGAGGATTTGGGCATACGTTCCTTGACCAGTTGGTCTATCATCAGTTGCTCTACACGATAGTCCACGAAGGCATAGGCGAGGTCGCAGCCCAATTCCTGCGACAGTTTATCGTAACGCTCGCGTCCGACTTCCTTCACAACGACATCGCGCCACTGTCCGGCCATGTAGGCGAGGTCGTGCTGCATCTCCTCCGACGAGAGAATCCTGTCCTTGCACATCCCGATGTAGTCCTCGGTCGTCTTGGAGTTCCACTCTCCCGTAACCTTGAGAGTCTGGTACGGGTCGGCGAGCGGTTGCCCCGCTGACGCCATCATGCCGAGTATGCCGCCCAGGGAGGTCGAATACGCTTTCATTTCCTCGCCCTGTTTTTCGGTCAGGTAGGATTGCGTCTGCGTCATGACGGGGACAAGATGATGGCGGAAATAACTGCTCATCAGGGCCTCCAACTCCGCAAACCTTCTGCTATGTTTGATTCCGTCCATATAATCAATGTCTTTCTATATCATGTTTATTTGTTTCAACAGTTGTTCCTTCGTCTGCTCGATAGCGTTATGGTACACCTCCATTTGCTTGGGGAAAAACTCTTCGAGCCACGTGTCCTTTTCGATATTGTCGTGAATGAAACGTATCGCCTGTTCCCGCTCGATTTCTACCGAGGCTTCCCCTTCCTCCCGGTTGTTGAACCATGCCTTCGTCCACCAGCGGACTCCGGCACGGTCGGGATAGACGGAGACGATTCTCGGTATGTCGAAGCTCTGGATGTCGATGTCCAGTTCCGCCAACGGATCAATGAGTCCGCTGCCCGCTACGGCTTCGTCATGAAGTTTTTTTTTACCTCGCCGCCTGTTGCGGAAAGGTACACATCATGCCGCAGGGCAAGGTAGTTCAGGAAATCCGCTATCAGCAGGTTCTGTACCTTGCAGGCCAGCGGCATGGCTTTGCGCCCCAGTCCCAGCGGGTTGTACATGCTCGGCATCTTCTCATAGAAATACTCCTTCGCAGCTCCCATTGTAAAGATGTGGCGCAGCGACTGCTCCGTATGTGCGGGCACCGTGTACGCTCCCCGCTGTAAATCCTCCATGTAAAGTGGCAGAAAGCGGAGCATCAGCTCTTCTATTTCCCTTTGATCCTTCTCGTAGTCGTTTTTTACTCTTGTTTCCGCATCGTAAAAAGACGCCGCACCATTGCCGTCGGCTTCCTGCAAAGCCTTGATGTTGCCGTACAACATGGTCAGGAACTCTATTGGGTTCAGTTCCTCGCCCTTGAATTTGACTTCTATATGCAGCAGTTCGCCGCTCAAAGCCACCGTTTGTCCGGCTTTCACCCGCTGTCCGAATTGGGCGAATACATTCGACAGATGACCGTATGTCACCTCGTACCCGCCGTAACGGACCGTCTGGCAAATGCCATGTACCGGGTCGTTGCCCACACCTGACACGATGCCGCTGGCCACGGCTGACAGCATGTAACACCTCACGTTGAAGTCTATTCCGTGATGAAAGAACTTTTCTCCCGTTGCCGGGTGTACCTGTTCGCCGTAGCCGAGCGACATCTCCACATCTTTCCCCTGCGGCTCCTCGAACGGCATACAATAGCCGCTGTCGGAGTGCAGAATCATTTCTTCCGTATATTTCATTGTGATATATATTTTCGTGTTTCTATCTTCTCATTCCTCCGCTTTGCGTTTGTTCCTCCGGAGAGAGTGTCGGCGTCTGTGTCCTCGATACCGTTTCCGAGGGAACCGTGCGGACAACGCCCGCATTGTTGCCGATAAGCATCATGCCCAGAAACAGACCGGCGATTTTACCCAGCCAGCCGAAACGTCCGAACACGAGGTACGCTGCTGCGATAAGTCCTGCAATGTTCAATCCCGACACATTGCCCCCTCCGAGGTTTCGCAAAAAGCCGCTGAGCATGTTGAACAACCCACCGCCGGAGGCTTCCCGCAGGAAGTTCGATACCCCGTTCAGTTTCGAGTCCGCGCCTCCCACAGCCTCACCTATGGCAGAGACCGTCTCTCCGGCTTTGTCTTTCAGTTCCTTCATGTCTTCGGTCGTACCTGCAAGGGCATCCGTGGCGGATTTGCCGACTACGGCCTCACTGACGATCCGTGCGACACTTTTGTCGGTGGTCAGTTTTTCCCAACCCACATAACCGACGGCAGCTCCGGCGGTAGCCGTTTTGACCGCCTGCCCGGCTCCCCGAAGGGTCTGCGAGGGATGCAGTACCGCATGACCGGCACTTTTCCCCGTCGCATTGGCGGCCTTGCCCATGCCTTTCATGGCCTTTCCGCCGTATTTCAATATCGTATCCCAAGCTCCCATATTTTTATTCTTTTTTTTAGGGTCTTACATTTCTTCCAATTTGCCGCCAGCGTCTTTGGGCGGCTTTCACGATGTCGTACTTGTCCGCGACAGGGCGTGCGCCCTCGTCGATTTCCCGCCAGATGTCGCCCATCGTGGTGTATTTCACTGCCTTGGTCAGTCGCTGCAGCGTCCGGTTCATCGACCGGAGTTTCGGACGTATGCCGAACACGATCTCCATACGTTCCCTTTCCGTCATCTTGTTGTCCGAGAGGCAGGCCGTGCGTATATCGTTCACGATTTCCACGCTGTTCAATATCATCTCCCGGTAAATCTGGTTGCGCCGCGTGGAGAGGGCGACGGCCAATGCACCCGTCGAATGTCTGCTCAATTGTTTGGTGAAGTCGCCCATGTTGTCTGTAAGCTGCGATATTTCATGGTAAAAACCGTAAATCTGAGCCGCATAGCAGACAATCGAGCGGAACGAGTTCAGGTAATTGTTGAACTCCCGTTGCAAGTCCGTCGTGCCTTCCACTTCTTCCTTCGTCCACACATGCCCTGTAGTTTGCATCAGCATGACCTTCTCTTGGTTTTTCAGTTCCTTCTCGGCCTTGTTGGTATAAACCAGAATCATTCCCGCAAGGGTCGCATCGTTCTGCGCCTGTACCTTCGAGATACCGGCGCACAGCAACAGAATCCATATCGAGATTATCCGCTTCATCGTTCTTCGTTTTTTATTATCCTTTTTTCAACGGGCGATGGCTGCCGCCCTGCGCCAGCGGGACATGGCCAGACGGGCCACCTCGCCGTTGCTGCGGTCTATCATACCCGCCGTTATGTTGTTCCACACGTCGTTCAGGGTATAATAGCGCAGGCTCAAATAGAGCAGATGCAGTTTCCGGCTGAATGCCGCGAGCTGGTCGTTCAAAGCCCACAGGGTTTTGCTCCGTTCCGCCCCCGTGAGCATGTTTTCCGTGCCGCCTTTGGCCACGGCGTCGTTCAGCAACGTGAACACGGAAACCAGCTCCGTCGCCGTCTCGATATAGAGGTTGTTCATGTTCATGCTGGCGACGATGCCCTGCGGGTTGTCCCCGATGGCTTTGCCCAGTTTTCCCAGCGTGAGGAAAATCCGCACGCCGTCGTTATAGAGGTGGGTACAGGCTTTCAGCGACGAAGCATAACCGTTCGCCGTCTTGAGGTAACTGTTGTACTGCTTTTCCCACTCATGTATGCGGTTGAACTCCGCTGCGATACTGTTCTGCATCAGGGCGGTCTGTGTCTGCCCCTTGATTTGTTTGTCTATCTGGCCGTTTATCAGTTCGTTTCCCTCGGCCAAGGCTGCCCATTCCAACGGGTTCGAAGCGGCAACCTGCGCCTTGGCCAATTGCGGAAGCAGACCGGCAAGCACAAAGACCACCCATATGCTAATGATTCGTAATCTCATAGATTCCCTTTTTTCGTTTATTGATTTCCACACGTTCACGGATAATCGCCACGATGTCGTTTCCGCGCCGGATACCGATAAGGTCGAGCTTCGGGCTGTTCCGGTCCGTCGAAAGGATAACGACCGTTTTCAGACCGCAAAGCTGTTGCAGGAGGCTCTGGTGTTCCTGAAAGTCCACGATACGGTACAGTTCCATGTAGTCCACCCTGCGGCAGAAAAGTCCCCGCTCGCAGACAAGCTGTTCGTTGCCGACCCGGTAACATATCCGGCGCAGGCAAATGAAACGATACAGCAGCACGAGGAACAGAAACAAGGCAATGACCGTCGCCATACCGCCAAGCGGCATACCTTCCATGCCGCCGTACACCAGTCCCGCCATGCACATGAATATCAATGGCAGTTCGTCGATGACGAATTGCCCGGCGTGCGGGCGCAGGATAATGTTCCGGACATCTTGTATGGTATATGGCATGGTCATCGGCGAAAGTGTATCTGTCGTTCCTGCCCGGCGTTTTCTTCTTTTTCCGACTCCTGCCCGACAGTCTCTTCACGTTTCTGTTCAGCCAAAAGCTGTTCGTTCCAGCTCGTATGGCGATAATCCGGACTTTCCCAGGTAATGGAGACATCATGCTCCCTGTCAATACCAAGGAACTCCCGTAGTTTCTCTCGATATTCCCGGTAGCACTTGTTCGTGGTATCTATCTGGTCCTGCACGTCTTCCGGGGCACACAACCCGCTCGAACGCATCGACTCCGCTTCTTCCGATTCGGCGTCGAACCGTATGCAGATTTCTTGCAAACCACCCTTGGGCAATAGGTAAAATTCTCCGTCTGTCAAATCCCCGCCGTCCGGTATGGAATCGAGATAGGGTTTCCTCTCCGGCGTTTCCTCTATGGCAAAACGTACTGAGCGGCATATCTCCTTTTGCAAATCCCATGTGAGATTCGACCCTTTCCGGGTATTATCGAAACAGATATGTTGCCGGGCAGGGATGGTAAGATCAAGTATCTCTCTCATCTGTTTCCCGATAGGCTTGCCGCCCGTTGAGATAAAGACCGCCTTTCTCAAATCCTTGTTCTTCGCCTGATGGAGTTGGTAATAGGCCATCGCGTCATAGGTACTCCCGAACCAGTAGATATGTTTGGCCTCGGCAAGAGGTGTTCCGGCAGGACTTGCAATCCACAACCCTTCGCTCTCATTGCTTTCCTCGCTCTTGCCTTTATAGCTATCGCATCCGTCCATTCTCATACGTTCCCGTTCCTCGAAACCCACGACCGTACCGCCCTCTTTGGGCAAGGTCAGTGGAAAAGCGAGACAGGTGTATGCCGCACCGTCTGCGCCGTGTTTTGTTGCCAGGCAGAAATGACGGTGGAAAGCATTCTGCGTGCTGAGGTCGATACCCCGGTTCTTGAAATAGGGATAGAATATCTCCTGCATCTCATGGTCTTGAGGGTTGAATCTGTGCAGGTCGTAGTCTGTTATATCGAATGGTCGTAGGTCTTGCTTGACCGGTACGGTTTGCACCTCGTATTCTTCGAAGGGGATGTTCAGCAGGCGGCTGCACACGAGGTTTACCAGCCGGTTCAGGTCTATTCCCTCATAATATTCCGCGAATAACGCCGGGTGCTCCTTGATGAACGAAACGACGTTGTATTCCTTCTGCCGGGGTGGTTGGCAACAGCATTTTCCCTGTTGCGTTATGACGAACTTGTCACCCCGGATACGCTTTTCCTCACTGTCCGTGCGGATAAACGAGGAGAGGCGTAGTCCGAAGCGTCGGTTCTGGCGATACCCGGCATCAAGCAGTACATCCCGGATATCGAGTCTTTGCAAAAAATCATTATGTGTCAATTTCTTGTCATTCATTGTCTTCTCTTTTCTTTTGTTGTTTCATGTAGGGGGTACTGCGTTGTCATCGGTGGAAACGTGCTTGCCGTTCCTGTTCGGGTTCTTCTCTTCTGGCCGGCTCTTCGTGAACTGATTCTTGCAGCCTGATCTTTGCCAAGAGCTGTTCGTTCCAGTCCTTATAGCCTTTTTCAGCGGGCTCGTACACAATAAGGTCGGTGCTGTCCTCGCCGGGAGCGGGAAGATTACGGATCGCATCCTCTATGGCCATGATATTTTGTCTCATGCCCTCCAGTGTTTCCTCACTGGCCGAACCCTCGGCAAGGGCTATCTCGTACTCGTCTTGGCACACCATGCTCATCTCCTGCAAATATCCGTCGCCGATTGTCCGATAGTCGAGCGTACCATCTTCCCGATAGATTTCTTTGGGACGTAAAAGCGTGCCGATTATCCTGTGAAAGTCGAAGGGTTCGAGTTTTATTTCGTAGTTCTGGTTCTCCTCGCCACTGATACGGACCAGCAGTTTGTCGTCTTTCGTCACGTTGCTGGTGAATGTCTTGCCCGCCTGGGTGAGCGCGAAGTTGATGGCGAAGATCTGTCCGGCACGGTCCTGGTCGAAGCAGAGATGGTGGTAAGCGCGTGGAGTGGCCTTTATCATGGCTTTGAACTGCTGTTGGCTCGGTGCCCCGCCGGTAGAAACGAACACTCCCTTTCGCAGTTCCTTGTCCCATTTCTGGTTAAGCTGGTAATAAGCCATCGCGTCGTAGGCACTCTCGAACCAATAGATACGCTTAGCTTCCGCAAGTGGGGTTTGGGCAGGGCTGGCAATCCACAGCCCCTCGCTCGAATTGCTGCCCTCGGCCTTGCCTTTGTAGCTGCCGCTTCCGTCCATTCTTGCACGTCCCCGTTCCTCGAAGCCCACGACCGTGCCGTCGCCTTTGGGCAAGGTCAGCGGAAAAGCGAGATTGGTGTATGCCGCACCGTCCTCACGGTGTTTCGTCGCCAGACAGAAGTGGCGGTGGAAGGCGTACTGGGTGTAGAGGTCGATACCCCGGCTCTTGAAATAAGGATAGAACTTCTTCTGTGTCTCCCGGTCCTGCGGGTTGAACTTGTACAGGTCGTAGTTCGCGATGTCGAACGGGCGGATGTCCCGCTTGGGCTGTATAATCCGCGTTGTCCGGTCCTCGATGGGATGGTTCAGCAGCCGGTTGCACACGAGGTTCACCAGTCGGTCGGGAGACATGCCCGCACGGTATTCAGCGAAAAACTGCGGGTGCGCCTTGATGAACGAGATGATGTTATAGACTTTCTGCTGCTGTGCTTGGAAGCAGCACTTTCCCTGTTGCGTCACGATGAACTTGTCGCCACGGATACGCCGTCCCTCGCTGTCCAGACGGACATACGAGGGATAGCGCAGGCCGTCGCGCCGGTTCAGGTGGTAGCCCGCGTCAATCAGCACGTCCTGAATGTTCAGCCTTTGCAGGAAGTCGTCGTAGGTAAGGTCTCCTTCTCTCATAATTGTCTTTATCTCCCTCTTCTCATATCGTTAATATCCTGATTCATCTGTGCCTCGAAATTGCGTATAGCCACGTCCCTCGGCGTATCGACACCGGGCTTGAAATACGGACGCGGCTCGCCTCCGAAACGCTCACCGTAGAACTCCGGACCGTGATGATGATGCCGCAGGCCGTGGACGACACCCGCCGTGACGACCGTTCCTGCCGCAAGGGCGGCGAAAATCTTCACGCCGAGACTGCGCTGTGCTTCCGGCCGCATCTTCATGTCCACCTCGCTGAATATTTTCGAAAAGATTTTCATGCGGTGGTAGTCATCGACCGCAAGGAATTTGTCGTAATCCTTCTGGCTGATCTCGTGGCTGATGACCTGCCCGTCGATGACGGCCGTCATCTTGTACTTGCCCTCTATGGGGGACGGGTGTACGGCTATCTCGCCGACCTCGACCTCCCTGCCGTGCCGTTCTTCTCGGTACCAGCCCTTGCGCTCGTCAAGGACGGAAATATCCCGTCCATCGACGGAAGCAGCCGCACCATACGGCATCTCCTGCCGGAGCTGGTTTTCCAGTGGGGAGAGGATTTCCTGCTCCTGTTGCTGACGCTGCGTCAGTTCCTCCTGTACTTCGGGGTGCAGACCAAGGGCGATACGTTGTTTGCTGTCGAGGTCCGCCATCGTTACCTTGTCGGCAAAATCCGCCCCGATAACCCCGTTCAGGACTTCCAGCCGCTTCTCGACCGGTTGTTCCTCGATGGAGTTGGAGGTCAGGACGGCCGTTTCTTCTTCCGTCAGGTCATAGACCAGATCGGCGGTCACCTTTTCGGACTGTACGGTCAGTGTCCGTGCCTCCTTATCGACGATAAGGCCGTGGGAGGCAAGACATTCCTGCCATTTCTCGTTGGAAAAATAGACAGGAGAGCTTATCAGTTCCTTGTAGGTACGGGCCGGTTCCGTGCTGCGCGGACGGCTGACCAGCGGCGTGATGACCGTCTGCAGGTTTTGCAGGACGTCGGCCTGTTGTGCCGGTTGCACCGGTTGTCCGGCCTTGTATTTGTAATAGAAGCCGTAGCCGCCCGACTGCAATTCGCCCGGCTTCATGCGTCCGTCCCACCGTTCAGGGACAATGGGCGGTCCCGGATAGAACAGTTGGCCGCCGACCCGCCGCAGATGGAAGCCCCACTGGTGGCGTGGCGTCCAGCCGAGAAACGGGGGCGGCATACCCAACCGTCCCACATGCCCGTATTCGCCGATACCGATACGGTAGCCGTGCAGCCCCATAGCGACACGGCCGTTGGCATTGCGGGCATGGACGAAGTTCTTGGGCATATAAAAGTCTTTCCCTACAATGCTCGTGAACACGTTGTAGGCTTTCTTGTTGGCCGAGTTTGTTCCCCAGTCCGTCAGGGCCAACATCTGACGCTCGGTAAGGTCGTAGGTCAGCAGCGGCGAATCGTGGCCCTGCACCACGAGCCGGTAGCCCGTGCCGTCGCTGACCACGTGGGCCTGCATACCGTTACGCCTCAATATGTCCTGCATTTCGGGTTGCAGGTCCATCATTCGGGGGTTGGTATTCTTTCGTATCGCCATAATCCGTTGTTAAAAAGGGTTTCCGTTATGCATCTCCGTTCTCCATCGCCGCCTCCAGTTGCTCGTCCTTGTAGTGGACGAACTCGGCGGCGGATTCGTTGCCCGCCATAAGGCTGTGCTCCTTGCAATAGCGGGCATATTCCTCCTGCCATTCGGGCGAGAAATGATTCACATAGTCGAGCCAGCCGTATTCGCCGCGCTCCATCTTCTCGATAAGTACCTCTTCGGAATAATATTGGTGTTCTGCCATATTCGCTGGATGTTAAGATATTATTTGTGAACTCCCGCCGCACGGTTACGCTCGGCGCTTTTCTTCTGTTCGTTCCACAGTTCTTCGGTATATTCCTCTTCGGGAACATAGTCGAGGTTGCCGTCATCGTCCATCACCCAGCAGCCGTACACGCCGAAAGTGTACTTGTCCCACTCGCGTTTGGGCTGTTCTTTCCATTTCTGGCTGTCGCCCGAACAGAAGCGGATGCCGGTCTTGTCATGCAGGTCGATGCCCACCGTGACGGGTTCATCGTCCACGACCAGTGTCAGCGGTTCGCCGTTCTGCATACTGTTTACCTCCATTGTACCGAGGTGCATTATGTCGGCCAGCACTTGCAGGTTGCGCCCGATAATCGGCGTGGGGATATACATCACCTGCTTCGTTTCCTCGTCTATCTGCACGAATGCCTTGCTGTGCCGTCCGTCTGCCGTCTCCACATCGGCAAGAATCGCCTTGCCTGCGAGCAGTTGTTTCTGTTGCGCCTCGTCGTAGCGTTCCAGTGGCGAGGATTCCAGGACGGGATAAAATACCACGTCCGACAGACCGTCATCTCTACGGACAAGGGCGAAGCGGCTGCGGCTTTCGATTAGTTCTCCCTTCTCGTCACGGACACGGACCGGAAGCACGGGAGAGTGTCTGCCGTCGCAAATCTCATCGAGGACACGCATCGGCAAGTCCTCGATCATCTCCTGTGTAAGCCCGAATCGGGCCAGTGTCGGATAGGGCAATTCAATTAGTTCAAATCGTACTACATTCATATTTAATTTTGTATTTTGAATTACACTTTGCAAAGATAGATTCTTTTCATTCCCTTGTATATAATAGAATAATATTAGTGTATTAAGAGAGTTTATTTTTATGTTCAGAGTATGATTTTGCGCATAAATTCATACTCTGAATGCTTTTTTTGTTGTACTTTGGTCGAAAAAGGCCGTGGAAACGGGACATCTTGGGCAGGGCTGGTTATATTTGCCGCATGAGAAAGAAACTACTGGTTTTGATGGCGGGTGCTGCAAGTATCGCAGGCCCCGTTCAAGCACAATTCAATACGGTCTCGACCGTGCCGTCCCGATACAGGGTTGAAGTCGTTTCTGCCGGTAGGGATAATGTGGCGACCTTGCCCGGAAACATGCTTTCCGTCCAAGACTCCTTACCGTCGGCAGGAGACGCCGCCCCGGCATTGCCCGCCGACACCTGCAAACACGTATGGATAGAGCGTTACCTTAGCGTAAGCTATCCGCTGCACCGGATGAAAATCAACTCGCTTTATGGGTATCGGAAAGATCCTTTTACCGGAAAAAAGAAGTTTCACAACGGAATCGACCTCCACGCACGGGGCGACGAGGTGATGGCCATGATGGCGGGAGTGGTAGTGAAAGTCGGGCAGGACAAATCCTCCGGCAAGTATGTGACCTTACGGCATGGAGACTACACGGTCAGCTATTGCCACCTGTCGCGTATCCTTACCCGGAAAGGGGCTGCTATCGGGCCGAGGGATGTCGTCGGTATTACCGGTTCTACAGGACGCAGCACCGGCGAACACCTGCATATTTCCTGCAAGCTCGATGGAAAAAGTGTCGATCCGTTAATGGTACTGGATTACATCAAGTCCATACGCGAAGAGTGCGTGGCGGCACTGGCCGAATCCAGAGAGGCCCCCGCATTAAGTCCTGCGGGTGGAAAACACAGATGATTCCGTTTATTTTTGTTAATCATTTCACGGGAATGGTAAAAAAATGCCTTTATGCTTACCTTTGCAAGGCAAAATTAAGGTATGAAAGGATTCGTTGCTGTTCTATCGTTGGTGCTGCTGGCCTTGGTATGCAATTCCGGGGCGCTGCATGTTCCGGCGGCCGGTGTGGCGGCTGCGCAGGAATGTTGTGTCCGAAATACGGACAACGCCTCTTTTCAGCAATTCCATGACAGAGACTCTATCCGGCAAAAAAAGGACAGCGACATAACAGGCATAATCGGGGAAATCCCCGATGTGGCTTGCCGTGCCGGCGCATCGGTAAAGGGGATGCATCTTCGGTACATATCTGTGGAAACGGCCCATTTTCTCCGAATTTTACAGCGGTATCTCATTTGCCGCATGAACAACCTGACCTATTGTTGTACCCTCGTGCATGACTCTTCCCGTAGCCCGAACTGGGATAATGCCTGCGAGCATTATATCTTCGGGATGAGACGGATTCTGATTTAGCGGTTTGTTTTTTTATCGTTTATACTGACGGTTACACTTGGCTGAAAAGCGGGGTGTGGCTGTTCGTCGTGAGTATATCTTATTATTGAACAATCAGCAAAAATAAAATTTTCAATCCGTATGAATCAAAACATTTCTGCTGCCGAAACCCTGTTTTCCGCAGCGCATCCCGATATAAAGAAGATTACCAATATTTCGGCTCTTATTCTTTCCCTCCTTTTTTGTGCGGTGGGACTGTGCCTTCTGTTTTTCTCGTCGAAAGTGGAAGATTCCTCTTCCGCGTCAGGTCCTGTCCTGCTGGTCGGCGGAATCGCCTTTCTGGTGGCCGGAGGTATTCGCCTGATGATAAGAAAAAGGAGTCTGATATACGTTCCGACCGGCAGTTTGGTGAAAAAAGGTTCTTGTTTCTTCGATGCGGGCGACCTCTCTGTATTGGGGCGGTTGCTGGAGGAGAAGACTTTTGACGGCAAGGCAGAGGTACTGCCGAAGAAGGACGGCGGTGTGCGGATGGACTACATGGTTTCGCAGGACGGTAACTTCGCTGCCGTCCAGTTGCTGAAGTATGTTCCTTACGCTTACGAACCGGCATCTTCCGTACTCCATTATACGGGAGAAGAGGCCAGCGCTTTCGTGAATGCTTTGCGGGTCGGCCGATTCTGATTCTGGAAGGGAAACGGTAACAGTTTCCGCAATTTGGCTCGTCCGGCAGCCGGTTCTATAAAAGAACGGTTGCCGGATTTGTTTTTATTGTGGACTGGGGTTTGTTTCTTTGGAAGGCTTTCATTTGCACGACAAATGTCCGGTTCATACATGACGCCATGCTCTGGAAAAGACCCGGTTGTACGGCAGGTTTTCTTGTACTCTGTATCGTTCCGACCATTTTTTATATGTTGAAGGTTAAAGTAATGAGTTATTATATATACCGATTGTTTGGTATTGGCACGGCTGGTAAAAGCTTGTAATTTTGTACCCGTTTTTCATTTCTTTTAAAAACTATAAAAAAATAACGGGTAATTGTGCGTATATCTGTTCTCGGACTGATACTTATGTTCCTGTTTCCGATAACTCTATTTGCCCAACAGAGGGTGGATGTGACCGGAAAGACCCTTGTCGTTTCCAACAATGGAGAAGGACAAGAGGTGTTGCCCTATACCAATATCTTGGTACTCGAAGCCGGGGATTCCACCCTTGTAAAAGGGGTGATGAGTGATGCCGGCGGGAATTTCCGTCTTAGCTTCCATGCAAAGAAAGAATCGCCTTACCTGCTGAAAGTTTCTTATATAGGTATGAAGCCGGAGTTTCGTGCATTAAATACAGGCAAGACGAAAATCCATGTCGGAAACATTGTCTTGACAGAAGGTCTTGAACTGTCCGAAGTGGTGGTCACGGCTCCCATAAAGGAGGTGGAACTGGTGGGCGACACTACCGTCATCAATGCCGATGCCTACCGGATTCCCGAAGGCTCGAACTTGGAAGAGCTGGTAAAAAAGATACCGGGCTTGGAATATGACAGGCAAAACAAAACCTTGGTTTATAATGGGCTTCCCATTGCGGAAATCAATGTTAACGGGGAAGCGTTCTTTGCAGGAAACCATGCGCTGGCTTTGGAAAATCTGCCCGCCGATTTGGTAAGCAGGATAAAAGTGTATGACAAGCGTAGCGAAATGGAGAAATTCATGGGGATAAAAACAGGGGAAGAAAACTATGTGCTCGACCTGCAAACCAAGAAGGAGTTCAACGGTACACTGATGACTTCCGTAGCCGCAGGCAAGGGTAACAACAAGAAAAAAGAAGCGGAACTAATCAGCAATTTCTTCAAAACCGGCGGGGAAAACCTGTCGGTAATCGCCAAAAGCGGCAACCGCAACATGACATCCGCAAACAAAGACAACCGCCAAGACAATGTAGCGGTGAACTTCCTGAAAAAGTTCGGAAAGAAGATACACCTTAACGGGAATGTCATGTACAGCAATGCTATCAATGGGAACGAGGGGACATCTTACTACGAGCAATACCTGAAAACGGGGAACCGCTACCGCTATGCGACCAGCGACCGCCACAACACCAACCGCATGGCAAGCACCATGCTAAGCATGAAATGGAATATCGATAAGATGACCTTGCTGAACCTTTCAGGCAGCTTTAGTGCGATGAAAGGGACAAACGGGAGTGACAGCCGGCAGGCGACCTACAATGAAAATCCAGAATTGGATATCACAGCACCGTTCAATGGGGAAGAAAACGGCCAAACGGAAAACGATATCCGGGTGAATGGCATCCGCATGAACTCCCGTTCAACAAGCGCCAACCGGCAGTATTTCCTGAACGCCGACCTCACCCGACGGCTGAACGAGAAAGGCAGCAGTTTGGGGCTAACCATGCAATACTCGGAGGGGAGAGGAAAGAACGAGGCGTTTTCCGTGTCCTCCACCACCTATTACCAATTGCAGGATGAGTGGGGTAACGATTCCGTCCTCTACCGTAATCAATATTATGACAGCCCAAACAGAAACCGCAAATTCAGCTTGGGACTGATACTGACACAGCCACTACACAAGAGCCTGCGGGCACAACTTTCGTATAAATTCAGACGGGAAAACCAAAACAACGACCGCAATACCTACGACCTGTCCCGCTTTTTCGACGGTACGGACGATGAACCCTTGTACACCCTGCCGGAAGGCTACGAGGCAGCCTATACCGACAGCCTGAGCAACAGAAGCCGAAGCCACACGACAGCGCATGAAGTGGCCCTCCACCTTAACTATACGGACAGAACTTGGGAAATCAACGCTGGCCTGTCCGTCGTTCCCGAACGGCAGAGTCTCGACCAGAAGACCGGGCGGATGCAAGCCGACACGCTGAGAACCTCCGTGAACTACTACCCGGCTGTTACCGTCTTGTGGCACAAAAAGAAAACACGGGTGCAACTAAGTTACGAGGGAGACACGAAACAGCCGGGACTGACCGAACTGCTGACACTGACCGACAACAGCGATCCGCTGAACATTACACGGGGAAATCCCAGCCTGCGCCCTTCGTACAACCAAAGGGTGCGCTTAGAAGCACGAGACACGAAGATAGGTTTGAACGGAGACATGACTTGGGCGAACACGGTGAACAGTGTGACACGGGCTGTGACGTACAATACCCAAACAGGCGGTATAGAAAGCTATCCCGTGAATGTGAACGGGAATTGGAACGCAAGAGCCACCGTGCGATACCAGAAGCGCATCAAACGCCGATTTTCCGTTACCGCACGTACCGGCGCTTCGTTCAGCCAGAACGTAAGCCTTATCAACGAGGGACAGCAGGAGATGCCGGAGCGCAGTACGACCCACAACACGACACTGAATGCCAACCTGCGTTTTGGCTACCAGCCCCAATGGGGAGGTTTCGACCTGACGGGTGACTGGCGTTTCCGCCACTCCACCAACCTTTTGCGCGAAACCGGCGATTACACCCGCGACTACCGCTTGGGGGTGAACGCCTACGCCGACCTGCCCGGCGGCATTCAGTTGCGGAGCGATGTCGATTATTCTTTCCGCAACGGGACGAACATCACCCCCGGCGAAGATGACCAGGTAGTGTGGAACGCCTCCCTTTCTTGGCGTTTCCTCAAACAGAAGAAGGCGGAACTGTCATTCTACTGGGCGGACATCCTTAGCCAGAAAAAGAACTTTACCCGCAGCGTCTCTTCCTCCGGATTGTCGGAGAGACACACGCAGCAGATAGGTAGTTGGTTCATGCTCTCCTTCAAGTACCGTTTTAACAAACAATTATAAAGCAGGAGCGAAGTTTATATTTTTTTAGTTAATGAGTGGTGATTTGCTTCTAATTATATACCAATTTTTAGGTATTGTGCTCTGAGTAAACTCGTTATAATTTTGCACCCCGAAATAATAATAACGAAATAATAAAATCACAGAAAGATGAAAAGAAACAATTTGCATGTCGGTTTGATGGCATTCGCAATGCTGCTGATAGGGGCATCGTGCAGCGATGACGACAACACCCTCTCATACAGCACGGGTGCCGTGCAGAATACCGAATTGAAAACCATTCTTGTTCAAAGAGGCTACACATTCAACGAGGACGGCAATCTGTTGCTTGATGATTTGGCTAACAATACGACGACGCTTGACCTCTCCGGAACGCAGATTTCCACAGACGCACTGGCAGAACTTTCCATGTTCCCTAACTTGACTGATGTGGATCTGTCGGACAATGGTTACGGCCCGGCGTTCGACTTTGCCAAATTGCCGGAACAAATCACCGGAATAGACCTGACGGGTAATGAAATCTACGACTATGATAATCTTGTGAGTGTCGTAGTGGAAGAAAACGGTGATGAAACTGTGACTAACCTGCACGAAATTACCAAACTTTACCTTCCGGAAACCGCTAAAGAGAATATCGAAGATCTCGTGCGTTTCTACCGCCAAAACAAGGAAGCCATCACCGCCGGCACCATTGATATGAAGATGACTGATGTCGACGGCAATCTGCAAACTTATACCACCCTGCGCGACGTGCCCGACGCAAACCTGCTCACTTATTTGCAGACAAATTTTGCCGATCTGTTTAACGGCGACCAAATAGACCTTAGCAAACATTTGGGACTCGACCAGAAAACAAAGGAACTGCTTGTTGCTCCTGCTGATAATGTTACCAACTTTGAGGGTATTCAGTTTCTGGTGGAGAATCCTTATTGGGAAGGTGCTAAAATCAGCCTTTATTCTGCCGGAGAAGAAAGTATAGCTTCTATGCCCAATATAAAAGTAGGGAAATTCATAACCCAAGTCATCCTGCAAAATATAGAAGTGGAAGATATCGACTTATCCAATGCTACAGATTTGCGAAGTGCTTGGGTCCAAAATAACCCGGCATTGCAGAAGTTAGATTTGAGTTATTCCACTATTTGGGGTCAAGGAGATAAAGAAACGGAAGGCAATGGTACGTATGGCAGTAGTCTGATGGTTCTGGGATGTCCTATACTGAAAGAAATCAAATTGCCCGAAAAAAATGAATTGAAAGCCTACAGAATTGATATTGAATGCTTGGACGCATTGGAAACATTTGACATGTCGAATGTCAAGATGGTAGCAGAACTCAGTATAGGTGATTTGAATAAAGACTTTAATCTGGTTTATCCGGAACTGACCATTTTCTATAGTGAAGATGGATATGCCGGTACTTATTTCGCTTGTTCAGAGAACACTTTCTATAGAGAATCAACCCAAGCATTCCTGAAAGCAAATTATACAGACATTGACCCAGACGATACGGTCAGAAGGTTAGGTTATACTTCTTCTTTATCGTATGATAAAAACAAAGGATGCCGTTGGAGGACTTTATTGAACAAACAAAAATAAAGTGTAATTATTTTTTTATTAAACTTTAATTATAAAAACGATGCGAAAATTTTTCTTAGGAGCTGCCCTTGTTGCAGCAAGTTTCGGAATGGCACAGTCTGCTGACGCTGCCACAGTGATGGATGTAGATGGTGTAAGTACCGTATTGGCAATCAGCGATTACGAAGGTACTTATAACGGTACAATGGATCAAATCAAAATGAGAGGAGAAGATTATGAGCCACGTGCTGCATCTTATACTCTTGAAAATGGTATTTTGAGTTGCGATTTTCCGCAGATCGGAAGTATGCCGGGGAATATCACTATCGAGTTGGAAGTAGAAGTAGATGAAGAAACCGGTGAAATTACAGCTTTCAAAGGTGATAAAGCAGGAACTTTGACCATTTTAGGCATGGATTTAGTAACATTGAAGTTAGATTCTTTGACTGATGCCAAAGTTACAGGCAACACTATCGAGTTTACTCTGGCAGTATCCGGTAAGTTCTTAGGTGCAGATTTCCCTGCATCCGTACACTTTGTTGGAACAAAATAATTCGTCATTATTTTGTCAAGCAACGAAATTAAATTCAGAAAGAGTAAGGAGAAAGCTGTCAAACGGCTTTCTCTTAGCTCTTTTTTTGTGTGTTACTAAGAAAAAATTATCACAATATATTCACCTCACCCAATGGGGAAGACACCATTATCCTGTCAGCAAGGCTGCTATGCCGCTAAAAACACTTCCGGTATGCAACCGACGGCGAGGAAACAAAATTATCCAAACCGCCTGAACCGCTTCTGAAGCCTACATGCGGTACACATCAAAGACAGACTTTGCCATCGGAAAAAGCCTGCCTTTAATCATGTAAAAACCATGACTTTACATACCCTTTGCGGAATACACGCAGGCAAGGGTAATGAACAGGAAACAATTATGGATTACAAAACAAGTAAATTATATAAGCAAAATGAAAAAGTTATACTTTTTATTCAGCCTTCTTATGGCAACAGTAATCGGATTAAGTTCGTGTGAAAGTGACGATTCACTTACCAATGAGCCACCTGCACAGGAATATATTGATAAGGCGAAGGAAATCCTTGTAGGAGACCTCGTGCTCTCAACCCGTGCTACAATGAGCGGTGTGGACAAGACGCTGTTGGAAAGCGGTTGCCCCACCAAATTCAACTTTTCTTGGCGGGAAGACGGCACGATGGTGCTCGACCTGAGCGACTTCACCGTGGGCGCCATGCCCTTCGCCATCACCTTCCGCTGTGCAACGAAGTTTATGCAACTCAACAGTTGGGAAAAGGATGAATACCCCGGCAGCGGTTGGGTGAAGTTCGTGGGAACGGACGGAAATGTCACCACGAGCGGCGATGACGCTGCGGACAACCAGGAAGGGAGCGGCGCCCGTGTAGATGGTTTCCTGAACGTGGACACCAAGCAAGTGGAGTTCATCGTGGACTACAACATGATGAACGTGCGCACCGAAACCTTCCTGCAAGAAATCGACAAGAGCCGTATCGACCGCTTTGAAGAAGAATTTGCCCAGTACGAAAAAGACTTGGAAGAAGCCAAGAAAGAACAGGGCAAGGCTTGACCTTTCGATTGCAGGAAAGAAGGAAAGACCGTAAGACACACGGCTTTCCCTCTTTTTTGTGTAGAATAACATGTTTTGATGATAGACAGATGAAAAGAATAACAGCCATCTTATTTTGTGTCTTACTGGCATGTATGAATGCCCAGGCACAACGTAAAGTAAAGCTCAAAGTTCTGGAGAAAGGGACGGAACAGCCGGTCATCGCGGCCACTGTGGTCTATGCCGATAACGAAGCGTTGCAAAACCTGCAGGGGAGCGTCACGAATGTGGACGGGCTGGCGGAACTGAAAATCCCCTCCAAGAAAACGTATTATTACAAAATATCCTATGTCGGTTTTGTTCCGGCAACAGGAAAGATAGAAGCGACCGAAACCGAGAAGACCGTCTATCTGGAAGAGGATCATTTGGGACTGAACGAGGTAGTCGTCACCGGTTCGCGTACAGCGCGACCCATCAAGATGTCGCCCGTTACGACGCAAGTCTTGGGCGGCAAGCAGTTGGTCGAAGCCGGATACAGCAACCTGCAACAGGCATTGCAGCAGGAAACTCCCGGTCTGAATATCCAGAAGGTGGGCTTCGGAAACGAAATCTCCATGCAGGGGCTCGACGCCCGCCACGTGCTGTTCCTGATGGACGGCGAGCGCATGACGGGCGACATGGCCGGGAATCTCGACTACGAGCGTTTCAACCTGCACGCCATCGACCGTATCGAGATTGTAAAAGGAGCCAGCAGTACGCTGTACGGCTCGCGTGCCGCCGGTGCGGTAATCAACCTTATCACGAAGAAAACGACCAAACCGCTTTCCATCGACGCAGGTGTGCGCTACGGACAGATGAACGAGCGCAATTACAAGAATCCGCAACCGAAGGATTTTTTGTATATGTTCGAGAAGAATGCCGACCGCCCCAACCTGCAAGGCTGGGTATCTGCCGGATTCAAGGCGGGGAAAGTAACCTCGCAGACCGACGCATGGTACAGTTCCTCGGATGCGTTCTACATGTATCAGGCGGAGAATGACAAGAAGGTCTACACGCAAGAGGCCAATCCCTTCCTTCCGCACGACATCACCGTGGTCAACTCGTCCTCACGTCCGCCGATGGGCATCGAGGGCAAGGAGCATATCACGGTTTCCCAAAAACTGTATTACGACCCGACCGATGACCTCTCGGTCTTGGTTTACGGGAGCACCTTCTTCATGAACACGTATGACCTGATACAGGACATGACTTTCAGCCAGGCGCGTGACTGGACGGCGGGAGCCAAGCTGACCTACCACGTGAAGGACTGGTTCAGCGTTACGGGTAGCCTTCATGCCGACTTTTACGACCGCTTCAAGCGGCACGAGCGCATCGACACGCGCAACAAGGACTACGAGAGTAGCATCTGGCAGCCGCGCCTGACCATCACGAGCAACTACTTCGACGGGCACAGCCTGATCTTCGGTGTGGAACATACGTCGGACGAACTGACCTCCGACCGTTTCTCCGGCAATGCCAACCACGATCTGAAAACCCGCGCCTTGAAAGAAACGGAGTATTTCTTGCAGGACGAGTGGACCATCAACCCCAAGTGGATGGTATCTGCCGGACTGCGTACCAACTTCTCGAAGGCGTTCGGTTTCATGGGGATGCCCAAGATTGCCGCCAAGTATTCGCCCAACGAACGGTGGAGCATCCGCGCCAACTATTCGATGGGATACCGTTCTCCGAGTATCAAGGAACTCTTCTTCAACTGGGACCATTTGGGCATGTTCATGATCCGCGGAAACGAGAACATGCAACCGGAAAAGAACAATTATTTCTCGCTGGGAGCCGAGTACAGCAACGACCGCCTGTTCCTGTCCGGTACGGCCTACGGCAACTATTTCCGTGATAAAATCGAGGGCGTATGGCGCATCTACGACATGCAGTACAACTTCGAGTACACCAATTTGAGCAAGCAACGCCTTCTGGGGCTGGAAGCCTTGCTGCGCTGGCACGTGCTGGACTGCCTGACGCTGAACGGGACGTACAGCTTCGTGAACGTGAGCAAGAACGAGGGCATACAGGTGAACACCACCTCTCCCCATGCCGCCACGGCCAGTCTGGACTACAAGTTCACGAAGAAGAACTACCGGTTGAACGCCGTGTTCAGCGCCTCGTACATGGGACGCAAGAAGTTCGACGTGCAGGACCGCGTGTTCGTGGAAGAGGACAACAAGAGCTATGACGCCTACTTCCGTTGCGACCTGCCGCAATACGTGCTGTGCAACCTGTCGGTGTCGCAGACCTTCTACAATAAGGTAAAACTGACGCTCGGTGTGGACAACATCTTCAACTACGTGCCGAAAACCCTCGGTTCGGGCATCACGATGTTCAACGTGCCCGCCACGCCGGGAACACGCGGATGGGTGCAGTTGGAATTTATGCTGGACGATGTGATTAACTCTTTAAGGAAAAAGAAATGATTAAATATACGACAATGAAACGTATGGGATTATTCAAAACGGTAAGCCTCCTGCTGGGCTGTCTCACGATGTTCTCCTGCGTGGACTATGACGACATACAGCCCTTTACGGGCAAGACGCTGCCCCGCAAGTCGGGCTATTCCACAGGGGTGACGAACGACTGGATATACTTCAACCTCCGCACGGGAGAGTCATTCAACACTTACACCGTGAACAAGGACATCAAGGAAGGCGAACAAATCAACCGCACGGACTGGGATCTGGCTTTCTGCGGCTATACCATGCGTACCAATTCGGGTACGAGCGGCATCGGTCAGGGCGGTGCCGCCGACTTGGGCTATGGCGGTTACGATGACTGGACGAGCGTTTCACAACTGCCTTCCGACTTGGAATGGGTCGTTGACACGGACGACGTGCGCGTCACCATGTCGCAGAACGACTGGAACCATTACCTTGTGGAAAACAATCTGGACTTCGATGCCAACCCGTGGTTCGACCCCAACAACGGTCCTGCCACGACCGAGACCAATGCCAACCCGCTGCTGTCGCAGGCCATGAGCTTCTCCGGGCCTCCCCCCACATACACCCCTTCGTTCCACACGTATGTGGTGCGTACCGCCGACGGAGAGAGGTACTTCAAGATACAGATTATCAGTTGGTACGATGCCAACGTGGAAATCGGTGATGAAGGCGGGAGAATCAGTTACTATTGCGACGAATTGAAATGACGGAAAGTATGATGGGACAATTCGTGCGCTTTATGCGCTTCTGCAACCGGCGGTGGGTGAAATGGCCGACAGTTATCGTCTTCCTGACGGCGATAACGGTCGCCCACTTCGTCATGGCAGACAAGTACGGGGACAGCCCCAATGCTCCCACTTGGGAGTTTACAATTACGCTGCACGCCGCCATGCTGGTTGCTGCGGCAATTATTATAGTATTCTACAAGAAACGTATCAAACGTAAATTAATGGAATATGGAAAAGACTAACGTAACGACCACTGAAACAACAAATGTAACACCTCCTGCCGCCAAACGGCGCTATTGGTGGAAAGCCATCGCTTCTTTCCTCATGGTATTGTTTACCATGCCTTTGGGGCACGGGCTGATGATTATCATGGAGCATCTGATGAGCGAGACCGTTCTGCACTATTCGGCCTTTGTCATGGGCGCGGTAGGTATGGCGATGGTGATTGTCGGCGTATTCGCCAAAGGAGATACGCGCCAAACACTCTGGGGATTCTTCGGCGGTCTGCTCTTCTGGACAGGCTGGGTGGAATTTCTCTTCATGTATTTTGCCAACCGTTTCGGCACGCAGCCGGAACTCGACCCTGTGACGGGTGAAATCGTAACCCGTCCCGAATATCTCATACTGCCCGCCTCGTTCGGTTTTTGGATGATGATTATGGTAATGTACCTGTTCAGTACAAAGAACGGATGCAACTTCATCAACTGGTGGCAACGGTTGCTCTTCCGTGGTAAGAAGAACGACATCGCCGCCCGCCCCATGACGCGCCACACGAGTATCGTCACATTCATGGAACTGATGATGTTGCTGTGGACTTCCTACCTGTTGCTGATGTTCTGCTACGATGATGTATTCCTGGGCGAGAATCATCCGGTGACACTGTTGGTGGGGGTCGGATGCTTTATCGGCTCGTTCTTTATCTTCGCCAAACAGTTGCGCCTTTCTGCGTGGGGGGCCAACATCCGTATGGCAATCGCTACCGTTATCGTGTTCTGGACACCGATTGAGATCCTTGGCCGTATGGATTTGTTGAGCGAGATATGGGTAGACCCTATGGGGCATAAGACGGAAATGATTATCATACTGGCAGCGTTCCTTGTACTGGCTGTTTACCTGTGGTATATGGGTGCGAAGAAAAAGAATGCCGTTTCCCAATAAAGAAAACCGGATATGGCAGCAACAAAAGAGAGAAAAAGGCACTGGCTTAAAGCGTTTGTCTCCATCGCTGTGACATTGGTTGCCATGCCGCTGACACACATCCTGGCACGTGCGCTGAAAGACGGTACGGCGGGGGTGGAACAGTTCTATGCCGGTATGGGAATGGGGCTGTTCGGTTTGCTGATGGTCATTATCGGTGTATTCATAAAAGGCGACGTCAAACAAGCGCTGTTGGGTTTGTTCGGCGGTATGTTTTACTGGATGGGCGCCATCGACTTCCTGTTTATGTACTATGCCAACCGTTTCGGCACGCAGGCGCAGCTCGACCCGGTAACGGGCGAGATTGTCAGCCGGCCGGAATACCTGATACTTCCGTCCACATTCGGGTTCTGGGCCATGACGATGATGCTGTACCTGTTCTGCACTGCCAACGGCTGCAATTTCCTGAACTGGTGGCAGCGCTTGTTCTTCGGCAAGCACAAGAAGGAAATCGCCGCACGCCCCATGACACGCCATACCAGCATTGTCGCTTTTATGGAAGTCATTACCATGCTGTGGACGTGCTACTTGGTGCTGATGTTCTGCTACGATGAGCGTTTTTTTGGCGACCATCATCCGGTGACATTGCTTGTCGGGATGCTGGGCTTCATCGGTTCGCTGTTCATGTTCGCCAAGCTGTTGCGTTATGCTTCGTGGGGCATGAGCCTGCGTTTCGGTTTCGCCACCGTAATTATCTTCTGGATCGCGGTAGAGGTCTTCGACCGGATTCACCTGCTGAACGGGCTATGGGCAAATCCACAAGGACATGTGCAGGAAATCGCGTTGATTCTGGTTTCGTTTGCAGTAACCGGGCTTTATCTCGCTTGTGACAGACGAAAGAAAACTGCGGATGTAAAACGACAATAAAAGATAAATCATGAAACGGATAACTTGGAGGAAACATCATAAATGGTTCGGGTTGCTGTTCTGCTTCTTCATGCTCATGTTCTGTTGGAGCGGTATTGTGCTGAATCATCGTGAAGCGGTGGCCGACATCAACGTCAGCCGGAAGTGGCTGCCTGCGGGTTATCGTTTCGAAGCATGGAACGGCGGGCTGCTGAGGGGAACGCTGCGCTATACGGACAAGGATTCCGTGGCTCATATACTGGCCTATGGTGCAGCCGGGGTATGGCGCACGGACACTGCCGCCTCGGCTTTTGCGGACTTCAACGAAGGACTTTCCCAAGGGGCGGACTACCGTAGCATGAAAGGCATAGTGCAAACACCCGACGGTACGCTGTATGCCGCCGGCCAGTTCGGCCTGTACCGCCACGACGGAACGGCTTGGATAGAAATCCCCCTGCCTTTGGACGAGGGAGAACGTCTTTCGGACATCACCGTCCGGGGCGACACGCTGGTAGTTGCCGGACGTTCGTACCTCTATCTCTCCACGTCTTCTCACGCCGGATTTCGGAAAATACAGGTGAAAGTTCCCGACGGTTACGAGCCGAAGGTGACGCTTTTCCGCACGGTGTGGATGTTGCATAGCGGGGAGTTGTTCGGCACGGCAGGCAAGCTGGTTGTGGATGCGGTGGCTGTTGTGCTGGTTCTCCTGTGCCTCACGGGGCTTGCCTACTGGCTGCTGCCCAAGGACATGCGCCGCCGCCACCGCCACGGGCGGCACACGGAAGGCGAAGCCCGATGGACACGCCTCTCCCTGCTGTGGCACGACAAGCTGGGACGCACCACTATCATACTGACCCTCTTGGTGGCCGTTACGGGCTGGTGTCTCCGTCCACCCGTCATGATACCGTTGGCTCTGACTAAGACACCCGCTCTGCCCGGCACATCCTTAGACAGCCCTAATCCTTGGCACGACAAGCTGCGCATGGTGCGCTATGACGATATGTGCGGTGACTGGCTGCTCTCCACTTCCGAAGGTTTTTATTCGCTGGCTTCACCGGATGCCGTTCCCGTGAAGGTGGAGGAAGCTCCCCCGGTCAGTGTCATGGGGCTGAATGTCTGGCAAAAGGATAAGCAGGGGAACTGGCTGGCCGGTTCGTTCAGCGGCCTGTTCGTTTGGGACAGACAGCAGGGCTGGGTAACGGACTACTTCACGGGAGAAGAAGCCGAAGATACAGCCGGTCCTCCTTTCGGCAAGTTTGCCGTTTCGGGTTACAGTGCGGATTTCAAGGGAAAGGAATGCGTGGTGGAATATTACGAGGGAACGGATGCACTTGCCCAGCCCGGCGAACTCTCCACACAACCCATGTCGCTTTGGAACTTCGCTTTGGAAGTACACAGCGGACGGGTGTTCATAGGCAGCGTGGCTACTTACGTGTTTGTCTTCCTCGTGGGAGGAGGATGCGTATGGTGTCTGTGGACAGGATATAGGGTGAGAAAAGGAAACAAGTAATGAAACTTGTTTTTAAGAAAGTCTCTTGGAGATTGAGCACACCCGGTTCTACACAAAATGCGATGGCATACGGCAGAACGCCCTGTTTATTTTCATGCAGGACCGGAGAGATAAAACGGCATTTGAAAGAAACGGATTGCCAGTTGAAAATTTGGGAGGCTTTGTTCAAGATTCCATTGGTTGGAATGACCGCATACGGAGACATCGCCTCTTTGCGCATAAAAAGTGAGGTTGTGCCGGTTTGAAGTGAACAACCTCACTTTTTATAATTTGGGGCAGCGATTGTTTAACATCCTCCGCAACATCCGCCTCTTCTGTGTTTCTTGTGATGACGATGATAATCGCAGCAACGACCTTCATGATCACAATCTACGCAACTTCTGCATTCTTCATTCTTGCGACAACCTCTGCATTCCGAGCAGTCCGTATCGCATTTACACTTGCGGCAGGTACAGTCCTCGCAACAACATTCTATTTTCACTGTTTCCTTTTCTTTTTTGTCCTTTTGTGCAAACAGGGTCACACAGCAGGCTGAAAAAACGAGGACACAAGTCAATACGATTTTCTTCATAAATTATAATGTTTTAATGTAATGACTAAAAATACTTGTCCCTATTATTCTTGGTTTTTCGGGAAAATTAAAATTACGTTTCCAAAAATAGAGATATAATTCAATAATCACAAATCACTTATAATAAATGATGTGAAAAATGAGATTCCATTCAAAATATGAATTAAGAGAAATCTTTCCGCAAGTACACCATGTCGGTAAGCAGCTTTCCATCCTCATAAATCGGATGATCGTAATTATCCGTGAAGAAATTTTTCAGTCGGTGTGAGATACGAAAGCCGCAATGTTCGTAGAAAGAGAGTGTAGATGGCGTATCTCCCGTACCGACAAGCATGACGGAACATCTGCCCTGATAGTATCCAAAGAGATAATCAACCAGCCGTTTTCCGTATCCTTTGCGTTGGGAGGAGGGACAAACGGCTATGTTTTTTATTTCGTAAATACCCTCTCCTTCACACGTCACTACAGAGATAGCCTTCAGACCGTCATCATAGAGGGCAAACATCTCACCTCGTTCCAGATATTTGTCTATCATGCTTTCTTGTTCATCTGCCAACAACAGCAAATCCAAGAATTGTTTCTTGTTAGAAGTAATAAGTTTTATTTCCATGTCATATATTCTTTTTCCAATGTTCCAAAACCGTTTCCAAGTGTTCAAGTCCCCTTTCTACCACCCCTTGATAAAAAGGATAAGGCTTTTTCCCGATGATGTTCAAACGAATTTCAACAATAGTCATTCTTTCATTTCGTCAGTTCCTTGATTTTGTTCACGATGCAGCCACCCCACACGTGCGCCTTTATCAGAAGCAGAGGCGGCCGGGTAACGGTTTTTCCATAGAAGATGGCCGCCACCACCTTGCCGCCGCACCTTTCTATCTCCTCCTTGTAGTCGGCCATACTCTGTCCGCTTGTCAGCACGTCGTCCACGATGATAATCTGTTTCCCTTCGATATTCCCCGTGATACGGTAGTTCCTTTCGAGGATACGGTTTTCGCCGCCTTTCGCCTCGTGCAAGCTGTCGCGTGACTCGAACACATCGACATCATATAAGCCCGAACTTAGGTCCGGCCGGTGGGTTGTGATGTACCAGTCGAGCCGTTTGAATCGCCGGGCATACTTGAACTCGTCGCTGCACGGCATAAACAGGATGTGGTAAGGGGCATCGGCCAAATTCAAGACGGACATGCACGCCTTAAAAAACTCGATACCGTGATTTTCGCCCTCTTTGAACTGGTAGAGGGAACAGCAGAACGCCCGCTGTTCATCGTCGATCAGGTCGGCGTACCGTGAAGGATAGTAATACCCATAGAAAGCGACTTTTATTCCGTGCGATTTGAACGGCTTGAGCGGCTGATGGTCCTCGAAAAAGTCCGAACGGGCGAAACAGAACATGAGGCAGGCTTCCCGATGGCCCGCCAGTACCGCCAGACGGCAATAACGGTCGCGCTCTTTGGCGGTAGCGGCTGCTCGTGCTGCTGCGAACGCAGCAGCTGCAGTCTTCCGTCGCCAGAAACCGGCAAGATACGACAGCAGGACTGCAAGGCCGCACAAAACCATGAACCAGAGCTTTGCTTCCATATTCATTGGGATAAGGTTATTCCGACATACCTGTACAACCGGCAGTTTTCTCTGCCACGGGAGCTTTGCACCTGCCGTTCACCTGTTTCAATGTCTTCTCGAAATATCTTGTTTTCATGTATTTATGCAATTTATTACTGTGTAATATATAAGCAAAGGAATGAATTACATTTTGTCTGCTGACATTCCTAATATTTTTTCCATATTGGGACGAAAGAAATTGCCCCACTCTTCCAGTTTCTCAATGATAGGCAAAAGGGTTTCACCTATCGGAGTAATCGAGTATTCGGAATGTGGGGGAAGTTCCGCAAATATTTTCTTCTCTATGATTCCATACATTTCCAATTTCTTTAATTGCTGATTTATAACACGAGCATTGGCTTCAGGAAACAATTTGTGTAATTTGCTCGGACATTTAGCCCCATCGCTTAGCTCAAAAATGATACAACTTTTCCATGTCCCACTAATAACTTCCATTGCAATTCTGATTCCGTAATCAATGTCAAAAGGTATTTTCGATACCCGATTCTAATTTATATTCCACCTCCCAGTGCATGATAAAGTTTGATAATACTCTGTATGCGGTCAAAGCTGGTTTGCAACCGGTTTGTCTCTGCTTCAAGGAGTGACTGTTGGGTAGTTAATATTTCCAGATAGGTGGTACCGGAATGGCGCATCAACAGTTCCGTCTTTCGCACAGCTTCACGCAAGGTTTCAACCTGATGGGTGTTTATTTCAAATTGCGATTTTGCCGTCTGCCATGCGGTTAAGGCATCATTCACCTCTTTCCCCGCGTTCAGTAATGACTGTTGGTATAACAATCTGGCTTCTTCCTGACGGGTTTGAGCAATTTTCAAATTAGCGATATTTGTTCCACGGTTGAATAACGGCTGTGTCAGCGAAGCGATTGCATTGAACAGCCACTGTCCGGGATTGGTGATTACCCCGCCTCCATTGTTGGTCCAGCCCAATGTACCCGAAAGAGTGATATTGGGGTAGAAGGCCGAGCGGGCTACATTGGTGGCGTAGAACGCTTGAGCCAGTTCCATTTCAGCCCGACGAACATCAGGACGATTGGATAATAACAGCAAAGGAACTCCGACAGAGATTGTATCGGGGAAAGACGCTTCTGCCAAATCGCTCCGCTCAATCGAGTGCGACGGCATGGCAAGTATCGCCGACAAGGCGTTTTCTGTCTCAGAGATACTTTTGCATATAGCCTGTTGCGATGATTCCAGCTGCATCACGTTTGCCCTTGCCTGCAACACACCGGCATCATTCGCCTTGCCCACCTTTTTCAACGCTTCAAGTGTGCGCACGGTAGCCTGCCAGTTTTCCAAAGTCCGATGATTTATCACCTTTTGCGCATCAAGCAGGGCGAGGGTATAGTAACTGTCCGCTATCGTAGCGACAAGCTGTGTCTGTACGGCCTGCCGGTAGTCACGACTTCCTTGCAATGCGGCAACCGCACCACGCTTTGCTGCCGTAAGTTTGCCGAATAATTCAAGCTCCCAACTTGCGGACGCTCCCACATTGTACGCCTTTGCCGTAGCTCCGTCATATTTGTTTCCACTGCCTTCCGCACTGATTCCCAATGAAGGGAGGTACGACAGTCTGGCTGTCATCAGGGCGGCTTCTGCCGCTTCCACTCGCAGGCGTGCCACATTGAGGTCGGTATTCTGCCGGAGTCCTGTCTCAATCAAAAACTGAAGTTTACGGTCGGTAAACATCTCCCGCCATGACATGGATGCAAGCGTTGTTGTATCAATGCCAGCCGGGATGTTCCGGTACAGCTTCTCTGTCGGAATGTCAGCCCGATGATACCGGCTGTATGTGCCACAGCCGGTAAGCATCAAGGTTGATATGGTAAATAAGATGATCTTCTTCATTTAATTACGTTTAATCCGTTCTTGAATATATTGAAATGTGATGAACAGTGACGGTACGAGGAACAGCAGTGCCAGCGTACCTACTATCATACCTCCGATTACGCCCGTGGCGAGCGAGCGGCTGCCGTTGGCACCCACACCATGAGCCATCATCAGCGGAACGAGTCCGAACACCATAGACAATACGGTCATCAGGATGGGGCGCAGGCGAACCTTTGCCGCACTGTATGCCGCCTGCGCGAGGGTCATGCCTTCCGACCGCCGCTTGCCGGCATATTCGGTCAGCAGAATGGCTGTCTTGGCAAGCAGCCCGATAATCATAATCAGTCCGGTCTGCATGTAGATGTTGTTCTCCAGCCCGAACAGTCCCGCGAACAGGAAGCTGCCCATCAAACCGCAAGGCACGGACAGCAACACGGCAAACGGGATGAACACGCTTTCATAGAGGGCACACAGTATGAGGTATATCAAGACCATGCACAGCACGAATATCCACACGGCATTGTTCGTCGTATTGCTTTCTTCGCGCGACAACCCTCCCAACTCGTAGGTGTAACCTGACGGGAGAACGTGGTCGGCAGTTTCCCTTATGGCCTTCAATACCTGTCCCGAACTGTATCCTGTTGCCGGCGACCCGCTGATGGAAATGGCATTGAACATATTGAAGCGGGTCAGGTCCGACGGACCGTTGGTCTTGGTAAGACGGACAAAATGGCTCAACGGCGACATGGAGCCGTCGGAAGTACGGACATACATGCCGTCCAACGATTCGGTGTCCATGCGATATTCGGCAGGAGCCTGCATGGTGACATGGTACAGTTTTGAGAAGCGGTTGAAATTCGATACATATTCTCCCGAAAAATATCCCGAGAGTGTTGACAGGACATCGGAAGGAGACACACCGGACTGTTCGCATTTGGCAGCATCTATATCCACCCAGTATTGCGGATAATCAGCCGCGAACGATGAATAGACCTCACCGATCTCCGGTCTGCCCGACAACGCTTCCACAAACCGGTCGGTCACTTGGCTGAAGGCGGTTATGTCTCCGGCGTTTTTGTCCTGCAAGTACAGTTCAAAACCGTTGCCCATCCCATATCCGGCAATCATCGGGGGCGACATGGCGAATACGGTGGCATCGGGAATATCGGCGGTGGCGGCATAAATACGGCCTATTACATCGTTCACCGACTGCCCTTCCCCTTTGCGCTCGTCCCAATCCGTGAGAGTGAGAAAAGACATGGCCTGCGAAGGTCCCGAGCCACTGAAAGAAAAGCCTGCCACAGTACCGTTGTATTCAATCTCTGCGATACTGTCAAGACGGCTGTTTATACGTTTTAGGGTTTTGCCGGTCTGCGCCATGGATGTACCGGGTTTCGTGTTCATGCTGACCATGACCGTGCCTGTATCTTCTTCAGGAATAAGTCCGGTCTTGGTCGTATTGACAAAAAGCACCAACAGCCCGAACGATACCGCGATAGTGCCCCACAGCAGCCACCTGCGATGAATGACATATAGCACACCGCGCACATAACGACGGCTCAAACGGTCAAAAACCGCATTGAATGCCTTGCGGAAGCGTGCCGCGAAGTTGTTCTTCGTGTTCCCGTGCTCGTCAATGTAAGGCTTCAGCAGCAGGGCGCACAATGCCGGAGAAAGGGTGAAGGCATTGATGGCCGAAATGCCCACGGCAACCGCCATCGTGATACCGAACTGCGTATAGAACGCCCCTGAAGTACCGCCCATCATGCCCACAGGGAAGAACACCGCCATGAAAATAAGGGTGGAGGTCAGAATGGCCGACGACACGCCCTTCATGGCATCATCGGCGGCAAGCACCGGAGACTGATACCCCTCGTCGAACTTCGCCTGCACGGCTTCCACCACCACGATGGCATCGTCCACCACCGTGCCTATGGCAAGCACAAGGGCGAAAAGCGTAAGCAGGTTGATGGAAAAGCCTATCAGTGACATTACGGCAAACGTTCCGATGATGGACACGAAGATAGAAATCGTGGGAATCAGCGTGGACTTGATGTCCTGTAAGAACACATACACCACCACGATGACTAAAAGTATCGCCTCGATAAGCGTCCTGATGACAGAATGGATGGAGGCATTCAGGAACTTGTTGGTGTCGGTAAGCACCACAAACTCTGCCCCTTCGGGCAAATCGCGGCTGAGGTCATCGAGTACCTCGTGTATCTCATTGATGGTGCTTGATGCGTTCGAACCGGATTTCTGGTTTATCATCATCATGGCTGCCGGATGTCCGTTCACTTCGGATGAATAATTGTAATACTCATCGCCCAGCTCTATATCCGCGACCTCTTTCAATCGCAATACATCGCCGCCGGGCAGGGACTTGACCACCAGTTCGCCGAACTCTTCCGCAGTCGAGAGCCTGCCCCGGTATTTCATCGTGTACTCGTTTGCCCCGTCGGAGTTCTGTCCGAAAGAACCGGTGGCGGCCTCAATGTTCTGCCGTGCCAATACCGCCGAAATATCATCCGGGATAAGCCCGTACCCCGCCATCTTGTCCGGTTTGAGCCACAAACGCATACTGTAGTTCGAGCCGAACAGCTGTGCCTTTCCGACACCGCCTATACGTTTCACCCGTGGCTCGACATTGATTTTCATGTAATTGTTCAGGAAAGTCTGGTCGAAACGGTCGTCGGGTGAGTAAAGCGCGAAAGTCATCAGCTCGGCATTCTGCTGTTTCTCTGTCGTGACGCCGCTTTTGGTGGCTTCCGCCGGAAGCTGGCTTAACGCGCCATTCACACGGTTCTGCACGTTCACCGCCGCCATGTCCGCGTTGGCACCCTGCTTGAAATAGATGTTGATGGAAGCATCGCCCGTGTTGGATGCGGTAGAGGTCATGTAGATCATGTCCTCCACTCCGTTAATGGCTTCCTCAAGCGGGACGATTACCGCTTTCTGCACGGTTTCGGCATTCGCACCGGGATAGGTACAGAACACGTTGACAGTAGGCGGTGCAATGTCGGGATATTGCTCCACCGGGAGCACTTTGATGGCGATGAGTCCCATCAAGACAATCACCACGGAAATAACGCCCGAGAATACCGGGCGGTCTATGAAAAATCGTAGATTCATGGGGTTACGTTTTTAGGTGTAACAATCATTCCTTCCTTTACAAGTCCTACCCCTTCGGTGATGATGGTGTCGCCCACGGACACACCTTGCTTCACCACGAAGTGGTTACCATCGTTCAGACGGTCCACGGTCAGGTAGGCTGCTTCGGCCTTTCCGTTTCTGAGGCGGTAGGCGATAATCTTGTCCTGCAATTCCACGGTGGCGGTCTTGGGCAGCAGGATGGCATCCGCATCCACTCCTTGCAGGACGATATTGCCGATGGTGCCGCTCAGCAGCTCACGGTCGGGGTTGGGGAAGCGGGCTTTGATTTGCACCGCCCCGGTGGTGGCATTGACCACGCCACTGACAGTCTCTATGCGTCCCTTCCGTCCGTAGAACGTGCCGTCATTCAGTTGCAGGCCGACTTCCGGCATTTGGGAAATCATCTTGTCTATGGAACCGTATTGTGTCCTGAACTGACGCAGCTTGTTTTCGGAGACGGAGAAATAGGCGTACATTTCCGCATTGTCGGAAACTACCGTGAAGGGCTGCGTCATGCCGGGACTGACAAGTGCGCCGATGCGGAAAGGAAGCGTGCCTACCACTCCGTTGCTGGGACTTTTTATCTCGGTATAGGAGAGATTGTTGCGGGCATCCGTTTCCTGAGCCTTTGCCTGTTCGAGTTCGGCAAGTGCTACCGCCAGCCCGTTGCGGGCAAGAGAGAGTTCGTAATCGGATATGACTTTCTCATCAAACAAGGCTTGCTTGCCTTGCAGCTCGATCCGTGCCGTTTCCACTTTTGCCTGTGCTGCGCTGACGTTTGCCTGTGCGGTGCGCAAGGCTGCCTGATAGGGCACTTGGTCGATGACGGCAAGCACTTGTCCCGTCTTAACCTGCTCCCCTTCTTTCACACACAGGCGGGTGATACGGCCCGACACTTGGGGTACTATGTCCACATCCTGCCGCCCACGGATGGAGGCGGAATAACTTTCTTGAAATTCAACTGCCCGGGAAGAAACCACCATGACGGGCAATGTCTGTCTCATTTCCTGTTCCCTCTGTTCTTGTTTGCAGGCTGTCAATAATGCAGCCAGCAGGCTTGTTACCGTGATGCCGGCTATCCATGTTCTTCTATTCATCATCTGTTCTTATTGTTTTTCCATTCCTTATTCAATACCGCATAAATGCAGGTGTCCTCATACCGTGGTGTTCCATCGGGATGGCACACAAACGATATGAATTCCTTCATGCATCCTTCATATCTCATTCCGAGACGTTCGCACAATCTTTTCGACCGCAGGTTGTCATCCTCCACAAAGCCGTAGATGCGACGTGCGCCTGCTTCACGGAAAAGGTAATCCAGAAATTCCGTTGCCGCTTCATGCGCCAATCCCTTGCCCTCGAAGCGTTGGTTGAAATGCCAGCCCACGTTGAATGTGTCGGCTTCTTCACGCAATGCAAAAACATCATCGATTATGAAATCGTCTTCCTTCAGGCACACGGCATAGCGCAGCAACTCCTTTGGAGTATTGGATATATAAGCCAGTGCAGACTCTTCAGAGCACAAGCGTTCGCTCACGAAGCAGTTGACACGCGGATGGGAGAGGTATTCCAGCAAACCAACGGCATCCTTCTCCTGAAAATCTCTGATGATAAGGTGTTCTGTTTCAATAATCATAAGTCGCCAATTTTGGCTGCAAAGATATTCCATACCCAATTTGCCGACAACCGGCATGCAGTCGAAACGGAAAAAAACATTTATAAAACAGCTAAAATGGCTTCTGAAATGTCATTGTAAATGCTCTTTTCAAAGATGCACATCTTTGGGCAGTTAAGCCATGCTTCTTGATGCGTCACCTTCCTACAGATTACCAAAATCATACCCTGTTTTGGCAATCTACGTTCATTATGCAAGCATCGAATACAGTATAAATGATAGAACCATCTGTCTCGACACTCCTTTTATCTGTTTCAACTGCTGTTTTGTCTGTTTCATCCGGTTTCGACCTATCAAATGAAAAAGCAAAGTCGTACCTTTGCAACATGAAGTAACTTTGCAACCAAATATGATCAAAGAAAATGTAAAAATAATGAACTGGCGGAACGGCTTCCTGCTATCGCTCGTTTCCTATATCCTCTACCTTATTATATGGTTAATTCTTGATGACGAAACCGCCAACCAATTACCGGGAATGGCGACAGTCGATTATGTCGTCGATTTTTTGTTGTGTATGCTCTTTACCTACATATCCTTGGGGTTCTCTTACCTTGTTTTTAAGATTTTGCCGTTCAGAACATCTTATGTGTGGGTGATTGTCTATGCTTCCTGTCTTTTGACGCTGAATAACCTCGTTACGTTCGGCATGACATCTCTGTTCAATCTTTTGTGGGATGAAACCGGCAACGGGCTTCTTGACGAACTGATCAACATGAAGGGGGCTTACACTTTTGCCATGATAGCCACTTTCATATCAAGCGTTTATGCCAACACATTCTACCTCCAGTCATACATCAGGGCGCGCGATGAGAAGCAGGCTCTTGAAATGGCACTGATGAAGGAGAAGGAGATTGCCTTACAGTCGCAACTCAACTCGCTGAAGCTGCAAATTAATCCGCACTTCATGTTCAACAACTTCAACAACCTGCTGGAATTGATAGAGGAAGATACCAAACTTGCCGGCAAGTTCCTGAGTAACCTGTCGAAAGTGTACCGGTACATCATCACCAATCTGGACCGGAATCTGATTCCCGTCAGAGATGAGATAAAGTTCCTTGAATCATACTTGTATCTGATGCAGGTGCGCCACGTCGGAGGGGTCGTCACGAACATCAGCCTCGAACTGAAAGAATGCAAAGGATACCTTCCCCCGGCCGTGTTGCAACTTCTTGTGGAGAATGCAATAAAGCATAACGGTTTTTCGATGGAAAATCCGTTGTTTATTGACATCACGTTGTCTGACGACTATATCACAGTGCGCAACCTTAAATCTCCCTTGCTCTCAAAAATGGAATCGACCGGCTTGGGTCATAAAAGCATAATAGAGCGTTATTCGTTGCTCTGCGATAAAAAAGTCAAGATAGAAAATGCCGAGAACTTCTATTCGGTGAGTTTGCCCATCATAAAAAAACAGTCCCTATGAAGATACTGATTCTTGAAGACGAACAGCGCAATGCCATGCGTCTCATTAGATTGCTGAACGACATTGATACGACGTTTATAATTGAAGGACCACTTACAAATATCAAAGAGGCGGTCGATTTTTTCCAATCAGGCAAAACAACAGACCTCATCCTTGCGGATATCCGCCTTACTGACGGCCTGAGTTTTGAAGCGCTTAAATATGCTCCGGCAACCGTTCCAATCATATTCACCACCGCATACGATGAATATGCGGTACAGGCTTTCAAGTTCAATAGCTTTGACTATCTTCTGAAGCCTTTGGATGCCGATGAACTTGAAGCTGCCATAGATAAAGCTACCAAAGCTGGCAAGAATTATGCTGACGAAAATCTCCGGCAGCTTTTCGATTCGTTGCAGAAGAACCAGTTCCGCTATCGGGAACGTTTCCTGTTGCCCTATCGTGACGGGTATAAGACCGTACGTGTTTCGGACATCAACCATATCGAAACCGAAAACAAGACGGTATACCTTCGTCTTAATAATGGAACTTCAGAAGTTGTCAATATGTCAATGGACGAACTCGAACAGCAACTCAATCCTGATTGCTTCTTCCGTGCCAACCGCCAATACATAATTAACATAGAATACGTATTGTTTCTTTCTAATTATTTCGGAGGGAAACTTATTGTCCGCTTAAAAGGGTATCCGAACACAAAAATAACCGTTAGTAAAGAGAAGGCTCAACGGCTAAAAGAGTGGATTGACAAATAGTCTCTGCCATGCTATGATAACATTTCTGTACTCACTTTCAGTTAGAAAAAACTGAATATCTCGCTACTCCATGAGGAACGCGCGGATATTCTTTATAATCGCTTGTTCCAGTTCGTATTCGGAATGTTCTTTCGAAAGGCCCACAAGGTCGAATGTATATTCGTCTTTCAGGGCAAGTATGGCCTGGTTCTTTATCTTCTCCGGCAAGGTCATGTCGAAGTTGCTCTGACCGAGCAGATAATTTTCGTAGGTCTTTGCTTCTATCTTGTTGATAAGTACATCTTTCGTCCAGCCGTATTTCTTGGTTGACAAGATGTAGAATTGCCGTTGTTGCATCTCTTTGCACTTGGTCAGAATGACGATGTGCTTCGACCAGCTAATTTCTCCAACTAACGGTTGGAGAATTTCATTCGACCGGTATTCGGTATAAAAACGGGCCATGTCCCACATGTTGGAAACACCGAATCCCTTTATACCCAGAAACTCCTTTTGTATGTACCGCGAAAGGTTCTCCATGACGGATTTTCCCCAGCCCAAGGCCGCTTGTTGTTCGGTAATCCGCCTGCCGATTTCCCAATACAGGGCGATCATCTCTTTGTTTACGGCCTTCAATGCCTCGTATTGGGGCGACCGGATGCGGGAGGTTATCTCGTTTCTGAAATCGAGATATTCGGGAGATAAGATGGGAGTATTCTTTTCAGTCATAGGTTATTCATTATAATCGGTTACAGGGGTAAGTTTTTCTTTTGATTATGCACAGGATTCCCTTGTCTTATCCCATCTTCTCCGGATTTCCGGTCTGTCGGCAGCATTCCCCGTTGTACGACGCTTTCTCCCTTTTCTATACCCGTTCCGTCCTTTCTCCCTTGTACGCATTTTCCTCCCTCTTTTAGCTGTCGGTTTCCGTGCCCAGCCTTGCAGCGACCTGCGGGGTATTATTTTTCCGCGAAGGTAACGGGCCGTTCCAATCTTGCCAATGCCGGCTGCGCCGCGAGTGAGGCGCAAAAATCTTCCTCTCCGTTGTCGAGCGTATTTTTTCGCTTCAGCCTTGTCCGATTGTCCCTGCCACCTTCAAGAGGCAGAAAAATAATCCCGGAGGCCGCAAACAGGCCGAATAAAGGGAAACAAACAAGGTTAAATTATGAGTTACAGCAAATTAAAATCACTGGTGGCAAACGTGGAAGCCATTGCAACGGCAATGAAAGTCCGTATCGACGACCGACAAGCCACTGACGAAGAGAAAGAGGTATTATCCCGATATTCCGGTTTCGGGGGGATTAAAGATGTATTGAATATAGGAACGGAGCATACCGTCAGCGATGATGTGGCCGAGCCTATCCGCAAGCTGCAGGACTTGATAGGCGCATATCCCTATTATGACGACGCCATGCGGCAAGCCGTCATCAACAGTATAAAATCCTCCGTCCTGACTGCTTTTTACACACCGAAATTCCTCGTGGACGCAGTAACCCGGCAGATACACGCTACATTCAAGGATAACTGCCTGCAAATGAGTACCTTTCTTGAACCCAGTGCGGGAATTGGCGGCTTTCTGCCCGTCTCCATGCCCGGCACTCGCAGCTACGCTTTTGAAAAAGATTGTCTTACGGGGCTTATCCTGTCGCTTCTGTATGACGAGGCGACCACGGTAACGGCAGGCTTCGAGACGATAGCCGACCAGCATCTGGAGCATGAGAGCTTCGATGTTATCGCCTCGAATATCCCGTTCGGCAATTTCCGGGTGTTCGATGCGGAAATGTGGAAGAAAGGCGGCATGTACGAACAGTCAGCCAAGACCATACACAACTACTTTTTTGTCAAGGCAATGGAACTGTTGAACGAGGGCGGACTGCTGGCGTTCGTTGCGCCGAGAGGAATTGCCGACACGCCGGGCAACAAGTTCGTGCGCGAGTACCTCGTCAATCATGCCGACCTCATAACGGCCTTACGGCTACCCGATACCCTTTTCATGCAGACGAGCGGCATAGAGGTAGGGAGCGACCTTTTGATATTCCAAAAGCACAGCCGCAAGGCGACGCTCTCGTTACGGGAGAAGATGTTTTTGCAGGTCTCCAAGGAAAAGGTCGACACGGCAGGAACGATGACCGACTATGCGAACAAAATCTTTACCCTCCCCAAGACCGCCCTTGCCACGGACAGTCGCATTGCGCTGAACCAGTTCGGTAAGTACGTCCGCAAATACCAGTGGTTAGGCGATGGAAACGCCATGTCCCAATACCTTTCCGCACTGCTCAAATACGATTTCGACCGCTATTTTCGCAAGGCTCTTTTTGCCAATCACGGCCAGGACAACACCCCCGTGCAGATGTCTCTTTTCGGCGAGCCGCAGACGGTCAAAGGCATACGTGCCTACACGGAGGACATGGAAACATGGATGAAGAACGGCGCAATGGTCGTTTTCGAGGGGCAGGTAGGTACGCTTCGGTTTCGTAAGTCGAGCCGTTACACGGAGACAGCCGTTGATTTCGTACCCGTGGACGAGGGCAAGGTAAATACGGACAGGGCCGCCGACTATTTCCCCATACGCAAGGTGTATTTCGAGCTGTCCGGCAGGGAACGGGAAGAACAAAAGGAGTGCTCGGAACTGCGTAAACAACTCAACACCCTATACGACGCTTTTATTGCCAAATGGGGATTTTTCCACGACAACGACAACAAGGAGTTTATCTTGCTCGACAGCCTCGGTACGGAGGTGTTCACGATAGAAATGCAGGTCGGCAGGGACATCTTCAAAGCCGACGTTATGCGTGAACCTGTAGCTTTCAAGAAGATAGACACCGCCGTAACGCTGTCCCCCGTGGAAGCCTTGGCAAGCAGCCTGAACTTTTACGGCAAGGTCGATATGGGCTACATGGCACAAGCCACGAACAAGGAGGAAGAAGAAATCATCGAAGCCCTGCAAGGGGAAATTTTCTACAATCCGGCCAATGGGGAATGGGAGCACAAAGGAAAGTTCCTCTCCGGAAACATCATCGCCAAGCAGGAAGAGACGCTTTCCTTTCTCCCGAATCTCGCAGGCAAGGAGAAAGAATGGGCCGAAGCGTCCGCAAAGGCACTGGAGAACACCATACCCGAACCGATACCCTATGAAGAACTCGACATCAACATGGGCGAGCGGTGGATAGATACGAAGCTGTACGCCGATTTCGCCTCCGACCTATTCGGAGTGGGTGCGGACGTGATGTATTTCGACGTGAACGATACCTACTTGATTCGGCTGCAGGGATATTCGCCCGTGGCATACAATACCTATTCCGTGCGCAATTACAACGGCGAGGACTTGTTTGTACACGCCCTGCACGATACCGTACCTGAGATAACGAAAGAGGAATACCGGAACGGCAGCAAAATACGTGTGCCGGACGAGGAAGCCATGCAGGAGGCCGCCGCCAAGATACAGGAAATTAGAGACCGTTTCAACCGGTGGCTTGACGATGAGCCTTTGGAAGTCCGGGACGAACTGGTAAGGACATACAACGAGCGCTTCAATTGTTACGTGCGTCCGCACTACGACGGCTCGGCGCAGACGTTCCCCGGCCTCTCTTTCGAGCTGTTCCCGTACAAAGAACTTTATCCCTCACAGAAAGACGCTATCTGGATGATTAAGCAGAACGGCGGCGGTATCTGCTGGCACGAGGTCGGCACGGGCAAGACGATGATTATGTGCGTGGCCGCATACGAAATGAAACGTCTCGGACTGGTGCAGAAACCCCTCATTATCGGGCTGAAAGCCAATGTACACGAGATTGCCGATACATTCCGAAAGGCATACCCCACGGCCAAGGTGCTCTATCCGGGCAAGGAAGATTTCACCCCCGCCAACCGCAAGGAAGTGTTTTCAAAAATCAAGAACAACAACTGGGATTGCATTATCCTGACACACGACCAGTTTAGCAAGATTCCGCAATCCGAAGAAACCATGTACGACATATTCTCGGAAGAACTGGCCGATGTGGAGCGCAGCCTCGAAGTGCTGGAGCAATCCACTATGCGTTACCGGAGCGGCAGGATGCAGAAAGGACTGGAAACCCGGAAACAGAACCTTGAAGCCAAGCTCGCCGAACTGCAGATGAAGATAGACCTCCGGAAAGACGATACCATCGATTTCCGTTCGATGGGCATAGACCACATTTTTGTAGACGAATGCCACTGCTATAAAAATTTGATGTTCCAGACACGCCACACGAGAGTAGCGGGCATCGGCAATGCGCAAGGCTCGCAAAGGGCGATGAACCTTTTGTTTGCCATTCGGGACATTCAACGCCGCACGGGAAAGGACTTGGGGGCTACGTTCCTGTCGGGTACGGTGGTCGTCAATGCGCTGACCGAACTGTACGTGATGTTCAAATATCTGCGTCCAAGGGAACTCAAACGGCAACAAGTAAGCTGTTTCGACGCTTGGGCGGCTATCTTCACGAAAAAGGCCGCCGACTACGAGCTGAACGTAACGGGTACGATAAAGCGCAAAGAGCGTTTCCGCACTTACATCAAAGTGCCGGAACTGGCGATGTTCCTGCGGGAGATTACCGACTATCGTACAGCCGATATGATAAACCTCGATGTGCCGGACAAAAACGTGCGTTTCCTTTCCCATGCACCCACTATCCAACAGGAGGAAATGATCGGGCGGCTCGTCGCCTTTGCGCACAGCGGACAATGGGAAGATTTGGGGTTGGATATTCCGCAGCCGGACAATCTCGACAAGGCAAAAATGCTTGTTGCTACCAACGTGGCCCGTAAGATGTCTCTTGATATGCGTCTGTTGGGCGATAAGTTTACTGATGACCCGAACAACAAGGCTTCGATTTGCGCAAGAACTATTTATGATTATTATGTAAGTTCAAATGCCAATCGTGGTACACAGTTCGTCTTCAGCGACCTTGCCACTTACAAGCCGAACGAGTGGAACATCTATAGCGACATCAAGGACAAGCTGGTGGCAATGGGGATTCCTGCCGATGAAATCCAGTTTATCCAGTACGCCAAGACCGAACGGGCGAGAAAGAAACTTTTTGCGGACATGAACAGTGGCAGGGTACGGGTGTTGTTCGGCTCTACCTCGATGTTGGGAACGGGAGTAAACGCCCAAGAAAGGGCCGTTGCGGTGCATCATCTGGAGATACCTTGGCGCCCCGCCGACATGGAGCAGCGCAACGGTCGTGCGGTACGCAAAGGCAACACCGTTAAGCTCTGGGGAAACAATACCGTGGACGTGGTGATTTACGGAACGGAAAAGACGCTCGACGCTTACAAATTTAACCTGTTGAAAACCAAGCAAATGTTCATCAACCAAATTAACAACGGTACGATTGCTGTGCGCCGTATCGACGAGGACGCTATGGACGAGGATAACGGCATGAATTTCGCCGAGTTCGTGGCTCTCCTGTCGGGAAATACCGACCTGTTGGAGAAAACGAAGCTCGACAATAAGATTATGCAGCTCGAAAAGGAACAGGCCATTTTCAAGAAAGACCGTATCAGGGCCGAGCGTAAGATTGCGGCCAACCGGGAAGACATGACAAAGGCCGAGAGTGCGGCGGCACGCATGACGCAGGACTGGGAATATATCACCTCTTACACCGGAGACCGGACGACCCGGCTGTTGAACCTCGCACAAGCCACGGCGGAAGAGACCGGACGGGAGCTGCACCGCATTTCCAAGACCTACCGCAACGGGGCAATCGGTACGATAGGCACGTATGCCGGATTGAACCTGTCGGTGTACAGCGAGTATGACATGGGCGGTACATTCTACCGCAACACGTTCCTCGTCGAGGGCGTAAGCGGACTGAAATACCGTTGTGGCATATCGGGAGCATTGCCTCTGGGCTTCGTGGAATCCTCCCGATACCCGCAAGCCGCCCTCGCCAAGCTGCCCGGCATGATTGAGGAACAACGGCAGAAGATAGCCAAGCTGGAGAGCGAGATACCCGCTTTGCAGGGAATCATCGCCCGCAAGTGGAGCAAGGCGGACGAGTTGGCAAGGCTCAAACAGGAGTGCAACGCTTTACAGCATCGGATCGACGAAAGCATGAAAGAGGCGGAACGCACGCAGTCCGCCCTTTCCGAACACGAGGCCACCGACAAAGCGGCATGACCATAATTCATAGATTTAACCTTTTCCCTCTGTTCGGTTACAACACCGGACAGGGGATTTTTTCACCTTCCGGTCTGCCACGGCCATACCCGGTTGTAACGGAATCTTCCCCTTGTACCTCCAGCCACTCCTTTTATACCACACACCTTGTCTTTTATAGGCAGGCTTTCGCTTCCCCCCCCTTTGTAGATTGAGATGCTATCACGAACCGACGACCGTAAAGCCCGACACTTTTTTCCGCAAAGTTGATTGCATCTCAAAACTTTGCCTCAAGGCCCATCTTCGATTTTCCTGATGAAAAATCTTCCTTCTCATTCCATTCCAAGAGTATTTTTCATGGAATCCTTGCTGCAAACCCCGTGATGCAAAGACGAGGCAGAAAAAAGAATCGAACTTTCCGGTAATCGCTCGAACCGGAGGGAAATAAAAAAAACTTAAAAACAAATTGAAACATGAAAAAAAATTCGCTTTTTGACAACTGGTTCGTTTACAACTATCAGAGATTGCGTAACATATTCGGACGTTACCTGCACGAGGACGCCTTTCACGACGCCTATTTGGCGATGAAACGGGAAGTCGTGATTTCGGAAATACCTGTCGAGAGCTTCGAGCCTTATTTTTTCGGCGTGTACAAAAAGTGCAGACTGAAATGTATTCACAAGGATAGTTGTTACTGTTTCCCCGACAACGAACATTTCTTTTTGCTCATGCAGGAAGAAGAAACACCGTCCGTCGAGGTGCTGGCAGCTTCCGACAAGCTGGTGTATGACATACTGCTGTTTGTGAAGAAGAAATATCCCCAAACGGACTACGAGCTTTTCAGACTGAAAGAGTACGAGGCGAAATGTTCATACAGACACCTTTCCGCCTATGCAGGCATTTCCGCAAGTGCGATACACCGGAGAATAAGCGATATAACCGACACTATCCGCAATCACGAAGGATTTTCCAAAAGGTACGCCCACGTAAGCATGTAATTTGTATAACCCGTAAATAATTCAAGAAAATGAAATTTGTAATTTACAACGTCGAGAATTGCCGGACAAGAGAAAACCGTGTAGGTAAAAGAAGCATAAGGTTCAACAGCGTTACCGGCAACATGTATCTATCCACCAAATTGGCAAAAGAAATGAATATCACAATGAACGACCGACTGGAGTTTGGCTGTGATGAAAACAACCCGAAAGAGTGGTTTCTGCACAAAACCACTGACAAGCGAGGTTTTCCGCTGCAGTTCAACAGGGGAGGAACACGTTTGAGGAATAAGTACATCTGTAAGACCATTTTGGATATAGCGAAGGTCAAGGAGAGCGCAACATTCTTGGTATCGAAAGACCCGGTAAAGACCGAGCTGGGGCCATTTTACAGAATAATACTTTCTTGCCCCATTCTCCCGAAGAACAAGCCCAAACTATAAGCCGATAACCTCTGTGGTCTGTCCGATGGGCGAAAGCCCTCCGGACGGATTGCGGGGCAACCGATACCTTTTATAGTACGATTACTCCTTTTTTACCTTCAGGCTGTTTCCCTATTATACGCCGGCTTTCCCAACCCCGTGAACCAGTGGAAAGTCTGTGCCGTAACAAGTCGTCAGGGAAAGGTACGGGAGGCCGTTCAAAACCGGCGGCAGCCCGGATCGTGCCGTTCCATGCCGGAGCTTCGACCTGTCGAAACAACACGGTATTCCACAGCCCGACCGGTCTTTATGCCGCTGGTTTCGGACTTTCCGCCTCTGTTCCGTATCTTTCCCTTGTGACCTGCCACGTCAAGGGCAAACGGTGATACTTCTTATTCGCTCCGCGCTTTCATTCCGCCCGGTCGAAATTCAGGCGTGGAGCGGATAAGGAGAATCCCTTTCATGTTTGCCCCGGCAGACCCTTGCCGGACCCGCCCAAGCCGGACCCTTTTCTACTTCGCTTCCCCTGCATTTATACAGGCAAAGCCGTACTCCCTTTTTACCATCATATTTACCGGTCTGTTCCGGTCTCCTCTCTGCCGGTGTCGTCCGGTTTGCCAGATGCAAAGGTCGGCTGCCATGCTTGATCCGGCGGCTTGAAGTGCATTCCCCGCAAATTCTTCCTTTCCATGAAAGCGTAATTGGCCGGGAAACCCGCCGTATGAAGCCCTGTCGGCAGCCGTGTTCCGCATCTGTAAAATCCCGGAACGGTTCAGACAGAGAGAAGAATCGAAAAAAGGGTAAAAAAGCAGATGTTTCACGGCATAAAAGACAAGTGATGGACAAGAAAAATTGTAAAACAGGCAAACGCATGAAAAGGCAGGTTGAAAAAATCCTGATGGTTATCAATGTCAAATGGGAAATCATAGATATTCTTCAAATAACCAATCGGCGTTTTATGTACAATCCGCAAACGGGAACTTTAATTTTAGGAGACGAAATCTACGGTAAAACCATTTGCAGTTCCCATTCACAAGAGTTCCATGCGTCAAGAGCAGAAGGCTGTTTCGATGATTATTTGCGCGGGTGGATTGGCACATCGAAAAGCTACCCTCACGGGATTATCCATTTTGCCCCCGCCGTCATCATGGAACAGTTCGACAGAGGGTTTGACGCATTACAAATGTTCGCCGGACTTGAAGGCGTAAACGGAGATACTATCGTCAGAGGGTTTTGTACTTTGCCAGAACAAAGGATGGGCGATTTGCTGCATTCCTCCCTTTGAGATACCGGTTCTGACAAAATAAGCTATGATAAGGTATCGTGCCTATGACAACATCGTCGGTGAAGGGCACGATACCCGTTTGTAAATTACCGCAACTCCGTTGGCGGTTTCCTTTTATACCTCTCTCTTTTCCTCTGCTCTTATACTTGGGCGAAGCCCTCTTCCCTTTATATCAATTATATGTATAACCTCTACGGTCTCCTCTCTGCCGTCACCGTCCGATTTTTCAGATGCAAAGGTAGGCTGCCGCGCTTGATCCGGCGGCTTGAAGTGTATTTCTTGCAAATTCTTCCTTCTACGAAGAGTAATTGGCAAGAAAAGCCGTCGTATGAAGCTGTACCGGCAGCCGGGTACCGCATCTATAAAATCCCGGAACGGTTCAGGCAGAGAAAGGAACCGAAAAGAGGGAAAAAATAAACAGTTAGGTAACGGCAGGACCAACCACCTTGCCACAAACAATTTTCTATTATGTTACATGTTCACACTATCGGACGCATCGGCAAAGATTGCCAAGTAATTTCAGGAGCACACGGCTCATTCATGGCTATGGACATAGCCGTTGACGATTATTCAAAGGGGCAAAACATCACCACTTGGATAAGGGTACGCAGCAACAAGGACAACCATATCCGCTTGTCCGAATATCTGACGAAAGGGAGACTCATACTTGTTGACGGCACGCTGTCATCTTCCCTGTGGAAAGACAAGAACGGCGAGAGCCAGATACAGCTCTCCATCACGGCAGAGAGTATTGCCTTTATCAATACCGGAAGGCGGGAAGGCGCGGCAGCCGGAGAGGACAATGCAGTAAGCGGAGCAGACGGCGCACCCGTTCCTCCTGCAGATTTCCCGCAGGACGAAAAGGAGGATTTGCCTTTCTGATAAGAGAGTAAACCTTTGAAAATAAGCGAATACTAAATGTAGTATATCCTATATGTAGTAGATTAGTAAGCCACTCGTCTGCGAATGTAGGATATACTACTCTTAGTCAAACTTTATTTTAGTATAGTAGTAAATACTAAAATACTACACTGCTAAAACAATAGTTTTTAGTGAATTAGTATATACTAATTTTAGTATTTACGAAAAATAGTATTAACTTTGCAAGTGGAATAAAAGAGTGAAACGATGACAAAAATAATTGCGGTCTTGAACCATAAGGGAGGGGTCGGAAAGACGACCACCACCATCAATCTGGCTGCGGCCCTGCAGCAAAAGAAAAAGCGCGTGCTGGCTATCGACATGGACGGTCAGGCGAACCTTACGGAATCCTTCGGCCTCTCCATTGAGGAAGAACAGACGGTGTACGGGGCGATGAAAGGCAAATACCCCTTGCCATTAGTTGAAACGGCAGGAGGTGTAACCGTCGTACCGTCCTGCCTCGACCTCTCGGCTGCCGAGGCAGAACTCATCAACGAGCCGGGACGGGAACTGATATTGAACGGCCTGATTGGCAAGTTGCTCGAAAACCGGAAATTCGATTATATCCTTATCGACTGTCCGCCCTCGTTGGGGTTGCTGACGCTGAACGCCCTTACCGCCGCAGACTACCTGATTATCCCGGTACAGGCACAATTCCTCGCCATGCGCGGCATGGCCAAGATCATGAATGTGATTGCCACCGTCCAGGAACGCCTGAATCCGAAACTCGCTATTGGTGGCATTGTAATTACCCAGTTCGACAAACGCAAGACACTGAACAAAAGTGTGGCCGAACTCGTCAAGGATTCATTCTGCGAAAAGGTGTTCAAGACCGTTATACGGGATAACGTATCTTTGGCCGAAGCTCCCATAAAGGGCAAGAACATCTTCGAGTATAGCAGGAACAGCAACGGAGCCAAGGACTACATGGCACTGGCGCAAGAGGTACTGAAATTAAAATAATCCCGATATGAGCAAGAGCGATTTACTGAAAGACAGCATGAAAGGCGGACTGGACGGGTTGCTGTCACCTACGAAAAAGACTACCGGCGGAAAACAGCCGGTAGCAGCCCCCACGGAAAAAGAAACGGCGGTTCATTGCAACTTCGTCATCAACAAAAGCATTCATACCCGTATGAAATTCCTCGCCATCAAGAAGAACATGTCGCTGAAAGACATCGTGAACGAGGCAATGAAAGAGTATCTGGAGAAGAACGAACAATAAACACAGGCATGGCTACCGCGTCTGCCCACCCCGGAGACGGCAGCCATGCGTCCTTTTTTATCCGCCCGCTGTTTCCATAGGGCGCATTCCTCCTTTATAGTCTTACCATCTTTCTCTTTTTTACCTGCCCGCAAGTACAGGCACATGGCCCGTTTTATCCCTATTCTAACCCTGACGGGCATATCCCTTTTCTACCGATTCCCTTACCGCTTTCCCGGCTTCATTCTCTGCCGTCACCGTTGTGTTTTATCAGATGCAAAGGTCCGCTGTCGCGCTTGATACGGCGGCTTGAAGTGTATTTCCTGCAAATTCTTCCTTTCTGCGAAAGAGTAATTGGCAGGAAAAGCCGTCGTATGAAGCTGTACCGACAGCCGTGTACCGCATCCGTAAAACCTCAAAGCGGTTCAGGCAGAGAAAGGAACCGAAAGGAGGGAAAGAAAAAAACAACGTAAAATTGACAGCGATATGGATAAAATCAAATTGGTAGTTTACAACGAGTACGCACTGGGTTATATCATGCCCGAACAACCCGGCAAAGTTTGTACGTTGGTGGATAGGATAACGCTCGGCGCACCGTTTCGGACAATGAATGAACCCTATTTCATCGGGAAAAGAGATACCGTCAGACTGGCGGGCAGAAAGGACTTTGACACGTTTCGGATAGTGTTCGACGGGTACGACAATCCGGAAATATACGAGTATGACACCGCACAATAAAGACAATAGTAATCAAACAATCTAATGTAATAACAAATTAAAATTTATGAATTATGGAAACAGCGAACATTCAATCAGTAGTAGAGAACAACATCGTATCAGTTGCATTGATGAATATTCAACCGAGCAACTATAACCCACGCAAGCACTTTGACGAGGCGAGCCTTGCCGAACTGGCCGAGAGTATTCGTCAGCAGGGAGTATTGCAACCTATCGGCGTGCGCCCCATTGTGGACACCGACCGCTTCGAGATTATTTTCGGAGAGCGCAGGTATCGTGCCGCCCTTATGGCAGAACTGACCGAAATTCCGGCTGTCATCTTGCATGTTTCGGACGAGACCGCCGCCGAAATGGCCGTGACGGAGAACCTGCAACGCAAGGACGTTACCCCCATAGAGGAAGCCAACGCCTACCAAAAGCTCATGGAAAGCGGTCGCTACGATGTGCAGTCATTGGCCGTGCAGTTCGGCAAAAACGAGAACTATATCCGTACCCGTCTGAAATTCGTATCATTGATACCCGAAATCGCCGAACTTCTGGAAAAGGACGAAATCACAATCAGTGTAGCGAGTGAGATTTGCCGATACGGTACGGACATTCAGAAAGAGGTGTACTATAAACACTTGAAAGACAGCGACAGCATGTTGTACGACTGTTGGCGAGGACTGAAAGCCGCCGATGTGGCAAAGTTTATCGAACGGGATTTCACGACAGACCTTAGCCGTTACGCATTCGACAAGACCCTATGCGCCTCATGCCCCCACAATACCAACAACATGATGTTGTTCTGCGAGGGTGGTTGCGGAAATTGCGCCAATCGGAGTTGTCTGGCCGAAATGAACGCTTCCTATCTCGTGGAGAAAGCCTTGCAGTTTGTGGAACAATACCCCTCCGTATCATTGGGCTACCAAGATTTCAACAATAACATGCTTGCGGTGGAACGCCTTACCGCTATGGGGTACGAGGTCGAGCACCTCAATACCTATGCCACGGCATACCCCGAAACGCCGGTAGCACCCGAAAAGGAAGAATACGACACTACCGAGGAATACGAGGCGGCATACAAGGAGTACGAGCAGGATTTCAGCAACTATATGGAAAAATGCAAGTCAATTCATGAACGAATCGATACGGGCGAACTCACGTTTTATATCTGCATCGGGCAGAAAGAAATTACGCTGTGTTACATGGCAAGTGCTGCCGCCAATGCGGACATGGCTACCGAAAAACAACTTTCCCCGGTGGAAAAATTGGAACAGCAGGACAAACGTAACAAGGAAATAGCCGTCGAGAAAACCGTTGCAGACGCTAAGAAACAGATTTTGGACGTTGATACGTCTGAAAGCAAATTCACGCAGGACGAGGAAAAGATGATATATTTCTTCCTGCTGTCGTCTCTCCGCAGGGAACACTTCGGGGTATTCGGTATCGGGGAGAAAAAAGCCTACCAACACCTTGAGGACGAAGAAAAAATGAACATCATCGCCAACCTCACGGCCAAGCAGAAAGCCGTTATCCGCAGGGATTTCTTGATAGACAACTTCAAAGGCGCATACGGCAATAACGCTGCTGCGACCCTCTTGCTCGATTTTGCCCGTAAGCACATGCCCGACACGCTCGCCGAAATTGAAAGTGGATATAATGAGGTGTATGAGAAACGCCATAAACGTATCGAGGAACGCAAAGCCGCCTTGTTGGCAAAGGAACGGCAGACAAAGCCCGAAGAAGCCGCCGAGGCAGAAAATACACAACCCACGGCAGAGGTACAACCCGAAGAACATACGCAACCCGAAGAGGTCGCAGCTTGACCATAATTCAATAGTAGGACGGAGAAATCCGTCCTACTGTCTAACCAATCAAAAGAGGTAATGATGAAATGTAAGGACTGCAAACATTACAACGGTGCGACAATGCCCGGAGCGGGATTGTGCAATGCCACGCAGGCACGTACTTTTGCCACGACGGTCTGTTTCAATGGACTGTTCACCCCGAAAAAACGGCAAGACGAACCGGATAGCAAGACCGGGAAGAAATAGCGCAACGCTACAGAGAGAGAGCCGCAGGAGCGGCTGTCTTTTTTAGCACTGCCGTTGGCAGATCTCCCTTTTTATCCCTTCGTTTTCCTTTTGTACGGAAATCCCTTCGCCAACGGCTCTGCCCGTCGGGACATGCTTTTTCCGGTGCAAAGGTATTGCCTTGGAGGAACATTCAAGTACCGCTACGCTATTTGAACACAATTTTTCAGCAGCTTTCCCGATTTTCAATCGTCCATATTTCGCGGACGCTCAATACCGCAACTATAAAATTCTGCCCAAATTCCTTGCCTGTTTCTCCCTGAAAGGCAATCTTTAATGCACGTAAAAATCAAATCCCGACAGGAGAAGCCTGAAGGCTTCCGAAAGGAGGGAAAAAATAAACAGATTGTTCAACTGATTAATGTTAAGATTTTATGGAAATTCAATTTGCTATCGTGCGTTCCGAAAACAGAGAGTATTTGTGCTACAAAGCAGGTGAAGCGTATGTAGATGCCAGCAACCCTATGATTGCTTTTACCGCAGGTGAAGATGAATTTGAAATCGTAGAGCCGGACAGCTCTTTCAGACAGAAAGAATACGAGTTCAGAGGCGAACGGTATTACCTCGTACCACGGTTTTATCGCAATGGCTGGTTGGCTCTTATCTTGGTAATGGTGGAAGATGAAGACGAATATATCGTACTTTCCGTCAATTTGGAGGAAATGGATGCGCTCGGTTTGCCGGACCGTACCTTTATCGACGTGAACAATTACCCGGATGCGTTGGACTTTTTGGTAGAAAACAGATTGGCGACCGATTCCGGCTACAAACGCAGGAGCGGCTTCGTGGAATACCCTATGGCTATGTTGAACCTGCCGCTTCTTTATCAGCATAACCCGCAAATTTTCCAAAAAGCGAACATCGAGCCATTCGGAGAAGAATGCTTTTGAAAAGGATTGTTCCCAAAAATGAAAGTGTCGGGTTCCGAAGATTGAATGTACAAGATGGCGTACTGATAACACAGTCAGTGCGCTATCTCCTTTGTCTTTATCGCCCGCCTTCGTCCTTTTATAGTCAGCCTCCCGGATACCCCGCCACCGCCCGTTTCCTCTTATAATTGCATTCTTTCCCTTTTGTAGCGGCACGAGCCGCCTGTTTCTCCCGTCCGGCTTTCCCGTCCCTCACCGCACGGGTTTTATCCGATGCGAAAGTCGGTCGTCGCGCTTGATTCTCCGGCTTGAAGTGCACTTCTTGCAAATTCTTCCTTCCCAAGCGAAGCGTAATTGGCAAGAAGAGCCGTCGTATGAAGCTGTGCCGACGACCGTGTACTGCATCAGTAAAACCCCGAAGCGGTTCCAAAGGAAAAGGATCGAAAAAAGGGAAATAAATAATCAATAATTCACAAGACAATGGGAAAATACGATTTTATCAAGACAGGGAATCTGCTTTATTGGCATGACCCGGACAACGGTTTGTCCGATGGGGCTTACCGAGTGATTTCTGCACCGGAAAACATGGAAGACGACAGCATTATTCTGATTTCGTCCGGTACTTCGGAAGCGGAGGTTTTGCCTTCGGAATTATCGCCGATAAACACGGGCAGAAGTCATAAAGAGGATTTTTTGCGCTGGAAAGCGGAACGTGAAGCCGAAGGCATGGAGTTTTATAATCGCCTTTCCGAAGTCATGGAAACGGAGGACGATTTGGCCGTAGGCGACATGGTAGCATTTACAAACGATTATGGAGTAGTATTCGGCCCTCAAGAGGTATTAGCTTTCAGGAAGCCTTGGAATGGTGACAGATGCGTATATCTTGACAGCGACGCCTATTGGTTTCCCGACCGTCCCGACCAGTTGACCCTCCTAAGCAAGAAAGGGGCGGAATGACAACGACAAACCCACCCGCCACAAAAACGGGTGGGTTCATTTCCCCTGCATGAAATCCCATGCTCTATTTTAATCGGCTCGCACGCACTCCACTCGTGCAGCGATTTCCTTTTCTATCGTTCCTATCCATTCCTCTCCGACACCGGCCTCCCGGCCGTATTCCGGGTAACGCGAAACGATGCCTATGGTCTTTTCTATGAACGGCTCTGCGGCCTTTATACCGTACCGGCGGGCTACTTCCAGCAGGTCTGCCGCAGTAATACCCTCTGTCCGGTTGTTGATAGTCATGCTGTGGCGGTTGACGTAATACGGTGCGTCCGGATCGACCGAGAACGTGTAGTCGTAGGCCGGAGCAACGTGCCAACGCCCGTCATCGCCCATCAGGAAGCTGAAATTCTTGTTATGGTCATCGACGTTCCCGCCCAGCACGTTCAGCACCATCAAGCGAAACAGTTGCCGGAGTTCCCCCGGCGGCACGCCGATACGGCAGGCCGCCTCGAATAGTGCTTCGTAAGAATCTGCCGAGGGGTTCATGGCAGCCAATGTCTGGATATGCACCTTCTTGCCGTTCCGGCGGTCGAAACGCTCGGTCAGGAAGTGCGCTGTCTGCTCACCTTCCAACAGGCGGCTCGGCATCATCTGAAGCCCGGCGTCTACGGCCATCAGGTAATAACTGTATTCTATCCGTGTCGTCGGCATCTTCTGGTGTTCGTCGAACTTGACGATCATCGGCGTGTAGCCCGGATAAGGGGTCGCCACCTGTCCGGAGTAACATTGTCCTTCCCCGAAATTGACGTTGACCACCGCTTTGGGCCGTCGTCCTCCTGCGGACGTTCCTACCTTGAACAGGCTTTCGACCATCAGGTTGCCCGATACCGGGACGTTGAACCGTCCGGCTTCCTCGAAAGCCTGCCGGGCCAGTTGGTAGAGGTCAGCGATCTCCACCTTGAACGGTGTCTCCAGTTCCTCGGCAGTGGGCGGGACGAACTCCAATGCCCCCATGCCGCGCCGTCCGATATAGGCGAGACGGTCGAGGGCGGACAAGTCCCTCATACGGATATGATGCACTTTGGCCCATTCGTTGAACACGGTGTTTCCCCAATGGTCGGGCAGCGAATCGGCTATGAACGAGGGCAGGCCGCCGAAAAGCCGCTCTTCATCGGGATAGACCGGCAGGCCGCGCTGTGCGGCAACCCCTTTTACCGGCGCACGGAGCGGGGCGATGTCGTAGCCGTCGCGGACATAATCGCTGTCGAAGTAGAAACAGGCTTTGCTGCGGTGTCCTTCCCGATTGGCGACAAGCGTGCCGACCTTTTTATCCCATAGGATTACATCGAGACTTTCTATCATTTCTTGCCCCTCCTAACTCGTTTAGGTATCAGTTTCTCGATTTCCCGAAGCGCCATCGGCGGCATGGGAAGTTCCGGCAGAATCTCCGCGAGCCGCTCTGCCTGACCGAGCGCACGCAGCAGGGAGATGAAATTGGCCAAGGTCAGGTTACGGCTGACCCCCTGCTCGAAATGGCTGATAGTCGTCTGGCTTACACCCGACTGTTCGGCCAGCTCCTTCTGGCTCATGCGGGCGGCCAGACGGTACTCCTTGACCCGCTTCGCCAAAAGCGTCAGCATATCGCTGTTTGTGGTATAGTTCGTTGTTTCCATAATGTCAATATATCACTATTTATATGCAAATATAACAACAATTATCCATATATAGATATATAAATTCTCTTTTTTAGCTTCCAGCCGTCCTTTTCTACCGCTTTCAGGTCTCCGTATTCTCTCCCGTCTGGCTTTCCCGTCCGTCACCGCACCGGTTTTTATCGGTGCAAATATGGGCTGTCGCGCCTGATTCCGTCGTTTTGAAGTGCATTTCTTGCAAATTCTTCCTTCTGCGAAGCGTAATTGGCAAGAAAAAACGTCGGAAAGGGCTTTTTCGCCAGCCCCGGAAAGCACCATAAAACCCGAAGCGGCTCCGGCAACAAGGAAGCCGAACAGAGGGAAAGAAAAACAATTATTAAAATTTAACAAATGAAGACATTAGAAGAATTATTGCAAGAACTGGGCTGCGAAGGTAGCGCATTCGACAGTACCGGAGAATTTACAAAAGCGGGAGAAAAGGCGTATGAACGCTTGGAGCACTTGCTGTATGACATAGAAAGTCTTACAGGCAAAAAGGTGACACCCATAATTGAGGAACTTGACAGAATATGCAACGAGAACTATTAAAATTCAAGAATATGGACATTAAAGAAAGCAAAGAATACCGCCTCGCCAAAGACTGGGAAATGGCGGTAAACAGTTTCAGTTTCAACCCCGAACGGTTCGCGGCGGCAATCCCGGACATGCACCCGACGCTTCAGCAAAGCCTGTACCGCCTGATTAAGGCGTGTATCAAGGTCATGGCGGACGAAACACGCCGTTACGATGACCGGAACCGGGCATCGCACGAGGAAGCGAAGCATATCATGGAATACCTCAATGAACACGGAAAAAATGTACCATTAATATAAAAACGACGATATGAAAACAACTAAGATTCAATTCAACGGCAGGTCTTATTACTCCCGCATCGTGGAATCTGTCGATGGCGAAGAATTGCTTATCGGTTCGACAATCCTGCTCGATGCCTTGCAGCCCGGCAGTTTCAATGACGAGAACGAAGGTTTTGCCAGTAAAGAAGCCGAAAGGATTTATGACGAGATTTTCTTCTTTACCGACGAGAGAACGCTTCAGCTTCCCGAAAACGAGTTGATAGCCGAACTCAAAAAGGATAACCCCGATTGGTTCGAGTAAATCATGGAATAATAATTTATAAACTTAGAATTATGGAAAAAGAATATGTAATGCAGGTCGCACAGACCATTAAGGAACAGTTAGTAGCGTTAACCCCCATGACCGTCCTCATGTCGTGGGGTATCAAAGAGTTTGCCGCCACCCTATACAGGGATTTGCCGGCACTCCGCATTAAGGTGAACGGACGGCTGCACGCAGGGTACGTCATCGTCGCACTCAACGGATCGGATTATTACGAGGTCTATCTTGTGAAAGGAATGGAGGTGGAATGTGTGAACGAAGAGGTTTGTTTCGACGAGTTGGGAGACGTTATCGACCGGGCTATCGAGAGCGGCACGGACAAAGCCGAGTACGATAAATTCTGCGAACAGGAGCGACAGAATTTATATGTAACTGTTGTCACTGTCTGATTCCTCTTTTTAGGGGATGAAAGCCGTGCCTTTCGGAAAACGAGCAGGGTACGGCTTTTCTATGTATAATGCAGAAACGAATAAAAACCTGCCGTTTATAAAACGGATTACCTACGTGTTACAGTACCTTACCTCTTATTGTAAAAAGGTTTGTTTTATCTTTTGGCCGGCAGATTGTTTTTCACTTCAAGATGTCGTTTCTTTATCTGTCTACTGCCTTTTTACTTGCAGCTCTATTTACGACCAGAATGCTCGCTTCATATAAAACCCACATCGGCAATGTGACCAATGACAACGTGAACACGTCCGAAGTCGGCGTGATGACAGCCGCAACGATAAGGATAATCACTATAGCGTGCTTCCGGTAACGTCGCATGAAATCGGCGGTGAGAAACCCCAATTTGGCAAACAGCCATGATAAAATCGGAATCTCGAACACGATACCCATTGTCAGGCACATCAGCACGAGGGTCGAAATGTAGGATTGCAAGACGATCATGTTCTCCACTTCACCGCTGACCTGATAGGTTCCAAGGAAACGGAATGTCAGCGGGAAAATAAGAAAGTAGCTGACCGCCACACCCATCAGGAACATTGCATAGCCGCCTCCGACTATCCGCACGGCATATTTCCGCTCGCAGGCATACAGGGCAGGCGACACGAACCGGAACAACTGGTAAAGGATATAGGGCGACGCGCACAGGACACCCGCGCATAATGCCGTCTTCATGTGGATGACGAACTGCCCGGCCAGTCCCGTGTTGATGAGCTGCACGGCAAAACTCCCGGTCTCGCCGCCGGCCCATGCTGCAATCCGGTTGAAAAGACGGTACGTGATGAAGCCGTCGTTTTTCGGGGCAAGGATAACGGCAAAAAGTTTTTCCTTAAAACAAAAGGCGGCGATACCGAACACGACGGCCACGGCGACGATTTTAACAATCGCCGTCCGCAGCACGTCCAAGTGCTCCCAAAAGTTCAAGCCGTCCGTTTTGTCTTCCTTTGCCATGTCACTCCTCTTTCTTGTCGGTATTTTCGGGACTGATTTCTTTCTCCATGCCGTTCATACCTTCCTTGAATGAACGGACACCTTTGCCGATGCCTTTCATCAGTTCGGGAATTTTGCGTCCTCCGAAGAACAGCAGGACGACTAATGCAATCAGCAGCACTTCCTGCATACCGATGCCTCCGATAAATAATGGTATCATATGAAAATTGTTAAAGGTTGTTCGATTAACTCAATAGTCGTTTTCAGTCATCGTTCCGCCGGCTATTCCCGCCATTTTCAGAAAGTTCCTTCGTCCATGACTCCGCCTTCTCAATCCAGTCCTTTCTCATGTAACCATCTCGACAGGTGATCGGCCACCTCCACGTTGTTCAAATCGGAGAAGGGAAAATGGGTGTTGCCCTTCAAACCTATCTCCGGCAGATGAATGACCGTGACATCGCCGCCGTGTTCGTTGAGCAAGGCAGCCCATTTGCGCATCAGATGCAGGCGTCGTGTCCATTCGTACAGTTCCGGCCGTTCGTCGGTTTCCGGCAGATTGTCGCCATAGTAGATGATGATAGGGATTTTCGTGAACTGCAGAAATTCTTCCATCGGCACTTCCACGCCTTCGGTCTTCTTCGACAGGGTTAGTACTTTCCCTTCCTCCGGCATCTGCCCTTCGGGAAAAGGCACGTTTGTTCCCGGCTCGTAGGCGACGATGGCACGGATGTTCCTTGTCTGCGGCAGTGTAAGCCATCCGACACCTCCGCCCTGCGAATGGGTGACGAAGACAGCCGGACCTATCCTGTCGAACAGTGCGGCATACGCCTTGGCGTAGACATCCAGATCGGGAGGGCCGAGAGTTGGCGTCATCTGACGGAAATACTGGTTCAGAGCCTCCTTGTCGCGGCTGAACTGCACGCCCTCGAAATAATCGGGCCAGATGCCCACGCGGAAACGGTTGAACCACGTCTCCTCGTCGAAGACGGGGGTAACGGTCGCGGGTGTCGTGCTCCGCCCCGCGTTTCCCCGGCGGGGCTGGTCGACGAGATAAGTCTGGAAACCGCGGCGCAGGAAAATATTCTGGAACCCCTCGCGGCCGTCCGGCGTAGTTTCCCATGTCTTGGAAAACTGCCCCACGCCGTGGGCGAAGACAAGCGGGTATTTCCGGGCATCGACGGGTTTCTGATAGAACACGTAGGCGTGGTCGCCGTGATAGGTGCGCCCCAGTGAATCGGTGAGCACCGTGCCGCCCACGGCGAAACTGCCCTGTTCCTCGATTTGCATGATATTCCCGTTGCGTGCGTTGCAACCCGACAGCAAGGCGGCGGCCATCATATAAAAGACAACCTTTCTCATACGCCCTTCCTATTTCTGGATTTTCGATTCCTGCAAAGCGTCATAGCGGCTTCCCACGACCGGAATTGCGGCCACGGCCTTTTCCAGCTCGGTCACTTCTTCCGACGTGAACACTATGTCGCAGGCCCGCAGGTTCTCTTCGAGGTGCGAGAGCTTGGTCGTGCCGGGAATAGGAACGATAAAAGGCCTCCTGTTCAGCAGCCATGCCAATGCCACCTGCGCCGTGGTAATGCCTCTCGTCCGTCCGAAAGCGTTCAGTACCTCCACGATACGCGTGTTGGCACGGATGGCTTCGGGCTGGAAACGCGGAAGCGTCTGGCGGTTGTCGTTGGCGGTGTCGAACCGGGTGTACTCGTTTATCATGCCGCCGAGGAAACCACGGTTCAGCGGGCTGTACGGCACGAAACCGATACCCAGTTCCTCGCAAAGCGCCAGCACGCCGTTTTCTTCCACCGCGCGGTGCATGAAGTGATACTCGCTCTGTATGGCCGTAACCGGACATACCTTGTGCGCCCGGCGGATGGTTTCAGCATTGACCTCGCACATGCCCCAGTGCAGTATCTTTCCCTCCCGGATAAGCTCGCCGCATGTTTCGGCTACGACCTCGATGGGCGTCGCAGGGTCGACGCGATGCTGGTAGAATATGCCGAGCGTCTCCACGCCGAGATTGCGCAGGGAGTTCTCGCATACGCGCCGGATGTTTGTCGGGGTGCTGTCCTCTTCGGTCTTCACCTGCACGCCGTTCACGAACTTGTGCCCGAATTTGGAAGAGACGAACACGCGGTCGGTATAGCCTTTCAGGGCTTCGCCTACCAGTTTTTCATTCTTGTGGTAGCCATAGCTTTCAGCCGTATCGAATAAGGTTACACCCCGTTCTATCGCTTCGTGAATCAACCGGATGCAGGTCTTTTCATCGGGAGACTGGCTGCGGTGATGGTTCAGCCCCATGCAGCCGAAGCCCATCGCCGAAATGGTAAAGGCTGCCTTGCCGCTGCTCAAGGTACGCTGTGCGCGGACTGCTGCCATTCCTGCTGGAATGGTTGCTGCCGATACTGACGATTTACCTGTAATGGCTTTTTCCGCGGCCGTTACTTTCTCCAATGCCGGCGCGATGCAGATGGCCGCGCCTGCCAATGCGGTTCGTTTCAGGAACCCGCGACGACTGATGCCGTTCTCTTGAATCTGTTCTTTTTTCATGTCGTTATCTGTTTGATTATCTTTCTGATTGCAAAATTAGATAGGGGAATTAAGAGCCTGTGTATCAATTTCACGGATAGAATTACCAATTTCAACGGGCCGGTAAGAACGATGCCGGTATACCAGTAAAATTGGTATCCAAAACGATGATTTCGGTATATGCCGTACCATCGGGAATCCGTATCTTTGCTTTTAATTAAAAGCAGAATGAAAAGCTATCACAGAAAAATAGCTATATTTGCAATGACTTAAAAAAGAGGAAATTATGAGTGAAATAATGAAGGTTGATACAGTCCAGCAGTACAACGACTATTTTGGCGTGGAGACCCTGCACCCGTTGGTCAGCGTTATTGAAGGCAGTAAAGGGAAGCCTCTCCGGTTCGGGAAAAAACTGTATAACATCTATGCTATTCTATTGAAAGATGCGAACTGTGGAAATCTTAAATATGGAAAAAGTATATACGATTATCAGCAGGGGACGATGCTTTTCCTCGCCCCCGGTCAGGTAATGGGATCTGAAGATGACGGGCAGCTGCACCAGCCCGAAGGATGGGTTGTTGCATTTCATCCCGAATTTCTGCGAGGTACACCATTGGCGCATATAATGAAAGATTATTCATATTTTTCTTACAATGCCAACGAAGCCCTGCACCTTTCCAAACAAGAAAGACGGACGGTTATAGAATGTATGGAAAAAATTCGCATTGAGCTGCAGTATCCTATCGACAAGCACAGCCGTTCGCTCATCGTGGATAACATCAAGCTGCTGCTTGATTATTGCATCCGCTTCTACGACCGTCAGTTCATCACCCGCGACAATGCCAATCACGACCTGTTAGCGCGTTTCGAGGACCTTCTGGATGAGTATTTCGCCTCTGATGCCCCTGCAAGGCATGGAGGGATGCCGACTGTGCAATATTGTGCATACAAACTTTGTCTTTCCCCGAATTATTTCAGTGACCTGATGAAAAAAGAAACGGGAATGCCTGCCCTGAAACACATCCAGCAGAAAATGCTCGATGTCGCTAAAGAGCGGGTATTCAATACGGCGAAGTCCATAAGTGAAATATCCTATGAACTTGGATTTCCATATCCGCAACACTTCAGCCGTTGGTTCAAGAAAATGGCCGGGTGTACGCCCAATGAATACAGAACCGCAAATTAGCTTTATTTTTTATTTTGTGAATGACTGACCAGTAAAACACCGGATATGACAAGTATGGCCGAAACCGGTTCATCCCAGCTAAAAATGTCCTGCCCGATTAAAATGGCAACGACAGAAGCTATAATAGGCTGTAGGTTGATGTAAATGCTGGCAGTGGTGGGCTGTATCCCCTTGAGAGCGACGGGATATAGCAGATTGTTGAGAACAGTTGCCAGCAACAATACGAATACAAGCTGGAGTAATGGTTGCCAACAGAACGCGGACTGATAAAGCGGTTGCACGTACAATTCATTTATACTGAACGGCAGCATGGACAATGCTGCAAATAGGAACATCCATTTTTGAAGTGTGACAGGAGAGTATTTTATCGCCACTCTTCGGATGATAATCAGATAAAATCCGAGCATAACTGTATTGACGATGGCGAAAACAATGCCAAGTATATGATTTTCAACGGATGCGGCAATATCCATTTGTGAAATCAAGACCCATGCTCCTGCAATTCCCAACAGAACACCTGTCAACTTCCGCCGGTTGATAGCTTCTTTTAAAAACAATACGGAAAAGAGCATAACTACGATTGGATTTAAGGCGACAATAAGTGCGAAGTGAACTGGTGTCGTATAATTAAGTCCCCACGCAAAGGAAAGATAAGTACAAGCAACACCGGAAATACCGCCCAAAGCAATCACCATCAAGTCTTTGGCATTGACCTTTTCTCTCCTGAAAACAAGCCCGATCGTCCAAAATATCAGCGTGGCGAATAAAACACGAGAGGAGGCAAGCCCAATCGGTGTCATCCACTCTGCCAGGAGCGATTTACCGACAGGTACATTCAAACCACAAATAATTTGTGTCGAAAGCATGGCGATATGTCCGTTCAACCCTTTGTTCACATGGATTTATCTGTTTGATAGAGAGTGCAAAGATACGACTTTATTTTCATAAACTCCCGTCGAAACTGCGGTAAAAGACTGAAAGGATTTTATTGTTGTTTCCGTAAAAATGGTTGTATCAACCGGGCTGTCCTCAAGGAAATATTCGCAGATATACTGTCCGAAAAACAGGTTCGGGAGTTTATCTCCAAAACGGAAGATGCAGGTATTATACAAAAAAAGGGGGACTGGTAAATGTACCCGTTATATAAAAAACACCTGATTTCCCTTCTTTTATGTAGGGCCGCAAGAAGCTGATTTTGAACTATAAGATTTTCACAATAGATAGGAAACGCCGAAACGTCCGCAATAATCACGGAATCATTGCAGGCGTTTTTTAGTTCCCTCATATCGGAATCTGGCTTTCTATTTAGTTTCCCGTTTGTTCAGCACGTCCTTTATCATTTCTTTTACCTCCATTCCCACATTCACGAAATTCCGATAAAGAATGCGTTCCTGTTCCTCCCTCGACTTGAACGTGTGGAACTTCAGTAACGGTACATACGCCGCTTCCCCCTTCTTGATTTCCTTCATGTCGAAATCCGTTTTGCAGAAGAACTTCGAGGTCTTAAACTCCTCCGCTTCCTGTACGTTCATTGAGCCGCCTATACCGGTTTTTGTTTGGATGAAGTCCTGAGCCGTCTGGCCATATATCCAACCTATCTGCCTTTGTATTGAAAAGTACCCATATCAGCAGGATTTTGCTCTCTATTACTTAATGATGTTGTTCTATTTTTGCAGCCTGTAAATCAACGATATGTAATAAATGGATTATATCGACAAAATATTTAAGACAGTATCAATTAAGGATAGCCGACGGATTATTGAACTTTATTTTCAGGAGCTGTATTGTTTTGCGCCACTTTCCAACAAAGCCCTCTCTCAAAAATTACTCTTGCCGGTACCTATCGTGACCGCCATAAAGAACGAAGGTATCAGGCTGGGCATATTGGAACAATGCAGCGGAGGCGTAGGGCTTACTCATAACGGAAAGGAGTATGTGGAACAAGCTCTTGGATTCAAGGGGATTGACCTCTGCCTGTATCGCCGACTGGCGGAAAGCGAACAGGCAAGGGACGCATACGCTGACGCGCTGAGTAAAAAATACCGTGCGGCATTCGACGAACGCCCCGTAGCGGATGTAGCACTGGACCAAGCCCAATGTACCGTACAGACAGCATTCCGCAGGGCTTTGCTCTGCTTGGCAAACGGCACATTGACAGGCAGACAAATCGTATGCATGGGCGATGATGATTTTGTCAGCCTTGCCATCGGGTTTCTGCTGAAAGAACTTTATCCCGGTCCAAGCATCTGCCCGACACACATCCATGTACTTGAGATGGACGGTCGTTATATCGAGTGTCTGGAGCGGCTGGCCGGACGGTTCGCCCTGCCGATAAGTTGTGAACGGGTGGATTTGAGGATGCCTCTGCCTCCGCATTTGTGCGGGCGTTTCGACTGCCTGTTCACCGATCCGCCTTATACGCAAGAGGGAGCTTCCTTGTTCCTGTCACGTGCCATTAGCGTACTGAAAGAAGAGTCCGGATTGAGAATCTTTTTCTCGTTCGGGAACAAGTCGGCAACGGAGGTTTACTTTCTGCAAAAATGTTTCCAACTGCACGGACTGGCCATCAAAGAGATGTTCACCCGGTTCAATGAATACATGGGCGCATCTCTTTTGGGCAACAAAGGACAGCTCTTTGTCCTGGAAACGACAGAACGTACACGCGCCTTGTTTCCTCTCGAAAAACGAGGGCGCGATGACATCTACACCGCAGACCGCAATCTCCGGCAAAACCGTTACCGCTGCCGGCAATGCGGCAAAGTCTATGCCGTGGGGAAAGAGGCGGAATATCAGACCATCAGGGAGTTGAAAAAACAAGGCTGCAATGTATGCGGAGCTACGGTTTTCGACAGACTGCACAAAAACGGGAATACGGATAAAAAGCAATACCTTCCCTTAGGGCATCACATCCTTGCAGACTTCTACAACTGCGACCCGGAAAAACTGGACGATGTGGAACAGATTCGCACATTCATGCACGAAGCGGCAGTAAGTGCCGGAGCGACCATAGTACAGGAAAACTTTCACAAATACGCCCCAGTGGGTGTGAGCGGTGTGGTGGTCATCCAAGAATCCCACTTGACCATACACACGTGGCCGGAGTGTGGTTATGCCGCTGTCGATTTGTTCACATGCGGCACCAATGTCCGTCCGTGGACTGCTTTCGACTATTTGCAGGAGCGGCTCGGATGTGCGAAAGTGGAATACAGCGATTTGATGCGGGGAGCCTATGAGCGGCCAAGCCTGTTGCGGTATTCGGAAACGGAACAGCCTGCCGTGCGGCGGAAAAAGCGGCAAAGGTACGACGCGTCTTCGAAATGGAACAGACGGGCCAGGTCTTTGACGGACTGTTCTGTGTTGTCCAAATAGCGTTTGAGTTCCGTTACGACAAACAGGTCAATGATTTCCTTCGGAGTCCGCTGTTCTATTTTGCAGGTTATCTTATAAAGGTAATCGGTCGTGATGCAAAGCCTGTCCGCATAATATCGTACATCTCTTTTTACATGGAAATTCTTAGCCAGCAGTGACATGAACTTGCCGAACAGCACCCTTGACTGATCCTTTTGATAACACTTGCCCAAGTCGGGAAACATCGGCTTGAACACAATATCTAAAGCCAGAAAAACATTGTAAATGCAATTTTGCAGGATGTTTTTCCGGCTTTCTTCATCACCGTTCTCCATCGCCCATATCATCTGCTTGAACACTCCGTCTGCCAATGAGTATTGTGCTTCCGAAAGTCGGCAGACCGGATATTCATACAGTCCGTCCCAAAATGCGGGGGAAGTCATTTTGTAGAAAATCTCCCCTGTCAGTTCCAATGACAAGGATATATATTCTGCCGTGAATGAAGGAGAAACACACAGCGGTGCAAATAAGGTGTCCGAAAACAACACAAGCAAATCACCTTTGCGGAATGTCCGTTTTCGTGTATTGGTGGTTACGACAGCCCGGCCTTCAACGCATAACAGCATGGTACACCCGTTTGCCACGAAAGGCAGTTTACCTGACAAGTCACGCAGGCTTGTTCTTCCGTGTTTGTATTGTTCGCCATGCGAGAGAGCAAAACTTTGTATGCCGGACGTTATCATAACAATTTCCTTTCCATCGTTACATGGGTTGGCTCGAAGCAATGCTTTTTATACAAAGAGCGCATCGGTACGTTCCCGGCATGAACCTTGCCGACAATATAAGCCGCCTTGCACTCTCTCGCATATTCTATGCTTTTTTCAAACAGGTCGTCTACAATTTGCATTCCTCGAATGCACTCATCCGCATAAATGGACTTGAAGTTGGCATAAACCTCTCCGGTCAGGCTGTTCTGCTTTTTCTCCATCCATACCCAGCCCACAATTTTACCGGATTCCGTGTCTTCTATCACGATCATTCCGCGTCGGTCTTTTGCTTTGGCTAATTTCTTGCAGTGGAACTCGAGGTCAGTAATAGCCTTTTCTCCGAATGAGATTTCAGAAATTTCAATTTCAAATTTTGCCACCGCTTCAAAGTCTTCCTCTTTTATTTCTCGCATATTGTACATGATTCCAAATATTGTTTTTCCGTTAACACCAATCTGTCCGGCATGATGCCCATAAAAACTTATCCCTTCTTCGGAAATAAGAAGGTCTGTAGCTTTTCCAATCCCGCCTTGTGCTTTTGAGGATTGCTCTTTTTCAGCTTGGCAATGTTCTGTAATTTCCATTTTACGGACGGATAGCGGCTTAAATCTCCGGCACAGCATTTTTCCCAATCGGGTTCGCCGTTTTCAAATGACAGAAGAAATTCCCGGTCTGTTTCGGTCAGGCTGTCGTTTACCTGCTGAATGAGGTTATGCCTTGCCTCTTCATAATCCGAATAAGTGAATGGAGTATCGGACATTCCCTCAAACTGCTTTTCCAGTGCTTCCGTCTGGTCGATGGCGTTCGGCTGCAAAGATTCGATGACAGGCTTGTCGCTCCCCAACAGGCAAAGCATGAAGCCGTTCTTGACATCATGAAACGACGCCATTTCCATATACTTGCAATCGAACAGGTCCCGTGGGTGTTGGCGGCTTAATGCCGCTGCAATTTTGCCCCCGTAAAGCTGCGAATAAGAAACTGTACGTGCTTTACAGGTCATATTGAACTCCGTTTCAGCCCGTTCGCACAGTTTCCTGTCCTCTGTCTCTCCGATGATACCCCGCTTTGTCCCGTTCACTTCGATTTTGACGGTCGCACCGTCCAAAGTACATTGTAATTTCCAGACATCATGCTTGTGGATCACTTTTATGCCCGGTATGGATTTTTCTATGTAGCTTTTCAAAGTTCGCAGATGGTTGTTGATTGCGTCCAGACTCTCGGCCCTTTCCTTTACGGGAATATAGGTGAGGTCTATATCGACTGAATAGCGAGGCATGTTTTTATGAAACAGGTTGATAGCCGTACCTCCATGCACAGCAAAATCTTTGATGCGGTACACGGACGGCATAATGCGTATCAACAATGCCACCTGTTTTTTATAGATGTCATTCATATTCGTTCAGTTCTTTAGGTACGGTTATTTTGTATTTGGAGATATAAATCCCGTTTTTTGACAGTTGCAATTTGGAGGTTCCCAGTCCTATTTTGGATGTATCAAGTGCCTCGAACCAATAGTGTCCCGCTTTTTCTGCCATATAAAGGAACATACGCTTTACTTTAAGGTTCTTGGTCGTTTCGAGCAGTTGCTGTAGCATTTCGGGACGCAGCGTTGTCAGTTGTTCCATCATATAGAACAAGTCCATATAGGAATATTGTTGCGGTGCAAGCAACAGACATTCCAAGAATGCCTGTTCAGGTGTAGAAACCAGCAGATCCACTTCGTATTTCACAATCGTTGCGGTCTGCGGTTCTGAAAAGGTATCGGTGGAAAACGGTTTTATCACCCTGTCGAAAACATCGTGGCGTATCCATTCCGGAACACGCTGTTTGCCGTGTGCCACCATCAGCAACGGTTTCCCCATAGGCACATAGTGGTTGAAGCCGAACAGTTCCAATGCAGAATGAGCTGCGACACGGAACGTCTTGCCCAATTGCCTGTTGTAGCAGGACAATGCGGCGTATGCCGACAGGCTGTCTCCCGTTCGGTACATGACTCCCTTTGACAGCATCTCAAGCCAGCCGGATTCCCGGTATCTTTTTATCAACTGGTCGGAATAACCGTTCCTTTTCAGCCATTCGGAGAATAACAATCCTTTGGGAGTGGCGGAAAGCAGCAGTTGGTTTATTTTGCTTTTTTGTTCTATATCCACAGTATATGATTTGTTTTCTTTTTCAACTGCAAAGGTAGCATTATTTTCCGTTCCAAAGGTCTTGAAAGTTGATTTTGTTTCGGTATAATATACTTTTTGTGTAGTATTGAATACCAAAACCAACTCCACAGGATTTTCCAAGATACCGGAAACGCCAAAACGCCTGCAATAATCGCGGAATCATTGCAGGCATTTTTTTTACTTTCCCTCATATCGGAAACAGGTTTCTTATTTCGCCCCTCGTTTGTTCTGCACGTCCTTTATCATTTCTTTCACCTCCATTCCCACATTCACAAAATTCCGGTAAAGAATGCGTTCCCGTTCCTCTCTCGACTTGAACGTGTAGAACTTCGGCAGCGGTACATACGCCGCTTCCTCCTTCTTGATTTCCTTCATGTCGAAATCCGTCTTGCAGAAGAACTTCGAGGTCTTGAACTCCTCCGCTTCCTGCACGTTCATCGAGCCGCCTATGCCGGTTTTTGTTTGGATGAAGTCCCGTGCCGTCTGGCCGCAGATCCAGCCCGTCGGCATATCCGAGATTTTCGAGGCGGGTACGAGGCTGTCCATATTTTCGTTCAGATTGATGGAAGTCTTGTCCCGGTCTATCGTGACACCCTTCTTGATTTGCACCACCTTGCCGAAGATGTCGCTCGACAACCATTCCAGCGTTTCCTTGGCACGGGCCGAACCGCTCACCACGTTACCCACCGTCGTGATGATTTTCTGCATACCCACTTTCCCGTAATCCGCTTCGAGCTGCGGCAGTTCTTGGAAGCCGAGCGTCACGCTCACCTTGTTGCTTCGTGCCGTGCCGATCAGGCGGTCTATCTTGTGGAAGTACAGCGTCGGCAGCTCGTCCACGATAATGCTCACGGGGACATTTTTGCCCTGTCCCGTATTCACACGGGTAACGAGGCGGTTCAGGATAAGGGCGTTCAACGCTCCGATAATGCTTTCCATTTCCGGATCGTTCGCTATCAGCAGGTAGCTCGGATTCTTCGGGTCGCTCACTTTCAGGTCGAAGTCATCACCGTCACGGTGGAATATCCAGTAACTCTCTTTGGTCGCCAGACGAGAGGTATAGACGCGCAATGTACCGATCATACCTTCCAACTGTTCCATCGCGCGATTTTTCAAAGCGGTCTGGAACGGACCGAGCAGCGGGGCAACCTCGTTGTCGGTCTCCAGTACCTCGAAGATGGTCTGGTAACTCTCGTTCAGGAACGACAGGATATGCGGCATATCCGAATACTTGCCTAACCAGTAGGCAGGTTCAACGATTTCCCCGCCCTCTTTGGCGCGTACCACACCCGTCGGTTTCCAGAATTTCGTCTCCGGGTCCTGCCGTTTTTCAGCGTACAATTTGTTTCCTTTGGCATCGTAAGGCTCGCGTTCATAGTTCACGAAAAAGTAGATGCAGGCGGCGAGGAAGTTCACAGCCGAAGTCTGGAAAAACTGGTCGCTGCCGCCGCCTCCCTCTTTCTTGCCTTTTTGCAGGGATTCCAGCAGCGTTTCCGCCGTTTCGCTCGCCGCAGCGAGGTTGTTGATGTATTTTGCCTGAATTGGATTTACCCGGCGGCTGTACTCCACGTCCACGAAGTTAATCATATTGAATTGGCAGCCTTGGGGCAACTTTCCGAGCTTCTGGTTTTTCTTGTAGTGGTAGTACAGTTTCGTGGCCAGCGTCGGGAACTTGTAGTCATAGACCACCATCGCGAACCCCTTGGCCGAGTGCTGTCGGATAAACGGCTCGATGATACTGAATGTCTTGCCCGACCCCGGTGTTCCGACTACCCATGTTCCACGAAAACAGTTGGTTATATTGGTCCAGCCTTTACGGAACTTGCCCTTGTAGTAATATCGCATGGGGATATTCACGCTGTACGGAGTCTCTATCAGTTCCTCGCATTGCTCGAAACTTTCATTCTCGAAATTGAAACGATCCTTCATCAGTCCCTCTTTGAGGAACTTGGAGATGTTATCCAGTGCGACATGCACGAGGATAACCCCCGTGAGCGATACCGCCATATAGAGAATAATGTTCAGCGGCAGCGTGTAGAACCGCGTCTCCATCGGATGACCGAACAGCCATACGGACAGCACTAACAGGGCAAAGCCGCTCACGAGCGGGTACAAGACCTGCCGCCGGGCGTTGAATTCCAAATGTTTCTTGGCTCTGGTGCCGATACAGGTAATGCAGATCAGCAGCACCGTGGCGACCTTGCTGTACACGAGGTTGCCGTCGTTATAGATGGCCCACCGTTTGATACGTCCGTGAATGTCGCAGAGTATGCCGCCCCAGTGGTCCAGCATGGCCGGGTCGATGGCATACTCGAAAAACTCCATCAGTACGGAGACATACACCACCGCACGGAATATCCGGTAAAATCCCTGTAATTCCTTGCTCTCTTCCATTGCTATGTCAATTCTTTTTAATACCCCAGAGGACGTGGATGTGAGGCCATTGCATACGGTTATCAGCGGAAAGCTGGCAGACATGGGAAACTGCATATAGAGGTTTAAGCCCGTCATATATTGCAGAAGCCCGTACTTCCGCTGTAAACTTCTCAAGGAAAATCCGGACGGCATTGTCAGAGCCATAAGTCATGAAATCAATGAAATCTTCAATCAATTCTTCATTGACATAGCAGAGCTGACCTTGGAAAATATCATGGTAACGGCTGATACGGCCGTTCCATTCTGCCCGGATTTCTTCCCTGCGATTCTTTACGGAGGGAAACCTCTTGTAGCAGTCTATTCCATCGTCGAGGAATATGAAATTACCGGAAACGTCCTCTTGTTTAGGACATTTGCATCTTAACAGATACCCGAAGAATCCTTTGTCCGGATGTACTATATCCACATACTGTGGTGCTTGAAAATCTTTAATTCCGTTCATAATCATAAATTCAGTTGTTGATGGTTATAATGGGACGCACTTTATGCGCCTGTGTCTTGGGCGTTTCCTGCATGGTTCCGCTGGCTGTCGAGTAGAGCCATGCTTTGACTGTCTGCTGTCCTTCCACCTCCGTCGATGTCCAATACCAGCACTCGTCGGCCTCGGTCGGCAGCGGGTCGCCGCCGCATTTCTCGATAATCGGATTGATGACGGTCTGTGCCGAATACAGCAGACGCATCTGTGCCACCGAGGGGATATAGGCGCTCTGTCCGTATTTCCACAAGGCAAAAACGGCTTCAGCCATCGGCGAGGCCGTTTCTTCCGTATCGTACAGGGCGAACGTGTTCTCATTCCCGTCGTATGCAGCAATGTCCGCCGACGTACCCTGCTCGACACCGAGGCTGTCGGCAAAAGCCTTCGGCGTCATGTCCCACAGATAGACGGCATAGCCGTTTCCTTCCGTTTCCCCGTCCGAATAGGTATGGAAGACGACGGCAATCGCCTGTTTCCCGGAATTTTCATACTCGCTGTACGGCACGGCCTTGCCGTCCACGCAGAGGACATGTCCGGGACGTACCGTCTTGTCGGGTTCTTCTATATGTGCGTCGCAGGCAGCCAATGCCCCGGTTATGAGGAGAACCGGCACTACCTGGCACGTTTTTCTGATAGTGTTCTGTTTCATCTTTCCCTTATTTTATAGGTAGTTTAATACCGAGGGCAACTCCTGTACGCAGCACATCGGCCCCCTTTATCATCACGTCTCCCTTGACTTGCCAGTATAGCGTCCAGCCCGCCCGCAACACATAGTTGTGCTCGTAGCCGAAATGCAGCCCGACAAGGAACTTCCTCGTATCGCTTCCGCCCGAAGCCCCGATACGGAGGCTTCCGTAATGGTTGCGTCCCCTCGTGACGCAGGGTTTGTAAGCCACGCCGAAGCCGTAGGTACGGTAATTCTGCCAGAAAGATTTCGGGCATACATGCTTGCAGGATTCGCACTCTGCCCATTGCAGGTAGCCGTTGGCAAAGAACTCCCACGCATGGCGGTAGTTCATCTCGTGTTCGTAGGCCAGCGTCACGTCCAGCTCGTTCTTGTACAGCAGCCCCGCTCCGAGCGAAAGGCGGCCGCTGCCCCGTTGTGCATTCGCGCCGACGGCGAGGCACATGCAGGCAATCGTCAGGATAATCGTCTTTCTCATTGTCATTCCTCCTCCAGCAATGCCGTGCTGAACGAATCGGCCGACAGCACGTCCTCATAGTCGATATTCAGGCTGATAGCACGCCCGCTGATTTGTTTCTCCGTCATCTCGATGGTCAGTACCTTGTCGTTCGGGAACGTCATTTTCCTGACCACGACCACATTCCGGTAGCCGTGCCGGAACGTCTTGCCCGTCTCCAGCACCAGTTCCGGGACCAGTTCGATGACTTGCACATTAGTCGCTTTGGTCAGTTTCTTGTCCGCCAGCTTCACCCGTATCTCGTCAATGTCGAAACGTATGTTCGTCCGGTTCTCTATTGAGAAGTCGATGAAGAAATACTCTCCCACGGTGTAGATGTTGTTCAACCGCATGGTCATGCGGTGTGCCTTGGTGGCGACGTTGCGGATCTTCGCGGGCGAGTTCCAGATACGCCGGGCGAAGCGTGTCATCTCCACGGTGGACATCGAGACCGCCGGGTTGTGGTAGGCGTTTCGTTCCTGCAACTGGATTTCCTTGTCAGTTACCGCCTCCCGCACCCGTGTGGTGTAGAGCAGTGCATACTGCGTGCGGTAGCGTTCCGTTACGATGGTCACTATGGCCAGCACCTCGCCGTCCTCGTGTCCGCCCTCTTTCGGTTTCAGGCGGACGATGTTATCTATCGGCTGGTCACCGACAACCTTATCGGTGGAGATGTCCACGAAGCGTACCGGTTCCGAGGCCGTGATGACCGTCGTTACCTGTTCATTTACCGTAAGTTGTTCCATCTCCTCGTAGGTTCGTTGTGCCTGTACATTCGGCGTTCCCAGCAGTCCTGCCGCCAGAAGAAATGCCGTTACGATTCCTTTTTTGTCCATGTCATTGATTTATTGATTTTGTTTTTCTTCCCTTATCTCTTTTTCCTCTTGTGCTTTGTTCCTGCATTCCAGTTCCTCCTGAATCCGCCGTTCGGCAATCTCGCAGTACACCTGTTCGATTTCAAATCCGATGTAGTGTCGTCCCGTGCGGATAGCGGCCACGGCGGTTGTGCCTGACCCGATACAGTTGTCCAGTACAACATCGCCTTCGTCGGTGTAGGTCCGTATCAGGTACTCCATCAACGCCACGGGCTTTTGTGTCGGGTGGTAGAACGCGCCTTTCTTGTGTTCCTTCGGCATGAAGATGACCGAGGTCGGATATTTGTCATCGGCTATGCGTACCGGTGAGAGTTTCATCGTTCCGTAACAACGGTTGGTAAATCCCTCCGTTTTACGCCTCCCGTGATTTCTCCGTTCCGGAGGACACGGTGTCATCTGCGGATGATAGACCGGCTGTTTTTTATAGAATACCAGAATATCCTCGTGCTGCCGGAGCGGCATACGTTTGGCATTGAGATGTCCCGTCACCCGATCTTTCTGCCACACGAGGTTGTACCGCCATAGCCGGGGTTGCGACAGCATGAGCCATGCGGAGAAAAGCCCCTGTCCGAACAGGATAATGGGGCTGTCCGGCTTGGTAATCCGCCGGTATTGCTCCCACAAGGCTGCGAACGGTATCTGGCGGTCCCAGTTCACCGACGGATTGCTGCGATTTAACACCCCGTAAGGCAGGTCGGCGATTATGGCGTCCACGCTACTATCCGCTATCTGTTTCATGCCCTCCATGCAGTCCATAAGGTAAATGCGATCCGTCTCTATCATATTGCGTCTGTTTTCAGTTCTACAATTTGTCGGGCGCTCATCCAGGTACAGCGTTCCGTCCGGGTTTTCCGGATTTCACACTCCCAGAGGGTATTCTTCTCCACATGTTTGAAATTGACCGCACCGTCTCTCGGCCCGTAAAAACCGGTATGCTTCTGGAAGGCGAATAAGGCAATCCTCCGCCCGTCTTCTGCCTGAAAGTTGCATATCAGGGCGAATCGTACCCCTTTGTGCCACCATTCGGTACTTACGAGCTTCCCAACGAATGTTTCGGGCTTATCGGGAGCGATGTAGTCCTCGTAATAGAAGCCGTCCGTTCCCTTATGAAGTTTTGATATGTCTGATTCCATTGTCACTGCCCTTTTAGTTCCTGTTTTCCCGTCCGTTCACCAGATACACAAACGTCCCGTATTTCAGCTTCACCTTGTTTTTCTTGATAGCCTTGCTGATGGCGTTACTCGTTTTCTGGTAGGCATTGTTCACCGCCTGCATACCCCATTGGGCGAGGCTGTTACCGTATCCGCTGGTATTCATGTTCATGCTGCCCGACATGGCACTGCTCGCCACATCCTTGCTTGTCTCGCGGAACTGGCTGATGGGTACGTAAAGTCCTTCCAGCCCGTCCGTATCGTAGATTGACAAGCTGACCTTGACCAGTTCGTCCTCCACCAATATGCTGTTGATGCTTCCTTTTACACGTCCGGAAGAGAAACCGCTGACTGTGGCATACAGGTAAGTACCACGCCTGACCACGCTCTCGTTGATTTCGATGTCGTCCAGCAGGCGCAGCCGCACACGCGAGCCGTCCACGGCCTTGATGTTCTCGTCGATGATCGCCTTGATGAGTTTCGGTTCCCGAGCGTCTTTCGCCAGTGTGTTGAAGTAGTCCGAAGCCGTCTTTACCTTCTTCACCACCTCGCTTGCCTTGTCCGTCTCCGCAGGAGCTTTGACCGAACGGCTTTCCTCGTCGATGGTTCCCTTGGCCTGCGTCATCGTGTCCGGCGGAGCCGCCGTTGCGGTGCTGTCCGTTTCGGACGGCATGACCTCCCGTTGTCCTCTCAACCTCGCTTCGGCGAGTGCTTTTTCCAGTTCTGCGAGAGCTTCCTGCTCCCGCCTCTTGGCATCGGCCGCTTCCGCTGCCAGATCATTTTCCTTTTCCTGCCGGTCAAGCAGGGCGATGTCCTCTTCGGTGTACTGCGATTCATATTCCTCTTGGTTATTGTCCGGTTCGTCCCGCTCGATGTTGTCCACAGCGGAATAATCTTGTATCTTGCCCCATGATTTGGCCATGTTCTCATACTTGCTGCCGATACCGTCGCCACCCTTGATTTGGGCGTCCGGCAATTCGGGATTCAGGAACTCGGTCGTCTGGAGTGTCTTATCCTGTACCTCGACCTTCTCGGTATGGAACAGGTCGAAAAAGAAGTACGACGTGCCGAGAAGGGGAATATAGAGGATAGCCGGAAGCATATACTTTGGCTGCCTGAAATTAATTCTCTTGAAGATATTGTTCATTGTTTCCCTTTAATTGAGTTGCACATACTTGCTTATAGTTCTCTCAAACGGCATATTCATAAGCCTGCCGTTCTATTCCGGCCTTTCCGTACCACTTTCCTTCGTATCGAATCTTCGTACATGCGGTACGGAAAGCATCTTATGCCGTTCCCGGAGCACGGAATCCTGCATCTCCGTGGCCGTCCGGCGGGTCGGATGATGGCGGTACACCACCGTCAGGCGGTAAATATTCCATGTCAGCCCGCAGATGGCGAAGCCAAATACGATGACGAGAAACAGCGTCCGGTGGGCGTTGGCGAAACCCTGTACTTTGGCCACTGCCTTGTCGATACGTGTCGCTTTGGCGAAGCGTCGCCCGGCATCCACGTCGCGTTCGTAGCGCTCCTTGTATTTCGGGTCGTTCTTGTCCGGCATCTTCTCGCCGAACAGCATACGTCTGAATCCTTTGATATTCATAGGACTGGTAGAGTTAATAGTTGCTTTTTGTCTTTTGCTCGATGTCCTTGTTCAGCAGCGTGCGCCAGTTCACAATGAGCAGCCCGTGCGGGTTGTTCTCCGTCCGGGGTACACGCTTGAGCTGTCCCGCCGTAACCAGTTCGCGCATCAGGATATTGCTGCGCCGTTCGATACGCTGCCGCCCGTAGTAAGTGAACTCCATCTTCTCCTTGTTGAAGGTGATACTGTCGCAGAAAATCGAAAAGACGGCACTCGTTCCCAAGATGTTGGAATAGAAACCTTTCTCCTTGAGCGTATTGTACTGTGCCAAGCCCGTTTCGTCCACTAAGTACATCGCTTTCTCCATCGTGTAGCGGATGTACTTGTCGTCGGGAGCAAGGGTAAAGAAGTAGTGGTGGACTTTCTTTATAGCTATTGATAAAACACTGTATATGTGCAGCTTATTATTGAAAAAAAGTGGCGAGTAACAAATTGGGCACAACGCAGGTAATTTATACGAACTCAAAGGAATTTATGCTTGGATAAATGAAATTAGGAATAAGAGATGAGGTCAAAATATTACTTATTATAAAGTGACATCGAATAAAATTGTATTCTAAGTGAAAAGAAACCGCTTATAAATAGAAGACTATCATGAATTTTGGCTATTTTTGTAGTTGGATTGGGATAACCCTTTCCAAGACATATTAGAAATTGAAGAAGCGTTATGCGCATCAAGTATTTGGAAACGTAGGAAATTTTCAAATTGCATACTCAGATGGCATAGTGGTTCTCACGCTATAGCGTGGGCTGCTATTACTACATCTGTATGCAAGGTTTCCTACGACCTCCAAATAAAGACGTGGCTGTGCAGTTCACGCTTTCTTTTGGTTTGACAATGAGAAAATAAACTATTAAAATATGAAGTACATCAAGCTGTTTTTTGTATTACTATCCGTAGGAATACTAATGTCTTGTGAAAAAGAAAATGAAGATTTATCATCTGATTTTTCAATTTCTGGTTATGCACAAAAAGGGCAGTTTATAAAAGGAGCAACTATTACTGCTTATGCCCTAAATGATAAGTTACTTGCGACAGGGGAAAGTTTTCCTAGTGTAATTAAAGATGATTTAGGGTCTTTTGCCATTTCTGCAGAAGTTACAGCTCCGTATCTTGAATTAAAGGCAGAGGGCTATTATTTCATTGAAAACACAGGAGAAACATCTACATCTCCAATATATCTTAATGCCCTAGCAAGTTCTTCACAGGAAAAAATCAATATTAATCTACTTACGACGCTTACAAGTGGGCGTATCAAAAAACTTATCAATGAGGGCAAATCTTTTGAGGTTGCAAAAAAACAAGCAGAAAGAGAACTTATTAACATTTTTTCATTTCAGCCTGAAAGCGTTACGCTTGGCTTCGAGGAAATGAACATTTCAGAAGATGGAAATTCAAATGCAATATTATTAGCTGTATCATGTCTGATTCAAGAAGGAAGAAACGCTGGAGAAGTCCAAAAAATCATTTCTGATATTTCATCCGAATTTGAAACTAAAGGAAATTTATCGGAAAAACTATTGCAAGACATTTTTAATGAATACCGACAAGTGTCCATTTCTGATGTGGTTAGGCATTTGATAACATACTACAATAAGAATGGAATAGTTGATTTTAAGATTCCTCCGTTTTATGCAATGTTAAACAAAGAGTATTCAAGCGGTTTTCATGTAATAAGTATGGGAGAAAACCTTTCGACAGATGGCTATGATACAGATGTTCAAGGAGGAATAAAAGAATATTACGCAATTTCTTATAATGATTTTGTCGTAGAAAGCGACGTAGATTGGATAACTGCAGAGACAGAGGAACTTTGTACAAATCTATATATGCTCAAAATTAAAGTATCACCAAGTACAGAAATATCAGGACGTACAGGGCATTTGCATATTAAATCAAAAAGTGGAGAAATTTTATACACCAATACAACAAATCAACGGGGTAACGGGCAACGTATTTATATAGAAATAGGAGCAAATTCACCAAGAACAAAAGCTTTCAATAATGGGGATAAGGTGAATATCAATGGACAAGACTATGAACTTTTATTTGATAGTTGCTTCAATAAATATTATGTGGATCTCCCAAAAACGGATAATGGATATGGAATTTCAAATGTACCTGAAATGGTTGTTGCAGGTAAGAATGGAGATGTGTTATGTGCGACATTTACATACAAATCCGAAATAGAGGAATATATCTATGACATTACCGAAGACACTGAACTTACGAGAATCTCACAAGCTAATTCATACGGTGCTTCCATTGAAACTGTAGGAATGGGACAGATTCCGTGTTACGCTGCCCTCAAAGGTATGCCTGGATATGACCTGCCTAATCCCGCTCAGGTATCATTAAAGCCATCCTGTTCTTTAATTACTTTGAGATTTAGAAATGAGAATCCGACAGCAACAGTTGATATTGCAAAGGTGGAATTGGAGTTCGCTCCTGACGGATTTTTGTCAGGAGAAATCACAACCTGTATGTATCCGGATCAAGCCATGTATGACCCCTCTTATGTAATTCCAAAAGATGAATACAACAACAAATCTAATCAAGTGGTTGTCCATAACACCAACAAAGATGACAAGGTCGCTTTTCTCGTTCATCCTCAAACCATTCATACATTAAAGTGTGTCGCTTATGATTCCAACGGTTCTCAAATACTTCAAGTTATGCAAGATATAAACTTAGACATAAATAAAGGAGCCAATTTGAATTTTGAATTTACCGTCAAAAAATAATTTATATATCATCTGTTATGATTATTTCGGTAAGCGTTGCACGCCCCAAAGTTGAAAGATCACGCAATGGTGGTAATCGTGACAGAAGAGGCGGTTATAACCCGAGAAGATATTAAGATTCTGAGATTTATAAAAAAGCACTTGAAAGAAGTGGTGTAAAAAACTCTTCTTTGATTAAGCGATGAATCTTTAAAAGATTGGTACATACCTAAATAAACAATTAGGAGGTGTACCATTTTTTGCATTAATGTTATATCAGAACGATAAAGGCACGAGCATCTTATGGTTCGTCATTTCTTGGTAATCGAACTCGTTATCGAATAAGTAAGGATAAAGATGGTTTTGAATTCGTTTAGTAGAAATACAACACAATGGTTGTCTTATTATGGTATTTATGGTAACTTTGCAATCAAAACTAAAAAAAGTATTCTTAATGGACACAACGACATGTAGGAAGCCCCCTGCGGCTTTATTGTCGGAAACACAAGGAATGACAATGGAACAGGATATAAAGAATTGGTCGCAATACTCGCAAGGTATTGCAGTTGCCATGTCTAAGCGAATGGCTGAACTCGGTTTAACTCAACGGATGCTTGCCGAGAAAATGAACTGTACGCAGCAATATATATCCAAAGTGTTGAAAGGGAAAAAGAATATGTCGTTGGAAACCATATGCAAGATAGAAAACGCATTGGGCATTAAGATTATTAAGGGTCTGAATGAAAATGAGTAACGGATAAAACAGAACTATGTCAATACAGAGTGAAGCGGCATTGGAAGCCGGACTTATCGCCACGCTTCAGCAAATGGATTATGAGTATGTCCAGATTGCGGAGGAAGACAATCTTCAAGCCAATTTCAAACGGCAGTTGGAGATGCATAACCGTAAACGGCTAGCAGAGCATGGTCGTACAGAGTTTACCAACGAAGAGTTTGAAAAGATACTTATCTATCTTGAAGGCGGTACACGTTTTGAAAAGGCGAAAAAGCTCCGTGACCTCTATCCGCTTGACACGGCAGACGGCAAGCGCATTTGGGTGGAGTTCCTCAACCGCCAGCAATGGTGTCAGAATGAGTTTCAGGTTTCCAACCAAATAACGGTGGAGGGACGCAAAAAATGCCGTTACGATGTGACCATCCTTATAAACGGTCTGCCATTGGTGCAGATTGAACTAAAACGCCGTGGCGTTGAACTCAAACAGGCGTACAATCAGATACAGCGGTACCATAAGACATCGTTTCATGGTCTGTTCGACTATATCCAACTGTTCGTCATCTCCAACGGAGTAAACACACGTTATTTTGCCAACAATCCGAACAGCGGCTACAAATTCACGTTCAATTGGACGGACGCTGCCAATTTACCTTTTAATGAACTGGATAAATTCGCAGTCTTTTTCTTGGAGAAATGCACACTCGGTAAAATTATTGGCAAATATATAGTGCTACATGAGGGTGACAAGTGCCTGATGGTGCTTCGCCCATATCAGTTCTATGCCGTAGAAAAGATATTGGATAAAGTGAAAAACTCCAATGACAATGGCTATATATGGCACACAACAGGAGCTGGAAAGACCTTGACTTCATTTAAGACAGCCCAACTCGTTTCTGAACTGGACGATGTGGACAAGGTGATGTTTGTCGTTGACCGTCACGACCTCGATACACAAACCCAGTCGGAATATGAGGCTTTCGAGCCGGGTGCGGTGGACGGAACGGATAATACGGACGAACTTGTAAAGCGTCTGCACAGTAATTCCAAGATTATCATTACCACTATCCAAAAACTCAATGCCGCCGTCAGCAAGACATGGTACAGCAACAAGATAGAAGCTATACGTCATTCCCGCATTGTCATGATATTCGATGAGTGCCACCGAAGCCACTTCGGGGATAGTCACAAACGGATAATGAAGTTCTTTGATAATGCGCAAGTGTTCGGCTTTACAGGAACTCCTATCTTCACGGAGAATGCAGTGGACGGACACACTACAAAAGAAATCTTCGGAAACTGTCTGCATAAATACCTTATCAAGGATGCTATTGCGGATGAAAACGTATTGGGTTTCCTTGTGGAGTATTATCATGGAAATGAAGAGGTAGAAAAGGGAAATACCACCCGTATGGAGGAAATCGCCAAATTCATCCTCAATAATTTCAGCAAGTCTACTTTTGACGGTGAGTTTGACGCACTGTTTGCCGTGCAGTCTGTACCGATGCTTATCCGTTATTATAAGATATTCAAGTCTCTGAATCCGAAAATCCGTATTGGTGCGGTGTTTACATACGCAGCCAACAACAGTCAGGATGATGAACAGACAGGAATGGGCACAGGGCAATATGTAAGTGATAGTGTTGGTGAAGCGGACGAATTGCAGGCCATCATGGATGACTACAATGAAATGTACGGTACTGCTTTCACAACAGAGAACTTCCGTGCCTACTATGATGATATAAACTTGCGCATGAAAAAGAAAAAAGCGGACATGAAGCCACTTGATCTTTGTCTTGTCGTGGGTATGTTTCTTACCGGCTTCGACAGCAAGAAATTGAATACGCTTTATGTGGACAAGAACTTGGAATATCATTCTTTGCTGCAAGCGTTCAGCCGTACTAACCGTGTGTTGAATGAGAAAAAAAGGTTCGGCAAGATTGTCTGCTTTCGTGATTTGAAATCCAATGTAGATGCAGCTATCAAGTTGTTCAGCAATTCCGATAACTTGGAAGATATTGACTTTGTACGACCGCCATACGAAGAAGTTAAAAAGGAATACAAGCAGCTGGCATCAGAGTTTTTGAAAAAATACCCGAATCCAAGTTGCATTGACATTCTGCAAAGTGAGAAAGACAAAAAAGATTTTGTACTTGCATTTCGTGACATTATCCGCAAGCACGCAGAAATTCAGATATACGAGGACTACAATGAGGAGGCAGACGAACTCGGAATGACCGAACAGCAGTTTATGGATTTCCGCAGCAAGTACCTTGACATTTACGATAGGTTTGTCATAGTTGATCCTGTTCCACCTACAACTCCGGGGGATGATGGGATACCGGGGGATAGTCGGTTGGAAGATGTGGATTTCTGTCTGGAACTTTTGCACAGCGATGTTATCAATGTAGCATATATCCTTGAACTAATTGCCGAACTTGACCCGTATAGCAATGATTACGCAGAACGGCGTCAGAACATCATCGACACGATGATCAAAGATGCCGAAATGCGTAGCAAGGCGAAACTAATTGACGGTTTTATTCAAAAGAATGTGGATGAGGATAAGGAAAATTTCATGGTGCAACGCCAAAAAGCGGATGGTACAAGCGATTTGGAAGAACGGCTGAACCAATATATCGCCACAGAACGGGAAAAGGCGGTTCAGTCTTTGTCAAAAGACGAGGAAATTCCTTCAGACGTGCTGGTGCATTATCTGAAAGAATACGATTACCTGCAAAGGGAACAGCCGGAAATCATACAAAAGGCATTGAAAGAGAAACATCTTGGTCTGATAAAGACAAGAAAAGCATTGACACGCATTCTTGACCGTTTGCGTAGCATCATAAGAACTTTTAGTTGGGATTAAACAGAGGAAATTTTATCATGAATTTAGGAAAACTGGAACAGATAACAGACCTCCGCTCTGTATGGAAGCATGAAGCCAAAGATTTTACTCCTTGGCTGGCCAAAGAAGAAAATTTGGAAATTCTTAGCGAAGCTGTAGGTATAGATATAGTTCTTGAAGAACAAGAATCCAATGTTGGTGATTTTAGTGTTGACTTATACGCAACGGAGGAAGGTACAGGACGAAGGATTATAATCGAGAACCAATTGGAAGAGACCAATCATGACCATTTGGGAAAGATTATTACTTATGCTTCGGGGAAAGATGCAGAAGTAATCGTTTGGATTGTCAAAAAAGCCCGAGATGAACATAAACAGGCAATAGAATGGCTGAATCAACATACAGATGATAAATTCGAGTTTTTCCTGATAGAGATAGAATTATGGAAAATCAACGATTCAGATCCTGCTCCTAAATTCAATATTGTAGAACGCCCTAATAATTGGGCAAAGGCTATGAAAAAAACTGCCGGTCTTTCAGAAACAGAAAACTTGAAGCTGGCTTTTTGGGAACAATTCAACAATGAGGCTCCCAAACATTCTGCCTTCATAAAGGAATTTAAGCTACGGAAGCCACAAGCCCAGCATTGGTATGACCTTGGAATGGGGTCGTCAGCCTATCATCTTTGTATGACATTAAACACTAAAAACAATTGCTTGTCAGCAGGATTATATGTTAACGAAGACAAGGATATCATTGCGAAATTCAAAGAAAATGAAGAACAGGTCGCCCAAACATTAGGTGTATCAAACCCTAATGAAATTGAATGGCGTTTGGATGACAATAAAAAAGCCAGTCGCTTCTTGATTCTTCATTCTATGGGAGATATGAATGACAAGGAGAATTGGAACGACGGTTGTGCATGGCTTTGTGATATGTGCGTGAAAATAAAACAGGTAGTTAAAGAAGTATTGAAATAATATGAGCGAAGAATTACAACAGAAACTCCGTGACCAACTTTGGGAGGTCGCAAACCGTCTGCGTGGCAATATGTCGGCAAGCGACTTTATGTATTTTACCTTGGGGTTCATCTTTTACAAATACTTGTCGGAAAAAATAGAGAAATATGCCAACAGTGCGCTTGAAGACGATGAAGTGACCTTTAAGGAATTATGGGACATGACCGATGCTGATGCTGCGGAATTGCAGGAAGAAGTTAAGAACCAGTGTCTGGAAAATATCGGTTACTTTATAGAACCAAAATTTCTGTTCTCGTCAGTGATAGATGCTATCAAACGAAAAGAGAACATATTGCCAATGCTGGAACGCTCGCTGAAACGAATAGAGGACAGCACGCTTGGGCAGGACAGCGAAGAAGATTTCGGTGGACTGTTCTCTGATATTGATTTGGCTTCTCCAAAGTTGGGAAAGACAGCTGACGACAAGAATACATTGGTCAGCAATGTGCTTCTCGCTTTGGATGATATAGATTTTGGTGTGGAAGCCTCACAGGAGATTGATATTCTCGGCGATGCCTACGAATACATGATTTCCCAGTTTGCAGCCGGAGCCGGAAAGAAAGCAGGAGAGTTCTATACACCTCAGGAAGTAAGTCACATATTGGCGGAAATTGTTTCTATCGGTCACCAACGTCTGCGCAATGTGTATGACCCCACTTGCGGTAGCGGCTCGTTGCTGTTGCGTGCGGCAAGTATCGGAAAGGCGGTATATATCTACGGACAGGAAAAGAACCCGACCACCTATAACCTTGCCCGAATGAATATGCTGCTGCATGGAATCAAGTTCAGCAACTTCAAAATAGAAAACGGTGATACGCTCGAATGGGACGCTTTCGGTGATACCCAGTTTGATGCGGTAGTCGCAAACCCGCCGTTCTCTGCCGAATGGAGTGCCGCCGACAAGTTCAACAATGATGACCGTTTCAGCAAGGCCGGACGGCTCGCACCGAAGAAAACAGCCGATTACGCCTTTATCCTGCACATGATTTATCACTTGAATGAGGGCGGTACAATGGCTTGCGTAGCTCCTCACGGCGTGTTGTTCCGTGGAAATGCCGAAGGTGTTATCCGCCGTTTCCTCATAGAAAAAAAGAACTACATAGATGCCATTATCGGATTGCCAGCCAACATCTTCTATGGTACAAGCATTCCTACCTGTATTCTTGTTTTCAAGAAATGCCGCAAGGAAGATGACAATATCCTGTTCATTGACGCAAGTAAGGAGTTTGAAAAGGTAAAGACCCAAAACAAGCTCCGTCCACAGCATATACAGAAGATTGTCGAGACCTACCGTGATCGTAAGGAAATGGAAAAGTACAGTCATCTTGCCACCTTGCAGGAAGTGGCGGATAATGACTACAACCTGAATATTCCACGGTATGTTGATACCTTTGAGGAAGAAGAACCTATCGACATCAAGGCTGTAATGGCAGAAATCAAGGAACTTGAAGCCAAACGTGCAAACCTCGATAAGGAGATAGAAGTGTATTTGAAAGAATTAGGGTTGGTTGAATAACATTTGGGCACAATGGCAAAGCGGTTTGAAATAAGAAACAGTACAGCAGAGTTCCTTATCTTTATGTTAGAAGGCAAAGAGGATGGGATTCAGGTGATGTATAAAGGGGAAACGATTTGGGCTACGCAAAAGGCAATGGCTCAACTGTTCGATTGCTCCAGTGACAATATCAGTCTGCATCTGAAAAACATATTCTCATCGGGAGAACTTGACAAGGATTCAGTTACCGAGAAAAACTCGGCAACTGCTTCTGACGGGAAAAACTATCAGACCATGTTTTATAACCTTGATGCCATTATATCTGTCGGTTATAGGGTCAATTCCGTCCGGGCAACACAATTCCGTCAATGGGCTACATACGTGCTCCGCCAGTTTGCTATCCGGGGCTATGTGATAGACAAGAAGCGTATGGAAAACGGCTCATTCATTGGCGAAGACTATTTTGAACATTTGCTTGCCGAAATCAGGGAGATAAGGCTGAGTGAACGCCGCTTTTACCAGAAACTCACGGATATTTATGCCACTGCCATTGATTATAACCGTGATGCTCCTACAACACGGTTGTTTTTCAAGAAAGTCCAAAATAAAATGCACTATGCCGTACACGGACAGACTGCCGCTGAATTGATTGTAAACAGAGCCGATGCCGAAAAGGAACACATGGGGCTGACTACATGGGAGAATGCTCCTGACGGAAAAATTGTCAAGACTGATGTAAGTATTGCCAAAAACTACCTGAAAGGCGTAGAACTGGAAGACATGGGACGCTTGGTCAATGCTGTGTTGGATATGGCTGAACGTATGGCGAAGCGTCATATACCTATGACAATGGAGGATTGGGCAAAGCGTATCGACATCATTCTTGAAGCCGGTGGCGATGCGGTTCTTCTTGATGCAGGAAAGGTTACGGCTGAGTTCGCCAAGAATTTTGCTGAAACCGAATTTGAAAAGTACCGTGTCATTCAAGACCGCTTGTTTAGCTCAGACTTCGACCGCTTCAATGACGGCGACAACTTGTTACCGTTTGATATTAACCCTGATAAAGAATAATGCCAATGGCAAATTTTAGTTTTTTCAAATCCTCAATGATTTTGTTTTGCAATCTTATACGCTCTTCGATTAGATTCAGAAAGCAGGCAATTTTCTCTTGTTCTAATATACTCTGTGGTAAATAATGCTTAGTAGCAAAAAAATCTTGTATGCCAATGTTCAATAAACCATGATTTCTTGCTCCCTCTACGGCAATTTCTGATATTCCTTGATGCCACTTTTTTGTTTCAAAATAATGTGTTAAGAAATCTGATGACACATGATTTAAGGGCCTGAAACAGATATATAAAGAGGATAAAGCTCCATATTCATATCGGTCAAGCCGTTTTATTGCGCCCCAAGGATATTCAGAAGAATAGCTTTTATTATAAGCAAAATCTCCGTTTGTTAGCAAATAGTAATTTGACATATCGTCACTTGCTATTATTTTATTAAAGAACGTGATTTGATCTACTAATCCATATTGTGCAGATATTGTAAGAGGCAGTTTACATTCGTTGCCTTTATTTCTCCGTGTAACTCGCTCAACAAATTCTGTCAATACATATTTTTCCCACTCGCCACTAAACTCCGGGAATCTCAAAGCCGGAACATCGTAGTTTATATTTCTCTAAAGTACAGTTTACAAGGGACTACACAGGGTAACGGTCTGACGGGAGGATTACCGCCCGTCAGATTTTCCATGTAATGTTCAAGCTGTCGCTTGTGGCGGCAACGGTGGTAATCATCAAATCCACCACCCGCCGCTTGTCGTCAAAGGATACATCGTCCCATGTGTCGAGGTAGCCGGAAATCTGGTTGACCTGTCCCGGGCTGATGGTTTCCACCGTCAGCTCGGCTATCTGCTTCACAAGTTCCTGCTTGCGCCCGTCCAGTTCCGCTATCTTCACATTCACATAGGAGAGCAGGACATTGTTCGCGCCCGTCAGACTGTCCACCAGCTTTTCAATCTCGCTGTCCACATGGAGAAGCTCTACTTGCAGGGCGGCGATTTTGGGATTGGCCTTTGCCGCTTTCTTCCTGCCCGTCAGCGTCTTGTGCTTTTCCAGCTTCTTCACCATCTGCTGGTAAACCACCGCTTCCAGTTCGGAAGTGATGATTTTCCCACAGCCCGGACAGCTTTTATTGTCCAGCCGTTTCGTACAGCGGAGATATTGCCTGCCGGACGGATTGAAGATACTCATAAGCGCATATCCGCAGTTCCCGCACTTGATTTTCCCCGCCAGCCATGTGTGGGTGGCTTTTCGGGCGGACTGGATTTTCATGTTGTTCATCAGCTTCTTGCGGCAAGCCAGCCATATATCCGCCGGAACAATGCCCTCATGGGGAGCCAGCACCAGCATTTGGTCTTTCAAGTCGTTTTTCTTGCTGGGCTTCACATCCCGCCCCTGATACAGATAACAGCCGTTTGTCCCCGTAAAGTCGGCGGCGTCATTGACGATAACCGTACCCTGGCTTTTGAAAAATTCGTACACATCCAAGTCCGCCTGCACATAGACGGGATTGCGTAACATCTGCGCCAGTGTGGGGCGTATCAGTTCCTTGCCGTAGAACAAAATCCCCTGTTCGGCAAAGTACCGGGTAATGTCCCCGTAAGAGGTTGTGGGCTGGGCGTACATCTCAAATATCAGCCGGATATTGGCCGCTTCGTCCGGGTTTACCACCAGCTTCTTTGTGTTGATACCGTCCATTTTGATAGGCTCGGTGTGGAAGCCGTAAGGGGCTTTCCCGCCCATCTTGAAGCCCCGCTGACTGCGGGAGTAGTAAGCGTCTGTCACCCGCTTCTGTATCGTTTCCCGTTCAAGCTGGGCGAACACGATACAGATATTCAGCATAGCCCGCCCCATCGGGGTGGAGGTATCAAACTTCTCCGTAGAGGACACAAACTCCACATCGTACTGCTGGAACAGTTCCATCATGTTGGCAAAGTCCAGAATGGAACGGCTGATACGGTCAAGTTTGTAAACAATGACCTTTGCAATCAAGCCCCGCTTAATATCCCGCACCAGTTCCTGAAACTTCGGGCGGTCTGTGTTCTTGCCGCTGTACCCTTTGTCTGTGTATTCCTTACAGTTCCCGCCTTTCAATTCGTATTTGCAAAACTCAATCTGGCTTTCAATGGAAATGCTGTCCTTTTTGTCTACCGATTGCCTTGCATAGATCGCGTCTATCCTGTTATTCATTTTGTCGCTCCTTTTCTTAAAAAGAAACGGAGCTGCTGACAGTTCTATTATACCGCCAGCAGCCCCGCAAATCAACGATGGCTTCGGGATTTATGCCCCGGCTTCCTCTTTCTGCCGCTTATCGGCATATTTGCGGAACACCTCATAAAGCTGCTGCTCCAGTTCCCGGCGTTTGGTCGCTTCCTGCTCCGGCGTGAACACCGGGGAGAGGTTTTCCAGCGTGATTTCCTTTCCCTGAAAAGTCACGACTTCTGTTTCCTTTTTGTATCTGATATTGTTACTTATAAAATCACCTTTCCTTTCCATACTGCCGCTGCTGCCGTTTCAGTTCCGCCAGTATATCCGGCGGGATACGGTCAACCAGCCTTTGCATATCGTGCAGTTCGCTTTCCAGCTTTGCCCGCTCCATGCGGTCTTTGATTTTGCCGCTCTCGCTGGCTCTGGCTCGTGCTTCCAGCTTCTCATTTTCTGCCAGCAGGTCATTGATTGTGACCTTGTACTTTTTCAACTGCCCGGAGAAATTCTCCATCTGCGGGAACCACTTTTTCAGCATGGAGAGGGCTTCCTCTTTTTTCTTTCCGGCGTTCAGCGGGTTAATGCCGTCCAGTGTGGCTTCAATGGCTCTTGCCTGCCGGGAGAGGGAAACCGCCTGTTTGAAAAGCCGGGTGGGGATATGCTTCCGGCCTGTCTTGCTGGCGCTTTCCCCACGCTCCAAGTCGGGATATTTCTCCACCATGTAGGCGTGAAAATCATCCTGCCACTTCGTCAGGTTTGCCCGGTTGCCGATAATCTCCTTAGCGCACAGGCGGTTGTCCTTTGTCAGCGGAACAAAGGTCAAATGCAGGTGGGGCGTTTTCTCGTCCATGTGTACCACCGCCGACACGATATTTTCCCGCCCTACCCGGTGGGTGAGGAAATCCGCCGCCCTCTGGAAAAACGCCTGTATCTCCTTTGGGGATTTCCCCTTGAAAAACTCCGGGCTGGCGGTTATCAGCGTATCGACAAACCGTGTGCTGTCCTTGCGGGTTCGGCACCCGGCCTGCTCAATCCGGCTCTGAATGAAGTGGTAATAGCGTCCCTCCGGCTTGACGATATGGAAGTTGTATTTGCTCCGGCTGGTGTCAATATCAGGGTTGCTGGCGTATTGGTCTTTCTGCCGTTCGTGATGGGCTTCCAGCGGCCTTGCCGGGTTGCCCTTGTGCTTCTCAAAACGCAAAATTGCGTGCTGTGCCATTCTGCTCCTTTCCCCATTCCTTTCCTATCCGGGGTTTTCCACAGGGAAAATCCCGCAGAAAATAGCTCGGATAGGATTGGAATGGATAGAATATAAATCAATCTTTTTAATCTTTGTATTTCTATATACCGTCCGGTTTTCGTACTTCTCAGGAGTGATTTCCGTACTTCATGGGTACGGTTTTCAGCCCTCCGGCGTACCAGAACGGGATTTCTTGAAGTCGGTGTTCGGAACCGCTTCATAGGATTTTGGGAAAATGCGGTTGGGTTTTCCACAGCCCTGCTTCTGGATCTCCACCAGTCCGGCATATTGCAGTTCCCGCATGGTATTTACCGCTTTCTGCCGCCCACAGCGGAGCAGGTCAACTACCTCGCAGATGGGATAGTACAGGTAAATCCGCCCGTACTCGTCCGCCCACCCATTCTTGCGGGATAACTCTGTCCGGCGCAGGATAAAGGCGTACAACACCTTTGCCTCGTTGGACAGGGGCTTGAATGTAGGGGCTTCAAAGAGAAAATTCGGGAGCCGGGTGAAGCTGAACGCCTGTTCCGGCTGGTGAATGTAAATCGTGTTTGTCATATCGTGTTTTGTGGACGGTTAGAAGCCCGTTTTCCGGGGCGGGCGATACTTTATACCACCTGCCCCGGTTTGGGGCCTGCGAAGCCTTATAAATCAAGGCTTTTCCGCTCCTAACTGTCCACAGCAGACCTCCTTTTCCGTTCACTTTCTGTTTTCTGCCGCCTGTGAACTCTGGCGGCGCAGTCCGGGCAGTATTTAGCCCGGTTGGATTTGGGGACGAACACGCCGCCGCAAACCGCACAGCGTTTCATGTCCTTATCCCGGAAAATCTCCGCTTTCAGCGTCCCGTCCAGCGGCAAGACCGCCCAGCGGAACCACTTACAGCAGACCGAGAAAGAAACCGTCTGCGGGCAGGTGCAGGCGTCCCCATCGTCAAGGACAATGCAGTTGCCGTCCTCACAGCAACAGCACTCCCGGCGTATCAGGCTGGCCGCCTGTTTCTTCTGCGCCGGTGTCATGCGGTAAAGGGAACCGTCCGGCCTGCGTTCCAGCGGCGGCAAGTCTTTATAGGGGTTATCTCTCATGCGTTCCCTCCATTTTGCTTTCCATTGCCGTTCTCCCCGAAAAGGTTTCCTGCCTCGTCGTCGCAAGCTGCGTATCGCTCGTTTCGCCGCAAGCGGCAAAACTCACTCGCTCCGCTGCTCCTCCTCTCCCCACAAAGCCATGCGGCTTTGCGGGGGCCCCGACAATAGCGGCGTATTCCGGCGTTGGCACGCTCCCCGCAGCTTCGGGACGTTTTGTCCCGAAGTGACCTCTGGACAAAGTGTCCAAAAGTCCGGCTCCTGGCGGTGCTTCCCCAGCCGTGGTATTCTCTTTTCGGACGGTCATTCTGTTTTCAAGGTGCTGTCCATCGATGAACTACCCTAAGTCTACACGAAAAAAATGCAAATCCCGGCTTTTTGCGAGAATTGCATTTTGATGAAGTTTACACTTTGGAAATTGCATTTTTGCAATTATCTTGTATAATGGAAGTATGCGGAGGAGGTGCGTGTCTATGGCTTTACCCGGAACACCCGGACAGCGGATTTCCGATTTATGCAACGGGAACCACATCACACAAAAGGAACTTGCGGAGAAGATAGGCGTTTCCGCTTCCCAATTGAGCCGCATTGTCAGCGGCGAAACAAGAACGGTAAGCAGTGATATTCTCATAGGTGTGGCAAAGGAATTTAAGGTATCGACAGACTACATACTGGGCTTGTCTACCGTGAGCGTCCGTAAAAGTTACGATATTTCTGAATTAGGCTTGTCAGAGGGGGCCGTGAGGGGGCTTGTGACGGGTGCTGTTGATGTGCAAATCCTCAACCGTCTGTTGGAACACAGGAATTTTCCCAAGCTGATAGATTTGATACGGATTTATTTTCAGGATACGGCGGCAAAGGGCATAACAGCAAGAAACCAGCTTATCGAGATGGCAACGGCTTCCCTGTCCGACCTGATGAAAGAACACCCGGAACACCGGGCAGAAGCGAAGCAGGATTTACAGCTTTTGAACGCCCAAAAGATGGGGGAACATGAAGCGGAGATTGAAAAAATCAAAAATGTGTTCCTGGCTATCCTGCGGGACATTAAGAAAGACATAGACAACGGGGAACAGCCGGGAGAAGCTGTGACCGCCGCTATGTTCCAAGCCATGCGGGACGCACTGGCGGAACAGAAACAAAAACCGCTTTCCATTGACGATGTAACGGCGATGATAGCCGGACAGATTGGACAGCTTGCGCCGATGGACGAGGAAACCGCCGACCTGTTTCAGCGGTTAGTAAAGAAAATGATTGAACAGGCAGAGAAATAAATGTAGGAGAATATTAGAAAATGGGAAAAAGCAACTCGTACTATATGCAGCTTCATGTAGAAGCACTGTTTACAATGAATGAAAAGAACGAACTTATGACTATAAGGGAACCATGGGACTCCACTTCACAGCCGGCTCCCCGCTTCTATTTGACAAGACCACTTTACGAAAAACCACATACTTATTTTCGTGCTGACGTACCGAAAGAATTATGATATAATGAGTTATCAACAAATCAAAATTTGTGGAGGTAAAATATAGATGAATCAAGGAAGAATTATTGTGATTACAGGCTCACCGGGGACAGGAAAAACAACAACTGCGTCAATTGTCGCAAAGGAATCAGATATGGATAAATCAGTGCATATGCACACCGATGACTTTTTTCATTACTTAAGCAAAGGCGCAATACCACCACATTTGCCAGAATCCAACGAGCAAAATCTGGTTGTCATTGAAGCCTTTTTAGAAGCTGCAAAGCGATATGCTCGTGGCGGATATGATGTAATTGTAGATGGGATTGTCGGGCCATGGTTTTTGGAGCCATGGAAAGCTCTTGTTCGGGAACATTATGAGGTGCATTATATTATTTTAAGGGCAAGTAAGGAAGAAACCTTAAAGCGGGCTGTTGAACGCTCAAAGTTAGACCGAAAAACAAATATCGAATTGGTAGAAACAATGTGGGAGCAATTTTGCAATCTGGGAATATATGAATCGAATGTTGTAGATACGACCAATTATTCCATTCAAGAAACTGTTTCCGCAGTACAAGAAAAAATCGCAAGTAGGGCAGCATTGTTGTCTTAGATTGTTTTGGTGCAATTCCCATTTATCGAGCAGATGAAGTTGGGGAGCCGCCTGGAGGCGGCGGTGCCGAAGGATAAAATAGGAGATGTTAAGGTTATGAATAATGAATACGATAATGAGAAGTTTTTTGAAGAATATGCAAAGATGTCCCGCAGTAAAGAGGGGTTAAAAGCTGCTGGTGAATGGCATCAATTAAAACCTTTGTTTCCTTCGTTAGAAGGAAAATCTGTTCTTGACTTGGGGTGCGGATATGGCTGGCACTGCAAGTTCGCAGAAGAACAAGGAGCTACAAAAATATTAGGGATCGATTTAAGTAAGAAAATGATTGAGGAAGCCCAAAAGCGCAATTCAGGAAATCAAATTGAATATCGTATTAGCGGATTAGAGGAATATGACTATCCAGAAAATGAATGGGATTGTGTTATATCTAATTTAGCTCTGCACTATATAGAGGACATAGTGGAAATATTTCAAAAAGTGTATAGGACATTAAAACCAGGTGGAATTTTTCTTTTTAATATCGAACACCCTGTTTTTACCGCAGGAGTTGGGCAGGATTGGATTTATACAGATGATGGGAAACCGCAATATTGGGCGATTGATAATTACTTTATAACAGGAGAACGAAATACACATTTTTTAGGATGTGATGTAGTAAAACAACATCACACACTTACACAGATTATAATGGGATTGCTGAACAATGGGTTTGAGCTTAAAGTTGTAGAGGAAGCAGACTTTTTAGAAGAATTTGATCCACGCTATAACGAAGAAGGTGTATCAGAACTTGATGAACAATTTGAGCGGTTGCCAGACGGACACGAAGCAAAACGCAGTTACTATTTAGGCTTCCGACAAGCACAAAGTGAAGCAAGACCAAACATTGTTATTAGAAGCTGTTTAAATTTTATTCAAAAATAATTTTATGGCAGCGATATGCATCATGGCTTCGTGCGTGTCAGC